>Ga0209780_1000205_pt1 | contig 29110 bp, 22 predicted proteins | sample WorMetexBAHAMAS2_FD_187384 | JGI IMG/M metagenome (GOLD analysis project Ga0209780, IMG submission 187384) | Marine gutless worms symbiont microbial communities from Max Planck institute for Marine Microbiology, Germany - Inanidrilus exumae... | ecosystem: Host-associated > Annelida > Digestive...
ATATATATCGGAATTTTGGCATTTAGCTGTGTTTTATTGTAATTATATATGAACTAATCTATATCCATCAGAAGTAATCTCTCAAACCATGACTTAGTTGTTTTAAAACTTACTTTTATTTTTGTTACAATGTAAACCTTCATCATTTGTGTTAACCGCGAGATTGTAAACGAACTGTGTGATTTTTATCCTTTCAATTGATGTAGTTGATTTCTCTATAGCATTTTCACTCATTTGTCATATCAGTAGGTGATAAATATTTGTCAAATTGTGATTTGCAATGCTGGATCTTTACAGACAACCAGCCTGCAGTAGCTGCTGTCTGTGAATAGATTTCATGATATTGTATTGGCACGTGTAGTAGAAGTACACGTCTCCAGTGATTGTTGTTTTTGTTGTACATCTAGCAATGCGACTGAAGTGATGACAATGCTGAAGTCGGACTTTTTGAGCAAGAACAGTGAAGCTCTGTCTAGCTTGTCATGGTATTATTTTTTGGTGTAACTATTTATTTAGAGATAATAAATTAATTCTGTCCAGCCTGCTTTGATAGTTCTAACTTTTTCTCGGTCAACGTTTTCTTATGCCTACGGTAGTCGCATGGATATGGTTTTCCGCGGTGTTTGTGTGTTTGTCTGTTTTTTCCACAGGATCTCTCAATAACTGATGCAGCTAGGATCACCAGTCTTGACATAGAAATGTTCCACCATGAGTCCACAGTGTGCCTTTAGAGTTTTGTATTGTGTATTAGTAATTTGTACATAATTAGTATGCCATGCATCATATGCATGGAGCGTGCATGCCATAGCACTGCCGTGAGTAATGCAAGTCAATTGTGAATACATGGATGGACATGCCGGTAATGTTTGCATGTGGTAGAATACTCCAGCATCATGGATCTCTGCATATCAAGGTGCATATGATATTCCAGCGGTATTATGCCGATCTTCTGCGTGGAATTTGCCATTGGCTTAGCCTATATGGGCCATTTTACCCTTTGTCTATATGTCACTTGGAAATGACATGTTACCCACAATTGCTCGCAGCACATGGGTTCGGCAAAAACAACTGCGTGGCCAGAAGCAGTGCAGATGAAAGTTATTTCCCTAGATTTATTCTGATACTTTTAGCAACGAGAAATTTGTAAATGGTATCATGTATACAATGATTTGGTTGAATAATATTTAGTAACCATGGCAGAGGCTTATGACATTTTACGACATGGTGTATATTTACACTTGAGCGACAAACCATTTGGGTGATGCTGGGGTTGGGTTATGGCTACTTAATGCATCAGTTTTTTTTCTGTGTGACAGCTGAGCATCTTATCTGATGTAGTAAATAATTTTTTTTTCATTAGCATACCTATTTTCAGGTTCACGTTGGTAATCTATGTAGTGCACCCAGTCATCTATGCACCTACGCCCCAACAATGTAAACAATGATTTGGTTGAATAATAAATGGCAGAGGCTTATGACATTTTACAACATGCTGTGTATGTACACTTGAGTGACAAATCATTTGGGTGATAGACATCTGGGTGACGCTAGGGTTGGGTTACGGCTATGGTTATACCTGGCTACTTAATGCATCAGTTTTGTTGAAGCATGGTGCACTTTCTGTGTGACAGCTGAGCATTTTTATCTGATGCAGTAAATATTTTTTTTTCATTAGCATACCTATTTTCAGGTTCATGTTGTGAGATATAATTGAGAACAGCATGTGGTGTGCAAAGGTATCCTAATGGCCTAGCCTGGCAAGTGAACGTGCAGCCAGAATCCAAGACAAGCACAGAACAGTTGTATCAGTTCATCACACATGAAGCTGCCTGTGTAAGCAGTCCGATCACTTGTTGCTATTCATTGTTTTACACAGTGATTACTGAATGGCAATAACACATACCAGCTACTGTGGGAAATACAATAATAATAATAATAATAATATACACATTTGTATAGCGCCATATGGTCGTAACTTCAGAGGCGTACAGGGTGCACAACACACGGCCCACATGCGGCCTGTGGAAAGCCAGGATGCGGCCCACAGCATCCCGCCCAAAATGTGTTAATTTTGGCACGAAAGTGGCTTTCGTTTTGCGTTGGTTCTTGCTGGATTTCAGCGTATTTAAGTGTAAAGTTTGATATGTAAACAAAAATTTATGGCTTTGCTCCCCTGACCACTGACCAGGGGCTTTGCCTCTGGACCCCACTAGAGGTACAGCTCCCAAACCCCCATTGTGGCCCTCCACATTAGTTCCACATTTGTTTGTGGCCATAGCATTCAAATACGTTATGCACCGCTACAATAGTAGATGTGGCTACGGTATTTTCTTCAAGAAGCAACTCTTTATGTCAGGAGTCAGGTGGTGAATGAAGACAGGAGGAGGCGGGGCAGGCCATCGGTTGCGGTGCTTATGTTTCCTTGGTGTTGTGAAACTGTTGGTTGGGTGATAGGAAGAACATCGGCCTCATAAAAAAAACTACTGAAGGAGAACTGGCTAGCGCAAGTTAACTCGGTAACAACAGAGACCATTTAACAGTCATCATTCACGACAGTACGGATGATCCTGTACGAGAAACACAGTCACTCAATCCTATCACTACATAGTGTGCTGTCAATCTATTGGTTAGGGCGTCAGACTTGCGACTCGGTGGTCGTGAGTTCGATTCCTGGCTGCCACACTATTGGTCGGTTGGTTCTGGGATGGGTGACCATCTTCGGGCGGGTACACCACCTTGATATATAACCAGCCACCCAGGCCAACTCAGCCACCATGTCTGAGATGGGAAATGAGTACCAGCCAAAGTGCGGTGATGCTCTCTGCGGCTGGGAGTAAATGGCACATTAGCTCGTTCCATTCATGGATGAACGTGTGGGTGGCAGGTAAAACTCTGTGATTCCTTTGACGCGTGCCATCCTGAGAGCCTTAGAGATGAGTTTCATAATTAAGCTGTATACAAATTGACATCTTTTATATACACCTTTATAATTCCTTGTGCACCCGTGACAGTTATGAGTCTGATGTAAATGGCTATATTATAATCACGTGTCCAATAGGTCTTTCAGTCACTGCGACTGCAAAATGTAGATGGCGTGCGATAATGCATGAGTTTTGACTGATATCAAATGATGTCTGGCCGAACCTCTGAAACAGTAGGCCTACCAGATAGGGACATAGTTGAGTTGGTTTGATTGAATGTCAGCATCAGTACCATCAGTTGCATGGAGGCACTCACCTCAGAAGTGGCCCATTGTGTGTCACAAGGAACGTTAAATTCTCTTTCCTGACTCACATCTTACCTGGGTGGCTGGATTCCAGTCCAGCCAAGACTCATACGTGTCACAGCACCTGATCAAAAAAGTATCGCTTTGCAGCTGGCTGCCTCCACAGCTTTAGACAGGAGAGTGTGTTACTTCAGTCGTTTGTGTTGTCCAGGGTAATTTGGAAAAGCAGGATGCTGTTGGAATGATCCCTGCCCTACTGCTGAATATTGAACCTCATCACAAGGTTACTCTGCTCTTTACCTGTATTTTCCATTGTCTTAAATTGCAGACAGTTGACACCATGTTTAGTGTGACTGTAGCATAGATTTTGCAATGGAGTAGAACGTACTAAATGTTAATAGGTAATTAATTATTCATTCTGTGCTTTGACATTGTTGAATCAGTGACTGGTAGAACATCTGACCTGCGACAAACCTACTTCATTTATTCCCAGCAATGTTTTTCTGGGGGGACTTGGCTTGACGTGGCTTAACTCCAGTAAAGAACACCAGGTAAACAAAAACTGAAGCACTGCGGTAATTTGAATTTCGAGATGAGAAGCGGCTGGGTTCCATGCACGATTCTGTTACAAATGCTGTCATGTTTTTGTTTTATGGGTTTAGTTTTTACGTGGACTCCTCAGAGTCGACCTAATAAAACCAGTCTCGAATGTCCGTCCATCCGTCAGTGCATACGTATGTATGTACATCCATCTGTCCACAAAAGTTATCTTTGATTTTAATGAAATTTGCCATGTAGGTAGAAGTCAGTGAGTGATGCATGACAGTATGCAGTACGACCCGATCCAACGTTAAAGTCTTGAGCCCTTCAAAGTTGGCAATCTGGCCATTTTCAAAAGTTATCTACCATTTACAATGGGAGCTGGCAACTGACCACAGATTCTTAAACTAGGGCACAATATCTAAATTTGATCAGGCTGGATTTTTGATATTTGTCCTGGTTATTTTGTCACATGACTTTGAAGTTGGCAGAAATGTCAGTTGTGAAGAGTCGACTGCCAGTCTCGTACAGGGCTAAGTTATTCAGTGTAAAAAAGTGAATCTTTGTAATTTGTGGAGTAGTCTTGAAGTGCTGCTGCAACTAATAATAATAATGTTATAATAATAATAACGACGTAACAACTGTGTAGAATGGATAGCTAATTTTGTGTGTGTAATGGCAGGTGCTTGATATGAGAGCAATGAAATCTGTTCAGTTAGTGGACTTCGTACATGCTGGCTGTACTCTCTTAGACAAAAACACAGGTATTATTCATTAGTTGTTTTTTTAGGTCGACTCCTCCGAGTCGACCTAATAAAGCCGGTCTCAAATGTCCGTTTGCCTGTCCATACGTCCGTTCGTAAGTCCGTTCGTCCGTCCGTCTACAAAAAGTTTCTTCGATTTCAATGAAAATTGGTATGTAGGTAGAGGTCGACAACTGATGCATGACGGTATGCAGTGTGACCCGATCCAAGGTGAAGGTCACAAGCCTTTGAAAGTCGTAAGTCGGATATTCGACCATTTTCAAAGGTTATCTCTTCCCCCATTTATAGTAGGGGCTGGCAATTTTGGAACAATGCCAACAAATGAAGGAAAAACTGAGGAGGGGAACTGTCTAACCCAGGATGACCTGGAAAAGGATATAAAAGGTGTTAGTTGTTTATTAGAATGGAATTACGAACAGCCATGACTCAGAAATGACGGCAGCAAGATCTGTCAGAGTCAGTGTCAGTGTTAATAATAAAAAATTGTATAACGTATAATTGCAAAGATTCTCTTGTATGGGTCAGTGGTGGCATCAGTTTTGGCATATGATAAGAAGTGCTGTAATGCTCTGGAACAAGTCACCCCTAGAGGTATGTATGGGCTATATTAGCCCTCAGGTAGGAAGATTTTGTGACATCAAGGGACGCCTTTTTTGACGTAATTTTTATGAACACCTGGTGGATGATTTTGACATTCTGATGATGATGACAGTTACTGTTCTGACAACGAAATGTTGTTCATTTGTCAGATAAATGAAGCAGCGTTGTTGGATGTTGTTACAGATGGGGTTATAATTGCCGGTGAGCCATATTTCAAGCGATGCTGTGATCTTGCTGAGCACATTCCAAATCTGTTCAGTCCCAACTTTGCCATTGCAAACCTGGACCCTTCGAGTGTTCGTGGACTCTTTGTTGACAATAAGGTATGTGCTCTACTGCCTTGTGTGTTTAAACAAGGTTTTGCAAACATCAACAAGGAAATGATGCAATGTCGTAAATATAAACAGAGAAGTTGCAATTGCTGACCACAGTGATGCTGAGTAACTTCTTTTTTTTAATCAATCTGGACCAGCTGATTTGTGTTTCAGCAAGTAGAAAAACTAGTCTGTAGTTTATGTTGTTCAGCAGATGATTAATAATTATTCTTTAACAAAAATCTGAAAATGGTAATGTGATAAGTTCGTCGTGTGACGTCTGACAGTTTGTTGGGTCGTAGTTAAAAGTCATATTGGCCACTTGACAGAAGCTACTCAATGACGATATATATGTTATGACGTACGTCAGCCAATAGGAAAATGTTGAACTTTTTGTTTCAGGAATGCGATCGTGAATCTGTCAAGTATGACAGGATCTTATGCGATCTGATGAGCAGGTAAAACAATGAGCTTGTACAAGCTGTCTTTCCACTTCACAAACAACCTTTGCCTTTGTTGAACCTTGTGGTGTTGCTTTCAGTTGTCACAGTTGCTTTACGTTGAAAATAGCAGACGAGCTGAAAATCGATCGTGCCAGGATGTCTAGGTGAGCGATGCATGATCGATTGTACGATCAATTCCCTGCAGTAGTGTGGGCACAAGCCTGGCCAGACCTTGGACCTACACTAGTATTATTTAAGCCCATACTGGCGTTTGAACTGTCACAGTGTCAACCCCCGAGTTCTGAACTTATGAACCCAACCAGACAGGTAGGTGAACGCTAGTTGACAGATAAATCGATCGCAATTGATGGTGCGAGGGATCGATCGATCACCTCAAATGGAAAACAATGCCCAGTTAGTACTATGGTGAATGACTGTCTCCCAGCAGGTAAACCATCTCAGTATGTAATTAGCCTTCGAGGTCAACTCACCTGGCCCATCATCCATGTGTAGGTGCAGTGAAAGCCGTGGAGTGAAGAGGCTCACCTCTCAGTGCCATGGCCTTATATTAGTGTTCTCATGGCATTAGCTGGCATTTGGCTTATTCTAGAGAAATGGAGATGAGCGTTGCTGTATGTTGTCATGAGGGTCTGGAAAGGGCTTTACTCATTTTTAGATCGACTCCTCCGAGTCGACCTTATAAAGTGGGTCTCAAATGTCCGTCCGTACGTCCGTCCGTCCATCCGTCCACAAAAAGTTACTTCGATTTCATTGAAATTTAATATGTAGCTAGAGGTCGATGAGTGATGCATGACGGTGTGCAGTATGACCCGATCCAAGGTCAAGGTCACGAGCCCTTATAAGTCGGAAAATCGGCCATTTTCAATGGCTATCTCCTTACCCCATTTATAATGGGGCTGGCAAATGACCACAGAATCTTAAATTAGGCACAATACCTAAAGTATATTGTAGCTGGATATTGTTTTTTGTCCTACTTTTTGTGTCACATGACTTCGAACTTGGCTGTGAGTAGGAGTCGACCGTCAGTCCCGTATGGGGCTAATTTTTTGTTGTTAAAACTACCATATGCATGTTATGATTACACACAGACTGATTCCCAATGGAGGGACACTGTTCTCTTTATGTCAGCTCTCCATTGCCCATAGTCACCACTCATGCACTTTGCATATACAAATTATAGAGCAGTGTGCAATCTAGTTGTATTGGTGTCATTTAGCCAGTCACTCGCAGAGGAATGTGATAATGCAGTTAAATCAGATGAGTAACAGAACGGATTTGTGTTTGCATTTAAAATCAATCCATGCAGTAATGCATTAGAGATTCATCCAGTTACATTCATATTTGGCTCAATGAAAGCATTTCCGACTATTTGTCGGCTGTAATCGATAGAAAACTGGACGTTTTGTGTGGTCTAGTAATGACGGGCTGTGTCGTGTGAATCCTGGAGGTCTACAGAACTGGTCTGCTGCTATTGCTCAGGATCATCACAGGTTTGTGGTCTCTAGAGCCTTTGAGAACTGCATAGAATGAATCTAATTTTATCGACATTTCATGAAAGATGACACAGTATATCATTATCTTTAGATGTATGTTTAATTGTTCCCTGATATACTACTGTTTACTTCTGTTTTTTGGTTGTTGGTTGGGTGTTGAACGTGTTAAAATTTGCTGCCAAAGCAACTCCTGAAAACTTGGATGATAAAGCAAAAACTGAAAGTGGCAACCTTCTGGCTATTGTGCGCATGAGAGCCAAATTGTGTGCTGAAAGTTTATTCAAATAATCAAGTCATTTGGCTGATATTCCACTCATGTTTGAGAAATTGATAATGTAAAATTTACCAGTGGATATTTTGTGGTGCAGTATTACTGATTCTTATTTTTTTGCTTTCGTGCTATATTTCCTTTGCTTCTATACATTTGTGATATTTCTGCCTGTTGTGGTGGATTCCTTCTAGTTCCTGGCATTGACTAAGTGGAATTTGTTGGTTTTATTACATTTAATGCTGGTAGATGCCAAACAACCATCCAGTGCTTGTGCAGAAAATCTTATGATGTATTTCAAATGGTTGAGTTTTTCTAAATATTTACTGGACATTTTTTGAAAGAATTCAGCATCATTTTTCCTTCCATTAGAGCTCTGCTACTAGTTTGGTGTCACAAAGGGCATCTGAGCAGCCCTGTAAAAATCCTGCTGTAATAATTGCCAGGAAACAATCGGCTTAACCCACAGTTATCATAGAATACAGAAACCATATGTCACCAACGAGTACACACTTGCTGATACACAGTGTAGGATGTTAGTTGTGATCAGGTCATCAGAGGGGCATCAGTAGCAAACAAACCTGACAACAACACTAAAGATTGCCAACATAACTAGCTGCCACTAACTTGTGTAAACGGACAAAAATGTCGCCATACCTATTACGTTTATTATAATATCTGTGAAATATATATATAATGAAATGCATGCAATGAAAGATATGTACGAATATAAAATGTACGACTAGTCCCGTACAGTTCCAGTATACTAAGTCTACAAATAGAGGTTCAGTAAGGTGACACATGCAGTGATCTGAAGTAATTTATGCATTATGTTCTGACTGATTAATTCGGTGTTTTCTAAGTAACGTTCTGCTGTTTTTGTTGGCAAATTTGGCACCAGTCGCTGGCAGCACATTCTGCTGCTTTGTGACTGGTAGTCGTGAATCACAAATATTGAAATTCACATCCGTGTTTGTGATGATGTTTAGTCGAATGAGTCGGATGCTGAATGCCGGTGCCTGTCAGCTGGCAGTCGGTGGTCGACTTGTATTCTGCACACACTCTATGAATCCCATTGAGAACGAGGCGGTCGTGGCTAATCTTCTTATCCAGCAGAAAGGTTTCTGTCGGTTTTTCTTGTAACCAGAAGAAGCCAGTACTCACAAGAGTGCAGAGACCCATGCTGGTACTGTTTTGTGACTTGTGACCTTCACCTTTGACCCCAAAATGAATGGTTTTCCAGTACTCATCATGGAACATTTGTTTGTTAAGTTTAGTCGTCCTAGCTGCTTTGGGCTTTTTTTTAGATTTCTTGTGGAGAAACGGACACACAGACAAACACCAGTTAAAACCCTACCCCCACAACTGCCATTGGCATGGATAATAAGTGTTGAAGAAATTTTTTTGAAGTTTCTGAGATGGTGAGCTCTGAGGAGAAGGAAAGTAAATTAGATTTTAGGTTGATATGGATGCATGTTGAGGAATTTACTTAGTTACATACACTGCTTGCACGAAAGGTTGCCTTGTAGACCTGACATGGATTCAGGTGCATGCATTTATTGTTATTTGCTTATTCGTAATATGTAAGGTACAATATTATTCTCTGGTCGTCACAAAACAGTGCCGACAGCATTAGTGCTGAGTCTAATATCAATGTTATGTGCCAAAGTCAATGTCAGTGTCAATACAGATTTCTATAGCTCCCTAGTTGCATGCAAATCTGGAGCACTGGGCCATCCTAGGTGGTATATGCTGACGTGAACAGATCGGTTTTAAGTCGAGATTCAAAAGTACCAATGGTGTTAGCAGATCTAGTTGATGGCGACAGAAAGTTCCAAATGGTAGGTGCTGCAATCGAGAACAACCTGTCAGCGAACGAACTGATGACTGGAGGACGCTGCAGCTTGTTGGCGGTTGATGAACGCAGAGTCTTTGTTGGCTGGTAGTCGGGAAGAAGATCGTGTAAGTATAGACGGTAGACCAGAGTGCTTTGGCTTGTAAGCAATCGCAGCAATTTTGTACTCAATACGCTGCCTAATCAGCAGTCAGTGTAGCTCCCGTTGAAGTTCTGCTGAGTGTGCTGAAAATGGCTTTTGAAGCACAACACGCGCTAATGTGTTCTGAATTCGCTGTTGTACCAAATAGCAGACTGTTGCAGTAATCCAGTCTGGCTCCAACTATGGAGCAGATGATGCATGTTGGCAAGTGTGACATTCAAGTATCATGTCCTCCAAGTTGAAATGTCGACACAAGGGTGAAGCCCGAGTGTTGACACGATGGATGTCCAGCCCATATAAAACCTGTGCCACTTATCCCCAAAGTTTCTCTGGAGCAAATGGGCAAAGAAGACTACAGGAGAACTGGAACACCGGTTTCCCTGAACAGTGACCATTAAAACAGCAGTGGAGATACTATCGTTTTCTCTCTCCTTTATAGATCATTTGTCATTTGTGTTGCAGGGTCCGTGGAATTGGTGGACGTTTCTGCCGAACTACCAAACATTCAGTACAAGAGTGGTCTCAGCAAGTGGAAGGTGATTTGGGGGTTGAGGGGGCAGGTCTGGTATCGTGGGTGGGAGGTCTCCCGGATGCTTCTCTTGGGTTTTACCTGAGAGAAACATTCCAAATCCAGACCAACACAGAAATATTATACAACAAGAGTCGTTAGGCACTGATATGTTATAGGAACTGAAGAACAGCAATTACACAAGGTATCACATTGAACTGATAAATAGGTCTTGTGGTGGTTGGTTAGTTTCCACCCTGTTGTAGGCGCTAGTGTAATAACTTGAATGAGCCTCCCCTATCCTTTCCCATTTTGGGTTGTCACTAAACAAAAAGGCAATGAGGTCGGGAGGTTACTGTATTGGCCACCCTTAATTTGGCGGAACTAAATCTCCGCCCAAAACCTTGTCCCCAGACCCCAATATAGCCGATTTTTGTGCTGAAAGGGAACGTTAATCTCCCAACCAACCTGAAGGTGATTCACTTCAAATTTTTGAATGTGAAACATAGTGTTCGTTATTATTGTGTATTGGTGTTTTGTGAATGCAGCCTGTGATAGCAGCATCACAGACACAGTACACAACAACAGTCATTTTATGGCCATCATACAGGTGCACCTGTGTTGAGCAGTACCACGAGCTAAGAACTAGAGGACTTGTTGGAGCAGAGTTTTACTGGCCACATTTCCTTGCTGGTGGCAACTGGCACATTTGGATTATGCAGAAGATGATGGAGTTGTCTTAGTGGTATTACCGCCACTGTTTCCATTCCATACACATTCATTACATACTTGATGGCAAATCACAACAGTATATGACTTTGTGGGTTTTCTTCAAGTCATTTGTGGTTACCATCTAGCCCAGGTAATCGTGAAAAATAAGCATTGCATTGGAATGGTTGTGTCAGTGTGCTAACGCCAGCCATAAGACTGGGATTTTGTAAGTAAGTAAGTGAATTTGTGTTTGCGCAGCAGTCTTTACAGCCTAAGCTGTCACATAGGCGCTATGCTAGTGTTTCGTATGCTCTGCAGAACAGTACAGTTTTCAAACGCGCACAGAACTGAGTGAGTGTCAGTGATGGGTCACGAATTGTCAATGGGAGTGAGTTCCACAAGGTTGGTTCAGAAACAGCAATACATCTTTGGCCATATCTCGTTGTTCTGGAACGTGGTAATGAGCTATATAAAGTGACATGTTGATGTTGGTTGGCTGGCTGGCTGGCTGGCTGGTTTAGCATTGTCTTGCAGTCAGGTGTTACTGGCTTGTGATGTCTTTACACAGCTGATGACCAGGGGTGCTCGATGGTTTGAGGAGCATTCTGAACTGCGTGAATCACTGCGGCATCGGATCACAGAGTCGGTCTTTCCACCTACAGAAGAGAAAGCCGCAAAATTCCATTTTGAACGCTGGTAGGATTTTCACATTGTTTTATCCTGAATGTTAATGTTGGAGTGGTGACCGCATTTTTGGATATCCCTATAAGCCTGGTGAAGTTGCCAAACAGAAATGCTCAGTTGGGGAATTTGGAAAAGTCGCAGAATTGGTAGAGACAGTCCATGACAGGGAAGCATTGAAGTTGTGCATTACTACATTCGGTTCAACGTTGTCATAACATCAACTGTGATACAAGTTGATTTTGCATAGACATTCATCCAGAACTTTCCAGCTCTGCTAAGAATAACAATATGATAACCGAGAAGTTTTCTATTCTTGTATTTACATGGAGAGATGGGCAATATTGGAGAATTGTGCATGTAACTCTCAGTAGTGTGTGAAGTGACTCTGCGGCGTTTTGCACAATAATAGTGGGTACATTTTTATGTCTTTGACACCCGACAGTCTTGTTGAAGGTCATGTGTTTTCCAGCTATTATATATAACCTGGACAGAACCACTATATCTCATGAACGCCTCGAACAAGTTTGTTAAGACTGACAAGGAATATTCACTAACCCCTACTGATATTATGATATTATTATGATTTTTTTCAATTATCTTATTCAAGAATTAATACTTATTAAATTTTTAATTTTTATAATATAGTTCTACCTTAAAAGCGCAATATGACCTAAATTGTGTTGAAAGCGCCATTAAACACCAACCAACCAACCTAACCCCTACTGATGACCTGATGAGATTCTGGAGTTCAAAGGTCAAGGTCACAGCCGGCCATCGAGGTGCTGAAGGCATCCACTTCGTCCAAGTCAGTCTTCTAGTTAATAATAATAACAGTCGTGCACAACTGTGGTACACAATACAGCATTAATACGTGGAAAATGACCAATACGTTGACATCTGTGTTTAGTAGTTTTCTAGAAGCACAAGTGTGTTGTTTGTGTAGCATCCGAATCTTGCCACATCAGCAGAACACGGCTGGAATGTTTATTGCGGTTGTACAACGTGTACGTACTCTAGAAGATGTATTGAAGGAGGAGAAAGCAGCTTTGCTCAAAGGTTAGAATCTGTCACATTGCTAGTGTTAATTTATATGTATATGATCAACAAGTTTCCTTTAGTGATTTGACACTGTCAGTGACAGGAAGGACATCGGCCCATAGAAACCAATGAGGAGATGGTTAACCGAGGTTCTCCTGGAAATTGGCCATTAAAAAGGACAGGTAAGTAGTCAGGTGTCTCTTTAATTTATTATTGTAACTTTTAATTACTTTTGTCCCAGTAGGCGCACTGTTTAACAGTTTGGATATTAGAAGCAAGCATGATTTTGAAATTTTATTGCATTCACGTTGTTGGTTTTATTTGCAGCTCAGCAAGAGAAGTTAGAAGCTGCTAAGAAGCGGTTGGAGGAGGCCAGGTTGGCTGCTGAGAAGGCTGCGGCTGAAAAGGCTGCGGCGAAGGAAGCCGCAGAAAAGGCTAAAGATGAGGAGGAGAAGTCGGAGGAGAAATCATCCGGCGGAGAAGATACTGCTAAAACAGCTGAGGAGACTCCCATGGATGTAAGCAGCGTGATGGAGAGTAAAGCTGATGATGGCAGTAAGACAAAGGAAAGTCCGAGTGATGTGTCGTCGGAATCCAAAAAGGAGGCTGAGAGCAAGGAACAGAATGCGTCAAAGACGGAGTCTTCTCGTGACAAAGATGAGATGAAGAAGGAGGCTGAAAACAAGGAACAGAATGCTTCAAAGACAGAGTCGTCTCGTGACAAAGATGAGATGAAGAAGGAGGCTGAAAGCAAGGAACAGAATGCTTCAAAGACGGAGTCTTCTCGGGACAAAGATGAGATGAAGAAGGAGGCTGAAAGCAAGGAACAGCATGCTTCAAAGATGGAGTCTTCTCGTGACAAAGATGAGATGAAGGAGAGAAAGTGGAGCGACAGTCGAGCCGCTGCGTCAGAAGAGCATAAACATGACGAATTACTGTAAGTCATACCCACTGTGCAGGGTGACCACTTGTTTGGACAACGTGGAAAGTCGGGGAAATTGACAGCTGTCCGGGAAATGCTAGAGAGTTGGCCAGAAGTTACGGATAAAAGCTTGTCAGTGACAACTGTTTATTGCTGACTTTACATTTGGGGCTACACTGGTTTTTTGAAAATGGTTGCAGGTCTTTATCATGTGCTGTAAGGATTTCGCTGCATATTAAGATCATTGGGAACAGTTGTGTGGAATATGTGCCGACTTTGTAGCATTGACAGTAACACATCAATGAATTGAGTAACCACAACATGGGTAGGATTGCCGCGAAGAGTCGTGGAAATGTCATGGAGTTTCACAGTGCCTGGAGAGTGGTCACCCTGGCTGTGTGTTGCAGCTGGCATTCGGAGTGTGAAATATCAGTAACACTGTACTAATGAAATTTTAGGTCGAAAAAGTGGGTCTCAAATGTCCGTTCGTCCATCCGTCCACAAAAAGTTTCTTCGATTTCAATGAAATTCGGTATGTAGGTAGAGGTCAATGAGTGATGCATGACGGTATGCAGTATGACCCGATCCAAGGTCACAATCAAGGTCACGAACTCTTGAAATTCGGCTATTTTAAAGGCTATATCTTCCCCCATTTATAAGGGGGCTGGCAAATGACCACGGATTCTTAAATTAGGGCACAATACTTAAAGCTTATCGGGGCCGGATTTTTGATTTTTTTCCCAGTTTTTGTGTCACGTGACTTTGAAGTTGGCAGTAAGTAGAAGTCGACCGTCAGTCCTGTATGGGGCTAATTTATTACAATTTTTATGTCTGGAAGTTTAACTGTGTATATACAAGATTAACGAACTGTGAAGGTTGGAGAGTCACATTGTTGTGAGAAAGTCTATGTTGCAGAGTCGATTGTGCTGAAGATTACGTGACAGCATTTCTGCTGTTGAAATTACCGCATCACGTGACGATGCTTATATAAAAAGTACATAATGAGCAAACGGGCATGATATCAGTTAACAAAAAAGTAAAATAAATTGTAACAAGTGTTCAAAGAATTTTAACAAAAAGCTGCATTGCATTTTGTGTCGTTATTAAGGATCGAATGATCACTTCAGCTGCAAGACGTTATTGATTACTCAATTATCCCTTTTGCTGCGTACACTGCAGCAGAGACTCAATGCTTTTCAGTGGACAAGCCTGTTCTCATGGGCATCTTGACCATCTAATACATGGTTCCTTGGGCCGCCCGAGTCTACCCTTCAATGAGCATCTTGATCAGTTCTGCCATTTTTGCAAGGCACACGAATGTGACCAACAGACAGACAAACACACAGACATACTCTATCTGTAGCAATAGCTTGCATATGATACGATACGGTAGATTAACATGCGCTCAAAAGCTGACGAGATGGCCAGCTTAATCTAGCGCACGGCCCAGAAATGAAAAATGAGGAAAACAAAACCGATTAGCTCAGAATAAACCGTCCAAGCAGAAGTTCGTGAAGGCAGTCCGGGAGGAAGAAGTTAAACTATGGGGGGGGGGTAGGATTTGTGAAAGAGGTAGGTTTTAAGCTGGGATTGATCCATGATCATCTAGGTATTGCTGCAATGTGGCCTAAAATTACTACTAAACAACGTTGTTTGTAGATCTACTTTTAGCTGTTATGGGAAGAGTTCAGCATGTAGCTTGGAATCAGTGGATTACTGATTTCACAGAAGATTTCAGTGTGATGTGTTAATTTATATGGATGTGATGTGGTGCTGTGGATGTTAGAGCAAAGCGACCAAGAAGAGACATGGATCAGCTGTTCACCTTCATGGACCAGGACGACCCAATCTGGACGTCTATTAGGTCAGCAGTCTGCTGTAGTATTTTATGATGAAAATATGGACACTGTTATTTTTAGGTAGACTCTTCTGAGTTGACCTAATAAAGCCTGCCTCAAATGTCCATCTGTACATCCATCCGTCCACAAAAAGTTTCTTCGATTTCAATGAAACTTTGCACGTAGGTAGAGGTCGATGACTGATGCACGATGTTATGCAGTATGACCCGATTCAAGGTCAAGGTCACGAGCCCTTCTAAGTTGGAAATCCTTCTATTTTTAAATGCTGTCTCCTCTGCCATTTATAATGGCAGCTGGCAACTGACCACTGATTCTTAAACTAGGGTGCAATATCTAAGTTTGATTGGGCCGGATTTTTTTATATTAGTCCTAGTTTTTGTGTCACGTGATATAGAAGTTGGCACAAACGTCAGTTGCAAAGAGTCGACTGTAAGTCCCGTATGGGGATAATTTATTATTTTATTTTTTACAATATTCACACTGAAAGCAGCTGCAACTCAGTGGTTAACTCAGTTCAGTTATGTGAGGACCTCTGGTTTTATTTAGGATGATACTACAGTTATCCCTAGAAGTTTTCTTTCAAAACAATTGGACAAAGAAAACCGAGATGCCACCAACTAACCAAGGTTAATTTTCATAATGGTTGTTAGCCCTAATATGCACATGTGTGTATTTGTGTACTTGATTCTGCAACAGTTAACAGTACTAACATCGTACATCTAATGAGTTTTATTTAAGATACCCTCCACCAGTTTTAAACGTTTTTGGAGAACTTTCAGTACTATCAGCTGACTCAGGTAAAACCTTGGAAGTGGTCATCAAAATGATTACCTGTGTCTGTTTAGAGATTTCTTCGGCATGTCGTCGGATTTTCCAGTCAGTCGGCTGATGGCAAAAGCAGAAGATAAGACGAGTCTGTTCTATGTTTCGCCGACTCTGAAGCAGTTGATTGCGTGCAACCAGACCATGGTCAACGTCAGTATCATTCATTCATTCACTCAGCCAGCCGTCGTTTTTCTGTCTCAGGAGTTTCACATGCTCTGCTCCATGCTTTCTATTTTTGTCGGTTTTTGCGCTGTTCTCATAATTTTGCGGTGTATTCCATTTTTGTGCGTTTCCTTCAGCACTCTAACTCTTGCTGCGATAAAACATGCTCCAGTTATTGCCAACAATCCTCTTTTGTGAGACTCGGTCCCTCTCGAGTTACAGAAGGCTAGTTAAGTAATAACTGTAAATAATAGTAATCTATTTTTTGTCATCCGTTCACATTTTCTCGCTAGTCGACGTGCATTTTGGGCTCCTTTCTTTTGTTTTAGTATTTGAAGCACACTCTTGCCACTCTGAGTACATTTCAAGCAAATTATTTGTGATTATCGGCTTGCTGATTTCTGTCTGTGGAGTTTACGAAATTTTAGTGAACCATGCATGACTCAGTGCACAAGACCTGTCAATCGGCTTTGTGTGTTAATTTTGCGGAAAACATAACTTTATGCTTCTGGTTTAGTTTTAATGGCAGGTTATCTGGACTGATGTTTCCGTGTGTTATGCAGTTGCTTAATAATGCTTATGCCTGAGTATTGCCTCCAACTGATTAGTTACTTTAATATACATAAACTCCCAGAAAATGTGGAAGATTTTAAACGTCTTCATTGGACTGGTGTCAACGTTTACTGGTCATTGTGAAATTAACGTTTGCAGTTTGTTCACGCTGGAGTAAAAGCCTTCTACTGCATGTCTGAGGCGGATTCCAAGTGCCGATATCGCATCACTCAAGAGGTAATTTGACGCCATCGCTGTTTGTCCTCCAACTAATTTTTGTTGTTGTTTTGAATGCGAAGATATACAGTACTTAGACTGGTGTGCAATCAGAGCAAGTCATGTACGGTCATGGCAAGCAAGCACAGATAGACTGCGCGTGTGGTCTGAGAATGTATTTCTATCGTCACATTGATAGGTTGAAAACACGCAAGTCAACAAGTGCACACCTGAATTTATACTGTCAATAATGAGCAATCTGTATGCAACTCTGCTGAATTTCTTTTTCTGTTGCCGTGAAATTATCACTAGACAGTGTGAGTAAGTAAGTAAATCGTGGATTTGTAGAGCGCGTTTGTCATAAAATCTCTAATGCACTACAGCTGTATATGTATCAGTATGCCGCGAACAGAAACGTCCTCAGATGATTGCAAAAAGTATCTCTGCCGACTGCTGGGTCTCTCGTGTAGTCTGGGAGAGAATTCCACGCCAACGGGCCGGCCACGGAGAAAGCCGCCTGGCAGATGTACTTCTCCTCTGGTGTGGTACGTTCAGCAGTTGTCAGCCAGTGAATCGGAGATGTTGCCTCGACGTGACCTCAGAGACTGGTTGTCAGATGTCGAGCAGGTGATTGGTCGTGGTCACAGCTGAACATCATGACGCCGAGCTTGTACTTGACTCGCTATGGTACATCATGCCAATGCCGCTCCATGTGATGAAGCTCCGATATAGGTCTCACTCGAACTTCTTCATGCCGATGACCACTTAAGCCGCAATGTTTAACACTCGTTGCAAGTTCACTGTCAGTGCATACGCCAGGAGAGCATTACAGTAATCGATGCACGACACTGCAAATGCGTGTACGAGTGTGACTGCAGATTCTGCATCCAATGAGCGCCGAGAATGCCGAAGCTGACGTAGCCAATAGAAACATGATGTGATGTACTGACAGTGATGTGTCGATCCAGGCTGCGGATTAACAATGTTTAAAAGTGGTTTTGTTGCATATGTAGGGTTTGCCGGAAGTGGTTTTATTGCATGTGTAGGGTTTGCCGGCAATGTTTCCGTTTCTGAGCCGGCAGATAGTGCAGCTGACAAAGGACGAATTTGTTGCTTTGCTGAACTCCCAGTCTCTGTCAGTCCACTCATTCAGCAGCAAAACGAAACAAGCACTGTCGAAAGTTGGTGAGTTGACCACGAACATCAGCTGTTTAGAATTGAGTTATATGAACGAACCTAACTCTTCCGTCTACTTTTTGGAAACTTTTGTCTGAGGTAAATAGTTATTTCTTACTAACCAGTCATCCCTGTCACACCTTTTTAAACTACATAGCGTCCTCCTGCAGTGTTTATGCTGTGTGCTTCATTAAGTTTTTAATGACAACAACAAAATCATTTTACTGCCATTATAAGGTCATCCTACATTAGCTGGCACATTTAGTTAACAACTGGAGGATGGTGTTGGTGCTAAGTTTTATTGCCTGCATGCCGTTGCTGATGACAACTTGCACATTTGGATTTGGGAGAAGATGTTAAAGCTAGAGTTGTTCTCAATGGTGTTACCTTTGTTGTCTCTTTACCTTATACACTTGTAAAAGTAATAGTAGTAACTAGAAAACATAGGCAGTCATATCGACATGCAGACCCACTCCGGCAATGGTCGTAGCAGCACGCATCACTAGCAACCATACGAGCGTGACGGTTTTCATAACTGTATGATCTTTTGACCTGTGGGTCAATGCATGGCGAAAAACTGCTGTAGCGTATAAGTGTACCAAGTTTGGTTTTGATAGTTCAGGCCGTTTTCCTTTTAGAGTGCGGACAAACAGACAGACAGACGCAACTGAACGCCCTAACCACGCCGGTGGCTATGCCGGCGTGTGTAATAAACAAGAATTAATAACAGCATATCCCATCTAGTGTCTGGCTTTGGAAATAACATTACTTACAATGGTTATGTAGACCATGATACTTTTTCAGTTACATTTGGATAGCTTCCACCATCGGCAGTGTTGCTTTAGTTGTCATTGCAGTGTAACTGTTGTACTGTATGTAATCTGTGTCGTCATCTCATCTCATAAATTATACAGTTGCACTCAGAACATGGCATTTGCCAATAAAGTAAAGTAAGCCTCATTTGTATGACGCTTTATTATGAGCTGCTTATCTCTAAGGTGCTCAGTTGTGGCACGTGTAGACACGGGATCACACAGTTTTACCTGCCACTCACACATTTATTCACAAGTGGAATGAGCCGTACTTGTCTTTGCTTCACAGCCCTGTGGCCAGTACTCATTTCACATCCCACACAGGGTAGGAGGCTGAGTTGTTTCAAGTGTTACTGCATTTACAGTGCATTAGTACTTAATATTAATACAGTAGTATTTTCGTATTGAAATACTGACGTCACATTTTGCTAACATCATTTGCTTCTAAAGTGTTGTTTGTTTGGTTATTTTAGAGAAAGGAAGTGTCGTTTTTGTGTGTCAACTAAATCCAAGGTATCGAACCAATTGGCATGATTCATGTAGCCGACATTGCCTTCTTGTATCTCTAAGTAACTGGTGATGTAAGCCACTTAATTTTTAGGTCTCTGAGTCGACCTAATAAAGTGGGTCTCAAATGCCCGTCTGTACGTCCGTCCGTCCACAGATGTTTCTTCGATTTCAATGAAATTTGGTATGTAGTTAGAAGTTGACGAGTGATGCATGACGGTATGCAGTATGACCCGATCCAAGGTCAAGGTCACGAGCCCTTGAAAATCGGAAATTCGGCCATTTTCAACAGCTATCTCCTCCCCCATTTATAAGGGGGCTGGCAAATGACCACGGATTCTTAAATTAGGGGGCAGTACCTAAAGTTTATTGGGGCCGTATTTTCGATTTTCGCCTTAGTTTTTGAGTCACGTGAATTTGAAGTTGGCAGTAAGTAGGAGTCGACCGCCAGTCCCGTACGGGGCTAATTTCTTTTGTTGTCAGTGTAGCCGTGAGAGGTTTCAAGGGAACACAGTATTGGAGGATGAGAATCGCACGTCATGCAGTAGTTGCCCACGCCAAGGGTAGTTGCATGGTTTTTAGCAGCGTTTGTCTGTCTGTTTTACAACATGAAGTCTTAAACAAATGCAGCTAGGATCACCAAACATAACATAGAAATGTTCCACTATGAGTACTGGAAACTTATTTTATTTCAGGGTCAAAGATCAAGGTCATGAGCCACAAAAAACAGCGTGGATCATGGCACTGTTGTGAGTGCTGGCTTCTTCTAGTTTGACGTGATATAGCTGCATGCATAAAGTCCGATATGGCATGCTGATTAACTGGTAGCAATGGACAGTGCGTCCATGGTTAAAGGATGGATTAAATGAAGCACAGGTCGTTATTATTCTAGAAGTGTTTTGTGTTGTTGCTGCAGAAGAGCTGATGGTGGTCAGTTAATGGTGACCGGGTGGTCAGATGGCTTGCATTGCCACTCGTTCCTCGCCCATTACAAACGAGTCCATTATCTCAAAGTGTGCGGTGTCGCTGTCGAAGATCCAGGTCGGTTTAGTTTCCTACACACGCTACATCAGCACAGCTTCTATTGTTTAATCGGTCTGCTTTCCCAGAGTCACTTGGGTTAGGCTACGTTTCTCATGACGGAACTTGAGTGGATTGTTACATTTATTTGACACTGGTTGAGCATTCAGAAGAGCATCTGGTCTGTAAAAATACATTCCCACGTTCCACAGGTCCACAAAAGGTTGCTGTCTCCACTAGCTAAACCTAAGAAAATGTCTGCTGAATCATAGATTTGCATCTGTTTCTAGGGCTGTACTTCATTTTGGCTGTTTTAGTGGCTTAATATTTGAGGACAAAATGAGTTACAGTGCAGTAAAAATTAAAAATTAATTAGCAACGTATAGTTAAACAAATTTTTAATTAAACTACTGGTTTTTCAGTTATAGGCTCAAAGAGCCTATACTGTAAATACTCTATGGGGCTAAAATGGTTGTTAGACGTTCCGCAATAACTCCGCTGAAAGTGAACCGATTTTGATGAAATCTGGAACAGTGTGAGCCAAATGTGGGCGGCTGGCCCTGGCAGATTTTGGGCGCGAATGATCGTGCAGCGACAGTTTGAGAGGGATCTTTTTTCAAAAAAAAGCTAAAAATTGTTCACAAAATTTCCAGGTCTTGTGACTTAAGCCATCATAACTCTGCAATGATTACAGATTACCGGAAATTCACGGCCAAATGGTCCCTCTACAGGGTGTCTAGTTTCCATTTTTACCATTAGAATCAATTTAAAGTCTTTCCGATGGGCTGTATGCTGCGCACCAGAAAGGTACCTACCCAAATTTTCGGCAGTCATTGGCAGCAATCGTTGACGTCTTGTTGAGTCATGACGCAAAAGTAAACAAACCAATGTGGGCGTGGCAGCTGTGCGACGTTTCATCGGTAAATAAGTAAACAGTTGTGTCACCTGTTGAGTATGCCGGTGGGAAATGTCCTCTTCGAGCCTATATTGCAGTGTGTCTCCAGATACACTGTGCAACCCGTCTACATGAAAAATAGTTTTAGTTAAACTAGAAATATTAATCAGATGTTCACTAACAAGTCACGTGCACTGATGTTTGTGTTTGTAGATAAAAAGCCACTGGACGTATCAGCCACTGAAGCACTGACGGCGTTTGCACGAGCTGCGTCGGCAATGGAGTGCTACTGATGTTGTTAGCACTGGTCTGTTCTCAGTACTGCGTAATGTGTTCCAGTTACTAGTTGTCACATGAACCCTGTGTGGGCCCAGACCAGGCGTCATACAGAGTCTAATTTTTCACATCTGTTTTGCGTCTTCTATCTTTGGTGAATGTCTGCTTATCATGCGTACCTTCAGACTAATTAAAAATTGTGCACCCTTTTCACTTCAATATCACTTGTGAAAAATTCTCTGATGTATTTGCGACCAACGTACCCATACCAACTCCTTATTCAGCGGCGCAACATGGCTCAAAAGTTGTGGGACGACAACAGGGGGTTTGGGACAGTAGTTTTGGGAAGTTAGTCATTTCAGCATTTTGTATTAAATAGTTATTAATTTTGGACCATATAGCCATGATTTTCCGTTTGTGTATAATGGCTTCAGAATTTCGCCATGTATTACCTAATTACCCTGCATTCATTGGTCAGTATCTAGGCCTATGCAAACATGGCAAACTGACATCACATCACAATGCTACTCAGAAGGGTTTCTGTTACTGTGTAACAATGCAGTTTGTCCAAGAAGTCGTCTGGTTCTGCCTGTTCTGCAAGCCTCGGTCGTTTAGTTACCCACGCATCCATTTCTGAACTCAAACAAAACTGACGTAATTGGGATGACGACAACACGCTTATGGCGGCGCTCATGGCACTGCTCAAAGTTGGTTGGTTGGTTGCTTGGGAGATTAACATCCCCTATCAGCACAAAAATAGGCTATATTGGAGACAAGGTCTTGGTTGGAGATTTAGTTCGCCCAGATTAAGGATGGCTAAAGATACTGTTACCTCTCGACCTCGTTGCCTTTTGTTCAGCTACGTCCCAAAATGGGAAAGAATAGGGGAGACTCATTTAAGTTATTATGATAGCGCCTACAATAGGGTGGAAACTAACCAACCAACACAAGACCTGTTTATCAGTTCAGTGTATCATCTTGTATCATGTTGTTCATCAGTTCCTGTAACATATGAGTACCTAACGATTTGTTGTATAATATCGTTTCAGTGTTAGTCTGGCTTTGGAATACTTCTGTTAGGTAAAACTCAAAAGCGCCCGGGGCGACCTCCCACCCATGGTACCAGACCTGCCCTCTCCACACCCACTGCTCAAAGTGATGTGCAAATACAAAACGTTAAGAAAACGGTTTGCTCCTATGAATATCAGTCACTACATATTCTTTATCAGAATAGACGGATTTAGAGATTTATAAATTAAAAGCTGCTTTGAGCAACCCTTAGCATTGATAACCAGCTGTTATTAACACTGTTTTTGAAGGGACAGATCGATCAAACGTGCATGCTTCAGCAGTTTGGATGCCACATGGTCTGGAATGTTGGTGACCAACACATTGCTGGTCCAAGGGCTTCAAACGTTGGGGGTACCAGTCCCCTTGGCGGCTATGCATATGTCCCTATTTGCAAGACAACCAGATATGGTCGTGATTTTATACCATTGCATTTCTAGAAAGTTTTGGTGTGCATGCTTATACGTCTTGTAATTTTGTTTTTGTGTTGAATTTGGACATTGGTACTTGTTGTTGTTTTGGACTATGTAGTTTAGTGTTGTTATTATATATGCACTACAGACTTAATTGGTTTATGGTTTATCTACCTATGGACTAACTGGCATAGTAAGAGAAATGAGCCTATAGTCCGCAAGGGGTATGGTTGGCTTTACTTTTGTTACCAAGCTAAGTGATTGGCTGGAAGAATGTCTCTAAAATGACCCATTTTGTGTCAGATGGGACGTTAAACCTTATCTCAATCAATCACTGCAAAGGAAAAAGACGACCAGAGAATGTATGACAAAGGGATGTGGGGATACCAAAAAAGAAGAGATATGAGGAACCAAAAAAGAAGATTTGAAGGATTGGGCCCCGAATGGAGTAGCTCCATAAAAAGAAAACGAGTTCAACCGAAACTTTGTGTGTGTGCTTGTTATGTGTGAGCGGTTTGTTTAACTGAAATTGATGTTGTTGCTGATGTGTTTGAACAGCTAGAAGTCGACGCTGTGCGGAGATGATGAAGGAAGTCGATCTGACTTCAGACGTGCACAAATTTCTTGTCTGTTTTACGTTCTCCTGACTGAACGACTGTATCATTAGTGCACTTGTTGAGTAGATCGTGTGAGACTGGATCGTAGCTGTTACTGATACAGCTGCTGTTGCTTTGCATTACTTACTTAAATGAACTGCCGCTGGCTGGCTGAATAGTTTGCTGTCGGTAACTTTTGACCGCTGATCAAAAGAGGTTAGTAATTTAGTTGCCAGTGTTGTTGTTGGTGATAACGTGGGTGTCAGCTCCGTGATAAAAACGGCGACGCATCTACCAGTACATTACGTGGGCGAATATAGACATCGGGAAATCCCGAATAATTAACATTTTCTTACTGGCCCGCCTAATGGGCCAGCATTGTTTTGCTCTCTGGCGTCTGTCGTCAGCTGTAACGCTGCCGGCGGGCGGCCGACATCACGGCGGGCCAGTACGGTTACGTCCCGTTAGGGCGACACGTTGTTTTATTTTATGTGGTCATATTACTGAAGAATGATGGCAATGTCGACGAAGGCATTATGTTTTCGGGCTGTCTGTCGTCTGTCCGTTTATTCTATTGGATGGGCCTTGTTACCATGATGTCTCGCAAATGGTTTGAGCAATCTCGATGAAACTTAGAGAGAAAAACCACTAATCGCTATTGATGACCTGGTTACATTTTGGAGGTCATAGGTCAAGGTCATGCCGTCGACCTTGTGAACGCATCCACGTCGACGCGTCAAAGTCCATCTTCTGGTTTGTTCAATTTTGTTCTGAATAATTATAACGAAACGTAATGCGGTATTGAGATGACTGTGGCTATGTGGCGTGCCATTATTTAGAGTGTTAAGAGAGTGTGTTTATTATTTCAAAACCACATCCGGATTGGATCTGTTGCTACCAGAAGTATACGATTACTTTGTGAGGGGACACAAAAGGGTGCCTGTGACCAACCAGTGTCGTAACTTTGGTCTGAAAAATGGAGGGATCAAGCATAATTTCTGACTTGGTGTACTTATAAAATGGGGGGTCCGTCCTCCCACTCCAAAAAGTCGGGGGTCCGGGGCCCCCGTCCCCCTAAAATTACGCCTATGCCTGTGACGCCCTGAGACGTGCACCTGGCCAACAGCCGTAACGAGTACTGTTTCACGACTCAGTAACCGTAAAGGTGAGCTGAAGTTGGACAGTATCTGGCGGCCGGGAGCGGTGGATGCCCGTAAATCAGACTGTTTACTGCTCGGCTAGGCGAACTACAGTATATAAGCGGCTGGAATTATGAATGACCCGAGCTGCTGGTCGTGGTGAACGAACGTCTGCCCTAGTGTCGGTTGTGGTCGTTGGCCATTGATCGAACGTGCTGGGCGTGTTGTCAATGAATTGCGTGCTGCACGGTTATCAATACTCGGACCGGGCACCTGCCAAGCCGCACGTAGGCGAGCCGGCACGGCGCCATTAATGAAATATTATCAAAGCATACATACCATGGCCATTTTGCAGCATTCTCACGGCATTTTATAAACACGTTAGACCTATGTGTTTGAGCGATCGTATTTGCACCTGAGACTATAGCCGTTTATTTCAGTCTGCCATGGTATTTGAACAGTCGATAATCGAGATTTCACTGTTATGCCTACAAAGACTATCGCAGTATTGACGAAGAAATCCATACTATCCACCTGAAGGCCATAAGCTGAATTGCGGAGGAAAGGTACTATGTGCCAGCGTTACCACATTACCTTGCGTGCTTTGCAACAAACATTTGCAATGACAACTAGAAAAAGCCAGCACCCATAGAGTGGAAAGACCCACGCCGGCAATGTTTTTGTGACCTTTGAGCTTTTGACCACGAAATAAATGGGTTTCCGTAACTGATCTTGTAACATTTCATTGTCAAGTTTAGTGAGCCGATAGCTGCGTCGATTCAGAAGATACCGTGCGGAAAACAGACAGTAAAAAAACCCTACCCCGCGATTGTCGTGGGCGACTAGGCGTGGGTAAATGTGATTAGGCCCATAACACTTTAGTGTATTCTCTCGATAATTTAAGACAAGTGTTATAGTTGAAAGTTCGTATACTACGTATGGGATAACTGGCGACAGTTGTTCAAATCTTGCAGCTCGGTTCATTTTTAGGTCGACTCCTCCGAGTTGACCTAATAAAGTGGGTCTCAAATGTCCGTCCGTAGGTACGTTCATCCACAAAGTTTCTTCGATTTCAGTGAAATTTGGCGTCGATGAGTGACGCATGACGGTGTGCAATATGACCCGATCCATGGTCAAGGTCACGAGCCCTTGTAAGACGGAAATTCGACCATTTTCAACGGCTATCTCCTCCCTCATTTATAATGGGGGCTGGCAAATGACCACGGATTCTTAAATTACGGCACAATACATAAAGCTTATCGGGGTCGGATTTCCGATTTTTGTCCTACGTTTTGTGTCACATGACTTTGAAGCTGGCAGTAAGTAGGAGTCGACCGCCAGTCCCGTATGGGGCTAATTTATTACAAGTCAACTTCGCCGCTGTGACGCTGTCGCAATTTGCATATAGGCCGGCTTACGTCTGGGAGTGCTTGGATCACTATGGGCTTAACTCGTTCGCATTCATTCATAATTTACACCGCAATTAGTTGCCGAACGTCAGACAAGACGTGGAAAAGGGTAGCGATACATCAAAGAAATGGACGGAATTCATTTGCTGCCAGCGTTAACCGTCTGTATCTGTCCGCGACAATTAATTAAATATGCGACAAAGCTGAGCGACAGAACACAGTAATTTAGCAGGGGAACTTGAGAGGGGATGTCCATCCTGTTATATGTGGGTAGCCCGGGTAGTTAACACTGCTGTATTGCTTTCATTGCAATACTTTTCCGTATTGCTACACGTATTGCAGCAGGCCCTACTTAACTGTTCTTAAGTAGGCCCTATTGCCTGAATATTGCTGTACTTTATGGTCCACATTTCTGCAATACTCAGTAGCAGTACTTTTCGCCAGCGGCAGTTAGGCCGGGTAGGCCAAACTCGTACGTTGCCCACCCAAACCAAAATTCTGCCCCACGTACACCACTCCTGTTGGCCTACCCAAAATTTGCTTGGCCCTTTGACTGGCCTACCCATATGAAAATTCCTAGAACCGCCCGACTTTTTCCGGACAGATTCTCGCACAATAAGTATGTGGTCCTCCTTACTGTTGGGCCGAAACGTTTGCTGGCAGCGTCGCATGTGCGTTGCCGGGCGGCATTATAAGGGGTGATCTATTCCGCACTGTCCTCAGTCCTCACCGGCCGGCACTCGTACTATGACATATGTACTCGCCGCAATATTGAACGCACATTAGCCCGCATCTTTCTGTCAACGTTTTGTGTAAAAAGCCTTGTTTTTCTGCATACCTGTTTTTAGATTTGTATTTCTATCTAAAGTGAGTGAAATAGCTCCGTGTCGTTGTAGGCCTAGTAGCTATAGGCCTACAGCCCCGTTGCTGAATCGTAGGAACTACAATGTGGAATTATGCATGCATGTAGAAAATAGCCACGGGTACGAAATATCTGGATATTATTTACCATATTTCACTGCATTAAATTTATTACTGTAGAACTGAGGATCATTTTTGGACATTCCATCTTGGCTGTGTATTTACCAAGTAACTACGGACGCAGGTGAAACATCTAAATGTCCGCATCTATTTTATGCCATAAAAGACTCAAATCCAGGGTGTTTAACACTTATGGAAATCCTGTATATCCTGGAAATCTACTTGGATTTTTTTCTACTGGAAATCTTGAAATTCTACTGGAATTTTGCCAGGTCCCTGGAAATTTTATGGTGCTGTGGCGTTTGTTGCGATATGATGCAACGCTGGATGTCGATAGGATTTTTGCGGTATCATCGCAATGTCACGGGAATTCGCATCGACTGTGTAGATTAGCCTACGTTAAAATGTGTACTTAAAACAACTACTGGAATTTTGTTTTCATGATTTGTTAGACACCCTGTAACGTACGTTATTTCAGTAATCAATAATACTGATCTATCGTCGATTCCAGTTATAGGTCGGTCGGTCGTAAAATCAATTTTAACATGTTGATTATACTAAAACTCGTCTACATGTCTACATGTGTTTTTAACAGGCTGATGGCATCGACAACTGAGTTAGGATTGTTGAGATGTCAGAATAGTCATACCTATGAAAACTCGGTTGCGGCGTGCAAACATCGTTTCTGTTCCTGTCCGCTAGCGCCACGGAAGTCTTTTGACATTCTGGCGCTTTACAAATCGGATTATTATTATTATTATTTACCCACGCAGAATTGCCCACGCAGATTCTCGGCGACCACCCACAGAGTGCAAGCCGAGAACCATGGCTGCGTGTGGCAGAAAGGGCATGCGTATTGCGTAGGCATTAAGCAAGCCGACAGGTATCGACCGCGTTCATTCAATGAATGAATCCACAGCTCGCCGACCCGTAAACCTAAGACCGATGTCACACCTGCGATTTTGTCGTGCGATTTTGACGCTCAGCCCTGTAGATAAAATCGCAAATGCAACTGCCGAACTGCGCATGTGGCAACTGCAATTATATCGCATAAACAAATATGACTTCTGTATCAGTGCTTTCCCTTTTACTACCCTACTTCACAAACTGGGCGCATTAATTGTGAAATTGTTTCTTTGTTTTCTTTGTTTTTTGTTTGAAATTGTCGTCCTTGCCGACGTTTCTTTTACGAAGTCTAGGTCCATATAGACTGAGCTTACGCTTTGATTTACAATAGACAGTAGTACTAAAGCTAAACTACTTGGTAGTATATAGCATCAGTAACTAGAAGCCGCGGTTGTTGTGCATTTTGTTTCCATTACAACATAGTTGCACACGCGATTTTGTCGCGCGGTAAGTTTGTAGGACAGTCGTGCTATAAAGTCGTAGGTGTGACATCGATCTTAAACCACACGAGTCAGTCGACGTAGACCTGCTGTAAAGTCTGCAATACTATCGTGGGAATGTTGCGGTTACGGTCGACCCTTCCGAACGTCTAATCAACTTTCATTGTTGGCGCGCTTAATACGCTTCTAACGGGATTTTTATAGCGACAGAAAGTGAGCTGGACCTTCTACTAAGAGACAGAGAGCGAGAGAGAAAGTTCGGCGACGTAGAAGCTGAGTGCCCGTGGGTGACGCCGCAGCCGCTGAGATGTCGATCAACCTCCGTGGTC
>Ga0209780_1000206_pt1 | contig 29026 bp, 17 predicted proteins | sample WorMetexBAHAMAS2_FD_187384 | JGI IMG/M metagenome (GOLD analysis project Ga0209780, IMG submission 187384) | Marine gutless worms symbiont microbial communities from Max Planck institute for Marine Microbiology, Germany - Inanidrilus exumae... | ecosystem: Host-associated > Annelida > Digestive...
TTTGGCACGGTGACGCAGTTCGGCCCTCGTGACTGTTTGGCCCGTTACAGTGATCTAAAGAAATCCAAGATGCCGGCGGCCGGCATCCTAACAAGTTAAAAATTACGATATCTCGGCAACGGTTTAAACAACCTAGTGACTTTTCAATATTCACTTAATATTTTAAAGCAATACATGTGCATGACGACATCAGCAGAATAGAGGATACGGTATTCTGTTACTATGCGCACACTTCAATCATGGACATGTGAACTCGACTATGGGGCAGATACCATGTTCCACAGAACGTATTTCTTGTTGCGTATGTGATTGTATGTGATTGTATGTGATTGTACGATGAAATGCAGACCACTTACAGTTGTACAGTATTCCTGCATTGGATGCGTTAGTTTATGACTCTTGGATCGGCGGCCGGAGAAAAAGCAGTTCTGGCACATGTCAAAGTGGAAACATTTCAGACAGCGATACCTGACAAAATGTATAACAACTCTTTTGATAAAATATATCAACATAAAGCTCTGCAATGTTTTGGTCGATCATTATGTGTTACAACACTTGGCAAAGCTCATCCAATCCAGTTTAGGATATAATGCTATTGTTAACGGTTATTGTTAAGTGCCTTCATTCATTTTGACAGCTAGCCAACTTCACTTAAATTGTATGTTGTTATGTTCGCCTATGTAATATATGAAAATATACTGCTGTGAGAAAATTACTATATACATGAACAGCTCTTTTCCAATCGAAGTTTATTCAGCCAAATTGTGAAAACAATGTGCAATATCATCTACTGTTCATATCAGTTCATCACTAATGAGAAGATGAATCTCTAATCAGAATTACTGAATGATTACGTCAGTTTTAAGGTATTATTTAATTACTACTAAAAGCCGTGAGTGCAAAAAAACGACTGCTTTGTAGCCTATTGGAAAAAATTACATTGGACATTGGGCCTATCTGCACGGCTTCAACGTGTATTTCCTGAAGATCACAATCTTGGAATTTTTTATCAATCGTCGATAATCCAGTAATCTCAAGACTTCATCTAGTCGCTCTATAGTAACCGTTATTGCACTGTTTCGAACAAGCAAGGCATCCAAAATGCACTGTTTGACAGACACACACCTAAAGCCGTTGATGGGTAAGTCTTTGCAGACGCTGCACTTAGCCTGATGCCTGGCTGTTTCAGCAGCAGCAAACCGATGCATCACGGGCAACCAGACCATCGACTGCGGCTCCATCCTCATCCAGTCGACAAAATGGCGCGCCTCAATCTCGTTCCTGTTGCCTGCCTGCACACGTGTTCAATTAAATGTAAAATTTTATCGTCACTGAAACTAGCTGACTGCTGTTGTCTTGACACCATTGTCTGCCGTTCTTTATTTACGCCTTCGCCACCCTACAGTGCCGGCGAAGGCATAATGTTTAGGCTGTCCCGTTGGAACGTTCGTTCGTTCGTCCGGTCAGATATTGTTACTATGATATCTCATGAACGGCTTGAACAATTGTGATAAGAACTCATCAGGAGATGAGATAGCCAACGTGAACCTTTTACGACGATATCGTACACGTACTTCAAAATACCTTAAAAGAGAACCTACTTCGTTTAACAAATTAGACTATAGCCAGGCAAGTACTATGCATTACGTCTTGAATTTATGAATCTGCTACAGAATTTCCACCTTACAGTTATAGAATATTTATACAGTGGGCGTCGCGCGGTCCTTCTGCAGACGTTTACTACTAGACATAGTAATCGTAAATTGTCCATGGTAATGGCTTTGTCAACCACTTTTACGCAATGCGCCCCGGAAGCTACCAAATTAATAAGGACAAAATAAGGGCCATTTCGCCGTTCAAGGTCATTCAAGATCACCGATTTTGGTACTAATCGAAAGCTCATATACGACTTCCTATCAGTGATTAATATTAACGTACCTGCTATCTTGCACCGTTTGCGAGATATAGCCTTCGAAATGTCCAAAATTGCCATATTTGGCTTACCCCCGTGCGTTTAAACCCCCCGACGGAGAGGTTACCTGGGACGATTTCCGTAACGTTTTCAGTGAATGTCAATGGAAGGCCAAGGTAGCAAACGGCGTAGAAATATTGCCGAAATTTTTAATCAGCTGTGTATAGGGCGCACAAACTTTACAGACAGACGACAGACGGACGGGCGATAGCATATAGCGAACTTCGCTAATAAAACTGACAGGGAATATTCAATAGCATCTACTGATGACCTGATTAGAATCTAAAGGTCAGAGGTCAAAGGTCAAGGTCACAGGCATAAATATGTGGTGGCGAAGGCAAGCATGTCGATGCTGGAGCGTCAAAGTTCATCTTCTAATATTTATTTTGGTGAGAGGAAATGCCAACTACTACTACGACTACTACTATACTACTACTACTACTTTCAGTTTTTGATTAACTGACATTTTGTTGGAGTGACTCCAGTTTATGCCAAGTCTACAAAAAAGCCAACTTTCGGATTTCTAAGGCCGGATGTACTCCTTCCTGTTGCTCAACCAACAGTTATCAACTAAATAGCCCAGCAAGCAGATAACGTTGACCTTTTCTAGACAGCTGCGGACGCTGGGCTCGACGTTGCTGCCGCCGAACGCGGCGATTTCGCCGAGCTGTCGCGGAATCTGAATGCACTCGTGAAGCAGAAAGTGCAGTCGATGCTCACTGACTAGATCGTTGGCGTCGGCGACCAATCGAAACACGGCTACGAACACGCAAACATTCCAAAACGATGTGCACACGAACGCATAAATTCGACAGTAAAGTAAAAAGTAAGTAAAAGTAAGTAAACCTGGACATTTGTAAAACGCCTTTAAATGCTATAGCATTTTCCAAAGCGCTCAGGTATGGCAACACACAGTGTTACCTGCAAACAAGCTATACCTGCTTTTACTCCCCAGCCGCAGGGCATCACCGCCCTTTGGCTGGTACTCATTTTACCGTCCCACGAAGGGTAGAAGGCTGAGTCGACCTGGGTGGCTGGTTATATACCGAAATAAAGTGCCGCCTCCGGGGTTAAACCCGGACACGGTCACCCATCCCAGTACTAGAACCGGGCTCAGCGTAGGTTAACCGCGTTGATCGAGAGCAACGCGTTACCACTACGCCAAACCGTCAGACCCTGCGCAGATTTAGTAAGCTCTCAACAGTTTATCACACGTCGGCAGGCACAACACAACACCGCTATAATGTTAATCCTGCAAGATCAAGGGGGACGGCGGGACAGATCAAGCTCTACTCTTACGTGGTATCACTTGGATTTTCCCTCTCTTTCTTACTCCATTTTAAACAAAATTTCTTAAGATTTTCCCAGAGCAGCATGCCCTCTGACACTACATTGGTGCTCCCGCCTATCGCAGTCGCATGATCCCTGCACGTCCCCCACCAGCAAATCCTGCATCTGCCTCTGCCAGCCTGTCCCTCCATCTGGTTCTCTATCGCACCTGTTGGCTGTGTCAAAACGCTTTAACATAACGTATAGACGGGACTGAACTCCGTTAACCCAATCGTTCTAGTTTCCAGAAATAAAACCGATTTTATTATTAACCGATTTATCGTGGCACTGAAAGACCTATATATTGGGTCGCCAGAAAGTTCCCGTATTTCAGCCGTATACTGTCCCGTCTGTCGGACAGACGTCGAGGGAGACGAATCCTCGTGTAATTCAGGCACACGAGAAAGTAGTATTAAAAATAGTTAACTATTTATAATCTTTAATGGGAAATGACATGCACGACGTTCGCTGTGTTAATCAAGGACCTTAAATTTAACGATCTATGGCAAGGGTTGCTATACCTGCGAACGCTATAGACCTCTATTTGCATCAAATGTGACATGAATCTTGTACTTTTTACTTCGTGCTAGCCGATGAGCAAATGTAACAAACATTTCCCGTATTTTGACAAGAGAAATCTGGCAACGCTACCTACATAATACGCTGATGTAAAATTACTCACTCGCTCACTCCAGAGAAAAACCGTTCTACAAATTTCCTTGCAATCATAATTATCTGGAACATCAAACAGAGGCAGTTAAAAAAATACTGTGATTTTTCATCATGGAAGTAAGTAACAGTGATAAACCATAGCCTACACAGCACACGAGTTCCTGTACATTGATCGAGTTAAGGTTTTATGTCCCACTCTACACAATATAGGCCATTTCAAAGATGTTCTTTCCAGCCAATCTCTTGGCTAAGTACTAAAGAAACTAAACCCAACACAACAAAAAGCAAGTGATGCAAGAAGATAATGACTTAAGCTAACATGAAAGAACACACAAAAGACAAAACCTAAATAAACACACAAAAGAAATCTAAACCTAACTAACATGCAAAAATGTACGAACGTCTCACGTGTGTGCGTATATCATTGTGTACAACTGTCATACACAACAAAGCACAGAGCAGTTATCTTTCCTCTTATTCTCCAGACAAGCACCAGAGCTCAGATTCTGTCTATTGGAAAGGAGGGGGAGTTTCTCTACATCAGTACACAACGGCAGCTAGTCGACATGGTACGTACCGCGATACTTGTCCTCTAAATGGCCTTTGCACATGAGAACGACGGCAATAGCAAAGGACAGTGCCAGCATCTGACCAGTTCTCGTTCTGCACATTCACAGAATATCAATATAATTCCAACACGTGATAAGTCGGTTGCATTGCTATTTGGGATACACTCCTACTAGCATGCAGAAAATGAGTTTCAGTACTTAGTCAAGAGATTGGCTGGAAAAACGTCTCTGAAAGGATCTATTTTGCTTACGGTTGCACGTAAAACCTTAACTCAATCAATCAAGCAGAAAATAAGTAAGTATCGCCTACCTAGCGGACTAAATGCAACTGGAAACATGATGCATAAAAACGATTCTAGTCCAGGCTGATTTTATACTTATGCCATGTTAATAAATAAGCTGCATGTCACGATATTCAGATTGTAGCTGCTAGCAACAAGACACCTTTGACGTGTATATTGCCTTATCCGTCCAGTACTTTATTAACCTGCACGCGTGTTTTAACAATATCGCTTTGCTATTTCTATCCGGAAAAATACAACCCGAACTGCATCGATTTTGGCTAAGTCTATTAAACTGGAGGTATCGCAGTGTATGGACAAGACGCAGTCTCAGGCGGCAGACTTCGCCCCCGGCTTCCACAGCTTCGCATTGTTCGCTAACAATGGCGCACATATAGTCATGCGCCACTGTCCATTACAAATAGCCACAAGGCCGTATCACTGACTTGTCAGTTGTCATCCCTCACGTCGGACGGCCGGAGTGGGCCAGCAGCAAACTATCAACCAATCGATTGTCTGCTAGAGTTTGCTGCTTGCGCGCTACGGCCGTCCTTGCCATTGTTTAATTCTATAAGTAATTTCTCTTAAATATAAATCCCAATCTCCAAACGAACTACACCTGTATTGCCACCGCTATTAGAGCTTACCGTCGATGTGTTGCATTAACGTAAGCAACGAATAGTTGCAGAGATATCGTCCGAAAACGGCGGACGTACGCCAACAGACTTATATAATTCTTTCCCCTATTCGCTCCCTTACGTGAAAACATGACGTCATGCACAAAACCGGAAGTACCTAAGCGTCACAATGTCGTCAGACGAGAACTGAATCAGGGACACACATTACAGGTACACAAAATTTCATGAAATTTTAACCTATGGTTTTCAAGATATGCGAGTGGACAGACAGACCGAGATACAGAGATGCTTATTGCAATACTTCACACTCCTACTGTGTGCGGGAGTTATAAATCCGGTGAAACAGCTGAAGTACACAGCCATACCAAGGGCCGGTTGAGGTCTTTGGGAGTCAAAGGAAAGCCCCCCAAAGTCTCATATTTTTTGTAGTGACAGACTCGACGTGCCATTAAAATAATAAACGAGCCTCCAATTCCGTTTTTGGCTTGGACTAATCGGCGCGTTTACAAGTTGATTTTGTACTGTATTGTACTGTTTTAATAAACGACGGCGTGCCATTTCACCGAGGTGCCTCTCGTTAACGTTAACGACGGTCTTTATTTCGGTCCTTTGGGGTCCTCTTGACCCTGCGGGACCACGGGGACGTGACCAGCTTGCCTACTGGATAATCCCGTCCAGGCCGTGCGTAACGGTAAACTGTCCGCTGCTGTTGCTCACTGATCGTAGACGTTGAGAAGCCAGTTGAGAATGAGATCGGCGTAGAGCTGTATGTCGAGAGGCTGGCCGGCGCTGCTGTCGTTGACCGTGGTCAACAGTGACGTCAGATGGCTGACCAGCTCGCTGACCGTCAGCTGTCTGTTGTTGTACGACGTCAACGTCGCCCTCTCCAGCTCCGCGACCACTTTACTCAGCTCCAGCAACTCCACTACAGCGCATCACCACATCCGATCAGCCGCACGTCTAGCAGAACAAGGTGTCGCCCTAACGGGACGTAACCGTACTGGCCCGCCGTGCAGTGTCGGCCGCCCGACCGCCCACGCGCCCGGCGGCCGGGCGGCCTGCACGCCGTCAGCGTTACAGACGACGACAGACGCCAGCGAGCAAAACAATACTGGCCCATTGGCGGGCCAGTAATAAAGATGCCTCTTAACCAGTGATGTAGATATGCAGGGGGTTGAGGCGGTCCATTGAACTGGAGGCTCCGACCTTCACAAGCCTCAAGCTCGAAGGCCCCAGCGACAACGTAAAAAACTAGAAGCCAGCACTCACAAGAGTGCAATAACCCACGCTAGCAGTTTTGCGAATCATGACCTTTGGCTTGCGGGATGTCAGAAGGGACTGAGACCCCAAACGAGCGACATTATACACAGAATTTCATTATTTATTCACTTTAAATGAAGGTACTTTTACAGCCTTTTCTGATAATTTTCATAATATTATGAAAATCACGACTCTGTGCATAAAATTAGAAATATCAGGAAAAACTTAAAACTCAAAAAAAGATTCCACGGCCTACTGACAAAATCGCAGCATTATGCAAAAAGCTGACAAAACGTTAAAAAACAATAACCTCATTAATAGACGTCACAGCTGCTTGCATTAGGTACGCAAATTAAACTTAGAAGAGGTTATATGAAACAGTACTTTTCAATACTTAATCTTGACCTTTGTTGATTCAGTAACGTTTAAATACTAGTCCAATTAAAGAGGCGACATGCATCAAAAACGTAGGAACAACAAACTTACATTTGAGAAGTTTCTGCAAAAGTCTCAGTTTCAAGGATGTTCGATATGCCGAGAACCGGACACTGTTTTTGTCAGCTGCAACGGCATGTGTACAATATTACATATGTGAACTGGAAAATAATAGAAATATATACCACTATGAACTGTATAAACGTTAAAAACAAAGTGCAAAGACACTGCCAACACATGCATTGTAAAAATCTTAACATCAAAACAACACTGACGTTGTTTCATTGAAAGATCACATGCACGACCTGCAAATGCAGATCAAACATGTGGATGCTACGCACTAGAAGTCTACAGCAGCAGAAGTTAGCTGTAATGAAAAGAAACAAATCCTATACAAAAGTTAAGTACAAACAGACTAGCGTCAAAGCTCACAATTCAACAGCATCAAACTTACTCAACGAGGTCAGAATTTCTGCCATTGCTGGATGATCCCATTGCGTCATTTCCGTCCCATGGCTGAAAGTCCAACACAAAAAAACGAAACCTTTCAGAACATGCTCGTGATGGCAATATAGAGATATAAATTGTCCATTGTTATATTAAAATCGAATGCGTCTGTAAAGCTATGAGGTTTTTCTCAAGAACAGTACATGTACATACTTCACGTAATAAGGCACTTTGTTTGGGTCAGTCAGCGTCCGTTCCCATGGATACTGAACAGACTCTGCAACAGACATGAAGCATCACATACTAAGCAGTATTATAATTGCAACAGTTATCAACTAGATGGAAAGTACACTGAGAGAGTACTACTCCCCGCGAAAGCAAAATTTGGGGGTTTTGTCGCCAACACTTGGTAACACTTGCCACACCTACTATTAGAAATATAAAATGTAAACAATCGCCAGTTTACGCAGTTTTTTTGACCGTTACTTCCACATCCCTCTACCGATTGTAACGAAACACGAACTTGGTCTTCACTTTCCCCCCTAAAAAACCTTCTAATAAAATTTGGTACAAATTCGTCCACTATCTTTTTAGTCATCGTAGTCACAGACAGACACACACACAGACAGATATACAAACCAACGCCGGTAAAAACATACTCCCTCGCTTTCGCGATGATGTATTCACGAATCAATTTCAATTTTTACTGCGCTCCCGGTATTTATAATTTCAAAACGTCAGCGTATAGACGACAATCAAAAAGGAACAAAAACGTAAAATTCGTTCACATTATAAAATAAGTTAAAATACGCATATTTTCCCCAAACGTATGATACGTTTAATACGTACGGAAGAACTATGTTTTCATAAGTATGTGTATGTCACTGTTTGACAACAAACAGAGTACTCGGTATCAATCGCATCTTCTGTTTTTATTCTTAGATAAAAATTATCTACGAAAGTACGAAACACAATTTATAGATACATGTAACAATATGAGATACTGTGCTGGAATGCACAATATAATATAAATGACCATAACTGTAAATAGGAATAAACGACTAATTAAAAGTTAACACATCAGTGGCTGTGAAATATGTTCACAAAAAGTTTATACAGCAAGTATGTAAATATGTAGAAATCATCCCAGAGCAGACCTACCAAGTACAATGTGCTGACTAATCGGGCCAAACTGCTTCAAGGCAGCGGTCAATTCTTCACGTCTTTTAGTAGATTCAGAACCCAGTGCATAAACTCTAGAACAAAATAACACGAAAACGTCTCTCATGACATCAAGGCAGCATAAACCCTTTTAATTACGTTATATTTACCCATGCCGGCGGTAGTGGCGGGGGGTAGGGTAGAGTAGCGTTTTTGCCTCCGTTTGTCTGTGCGTCAGTCTGTTTTTCCACACGATATCTCAGAAATCCATGCAGTTAGGATCACCAAACTTGACAACAAAATGATCCACAATGAGTCCTGTTAATCCGTTTATTTTGAGGTCAAAAGGTCAAAGGTCAAGGTCACGAGTCACAAAAACATTGCCGGCTTCTTCTTTATTGCTGCTGTTGTTGTTGTTGCCTCTGCTACTACTGCCAGTACTGTTGTTGTTATTCTAAATCTGACGCGATAGAGTTATCAGCGTAGTTTGACAGAACGCACCTGTTATCAAGTTGGTCGAGAAGGTCGTCTGTCTTTGACGATAGATTGACACCTTCTCGCTGCAGACTGAGAGCGGTAGACCGGTGCTCGAGTAGCTTTGAACCAAGCAACTTCACGTCCCGCTGGAATGACTACAGGCAAAAAATGGCACATTGACGTACACTGACAATCCGAACCATATCAGCAGTCATACATTGTCTCCCGTGAAAATCTGCCACTGCGATGCGGCCTATTGTCAAAATTCTTTGACCACTTGCTATTATTATTATTATTATTATTATTATTATTATTTTTATGCCCACCGGCACAATGCCTCAGGCGTGAAAATTGAAGCTCCTCAAATAAAAAAAATGGTTGCAACGACGTTTTCACTCGGTGACCATAGTGTGATGGAAGGAGACCGCTTTTCCCCTTGGAGAGCTATGGATGGGCGTTGGAAAAGGAATGTTGTTTCCCTGGTGTCCTCTGTGATCGTTGTGATGCGCCTGCCAATTTATTGTCAATTCCTAACAGCTTTTCTCGGGAAACTTGGGAGAACCGCCTCCACCTAACTCATTGTGAGCATCAAATAACGACGGCAACACAAAACTGGAGACAATGTAACATGTGTGTCTGGCTGACGTACATCACACGACGGGATCATTTCATTATCTTCTGGTTTGGCTGAAATATCTGCCCACCGAAAAGTACCAAGAAGTATGCCAAGCACACGGTAAACAAAACAAATAAAACTGTGTCACACGATCAACAGCGGTATAACAAAGCTGGTGACCTTTGTCTGAGAATATTCCTTCTCAAGTTGGTCGATGGCTAAGTTGGCGTCAGCAGTCACGTGCCAAGTGGATGCTTCTTTCTCCAACGCACCGACAAACTCGCCACATTGTTTCAGCGCTGTTTCCAGCGACTGTAACTTCTGTACACACGCACGCACACACACACACTTGACAATAACAGAAATAACATCAACAAAACGCCTTTATAATAATCGACAGTTATAATAACAAGTACGTCAGTGGGACTGACATATATCCACACATGCCGATCCTACGTCCACACACCGCGCGTATCTCTAGCGCGACGTTAACGTCGGCGAATCTCTACAGTACTACAAATAGTACGTCGCTCTGACTTCAGTCAGCCTAGGCCTACAGGCTAAGCTCATTCTAGTTCTTTTTATAGTTCAGTGCGCGCGCTGGCCGATTCGCCGGCCGATTTTGGGCTTCTGGGGAGCAAATTTCATAAAAATTTGTGATTCCCTGCCTTGGATGCCCATGAACCGCCGTGCAAAATGTGACGCCGATAGCTTTATCCTCGGCAGAAAAATCCGTAACCGTACAAACACACACACAGAAACAAACAGTAAACGATATATCCATACACCTTGCCTATCGGCATTTGTGGATAATAAATTTAGATTTTTGTAACGTTACATGTGTAAGGAATCGCAGTGTTCTTACGCAGTATGAATTCACAGTTTACAGTAAATTGCATTCGCAAAACACACAGTCAAATGATCAATCAATCAATCAATCAATTAATCTTCTATTCATTGCTTTGGCAATTTTTGGAATATCATTGCGCCAATATGGCGTTTTCTTTTATCGATTTCTAAAAAATGCAGGGTGTACGAACGGCATACACGTGATAGGCCTATGACAAAGAGAAAGACAAAAATAACACGGTTGGATGATATCCGTAGCTTTTGGTCCATTTCGGTAGCTTTCGGCAATTATCAACACCGATTTTGATTGACAGCGCAGCGTTTGAAGTACAGTGCGACAGTTGTTAGCGTTCTACAATACGTGGTTTTTGGTGCAACGCTTATACGTGTCCTATGCCGGCGAGCCAATAGCACGGGAACGCCGACCTTCGTCGCGGTTGCAATTTTCTGTTGCCAGTCTCTGACTCGTTCGCTGGTGCCGAGCCACGACTTGAATAATGTCTCAGCTTCAGTGCGTATAGCAGCAGCCAGTTCAGTCAACTCACCTGTACATGATAACATTCACCTGTACACAGCACTCCCACTAAATGTTAGTTGTTACCGACCACTGTAGTGGTCCAGAGAAAGCAACTTGTCTGCTGTTACGTGTCTGTGTCCCAACAATACATTTTGAACAAAATAACTTTTGACCTAGATATTTGGCACGCTGGTTCACCTTGAAACTATGTCAGACAAAGTTCAAAGGTCAAGTACTAGGTCAAGCTTCACAATCAGAAGACGAAAAATCTTGCAAACGTGGTCGGTGCGACCTCAATTACTTACTTCTGCTAATCCATGAGATTATTAGATGTTTGGAATTTGCCATTTAGTCTTTCTGTTTGTCTGTCTGTCAGAAAAATTTCTCAGAAAACTGTGGTTTCATGAAACTTGCAAAAGGGGTTACCGTTTGACTGGGAACAGTCCGCCATATTTTGAATGTGGTCCAAAAAGTAGTCGGCTTTTTGCGTCTTTGCGATTTTTTCTCCAATGAGCCGCCCCATGGACGTTTGGTTTTAGAAACTGAGAAAAATGATATCGAGCTACCAAGTGACGAAAACAGCTGGACGACATGTTCAGCTATTTTACAAAGTCCACGAAAGTGACAGACAGACGGATGGACAAACGGTCGAAATTACATGCACGCACAATGCCGTGCAGTTCAATCTATAGTTCATGGGCTTGCTCAGCCTTGCTGACAACATGATCTTGCTCCAAAGACCCCCTTTTTAAGTGACAATATCTGTTCAGTGATGATTGCATTTGTATGGGTGACAAGGCATTAATCGTCAAACTTCTCCGTTCCTCTTTTACTTTAGTTTGCGAGTAATTTGGAAATAGTTAGCCAATAATATGCCATTTAATAATAGAAAACTGAATTTTGTCCGACTTTACGGTAAATAAGTTAATTTGAGCGAAATCGTACCGCTATATGGCCCATTATAAGAAAAAAACATGATGTCATCCAAAAACCGAAAGTACAATTTTAGGGTCAAAATTAACAAAATCGGACAGTTCACCTTTATTCGTCGCCTTGGCATTCCAAAACGGCTCGGAATATCGCCATTCTGATTTTAAAAGGTTCATCTTCGGTGACCTGGCTACATTGTGTAAAAATTTGGTAAACGTCGGTCCAGTAACTCCGGACTTTAAGAAGGGCAAAGATGTACACTCCTCGTCGATCAGCAGTTTGGCTACGTTGGTTTGGCAGCGCCCCTGCTAGACCTTGCGGCGATCAGTACTGAGTTTTCTGGGGCGACCACTGCTCAGTTTTGTTTCACCTATACGTTATAGGGCGTCATTGCTATGCCGCGCGGGCTACACGCTAGGCTCTGCCACGCATTTCTAGTTTTTATCCTTGTGTGCCGTGTCCAACCTGGCTGTTCGTCGTCGTGTTCTTCCGCGCGACACATGCGACCCTGCCGAGCACTTGCCTCGACCGTCGACCGCCGCGCTTCCAACCTGTCTCGAATTGACTGCACAACAACACGCTGTCATAGTCACGACATCGGCGACAGCAGGACTGCGGCAGCCGGCTACAATGCTCGAGACGGGGGTGTCACATTACATCGTCCCCTCGTGAAAAATGCGCCCTCTGCGATGCGGGCTTTCGTCAGAATTCTTAAATCACTTGTTATTATCTAAAAAGCATGCTGCATTCAGTGCTTTAACACTCGTGGTTGAGCGAAAGAACGACCAGCATCTGGTTACAACAGTTGTGGTGACAGAAGCTTCGGTGCTGCGGGTCCGCATGTATGGAACACTCTGCTATCCTACTTGCGTCATGACATCAGCTACGAGCAGTTGAAGCGACTGCTGAAATCATTTTCATTTGGGAGTTTGTTGACCACGGCGCATGGTGACTTTTCGCTTAAGTTATTGCGCCTGAGAAATGTTCTAACTAACTAAATAACAGTTGATCCGAGTCAGCCCGTGTTTAAGAGTTGGTCTCTATAAGCAGTATGCAGCCTTGCATTCTCACCTGCGTTTGTTCATAGAGAACGGCCAGCGTCAAAGAATCACGGGCGAGCGCTGAGCTTCCGCTGATTTCGTCATTGACGTCTTGCAGCCATGCGACGAGTTCTGTCAGCAGCTGAAGCAGCTCTTTCGACGGTTTCGTCAGCACGCTTATGTGAGCTCTAACACCACCAAGCACGAGCCACGACAACTATAACAACAACAGTCTTTCAACCTTCATCGACAGCGCTTTGATCAACAGCGTTTTATTAAAGTTGATCCGTTATTAACAAAAAGTATCGCCCCGATGGCAGCGAAACAATATGCCCCCGTCGATGGCCATTTCAGTTCTTTCCGGTGATTAGGCAACGACCACCACAAATGATAAGCAGTTTTTGAGTTCCTATTCACATTTAGTAGTAACCACGGATCTATCTTGTTTGGTTTGCGGTATACTGAAGACGGATTTTTTCCGCCTGAAGGACGTTTTGGTCTGTCTCCTGATGGCCATACAACCACACTGTACGACTTCTAACATGGGATTTCCTATTAGTGTTCAATAGTAATCATAGCTGTAAAACGTATCGTTTTTGAGCAAGGGGCATGGGACAGACAGACAGACATGTGGACAGACGGACAGACAGCAGCTTCGCATAATGTCTCCCCACTTTGGTAGCGGGGCATAATAACAACAGTTTGTCGAGCTTCAATGACAGAGTTTTGATCAACAATATGTTACTGAAGTTAATTCGTTATTACTGGCCCGCCTACTGGGCCAGTATTGTTTTGCTCGCTGGCGTCTGTCGTCTGTCGTCGTCTGTAACGGTGTCGGCGGGTGGGCGAGCCGGCCGCCGGGTGTGTGGGCGGTCGGCCGCCGCCGGGCCTGGCGCGTGGGCGGTCGAGCGGCTGACACTGCACGGCGGGCCAGTGCGTTTACGCCGCTTTAAGGCGACACCTTGTTTGTCGGCTTGTTGAACCTTCACTACAGTAAGAATCAAATATAAGAAAAATTTGTTTCAACAAGCAAAGATCGATTAATTTTAGTCTTTCTAACGGCAATGAAGCAAGACAATCACTTACCGCAGCTCAATCGCTCGTTCGTTGACACGATTCCACCGGTCTTTGATCTCCTTCAGCTGATCTTGCAATGCTCTCACTGCCTCTGAATCAGCCGGCATTCCTCGCATCATCAGCCCGGCTGTTGTTGCCAGAGATTCTATTTTTGGCCGTCGACTAGTGATATCTGACTGCAATTCCTGCCAATAAAATAATACGCATAATTTATGCTAAGTTATGTCAATGAATGCTTTTGTACGTCTAACATGCGCTCACTATAGTGCGTAGTAACACCGTTATATAGTGTGGCGGTTTGGCGTAGCGGTAACGTAACGGCGTTGGGCATATCAACGAAATTACTCTACGTCGAGCCCGGTTAGTACTGGGACGGGTCACCATCATCGAGGGGAATACCACCTCGGTATGCAACAGCCACCCGGGCCAACTCAGCCTCCTACCCTCAGCGGGACGGGAAATAAGTACCGGACACAGTGCAGTGATGCTCTGCGGCTGGGGAGTAAACACACTATGGCACATTCCGATCGTTGATTAACGTGTGGGTGGCAGGTAAATCTGTGTGATCCACACGTGCCATTCTGAGCGCTTTAGAGATAAGCATCGCACTCATTATAAGGTGCTATACAAATGTCTTGTTTACTTTACCTTACTTTATAATAGCACTGACATTCGTTTTTATTTAGAAACAGTCTGTTACGTGCTATATACACATCTTTATTCAACGTATAGGTAGAAACATACAAACAAAAACAGAAAATAAACACAGAAAAAATACTTAACTAACAAATAATTATATGCTATATAAACGCACATACACTCGCTTCTTGTAAGATGTTACAGCAGAATTCGACTGAAATTAATTATCACAAATTGGCAAATAAGTTAACAATCAATCCAGTTAGATAGCGTAGCAAAGAATTACTGTTGGAAAACTTTTTTAATCTGCAAACTACGCATACGTTAAAAGTTCGCTGTGAGTTGCCCTGTTGGTCTTCGTTTGTGCTAAGATCAGTCACGGCCATTTCTTCATAGTTCGTAAGGGCCACCTCAGCCCTCGTCAACCACGCCAGGAATTCCCGTGCGTCAGCATTGAACGACGTAAACGACGTCTTCCTGTCCTGCAGCTGTCTGTCCAGCGTCTCCAACCTACACACGGTCACAGACCGATATCAACAGACAACTAATCATCCCTCACTAGAGGTCGCACCGACCGCTTTAGCACCACGAACTCGAAAATCAACCAAAAATACGTCACGTCATAACGTGCATCCAAAGCCGAAAACAGAACACTTTTTCACCCCATGACCGTGAACGACCTTGACCTTCTAACGTGACCTAAATGGTTGTCAAAATGAACTATCATGATAAAGATCTAGGTCAAAAATCATTTTGTTTAAAAGTTAATTGTCCAATCACACAGACACACGCACACATACTGGACCGATTCTCTACCTGGACCACTAAGTGGTCATGGTCGGTAAAAATAAACACTTTAAACATAACAAGCACAGAAATGTTGATATTGACTATCTTTATTCATCACATGACGGTAGAAACAACCGGGTGAGCATCGTATGAGAAATAAAATATAAAAGCTTAAATAGATCTTATCTCATCTACATGAAAGCAAATAACTATTCACACATATTGCCACCACATCGATCATAACGGCCGTTTTCCATGGGTACTTTTCACCCAACCAACGGTGTCAACGGAATGAAACTCAAAACACTGACCTCAACCACGGAAAATAACTCAATGGACTTATTCATTCCAGACTTACTACTGGGATTTAGAACCCTAAACAAATGGCGTATTAATGGACAATGGGTCACTTTATCTTTCGCTAAAACCAAAGTCCAAAACCAAATTTACCGCTTAAACCAAAGTTTAAGACCAAACTTTGGTCTTAAACCAAACTTGATCTGAGCAATCCGGTCTTAAACCAAACCGCCCTAGTGTATTTAGATAGGCAGTTATTACTAATCTGTCATAGTTAAGACCTTAGTCTAAAACCAAATCACTCTATCTTTTGCTTAAATTGAACTCGGTCTAAAACCAGGTTATAGCCGTTGAGATTAAGCTTTGGTTTTAAACTAAGTTGAGCCAACAAGAAAAGTCTTTGATTGCAAATAGCGAAAACAGACTTAACATGCTTGGAGAAGTTAAAATCATGTCTATATCAGACCCCAAGCAGCTTTGCATCAAATACTACTAATGTCTGAGAGTATGAGCGGTAATAGATCACCTGAAACATTCGGCCTGCGAAAGACACGTTCCACGGTCCTCATCAACTTTATAGACATTTTGTTTTCTCAGTCAAAGACATGGGTCATTTCCAATTTAACAGACGTGGAATAATTCGGAGGTGACAGCAATGTTGACTGCGATAAGTATAATCAAGCAGACAAACCTCTGTAGCAGCGTGGTCCAACGGTGATCCAGTCGGCAGACCGTCGTTCGAACTTTACTGGAATCGTCGTTGCAGTAGCCGTCGATCAGCTTCTCGGCCAAGTTCCGTAGCGTGCCTACCTTCTGATGCCATGGCGACACTTCCGCCTTCAGCCGCTATCATCAACAACAACTTATTCGCCAGATTCGTCATGATCTCGTAGTTTCCTTTCTCATGACCTCACGCTTTCTTGGCATAAGTGAGCATTTCTGTGATCCGTCGTCAAAATATTCAGGTCCATTGCATCCCACTTTTGTCTAAGAGGCAACGGTGTCTGTCTGTCTGTGTGTGCAATGTTGGTAAAAGGTAAAAAAGGTAAAGGTCGGATTCTTCTATAGCGCTACTTACAGCGGAAATGCCGCGACCAGCCGCGATGTACAATCGTAGGAAGTGACAGTTGATTGGCAAGAGCCAATGGTGCTGCAGCGCAAATTGCGGTCATCCATTGCACGCGTTAACGTACAATTGGACCCGCGGCATGCAGCTAGCAAACACACCACCGCTCCAATCAACCTTACCAGGCCTTCCCGTAAGCTTTCACCAGATGGCGCCGCCCGTGCGAAGAAACACACATCCGATTACAGATTACTACTCATGATAAAAGGCTGAGTCGACCTGGTTGGCTGGTTACATACCGAAATAAAGTGCCGCCTCCGGGAGTCGAACCCGGACACGTCACCCATCCCAGTACTAACCGGGTTCGACGTAGAGTAACTTCGTTGATACGACCAACGCCTACCACTACGCCACGCCGCCAATAAGAAAGGTAAAGGTTTTCCATGATACTCGTTACTGAGAGTTGGGCCCGGAGCTGATCCCGGTGTATGTTGGTGTACTGTTGGTAAACACCTAATCTGATCGAGTTGGTTTTTTTCGATGTAAGGGTTATCATAGATGACAGACACTTTGAAGGTCCGAATCCTATCTTTCCCCGGAGGCGGAGTGTTAGAAAATTTTAGGCATTCACTACGCCACGGTTGGTCATCTCAGCAGTTGCTGGAATCACCAAACTTGACATACAAATGTTTCAAGATGAGCCATCCTGGGTCGAAAGATCAAAGGTAAGGTCAGTCACAGAAACAGTGCCGACATGACACTCTCATGAGTGCTGGCTTCTTCTAATTAACCACGTAACGTGGTGCGGGCGGCCAGAGATGGCCAGAGCGGAGACGACTGACGTGATTATCGGCGATGAGTTGAGTGACGTCGGCGACGGTGAAGGCAGCTTCAGCAGCTCGCGCCGCGTGCGACCGACAGTCGTCCTCGACGACGCCGACCCAGCGCTCGAACTCGGCCATCGTCTCGTCGAACTGCCGCCATTCCAGCATCATGTCTTCCAGCTCCACGCTGCGTCCACTCAGCTGCGTCCTCGCACGATCCAGACACGCCGAGATCTGACGCACTGTACAACGACAACGGCCACACTCTTATCTTACTTCCGGTTCACACTACCCGATTTCACCGGTCGTCAAATGGCCCATGAACACGGCTAGTGTGAACCGAGCACCCGGCTGATGGGCTATTTTGGCAGAAAACACTGCCCGACAATGGTTCTTCAACACAGCCCGTCAACATGGGTGGTCTGTTCACGGTCGCCGGTACAAACTACGCGTGAAGGCGGCCCGTTTTCACGGGTAGTTTGTACCGACAGTGCTGTGACTGGACTACTATAAACTGATCGGTAAAACAGATCCGTCATACCTTCTGCTGATCCGTCAGCTGCATCGAACACGATTTCCACTATTAATACCGCTAGTGCGACTCGTAGCAGCAGTTTACGAAGTATTGTAGGCCTCCAGTTGTCGTACGGTACAGCTCTACCATACGTATCACTGCGGAGACCCTGAGGTCAGCCGCAGTCCCGAGTCATGACCGCCAGCTGGTCGCCCGAATACATCGACTGCCTCTTATCAACGCCAGCGTGATCGTGATGGCGTCTTGTGTTTCTTATCACCGGGTTTTCTTTGATAACGGCACGCATGTGCAACGACCACGTCGCCGACCACAGGGCGCTATTGTTTCTCTGATGTGAAATGCTGCTTCAAAGTAATAATGTCGATAACGACGACGACGATAACACGGACACAATCGTTTAATGACCATTTTCCAAGTCAACCGGATCAGCAGGCTCCAAAATCACAAACTCTTTCTTATCGACTGTTTGCGCGGTATATTTTTAGCCGGATGCCCAACAAAAAGCAACGAACGAAACGTACTACTACTGCTACTAGCCTATTACTACTGTTGCCACTACTACTACTACTACTACTACTACTACTAATAATAATAATAACAAGTGATCAAAGAATTTTGACAGAAGGTCGCACCGCATGTCGTACCGTTATTGAATGATCCCTAAAATCCCTATTGCTGCGTACACTGCAGCCGAGACTCTTTATGCTTTTGAATGGGCCAGACAAACCCAAAATTTGCCCTTTCCCGTGGATGGATTTCGACCCCAATTTAACACATATGTGGGTAAGCCGCCCGCTATAGGTAAGCCAACTAGGCCAACTCAGCCTTTCATCATTTCGGGGCTGATAAATTGAGTAGTGTGCAACTTTATCGGATTTGTGCTGGTCGCGCCATCTGGTGAGTATTCACGAGGTTAAGCCGGTGCGGTTATCAATCGTTGTGCGCCGTAATGTGGCAGCAATCTAGCCGAGCTTAAGCGGGCCTTCTGTATATAGCCTAGTGCCACCGTGCGTGGCGGATGTTGATTGTAAATTGCGCGTTATGTCGTCAATCAAATAAACGAACATTATTATTATTATTATTATTATTTGTTAGCTAGGCGACCTCGTGCGGTCAGCAGTAGTTGATCGTCCGCCGACAGGTCTGGCTGCGCTCGTTGACGATCACACGCGGCAGTCAGCTGGTCATGAGACGCAGTCAGCTCCGACAGCTGAACCTGTTGGACATAAAACAACAACAGTGAACGAGCAATTCGTAGACTTCGGCGAAGATCAATCCCGTCCGAGTTATGCTATTACGGCGTGACTACATCCTGGAAGGGCCACGCGTATGGACTCCGGTGCTGTAACGCGCACTGACTCATTTGTTGATTCTGGTGCTATATAAATTGTTTGCTTGCTTACTTTACTTCCTTACTTATCTACTTCTTTAAAAATAGACCCGTTCCGTTTTCAGGCCGGAGGTCGAAAGAGGGGGCCAAACCTGGCTTTAGATTTTTGTGTTCACTTTGTGTTGCAGTATATTTTGTTACGGATGCATGTTTGCTTTTGTTGTGTTCGATTTAACTTTTCAGTTCTAAGCCAAGACATTGGCTGGGACGAACTCTCTGAAATGACCTATTTGTGTCGGGTGGACGTGAATCAATCATTCAACGGCCTGGAGGGGCCTGTATTGTTCCAGAATCAGAACGCGACCGTGTTAAGAGTTCTGCGACAAGCACCTTGATGGTCTTGACCGCCGACTCCATCTGCTCGATGTTGCCGATAACGACCGCCTTGAAGTGGTCGCCGCTGGCGTGCGTCAGCGCCGTGTGAAGAAACGTGGCGCAGTCCTTATCGAGATCCGGCCAGCGCGACGGATTCAACGTAAACAGTCGATCCGACTCGGCGGCAGGACTCGCTGCCACGGCCACCACCGTCGCAACCTCGAACGTCTCTGTAACTATACGACACGCGCACACATCCGCACCGCACCGCACGGTGACCCCCAGTAAACATCGCTTCTACGCGTCGTCATAAATGCCAGTTTCAGCTTTAGACGCTCGACGGAACAACTATGTCGGTTCTCTTTATTGTCGCACCGAAATGTACGCTGGCAGCGTCGCATGCTGCCCCTGGTAAGTCACGGTGAGTATACCGACGTGACAGACAGACTGACGGACGCCGGACCGTTACATTACGCCATCGGCTAAACGCGGTCAGCGTAATAATGTGGAAACTAACGACTGCAAAACGAATTTCTTATCTTAGAACAGAATCGTGTAGTGTAACACAATGTTGATGTTGATGTTGAGGTCTTTGCTATAGCCCTCCTTCTGATGTTATCCTCAGAACTGACGTAGTGACGTAAGGGACACATGCAAAAATACCTTATCATTGACTTCATTAACCACACTTCTTGATAGCACTATTGATTGCCTTATATACCGATGAATCAAAAGAACTCAATAAAACTTTTTATTCAAAAATACGATGCATTTGATGTATAACTCCATTTTGTAGACAGAGACTAACGGACGGGTGAAAGTCATTGTCATATTTTGTCTTCGGCTTTGGCTTTGGAAACTGTCACCAATATAAATGTGGCGTTCTTAAAAATTTTAATATCACCGTATTACAATGTCAGACTTTCAGTTTTGACTTGCCTAGTGCTACAGTTACCATCGTGGCTGCTAAATTTAAGTCGTTGTTCGATGTAAATTGTAACACTTGGTGTCCTATCGTTAAACCTGTACCTTTACTGTTAGTTATTTTTAAAATTTATATTTAATACTTTTATTTACTTCGTTTAACTTGCTGGTGAATAAAGATTATCTCTGCAGCCTATTTTGCAGCAAGTAGTAAGTAATAGCAGAATAGAACAGAAGAATAGAATAAAAGTGCCAGATTTATACTTCATAGAATTCCATGAAAAACGTACCATGGAAAATCTTCCAAGGAAATTTCACGGAAAATTTTCCATGGAATTTCACGTGGGCAAAAAACATGAGTGGAAATGCCACATAAATGTTTTCAATGGAGACTCCATGGGATTCCATATGAAATACACCATAGAATTTTTATGGAAAACTTTTTTCATGGTAGTTCTACATGGGCAAAAACATATGAAAACTCTATGGAGACCCGTCGTGTTCCATGGTAATTCCATGGCGTATTCCACACAAAATTGCAAGGAGTCTCCATGAAGTTTTTATGTTTTGTCCACGTGGAATTTCCATGAAAATTTTCTATGGAATTCCATGGAATATAAATCTGGGACCTCTATTCTGCACTCTGCGGATCGCCACCTTGCTGTTTGTTGAATGATGAGGTCGGACACTGCAGCAGTATGGCTAGAGACTGCAGAGCAGCCCAGCCGGTAGACACGTTGTCCACTCGCCGCTGAATCAACTGAGGAACAGCGCCACCTGCCGACTCAGCGTCCAACTTCATCGTCGCGTTGACACGAGTCACTGTGTCCATGTCCGACTGACCGCTCATCAGAACCTCCACCACAACCTGCAGAACAGAGCACAACACGCTCTCTTCAGCGACATGTTAGCACGTATGTCCGTCCTCGTAATACTCGAACGAAAATGTTGGCTGAATATGCCAGACTTTCTTTCTGTCAGCAAAATTTCTAAGAAAAAGTTGTAGATGAATCTTCATTAAATTTGGGGAAGCATTCTAAACAGAGCCGATGTAAGAATGTTACAAATGTGCAGTCCATGTTGGATACAAGTTTTGGGGTTGGGGCCCTGGCCCTTACTTGGGCCCTGTCCCTTGCTTCCTTTCTCTTTCACTTTCCGCTGATTAGAAGGACCAGAAAAAATGCATTTCAGAATGCGGGCCCATAAATTTGTGGGGAACTGTTCGGCCGGCCAGGGCCCCGGTCGCACACTTGTATCCAAAATGGACCGTACATTTGTAAATCGGGAACTGACCCAAGCTACTTGGTCTGGGAACGATAGACTGGATTTTTGATGTGGTCTCCCCAGAATTGGCGGTTTGGTACCCTATTTTAATTTCTGCACTCGGAATAACAGCTTAAGCCGTTTTGTATGGCTCGAAATGTGTTGAAATAAGAAACTTGCGGCGACCTTCAAACGACCTTGGAGGCGATGGGATGACTGACGCTTTTGAAAGACGTTGGATTCTCTCCGGTGAACTGCATGAAAATGGCTGAGCAGATCGAGCGAATGTTTGGAACTATGGCTACTTTCGGCAGGGGCTGTGTTATGTTAGAAGGGGGTCTCAGTTGTCCACAAAAGTAAGAATACTTAATCCCCGTACCTTGTCTGACACTCGACAATTTACAAGTTTTTTCGGCGTTTTCGTCAATAATGCGCGTCAGATGCAATAGAACGCCCATATCGCAGAGGAAGATGCTGTCTCCACGCGCAGCTTCTTGCTTTATAGCTCGATAGGCGAATAACGCAACTCACTGTCCAACGCTTATAAATGCAACATGTCGAATACATTGCACATGTGACTAGACTTAGCAGCATATACGATTCGATACGATATATTTACGTGAGCTTAAAAGTTGACGATATGACCAGCTTAGTCTAGCGCACAGCACAGAAACGAAAAAAAATAAGGAAAAACTAAACACAAAAATCGAGTAGCTCACAAGAAACGGTCCGAGCAATAGTCCATGAAGGCAGTCCGGGAGAAAAAAGTGAAACTATGGGGAGGGGTAGGATTTGTAAAAAAGGTAGGTTTTAAGCCGGGAGTGAAAGAGAGAGGGAGTTACGGATGAACATGTACATCGTTGCAAGAAAGACCTGATTTGAAGCTAAAATATAAACACTTAAATTTAACACTAAAGTGTTCTCCATGAGTACTTTGTTGTCCTCATCCGATATCTTCTGCTCTGTCTGTTCTGTCTCATATTTCGCTCGAATCGCTTGCAGCTTCTGCTTGGCAGCCGGTATATCGACTTCTAGTCTATCCAAGGCGTTGTCAAGATTCCTCAGCGCCAGTAATTTGTCGTCAAGAACTTGCCTTTTCTTTGGCACAACGCTGACTACCTGTTATAACCAAATTAATACTTATGTTTACACATCACACAGACTACAACATAATGTGTCAGCTCTTTGTTGCACAAAATGAACAAAATATCATGACAACATAGAATAAAAATACATGACACATAAAACACGCCAACATCTTCAACTTTAGTTACCATTCAGCAAAAAGTTAGCTACAAATGTTTGAAATAGAAATGTAGATTTGCGCCGAAAAGTAAATGCATCAACTCAACTGGTCGCAGTGGTCTAGAGGTAACATGTCTGACTGCGGTGTGAGATGACCCAGGTTCGAATCTCGTCACGGGAAATTGTGTTTATTACGACAGCCACTGCGCGCCTTTACTGCAGTGCCTTCCGCCTTTGAGTATCAGCTTTCGGACTAAGTAATAATAATAAATGGCGATGGTGATGTGGATGATAACAGCCTATCAGCGGACTCACAGCCCAAGTCGGTTGGCTTGGTCTGAGGTTATATAGGCGGCCACCAGGCGCTCAGTCTGTTTTTACCAAATGAACCGGATAAACCGTCCTCATGGCATGTCCTGATAACAGCACTATAAATATTGTCCCTGGTATTATTATTATTATTATTATGTTAATGCAAAAAATAACAGCGATTAAATATTTTAACAAACTAGTTCAGTTTTACCATAGACTCCTCTCTTCCTTGACTCTCTGTTCTGAGTACTGCATTCATGGACCGGGGCTCCCGGCAAATCTTCAGAGCTAACCAAATTTTTGTTGTCATTTTTCGTTACTTTTTCTCTTACGGTTCAACGGAATGGTATGTAAGCAGCCAGCGGCAGCGACTCAGGCCAACTCAGCCTATCCTCTGTGGGATAAGAAATGCGTACCGGCCAAAGTGCGGTGATGCTCTGCGGCTAGGAGTAAAGGCAGGATGGCTCATTCCATTCGTGGATAAGCGTGTGGGTGGCAGGTAAAACTGTGTGATTCCTTTAACAAGTGCAATCCTGAGCGCTTTAGAGATGAGTTTCATAATTAAGCGCTATACAAATCTACGCCTTTACCTTTAATAGACTAAGCTGGCTACCCGTGAGCTTCTTATCGCACGCTAAATATTTTTAGCGTATTGCAACGAGCCAGAAGAACGACGGACAAGAGTCAAAAGCACGCGCATGGCGCGAATGAACTCACTACATTCCATCGTTCGTTGACGGACGTCAAGTCATGACTGATTCTTTGTCTCTGCTCAGGCGACGTATCGCTACCGAAGTAGATCGACCGTCCGCTCTTGTTCAGTACTCGCAGCTGCTTTCGCCTTCCAACGAGGCTGTCGTCCCGCTCCTTATCACAAACCAAGTTCCAAGGCGCTACATGTACGCTATCTACTCACGGATGTATGCATGATTAACCTATAAGAAGCCAGCACTCATAAGAGTGCAAAGACCCATGTCGGCAATGTTTTGTGACTTGTCACCTTGACCTTTGACCTTTTTGACCTCGAAATAAATACATTTCCAGGACTCATCGTGTAACATTTCTACGTCAGTTTGGTGATCGGTTTTTGGGATATCGTGCGGAAAAACAGACGGACGGAGTTAAAAACCCTACATCCCCCGCGACTTCCGCCGGCGTGGTAATTGTGGGTAACGCAGTTTCCTGTCGACCTAGTGTCAGAAAGTGAGTACCAAGTTCAGCTTCAAGAGGAAAGAAAGACAGCTTGCGTGGAAAGCGTCGATAATATTTAACTGCATAGTTTGCCAATGTATAGCTGCGTTATAACAACATTATGCATTTTAACTGCGGTATATTTATTACCGCTTCACGCTGGCGGACGTAGTCTTTTCACACTCGTTTCTTTGTTAACAAAATACTAAAAATGTTGTGGGTGGATTTTCATGAATTTGAGAAATGGGTAGATTATGGACCAGAAAAGTTTATTAAATCTTGGACAGATCAGGAACATATTCTGGACACCGTAAGTTTATCAGTCTCACCATTTTACGACTGCCGGACTTCGCATAGAACGGGATCACTGTGCATGTCTGCGGCTGTACTGGTACAACGGTCAGTATTAATCTATTTCACTTACGTGCTAGCCGGAAATGGCACGATGCCGATTTAAGTGTGGCGCGGCGGAGGTATACACTCTACTGAATACCCTCTAGTTACAGATGTGACAGAAAGTGGTTGATTCCACCGTTAGCTTCAATATTACGATACTACTACTACTACCACCACAACTAATACGACTGCTAGTTTAGACGTTATTTTTCCAGTAGATGAGCACCTTGACAGCGGTCAGCAAGTTAGTGATGTGTTCGGCGTCAGCGAAGTTGATCCGTTGATCCACAACGGACTCTGTTTCCATCAACCACGTCTCCATGTCACCCAGACATACGCCGAACGCATCCATCGACGACAGTAGCGTCTCCTCAGATCTAGGCATTCAACATAATTATTAGAAATATCACCGTATATGCATCCACATTTTTATCTTCGAGTTCTCTTTATTACTTTGACGCTATATGTGACTGGATTTTTCTTTTACATTTTAATATCCCCTTCACATCGCTGCAACTGGAACTGATCAAGCAGGAGTTCATGTCACGAGTTCAGTTCAGCTCAGTTCAGTTGCGGTGATGTAAACGGGCCATTAACACTTCGAAAAGATCTGGTGCCAGGATTTCGAGAGATCCTAAGATGATCTTAGTATACACTTAGGAAAATCACCAAACGTACGCAGATCTTACGATAAAGTTACGACAATGGTTATTTTTCGAAAATTCCTCAGATAAGCTTATGAAAAAGTTAGGATATGCTAAGATAAGTTTCGTGCCTATAATGCTTACGTAAGATCGTTGGTAGAACATAATTCTATCATTTGGTTGCCTACTGCTTTGGGTGATGCTGATGACATTGGACGTGTCCAAAGGAAGTTTACTACAAGATTAAAAGGATTGCAGTGTTTGCAATATACTAAAGCGTCTCAAACAACCGAACCTTCACAGTCTTGAGCTCCGTAGGCTCCACACTAATTTTATCTGGTGTTACAAAATATACTTTGGACTTGTGGATGTTGATGCGACCGATTCCTTTGAGCATAGTTCTGTCTCACATACTCGAGGTCATTCGTACAAACTCTTTACAAACGCAGTTTAACAATTAACCGTGGTGCTTTCTATTCCGAGCGTGTTGTAAATGTATGGAATAAGTTGCCTAGCCATACAGACTAATTCTATTGCCGCATTTAAGCGTAGTATACTGGTAACTGATTTCAGTGCCCATGTAAAACGTTTCAAAATTCTTAATTATCGTTTGCACATATTATGTCTATTCCGTTTTTTTTTTATTTTGTACGTCGTATATTAGTTTTTACAATTTTTTTCATTCTTATACTTGGTATTTACATTCAGTGTATCTTACAAAGTCCAGTTAATTAACTTTGTTGGCAAACCGTAAGAGCTATTCCCAGCCTGCTTATGCCTGTTCTATTGCTTTTGCTTACTGTACAGTATTTGTTACAAAATCTGTGCATGAACGAATACACTCAGATCAGATCAGATCAAAATGAACTTACGAAGATCTTAGGAAAATCATAAGACATCGGAACTCCTCAACTTACTATAAACTTATGAAGTTACCGTATGAGAAACTTAGGACAATCTTAGGATCATCATCTTCGGAACTTTCGAAAATCGGACCCCTGCACTGTTTCTTCTTTCCTCGATAGTTCAAAAACTGAGATGCGTCAATCGTTCCTTAGACCATCAGCGAATATTATTGTTAATTTATCTTTAACATCGCGTGGTGATCATGCATGAGTACAGGTATATTCAGCCGGTAAAAATATACATCTACTAAATATGTGTGGACGCTGGATGATGAGCACTACTGCCTTAGAACACTGCGTCGTTGTACACACCTGTTATTGTCCAAGACGCAATCAGTGTGTTTACCTACGATCGACAACAACTAGACGAAACCAGCACTCACAAGAATGCAAAAGCCAAGTCGACACTGTTTTTCTGTGTCTCATTACCTTGAGCTTTGACCGTTTGACTCCAAAATAAATGAGTTTCCAGGATTCATGATGGAATATTTCTATGTCAAGTTTGGTGATCCTAGCTGCAGCGGTTTTTTGAGATATCGTGCGGATAAACATACAGACAGACAAACAAACGCCGGTGACAACCCCACACCCGTGACTGCAGTCGGCGTAGGCCACACTACCCCCATGGCAAATCTCTGGCGACAAGCTATCGGCCGAGGTCACTCGAGAGCGACGACGCTATACGATACGATTCAAGCTGACTTCACAATAACGACGACGTACGACGACGTACGACAGATCGACTACGCACCTCTTTCTTTCGTCGAGATGTTCCTGCAGGTTAACGAGGCGAACGTGAAGACTGTTGAGCATCTGTCGCACTTCGATGCGTTCGTCTTGCGACATCTTGTCGACGGCGGCGTCACGCTGTTGATTCGCCGACTCAAGCGACTGCTGCAGCGCCACCAGCGCGTCCTCCATCAGCTGCAGCAACACAGATGATTTACCTCACATCTCAGTGACGAGCTGTTGATAAAATCAGTTGTTGAGTTACCGCATCTCATCATTTTGACACGATCAATCGCCGCGTTAGTCATTGCACGTACAATACACGGCGGCAGTATCCACATTAATTAAACGTCGATGTTTCTACATATCCTGTCGGTTTTTATCTCTGGTTTATGTTGTTTTTCCTTCTATCGTATAATGTTGTTTCGCTGCTGTCGTTGATTTACGACGAACAAAGTTGAATATAATATATACGAGTAATACGAGATGACAAGATACGATACGATACGGTATATGCGTGCGCTCAAAAGCTGACGGGAGGGTCAGCTTAATCTAGCGCACGGCATCAAAAATAAAAAATAGCCCAAGGAAAAACTAAAAACAAACAACCGAGTAGCAAAACAGAAACGGTAGGGTGATAGTCCGTGAAGGCAGTCTAGAGGGAAGAAGCCGATCGTACAGCTATGCTACAGCTATGCAGAGTGCGATACTGATACGGCAGTTCTGCCGTCTGTCTGTCTGTCTGTCCGTCTGTCCGTCAAGCGTTGGTAACGATTGAACCGATCGGCCCGAACCTTCATCTCGTCATCTTGTGGATGTGCAAGATCGAATTTGTAGTCCTGGACGAGCAGTGAGCTCATGTCCTGCTCGGCGGCCGTCACCATGCCCTGCACGAGGCGCAGCTCGCGCACGTACTGCGTCGGCTCGGCGACGAAGCTGACGCGTCGAATCTTGCGCAGGCGCCGCTCGGTGACATGCAGCGACGGCAGCGACTGCGCTGAACGCTCGCACAGCCGCTGCGCACGGCCGTTGACCGCGTCGCACGCGGCCGACACCTCTGACTGGACGAACGGGTAGCTGACGGCCATCTCGCTTGCCAGCTCGTTCAGCCGATCCACCAACGACATCTCCTTGTCCAACGTCTGACAACATCATCAGCATCGGTGATTTCGGCAAACGGTAAAAACGGCAACGGAAAAAGGGCAACGGAAATTTGGGCCACGGAAAAAACGGCAACGGAAAAATGGGCAACCGGTAAAAAGGGCAACGGAAATTTGGGCAACCACCGTAGG
>Ga0209780_1000208_pt1 | contig 28930 bp, 18 predicted proteins | sample WorMetexBAHAMAS2_FD_187384 | JGI IMG/M metagenome (GOLD analysis project Ga0209780, IMG submission 187384) | Marine gutless worms symbiont microbial communities from Max Planck institute for Marine Microbiology, Germany - Inanidrilus exumae... | ecosystem: Host-associated > Annelida > Digestive...
CCCATGTACCCAACTCACAGACACACATACCATGCTACGTCTGTAGCATCAGGTCACATCTATTCACTGCGTGCACCTGATGCAGCCTAATGATAATAATAATAATCTAATTCTCCTTGCGAAAGCGAGGGAGTGTTTTTACCTGCGTTCGTTGGTTTGTGTGTCTGTCTGTGACCACAATAACTAAAAAGATTGTGGACGGATTTGTACCAAATTTTACGGGAAGGTTCCTAGGGGGAAAGCGAAGACCAAGTTTGTGTTTTTTTACGATCGGTAGAGGGATATGGAAGTAACGGTCAAATTCTACAGATGGCTCACTATATATCATAGCATAAAACGCCTAGAAATAATAACGATTTCAAGCAGCAGCACTAGCCTAGTAGGTAAGATGTCGGGACGAGAATGCTGGTATGAATTTTGCTGCCTGAGTTCAACTCCAGGTCAAGACTTAATTTTTTAAAATAATTTCTTTATATATTTTTAAAAACTTCTAAAACTTAATATAGACTACAGGGTTAGGTTAGGACTAGTTTTAGACTATTTTGTTTTATACCTGTGTGTCGAGTTGAACGCAAGTGTTTGTCGAGTTCGCTGCACTATTGTGCCGGGAGATCTAAGCAGCTTTCGCGGGGAGTTGTACTCTCTCAGAGTACTTTCCATCTAGTTTACAATGCACGCATGTTGAGGAAATTTTGACCAGTGCTGTTATTGCATAATTATTAGGTCGGAGCATTTACTAACAATTCCATACATTGATTGATTTTGCCCTTGCTTATGCTTAATGCACTGACATATCATGCTTTCATTAAATAAAAGGAGAAAAACTTACAAAGCTAACGGCTAATTGCTGTGCATTTTTGATAGCCTAATTGCTAAAACTGTTTTGTGGAAAGTCAGTTAAATCCCGACACTGTTGAGTACCAAGTTATGTTTACTTTTATTTATGTCGATGTTGTAATTTTTAGGGGTTTCTGTTACTTCAACTCAATTGGCGTGGCGACCAAGTTGCTGCTAGAGCGCTTGTGTTTACGTCGGATACTTATAGTTGACTGGGATGTGCACCATGGCAACTCAACACAGCAGCTGTTCTATGCTGACCCACGTGTTCTCTACATCTCACTTCATCGATACGACAATGGCAACTTTTTCCCGGGGACAGGTGCCCCGGCCGAGTGTGGCATTGATCGAGGTCTTGGATTCACAGTCAATGTAGCGTGGACTGGTGCAATGATGGGTGATGCCGAATATCTGGCTGCATTCCGGTACAATTTACTTTCGTCGATGATATCCATTTTTTGTTTAACCTCCCTGTAGAAACTCATTATAATATGAATATATTTCCTGTGAGTGTTGTATTTGATCATAAATGAATAAATGCTTAGTGTTGTTGCTATCCTGCATTAATTTCACTATTTATGGGACTGTGCTTCGCCTGCTGTCCTCAGCATATTGACTACCTAAACCCTTGTTAGTTTTTAGGTCATCTCATCCGTCCACAAAAAGTTTCTTCGATTTCAGTGAAATTTGGTATGTACGTAAAGGTCAATGAGTGATGCACGATGGTATGACGACCCATTCCAAGGTCAATGTTACAAACCCTTGAAAGTTGGAAATCCTTCCATTTTCAAAAGCTATCTCCTCCGCCATTTACAATGGGAGCTGGCAAATGACCGCAGATTCTTAAACTAGTGCACAATGTTTAAGTTTGATCGGGCTGGATTTTTGATATTTGTCCTAGTTTTTGTGTCACGTGACTTTGAACTTGGCAGAAACGTCAGTTGTGGAGAGTTGACTGTCAGTCCCGTATGGAGCTAATTTTACTTTGGATGTTGATTTTCTTTACAAAAATAATTTGTTTAATTTTAAAATTATGTTGTTCAAGTCTGTGTTACATTTGTGGGTAGCAGCTGGTATGTCGAATAAGCCTGTTGGCAGAAAGATCAACAAGCACAGTTTTGTTTTGTTTGATTTAGTTGTAAGTTGTTACGTAATTGGTCTTTTGAATATAAATAGCCTTTGAAGTGACCAGATTGCTGTAGCCAGAGGATGACTTCATGTCATATACATGTACATTGCTAAATACAGTTCAGGGTTTGTGCATTGAATTGATGTTGATCGTCGAGTAATTATTCACAATGTACAACCATACTGTTGATTGCTTACGTTTCTTCCATTATGTGGGTATTTAATAGACTGGAAGTGTTGGAGTAGTTATCATTTTAGGCACTGTTGTGTTGACTGTGATATATGATTGTGTTTATTCAGGACCGTGGTATTGCCGATTGCCAAAGATTTTCTACCCGAGTTGGTACTGGTGTCGGCCGGATTTGATGCAGCGATGGGACATCCACTCCCTCTTGGTGGATACCGTGTCAGCCCACAGTGTCAGTCTTAACTTTATATCTTAACAAATCTGTGTGAGTTATTGATGGCAGCAGAAGGCTGTCTGGCAGCAGCTGCTGCACAGTTTATTGAGTGTGATTGTGCTTGTAGCTGCGGAAGTCGTATTAATATCTGGATATGCCCATTAACGATGTATTATGTGTGGCAGGTTTTGGTCACATGACGCAGCAGTTGATGACTGTTGCTGATCGCAAGGTGGCGCTGGTGCTTGAAGGAGGATACATGTTGGACTCACTGTCGGACTGCAGTGAAGCATGTCTCCGTGCCCTTCTCAACGAAAAGGTTCGTCGCTGCTCTGAAATTGCTGTGCATAATACTTGACAAGCTAGTGCTGTACAGGCTTGTTCTTTCTGGCAAGTACCAATGATCAAGGTATTCTCATACAGAGTAAAACGCAGTGTGCAGTGTGGATAAGGCCATACACCAGCCACATAGCAATGTTTACGGACTGCAGTAGTGCAAGGGTTGAGTGTGGCAGACCGGTGTTGGTATAGTCCACTGTGGGTGGTGGCATAATATGTTATGAATGGACAGTTTCTTCACTTCTGATGACAGCTGTTTCAAGATATAGAGTGGCGTTTATGTTGATCAGGTTGTTAATGATTTTATATGTGAAGCATAGTGGTTTCAGGCTTGAGCTCAACACATTTCCAGACTTGGCTGTTGGCCTGTTGCATAAGGTTTGTGCCTGATTAGGTTATGATTACAACGATGCTTGGCAGAAATATGTATAGCACCAGGCGTGTGAGGCTTTATTTGAGAGAGTGATTAATGTGGAGTAGTTCCAGGCCAGACAAGGATGGCTTCCATCCTGTATGTAACAGTCTCAGTGTCAAAAGTTGGCAATAGGAGTAAAAGTGTATTTAGAGTCATATTTTTAAAAACACAATAATTTTTCAAGGTACTGGTTCCCTCTGTTTATCATGCACACAGACTGCATTAGCATTTTACTTTAGGAGGTTTCACAGAGTGCATACAGTAATGTCTAATGACCTTTTTGTAACTGTGACTGACGTGTCCAAAAGCAGAGGTAATTTTTGTCATGTTACATGCCTCACATTCATTTCTACTTCATCTGTCTAGATGATGATGAGTTCTCATTTGTTTGCAGATTGATTTGCCGATGGAGACTGAACTTAAAAGATGTCCTTGTCCACCAGCCATAGACACATTAAGAACGACAATCAAATGCCAAAGTACTCACTTCCTGTCTGTTCTCATATATGAATATATACAATTTTCAAGTTTTTTTCTATGTTTCTTAAAATGCAGTTCTGTTTTGAACTGCAAAATTTTTCACGTCTCTTAATGTAGTTTAAATTCTATAGGCTCGGACTTGGAGTTGGAGGCTCCTCGGACTGTGATTATGAACACATTGAGCTATTAAAAGTCGGGTTCTGACTCAGAATGAACAGCGAATGTTGCCGTGTGTGCAACATAGTGTGTTAATTAGCCAGGACGCCAAGTTAGCAGTTTTTTGGCATCCAGTGATGCCGGACTGTTAATTTTTTGATGTCCAGTGGATGTCAGGCATGCCAAAATTCAGCATCCCGCATGATTATCGGGCGTTAGTCACACCGGGACTCCCACTGTTGGAGCCCTTTTCGACTCTTCTATGGACAGCTGATTAACTGCGATGAACCTGAAAATGGCCATTGAAATGTTTTCTGTTTGCCATTGCCATTTACTTTGCTAGTGGTCTGAAACATTATGTGTGTTTTGAACCAGTTGACTACTGGCCAGTGGTTGGAAGGTTTGCTGAAACCCTGGAGTTGTCATATTTGGACTCACGACATCGGCTCTGGGAAGAAGCAGAAACACTGTCGGCGTTCGCTGGTCTGTCGGTTGTGTCCACAACAAGCAGCTCACAAATAGACTCCATTCAGTATGTTGATTTATCTGTTTATCCATCACTTTGTACATTTATTTGCATTAGTTAAATTTATTGAAGCCGGAAAAGCAAAAAAACAATGTAAAGTACGGATGTTTCTGTGTCTAGTACAGGGTTGGAAAACTTTCTTCTACAACGGATCACACGAACATTAACTTTGTACCCAGTGGGCTGCAGCAGCTCTTTTGGTTTTGATGTTAGCATTGATTCAAGATGACATTGCTGTGTCGTATCTAAGCAGATAAGTAAGTAACGGTGCGGAAAGTATGTTGGAGATTCTGTAATATGGAGAGGCAAACCTGTGTCTGGGATTCCAAATATTTGGTTAATGTGGACCCGTACATGCATGTAGTATAACATAGTTTATCAGTGAGAGACCATACTGGAGTATTTATGACGAAATGGCTGGCATGACTAAATGTTACTTGACATGAGGATTACTTTTGGTGCAGGTCACATTTTGTTAGGTGAGGTTTTGGCACTCAAAAATTATTGATGTCAAATTTTTCTACAGCCACTGCAGATATGTAAACAGATGTCTCACTTATGCCGTTATCCATGCTAGCTGCAAAATGCTTGAACTAGTGATTTTAAAACACCCACATGTTTAAAGCTTTATTCATTTTCTGTTATTTTTTCAAGTGATGAAGTGTGACTGTTTTGTTACTTCTATGAAAAGATCACATTTTTACGCCTTCGTCAGCCGATGGTCGGCAAAGACATTATGTTTTCAGGCTGTCCGGCTGGAATGTTCATTCGTCTGGTCAGATATTGTTATTCACTGGACCCCAGTGATGACCCGTTTAGATTCTGTAGGTCAAAGGTCTAGGTCACAGCAGCCGTCAAGGTAGCAAAGGCATCCACGTAGATGCTGGGGCTTCAAAGTTCATCTTGTAGTTTCAGTTTTGTAATGCAGCATTTGCCCTTGTTGTAGGGAGCGGGTAAACAGCACAACGGACATAACAGAAGAATTGGAGCCAATGGAAGACTCGTGAAGCAGCTTTCATTGAGTCTGGTTGTGACGGACTGTATCCATTTTCTAGTGTCTCATGCGTTCTGTGACAGAAGTGACTGCGTAGACTGAATACTACACCAGTGATGCACTACTAGTCGACAGTGACTGGTGTGTAGCCGTTGAATTGCCGTTCCAGAGTGACTAATGTTAACAAGCCAGTTAGGTAGTTGAACCTATCAACAGTGATCGGCAGCATGTACTGGAGCAGTTTTCATGTAGTGTAGTCTGATCCCACGTTGACATGATTTGTGTTCTGTAGCGTGAAGATTTGTGCTGAATACAGATAACTACAGCTGGTCTGTAGTAGCTGTAACCAGGGTGACCGCTGATCTGTCATAGTCGTTAAAACTACAGAGCCGTGAAAATTGGGGAAGATGACTCAGCATGCAGGAGAACTCCCAACTGTATTTGTGCCAGAGTAGCAAGTGCAGTCCGAAATTTCATGTCTTTCTAATGATATTACTGGTTATATAGCACTCATGATGCCTTAACAGTAGATAAAGCATGTACCCATATTTTGCTTTGAAAATGAATGGGTTGGTGCAGAATAGAGGTCACCCTGTATAGTGATGATTTTTTTTGTAGTAGGACTCAATGCTGGCATTTGAATTTTGATAGAATGTTGGCTTTACAGCAGCGCTTTGGTATGTTGCCTGTGTTGATGCATTGCTAAGGGTACTTTGAACTACTTTGTATTTTTGTGTTCTCTGTGTTTTCAAATTTATTTTCAAAATATGTTCCAAAATCTTCTGACACTTTTTAACGCTTGAAAATTACATCACATATTTGACAAATTTTCTTCACTACAGTAAAGGTTAACAGTAATTTGTACTGCAATTCTGCGATTTTTTTCTTTTTTGTTGGAAGTTTCAGTAATGAATCAGTAGATTGTGATACAAGTGACTAATTAGCTGTTTCCAGGTCTTTGGTTGCTTAGGGTCATTTGATGTGACTGTATGATTTGTATTGTTTAGCTCTTGGGTTCCCAAGCATGGAGAATTCCCCCGATAGGGAATTTCAGAATTTCATGGGATTGGTATCACATATTGGCAGACTCAAACTGTTGGAATATTGATCTTTTTGCAGATTTAGTTGAAGTAATTCCAGTCAACGTCTAGCACTGTAGTAATGCGAAATTCCGTATAGTACATAAGGGAGATGTTCTACGTAGCACACTGTAATCATGAATAATGCGGCATTTCATTGCGTAACTTTCCATATTATACAGAATGCATCTTTCACGTCTGACAATGTTGGATAGAGGGAATGACATTCCCACATATCATGAAAAAGGTACATGTGGAAAAAAGGTTTGGAACCAGTGGTTCAGTGACATTCTGTTGGGAGCTCGTAGTTCCTTTTTAGGTTGACTTCTCCGAGTCGACCTAATAAAGTGGGTCTCAAATGTCCGTCCGTACGTCCATCCGTCCACAACAAGTTTCTTCGATTTCTATGAAATTCGGTATGTAGGTAGAGGTCGACGAGTGATGCATGACGGTATGCAGTATGACCCGATCCAAGGTCAAGGTCAAGAGCCCTTGAAAGTCAAAAATTCTACCATTTCCAAACGCTATCTCCTCCCCATTTATAATGAGGGCTGGCAAATGACCACGGATTCATAAATTAGGGGGCAATATTTAAACATATCGGGGCCGGATTTTTGATTTTTGTTTTAGTTTTTGTGTCGCGTGACTTTGAAGTTGGCAGTAAGTAGGAGTCGACCATCAGTCCCATATGGGGCTAACTTATATTGTTATGTAATAGATGAGTGAATGTGTTGACTGGCTTCCGTACATGGCAGCATCAGTGTCAGGGTTTTATGGTGTTTGTAAGTCTAGTCGACTCTTATTAAGCCGCATTGCAGCGATAGCTAACGATAGCGACCTATTGCTACATACAGTAGTGTGTCTGTCTGTTGGTCATGTTTGCGAGCCGTGCAAAAATGGTTGAACCGATTGAGATGCCGTTTGGGGGCTGATTCGGGTGGACCCAGGAAACCATGTATTAGATGGGTCCCGGTGCCCTTAGGGGAATGGGCAATTTTGGGGGTTGTTTTCACCAATGAAAAGTATTCAGAGCCGTTGCAGTGGTATACACAAAAACGCATGAACCAATTGAAATGCCGTTTGGGGGCTAATTCATGTTGGCCCAAGGAAGCATTATTAGATGGGGGTCGAGGTCGGATGAATCCATTCGCAACACGTGGGGTTACAAGTCAGCGGTGTGGCCTTTCGTCAAAATTTTGTGACCACTTGTTGATTTTCTCATTAATATGTTGATTTGGTACTATGTCCGACTGACAACAAACAGCAGTGATATCTTTTACTATGTAGACCATTCATTTGTCCAATGTGATTAAATTAGGGCTGTACCGAATACGGTAATTTCACTATTCGGCCAAATACTGAATATCTATCTTCAGTATTCGGTCGAATACGGTTCGAATTCGAATAGTTTAGACACAAAACTGCTGACAAGAACACACATATAATATGCAATGTAAAGTTCACAAATTCTATGACTAGTAGTTTAGAACTGTAGATGTCCGCTACAAACGTTCAACGGTACACTGCAGTTTGAAAGTCAAGTCAACAGTTATCAGCTATAATAAGCTTGACGAAACACAAAAGTGACGAAACGTTCGTCGCAGTGTCGCAGATACCATTCGTATGCAAATTGGAAATTACTTAATGGCTGGAGGATGTCTGCCACAGCAACTGCAACACTGACCGGGTTTCTGGGACCTGGACTGGATGCTGGGCCCATTATCACCCGCACTGATTCGTATCAGTCCATCTGCATCGGATCCCTGCAGCCGCACCTGTGTCGTCACGCTGTGGTGAAATCGACTTCATCTAACAGGGACTGTTGACTGTTGACGCATGCCCCCCTGTTTATGGTCCACAGATGCGGATATAGCTACATTAATGACTCATCGTCTGTTGCACCAGGGAGTATTTACAACCGTTTATGAGCTCAGACGAGGCTTCATGTCGCTGGCCAACATTAATTGCTGTGTTTCATCGCGCGCCCGTGGTTGCGACGTGGTCGCGTGGGCAGTTATCAGCTATTTGTATTCGGGTTCCAAATCATGACAGTATTCGGCCGAATACGAATAGTCCATTTGGCCCACTATTCGGTCCGGTTCGAATTAGAATCGAATATTCGGTACAGCCCTAGATTAAATTGTGCCACATTTTGTAAGTTGGGTGTTGGCTTGTGACTGTCATATGCAGTTTCTTGACATTAAGCCAGTATCTAAGAGTGTAGTTGAAATTAACCGTGTTTATATGCTAAGAGCTGTTGTGGTGCCTTGGAGTTTTATGGTCTCTTTTATCCTCAGATCCATTGCAGTTATTTTGTTGTCATTTGTATGATTTAGCTTGTATTTTCTTGCCATAAAAGTGGCATGAGTTTTTGTGCCACTTGGCCTGAAGAGGTGGTTGCATACCAGTTGTGACTGATATCCAAAGATTCCTGGCTCCCATTTGGTAAGGACCTACAAACCGCCTTTTCTGGCTGTTCTGGTGTGGATGGAGGGCACAGGTCTACTGTGGGCGGGACATTCCGCTGGATGCTTCTTTTGGGTTTTACCTAAGAGAAGCATCCCAAAGCCAGACCAACACAGAACAGCTATTATGCAACGAGAATTGTTAAACACTGTTATGTCATAGGAACTGATGAACAGCAATTACACAAGATATCACATTGAACTGATAAATACGTCTTGTGGTGTTTGGTTAGTTTCCACGCTGTTGTAGGCGCTAGCGTAATAATTTAAATGAGCTTAACCTATCCTTGCCCAGTTTGGGTCATAGCTGAACAAAAAGGCAAGGAGGTTGTGAGGTCACTGTATCATTGGCCAATCTTAACCTGGCGGAACTGAATCTTCACCCAAGACCTTGTCCGTGATATAGCCTATTTTGTGCTGAAAGGGTATGTTAATCTCCCAACCAACTGACCTCGGCTGTTAGGTACTACTTGTAGATACAATCTTCTCTGGTTACAATTTGTTGCATGTTCTTGCCTGCTATTACCCAGCAATACATTGGTAGTGTTTTCATATTATTGATGTGAGTAAGTAAGTAAGTAAGAACACAACGATTAACTTGTCCGTGTCTTTCGTAGGCATCACTGAAGTCTCCATATCCACACCTGGCTTTGTATAACTTGTCAGTAGTACATGACAGCTTATGGCAATGGTGAGTGATTCGAGGTTGTGGATGTATAACATGCTGCAGTAGCATTGGTTTTTACCTGTCAGGTGCCAATTCTCCTGGGAACCGATTCACTTTGTTAAGTGACAGAAAGTGTCGGTGGTTTGTGGTTCTGATGTGTTCTGTGAAGTACCTAAGTGCTGTAATTCACTGGTAACTTGCAGCCACTGTTAGTTGTACTGATTGTTATCCACACATGCCAATAGGCAAGGTGTGGATATATCGTTTACTGTTGGTTTGGTTCTCCGGCGAGGATAAAGCTAACGGCGTCATATTTTGCACGGTGGTTCAGGGGCGTCCTGTGCAGGGAATTTCCCATTTTGGGGAACTTTGCTCCCCCAAAAGCCCAAAATTCGACCAGTCGACCACCACCGGGAAACATTGCCTAGGGTGTATATCCTTACCCCACCATAAACGTCACGCTACAGATGTGCCGTTCGTGGAATATCACGCGGTGTGTGGACATAGGTCGGCATGTGTGGATATACGGCTGTCCCGAAGACAGACGTACTTGTTTTGATTTTAATTGTTGCAGTATTTTGTTGATAATTTGTGTACTACACTGGCATTGACTGAAAGTCAGCAGGATTCAGCAGAAATATTCTTACTAAATTGTTGAAGGTTTTAAGGAAGTAATATTTGGAGCATATTTCTGGCTTGGTAATGTTGTGTCTTCTGACCACTGGGTTGACATTTCTTTAGCTGTTTGTTACAGATATTGGATAGTACGTACAAGATTGGCAGCGAGTGAGTGAGTGAGTGGATGTTTTTTCTGGCTCATTTGGGTCGTCCTGAATTAAAGGTCGTTAAACTGATCATTTTATACAGCTTTAAATGATGCCAGCATTAGGCCTGTAATATGTAGTTATTTATCAGTCAATATCTTTGTTCAGAGAGGAATTGCAGAAGAATGAATGCAAATGGAATATGTTGTTGCTGCTTAACTTTTCCCTTTGCATGCCCTTGTTAAAAGCCTTTGAGCTGACTTATGTTATTTGTTATCGTGGTAATTCGTTTGTACATGGCGATCAGTGGCTGTCACCTCTCTTGGTTTCAGTATTATTTATGCTGTGCATTGTGAAGTGCAGCTGTAACATGCATGTTATAATGTTAATCTTTGATGCATCGTGATGATTTTTGAAAAACAGGATACACATTATGCGTATAGAACTGGCTGCCATCCACTGTCAGTGCCATGGCTTTCTAGATGCTTTTGTCCTATGGTCTTATTTTCGTAAGATTTGTGTGTGGGGTTGGCAAAAATGACAGTAGTATTTGTGCTTTGTAAACACATTATTGTTCAGAAAGTTTATTGTTCAGAAAGTTTGCTGCTAGATATTTAATAACTATGAGCAGTTTCTTGAATCATCTTGCATGTTGAGGTGGGGTTCAAAGGGGCATGCCGTCAGTACAGTACGATATTGCTTTGCATGGCGGCCAATATTTAAGTTGGTAGAGTACGATTTGTCTCTGTCTTTATGATACAATATTTACAGACAATGGCAGTAATTTAGTGCTGTGTTAATGGCAGTCTGCAGTCATAACTTTGACTGCAATGACTGGTGCGTATTGTTATCTGATCTGAATTTGTTAGAAGTCCTGCAAAGTTGAGTTATCATTGATACTAATTATGACGTTGTAATTGTACAGCATACATATCGACATGTGAACATTGTTCATAGTGCATACTGATATAATGTGTTGTGTTAGAGTTGTAGTATGTGTATGTGGCTACGAAATCTACGACTGTGCATTTGTATATTAGCATATTTAAATTTTTGTGCAAAGACTTGTGAGATGGCTCTGTTGAGAGAGTTTTGTATAGTTGTTTCGTTTTTTTGTGTTGCACTGTATGCTGCAATAGAAATCGATACCATTTTGCTTATGTACTCTTTTTGAGACCTTAACAATTTGTATATAATTCTCAGATTTCACTCGCATTGCATTTGCTGACATATATCAGTATTTACATACAGAGATTTTACTGAATTGATTACCTACTGATGATTAAATAGTTTATTTTTAATTAGCTAATTTGTTGATTTTCAAACTTTCATGTTCAGAATGTGATTCAGATGTTATTTATTTCAGTACATGTCATCGAAGGCATGCATTTTCATTTAGAATTACTGAAGTTTCTAGTTACAAGTGCAAAAGTGATACAGTGCATTTTAACTTCGAATTGAGCATTTTTGCAACTCACTGAGCATATAAAATGACTTCTGCATTTGATATTATATTGATCAGCCACCTGTTATTTAGGGGCTGTATACTTTCTTTAAATAATAGGAGGGTTTGGCAAAACCGATGACATCTATGGGGCCTGCCAGCAGAAATGGCCAGTTCATTGGTCAGATGGTGAGATCACGTTGTATGCAGTACTGTATAAAACTGCAGTTCTTGAATTTTGATGGTCCAATTATCGTTATAAATGTTTATAAAAATTGTAGTTTTTCAGATAAGTTAATAGTGACGTGATAACGTCAAAAATAGTAAAAACGTGTCATCTAACAGTCATTGTTCTGCTTTTCTGATTTTGCTTGGTTTTGTATATCACGTCTCCACTAACTTGTATGTATAAGCTGCAGTTTTTGCTTTTACATTTGCTGTTTTATTCCACATTTTGTTGGGGAATATGGTGGAGGCCTGTTGGGGCCGGTAGGTGGGAGGAGTTAGGGGAGTGGGACAGATGAATGGAAGAGGAGGGATGATTGGAGGGGAGCGATGAAGAGAGCTGATCTAGTGGTGTTGCCAATACAGCCTTATAATCCCAAAAACATTGACAGTGGTGTGTTGATTTGTGACTGTGGCACTTGACCTTTTGATCTCAGACACGTGACACTGGCCACCTGTGTGCTAATAGTAGGCTTTCTGTGTCTTGTTGACTTAGGGGCAGACACAGGACATATGGGTGACATGCAACAGACACTCGGCAAGGTGCAGTCCATAATGGGGTCTCCTGGAGGGAGGACCCGACAATTATGGTCCTGTTAATTTATTTGATAGTACAGTAATATGTTGTTAATGTGAACTTGTAGATAGGTTTTTGAACTGTTATGAATGCAGTAACAGGCCCAGCGGAAACAGGTGTGGGGCCCTAGACGAGGTTCAGCTGACTTACTAGCCAAACTAACCTGTAGACGTCTTAATACAGTATATTTGTGCGATAGAGCCAATATTTATTTCCACAAGTGTCTACTAATGGTACCAGTGGCTGAAAGACAATGGGCAAAAAATGCATCATGCAAAATATACCCACATTTAATTTTTATTGTACAGAACGCGTTGGCCCTGTCTACCCCTTCTGCCGGCCCTGTGCAGTAATAGTTGTAATAATAGTCGTAGCAAGATGACAATCAATTGTGGGCATTTGATGGCACTTATTGTCCATATTTAGAGCTCAATTAAGAGTTTCTGAAACACAAGCTTGTTGATTACACATGGATTAAGGCAGAAGAAATGTGTATTTTGTGTATATTTTAGTTGTGCATTGACACTGTTCTTTGGATGACTGGAAGGGCATCTGGCCTATAAAGTACTCGACTAGCTTCCAGAGTTATCTTCTGAGGTTCCTGGCCCATTCTAGACTAACTCTGTCATAGAAGGGCCATTGTTGGTGTTAATGCATGTATCCATGTTGCGATCCTGCCATCCGTTATGGAATGCCAGTGCACAGAATGAAGGTGTGGTTTGCCAGTTTTCACCAATTCACGCCAAAAATCGGTTAACATAGCAACATACCTTGAGCAGTTACGAAAAGAAGGTCTGATTGATCATTCCCACCCATAGATGTAGCTATCCGGAAATTTGGTGAAGACGGTCCAATACATTCTGAGATAATTGGTCTCCAACAGGACCGTTAAAAACAAGATGAAAGAAAGTAACACTGGCATAATGTGTGCCATGCCAGGTGGGCTAAAAAAAGTGGAAGTTGTAGTAGTCGCAATAGTAGTAGTAGTAGTTGCTGTGTGTAGAACTAGTGAAAGTTGTGGTATCAGTTATGTTTATGTGAACAAATACTGCATTTAGTGATCAATTGATGGTCCAACTGTATAATACAGAAGAAGGTCCTCAAAAGTACTCAAATGGCCACATTGCCTGCAGGCATAGATGCGGCCTATTGCTACAAATGTGGCATGTAGCGTGTTTTGTGTGTCTGTCTGTCTGTCTGTGTGTGTATTGGGCACACGGGTGATCTGTGCAAAAACGGCTGAACCAGTTGAGATGCCATTTGGGGGGTAACTCATGTGGGTCCAAGGAATCATGTAATAGACGGGTCCAGGTACCGCCGTAAGAAGGGGCACTTTTGAGTGGATGTGCTGGCTGGTTGCACCGTACCTATGCGTGAGTGCAGTGTGCATTGTTTGCCTACCATTGCGGACGAGTTTGCCTGCCCAGTGCCCATAACAGACTGCATTCACTACAGAACGGGGTGACAAGACGGCAATGTGGCCTTTTTCCAAATTACTTTAGACAGTTGTTTACAGTTAGCACAGAAGTGAGTGTTCTGTGGTACTATTACCGGTGTAGAAGAGGCAATTCGAATTAAAAATTGAAAAGCTCTCATAGCGCGAGCAAGTTAGATGTGATGTGTTATTGAGTGTTATCGATGTGATGACTGTTGCTTGCGCTATCTGATTGATACATGTAGTTGTGACAGCAAGTTTGCAAACCACTCATTTATTACAGGGAGCTTTGTGTATATATAGAATATTTTTCATAAGAATGTCGTGCAGGAGGGACAAATCAACTGGGTTTCAATTTGTAGGGTTTAATTATTTTGTTGTTGCATTGGGTTTAAGATGTTTCTGCCATACTGTTAGATTTTGTCTTGTTATCACTTTGCAGTCATGTATATGACTGGTAAACAGTTATGTATTGATAGAAAGTACAGCCAAGTACAGTTGTTTTCGACATAAATACTGTACCCACACTAATGCCGATGAATACTTGAGTTACTCGACTAGCACAATATCATACACTTTGCCAAAAATATCAACTTGTATGATAAATTACAATACTGAAAGTGTGATTGAAGTGCCATTAAATACCAAGCAACCAACTGTAGGTTGTTCCTTCAAAGTGATTGGTGTATCATTTGGATCATTAAACCATGACAGTTTGATGTATTGAATAAGTTTGTAGCTTACAGTAAATGTGAACAATGCGTGTTAACTGTTAAATTAATTTTCACACAGCAACATTATTGGTAAGAGTACATTGTTTAAATTCTGTGGCCAACACTTGGCTATTTTGCACAGTATGTTTATGTTAATAGACGTGTAACGTTGGAGCCATAGACTGGGATGTTTTTTGTTCGTCATGTGGAGTGTATTTGTGTTAATTTTTCTGAGCCTTGTTGCTATTCGTGATGAAATATTATATAGTTAATTGTACATGCATGTGAATATTGCAGGTACCAAAGTTGTTTTCTGGTCAGTTTTTGCATTTGTGATGGAAAATTTTGGATATTGTTACGTCAAAAGAACATTTAGGAACTGTATAGAATTATTGTAAAATACATGACCACAAATGCCAAACTTGGAACAAAATACTATAAAAATTGCTCGTTTTTAATGGGACAAGATTTATTGCATGTAGCCAAAAGTTTATTTAATTTACAAATTAACGTGGATATTGTTATAGAGTCTGTTTATACTAAGTAATTTACGGTGTAGGCAATCGTGCATTGTCACGACGTGACGTATTTTGATGCTTAGTTCGTGCGTGCATGCGTCATTCCTCGTTATAGTTGGTGAACTCTGCTGCAGCAGCCTCAGCTGTGTGGTGCTGCTCTGCAGTGGTGTATTGCAGCATGCAATTTGCCGTCATGTCATTATTTGTTTTTTTTGTAAATGTATTAATTTTGTAACAATACACCTGTTGAATTGTTACCGTTTGTGTCATTTTGCTACTGCAGGACGCTCTGCTAGCACGGTTATGCTATAGCACTGTTCTGTCTGTGGGTCTGTAGCAAGCCAGAACAGTTAAACATATCATCAAACAGACCACATGATATGCCGTATGATAGTCAGCTTTTTTGAGGCCAAAATATCGGTGAAATTCAGGAGGTCGACCCAAGGGGAGCCAGATAACGTGGGGTATGAAAAATTTGCGACTTTCGACAGATAGCTTGCTATATCTCATGTTAGTCTCAAATTTTTATGAAAGGTGAATAGGAAGTCGTTTTGATGTGCTCTCTTTAAAGGTAACATTGCAGGCGACTTTGATCTAACAACCAGAAATCACCAGTTTTACTACACGTAGCTATGCTAGCGTGCTAAATGTTGTGGCCTGTCTCGGTTTGTCCATACGTCACAAGCCAGTGTTCTGTGACAAGTAGCTCAGCTGTCGCTGACAAACGCTGCATCACGGCATATGGCAGAATTTTAAAACAGTCACATGACCACTTTTATGGGAGATATGTCATCCTATTGCTGTAATTGATATAGCCTACCTGTATACAAAAATTTGACGATTTTCGGTTCAGTCGTTCCAGTGATATGATTGGAGCTTCCAAAATTTTGTAATGGGTCGCATGACCTGACCACCCCCCTATCAGGGACGGTTTGTCATCCGTAGACTGTGACTTGCACATTCAACCTGTACATCAAATTTGATGTATTTGCGATCACAAATTACGAAGATGCATAAGGCATCGCAAAATTTAGAAATTGGGGTGGTTTAACGTGCTGAGGGGTCACCCAAGGTCATCGGCAACATAACCATTCGATAGAGGGCATATAACTTCCTGTTCGAATTTAATAGGAACTATGAGGGTATCTTGTACCATTTTCGAGATATCGCTGTTTTTCAAAAGGTGACAGTGACAGTGACCACGCACCTTTCAGGAACAGTTTGTCGTCCGTAGGCTGGGACTTACTATGATCAACGTGCACGCAAAATATGAAGTCTAGCCGTTCCAGAGATATCTTAGAGGGACTAAAATTTGAAATGAGTCACGTGACGTGACCACCACGCCCATTTCGGGGCGGTTTGTCATCTGTAGGCTGGGACTTGCTATGTTCAACCCATACCAAATTTGAAGTGTCTACGATTGCCTGCAAGGAAGAAATGCAAGACTACACCAAATGTAAAAATTCTCGTTTTGAGCCACCCTTTGGAGGAATGAGGGGTAACGCACAGGGTTCATCTATGGCTCGATGGAAAGCGCATTGTCGACTTCCTATTAGCGATAATTGAACTTTTTTCGCTAGCTTTCACGGCTGCGGCACTATTAAGCTAAATCTGTCGAAATCAGCGTTTCCTGAAAGGGTGGATCAACTTGAGCGCAAATTTTAGGTAGATGGGGAATTCGCCCGCAATTCGTCTATGGACCATTAGACATTACATACAGGAATGATGTAGCTACAACTTTGCCGCTGGAGGTTTTCACACAAAGAAACCTTGTAGCAGACTTCTTTCGACAGAAGTTAAATTTCACTGGAAAAAACAGCAAAATCGCGTTTTGTGCCACCCTTTGTTGAACTTAGGGGTAACCAAGCGGGTTCATCTATGGCTAGTTGGAAAGCGCGTGGTCGACTTTATACTAGTGCTTATATTTTAACCTTTTTCGCCAGCTGTCACGGTTGAGGTGCTATGAGCGGATATTGGTCGAAATCGTGCTGCTCGAACGGTGGGTGAGTCACTGAGCGCGAATTTCCGGGGGAATGGGGTCATCCACCAACGACTGTTGACATCAGGAAGCTATTAGAGTCGCCGCTAAAGCCAGAAGAATAATAGGGATGGTGCGTCGAAACTTTAAAAAAGTTACATAACGACTTCCTGCTTATTTATAAGACCTACATCAGGCCACATCTAGAATACTATGTCCAGGCTTGGTCACCTCATCTATCAAAGGATATTCAGTGTTTAGAAAGTATCCAAAAGGCTGCAACCGACCTGGTGCCAGGGCTGCAGAGATTCAGTTACACGAGCAGGATCCAAAAACTCGTCTCACCACATGCACATTACAGGAAAGAAGGCCTGATTGAAGCCTATAAAATAATGTCAGGCCGGGAACATACCGGGTATAGAAAGAAAACAGTTTTTCCAGTTGGCAGACAGTGATTACCACCTCAGAGGGCACACGTGGAAAATAAAGAAGCAACAATCAAGATTAGACATCAGAAAGTATTCCTTCAGCCAACGCATTGTCAAGTTGTCAACAGTCAACACATGGAATAAACTGCCGCAAGATGTCATCGACGCACAGTCAGTCAACGTCTTCAAAAACAGATTGGACAAGTTCGCGGTATACGATGTGGACATTACACGCATGATTGCTTTTCTGTCCATCATCATACAAGCAAGTACAAGTACAAGTATCGTAGGCCTATCGTATTCGAACCGGCCACCGACGGTGCAACTTGGAAGGTCCTGATTCCATTCGGCAGATGGCAGGACACATACGTTAAGTTGCTATAACAACAACAGCTATATTTAGAATGCGAAAATTTACCGGAAGTTGTTTTCAGGGAAGTCCGTTTGTTTACAGGTGTACAGTCAGTCAGTTCCGGCGGTGAAATCGTCGAGTGTCGATGTGAGACGAGAGTTGATCGTGTTGTACACATGATGCGGAGTCGATTCCATTACGGCGATATATTTTCTGAGAAATTTGTCGTTACTGTTTTGTGCTTATTGACGTGGACATGTTGTTGCCTTTGTTGGACTCCTGGCAAAGGTAGGCGATCGATCGGGCGCTCATCGTCTGAATCATTCATTACCACAAACACGCTTGATCCAGTCAGACCATTATATTTTAGCGTCGCTACTTTATTTTCATGTTTTCGGGCTTTGCGTCAGCCGCGTTCGTTCGTTTATTCGTGCGGTCAGATCTTGTTACCATGATGAACGCACAGCAGCCAGGCACGCCACGTTTCTGGCAGGATAACACGATGAGGTTAAAAACAAGAATAATATTATATACACACCCTTGTGTACAATCCAACAGATTTATTATATACACAACGTTGTGCAAATGCAACTAATATCTTATATACACAACACTTTTTACTAAAAATTCGTCTTTCTGTTATGTCCACAAAAGACCTAGCCCCTTTTTCTTATATATCCCCACAAAAAACCCTCTTTTCAACGATAAAGTATAAACTTACTATCGAATTCTTGTCAGCAAACGGGTAAAAAGTCATCCGGCCCACCCACAAACCCCGCTACCGCGCCTTTGCAAAAATTTCTTTTATTATTGCGATACAACCTTTTCATTGGTGTCGACAAAATGCGCGTAAAAAATATCACCGTTACTGCGTCGGTTAGGGTTAGTGTTATGGTTAGGGTCAGTTTAGTTTTATTTGTTAGCAGTAACACTTTTGGTGCGTTGAGTGTCGCCATCTGCCGACGTTGTGTATATAAGATATTAGTTGCATTTGCACAACGTTGTGTATATAATAAATCTGTTGCATTTTACACATGGTTGTGTATATAATATCAGGGAATATACAATGTTGATATTTATTAATGTAGATCTTTCTAACTCATAATAGCTTAGACTATTGCAAGTTTTATTGACTTCTGTGTTTACTGTTTGTATATGAAGGACCTTCTTGACAAGTATCTGATAGCCAAAGCCAGCAATGCTGAGAGCAAAGTTTTTTACTTGAAAATGAAAGGCGACTACTATCGATATCTTGCTGAAGTGGCTGCATCTGACAAAGCAGGTTTGTGACTGTATGTAAATATTTGAGCATTGCCAGTTTAAAAATTTTGTTCTTTATTTATTAACCTTAATTTTCTTACATAAGTGGTGTTAAATTGTCTCTCATTTACTGCTACATTTTGTGATCTCTGAAACTGATTTGAATTTGACAACAATGATGAATAATTTGGCTTATTGTAGCTCTGCTGGAGCCATGTTGTCAAGGTCAGGTGACCTGATGGCCAATTTTGTAGTGTGCAGTGATAGGTGCTGAATTACCCTGTGCACATTCTTGGTCTCAGTCTCAAGACCCATTGTCAAATTCTTGGTATCGTGACCTGGTGAGACCCAGGTGTCTTGATTTCAAGATCCAGTATCAAGGTCTTGCTCTTGGTCTCTGAATTAAGGTATTAGTCTTGAACTCTAAGACGTTAAAGAAAGTCTCAATAACAAGACTGATGTTTGGTGTGTTGGTTCACCTTGACACTGTACAGGTCATTTTTAAAGGTCATAGGCCAAAGGTCACAATCACAGGAGGAAAAATGGTGCTAAGATGGTTGGTGCAGTGTCAGGTGAAGGCTTTCTACTCTACTTTTTAAGATGTTGCAACACACCAGGCTAATTTGTACATAATTCTTATTGGCACTTTCTGCAACGGGACTTGTGAAGAGGCAAAACATGCTTAGTTTTACCCATTTCCTGTTGCATTTGTAGCCTACTGCCCAGTTCGTTTAATGGTTGCAAATAAGGTTTTCTGTCAGGTTTAAAACTTATCTCCGTGACCATATTCTTTGTTCCCTGCTACTTGCTCGTTAGTTTTATGACAAGCTGTTGCTGCAGATGTGTTAGATGAATCAAAGAATGCATATCAGAGTGCCATGGACATCGCCAAAGATCAGATGCAGCCAACTCATCCTATTCGTCTTGGTCTTGCTCTGAACTACTCTGTATTCTTCTATGAGATACAGAATACTCCTGACCAGGCGTGCCAGCTGGCTAAACAGGTTTATTGTTACTGTTCCTTTACTAACATCACCTTCATTTAATTCAGGGTTCCCGTGCATCCTTGAAAGTACTTGAATTTTTGTCTCCTAAATTCAAGGCCTTGAAAGAACTTGAAAATAGGACAGGTGCTTAAAAGTCCTTAAAAATTTCATTACACAGGTCCCTGAAAGTCCTTGAATTCACCATGACGTCAAACATTGCGATCACCAAATTCATTAAACAGCATTGTATAGGACTGGAATGCATATTATTTTACTTACTTGTAAGTTATTGATTGGGCTACAAGTGTGAATCAACATTTGCTAAGTAATATCATGTTTTATTACCTTGTTACTGTACCATCGTCACATAAATAACCATTAAATATTGCTGTACTACTGTGCATGCTGTAAACTTCTGTCGAGAATTGGTCCTTGAAAATGAAATTTGAGGGTCCTTGAAAAGTCCTTGAATTTCAATATCAAAAGATTGTGGGAACCCTGTTAATTACTATTTTCTGGGTATGGGTTGGCCAGTTTACCCTCGCCTGGGGTTGCCACCCATACCGAATTTCCTGGGATGTCCCGGATTTGTGTCATGCTGTCCCGCATCTCGGCAAGAGCAGCCCGGGACGCCAAATGCCCCAGATTTCAAGGTAAAGTCAAAATAACAAAAATAATAATAATAACAATACTAACAATAATAATAGGCCTAGTATAATGCAAGTTTTTACACTGTTGGATTATTGAACAGTATGTTTGTGCCGTAGTAGTACTGCGTTTCAACTTTCTCAGTATTGCTAGAGTGAATATTTCCGTCTAGCTGTAAATCGAGGACACCGTAATTGGCAGATCGGTTCAGTTTTTATTGAAAAGTTTCAAATGTACCGGGTCCGGCGGCCTACAAATAACTGCCACCATATTGCATCAAAATGCACAAAATCGCACATTGAATTTCTAAAGTTTTCCAGGGGTGAATGATGATACCCCCGGACTCCCGTCGGCTGGGGGCTCTGCCCCTAGTTCCCCATCCCGGATTGGGAAAGTGCAAAGGTGGCAGCCCTACCCTCACCTTCAGGCTGGTCAGCCAGTTTTACTTGAGTTTTCTTCCTTCACTTCAGCCTGTCCTCCAGTAGACAACATCCAAGCAATGATGACTGTCTGGAGGATAAGGGGAAGGTCATTAGAACTGTTCTGGGCTCTATTATATATTACAGATCTGTATAGAGATACACACACATGAGCAGTGTCTAGAGTTGACTGTTGGTTTAGGTTTACACTCTGCCAAAGGCTGTGGATAGAGATCAATGATTTATTGAGCAATGTCCACATACTTGAGTCTTGTAGCGTGTGTTGACAAACTAACAAAGCAACATCCTCTTGCCGATGGTGCTTTGACACTGTTGGTTGGGCATCAAAATTGAGTGATAATAATAATATACACATTTCTATACCACCATAAGGTCGTAACTTCAGAGGCAGTTGCAGAGCAGTTCAGATCACGTTAGTCAGTGTTTGCCAGGTGAAATAAATGAGTTTTAAGCCTAGAAAACGATGATGAGGTGCTGGCGTGGTTATCTCATGTGTCACTCCCACCACGTCATCTTTTGTTCAAAGTTCAAGTCAAATTTTGTTGCCATTACAGCAGTGTTTACTCACTGTTTATAGAACCCAAAGATTATCATCATCATCATCATGTTTTATTACGCCATAATGGCAGCAAGAACAATACAGTTGAATAGATGGCAGCTGTAATGTTACTCATTTAAACATGACATTTAGCCGGAAGACTATTCCATATATTTCTGTATTTTATATCTCAGCCTTTAACGTTTGATGCTTGAGGGTTGTTTAATGTTACAGAAAATTAAATGTATCGCCCCTGCGGAATTTATGGCATATTGTCCATTACGCTGGGTACACCATAAGTTGAATGAGCCATAACTGTGGTGATTTTCTGCTCTTTAGCTGGTATTATATTACACTGCTTGGTGACAGGCACACATGTCAACAACTTGCCCGTAGTCACCGCACAAAATGTGAATGGTGAGGAATCGAACGCATGACCCGACGGTAATCTCATCAGTTTAGCGCATTGACCTGCATCTGACATGCCAACTTGTCTGTTGTGTTTAGGCGTTTGAGGAGGCAATTGCAGAGTTGGACACGCTCAATGAAGACTCGTATAAAGACAGCACACTGATAATGCAGCTTCTAAGAGACAACCTGACGGTGAGTTGTTCTCTGGTATTCAAGCCGTTCTTGTGCACTGTAGGAGTCGCTATTGCTGTGTAAACATGCTTCTTCATTGCATGTGTTGCCGGAAAAAAAATGAAAATGATAAACGTTACGGTTGTAAACCATGTCACACTAACATAACAATACTGCTACTACCTACTACAAATATCGGTTTTTGCTCAGCTGACATCTGTCATAATAGCTGCATCTATGTAATGCATGCGATGCAGCCAAAAAAATTGAACATACAGAATTTGAGCATTCTTTGTCTATTGCTGGAGTTTGTTGTCCCATATTGGCCCCATTGCTGAAATGTGCGATGATTTATTTGTTGATTTCGGCAATTTTCTTCTTTACTTATTTACTTCCTTACTTATATACTTATTCCAGAATAGGCCTGTTCCGTTTCCAGGCCGGAGGTCGTAGGGGTAACCAAAGCAGCCTTTAATTTTTAAAAAAATATTTGTTATGCATTGTTGTATAGTTTGTTATAGATGCGTGTTTGCTTTTGTTGTGTTTGATTTAGTTTTTCAGTACTTAGCCAAGAGATTGGCAGGGAAGAACGTCTCCGAAATTATGTCGGGTGCAATGTACGTAGTATTTTAACTTAATGAATCAAGCTCGGGTTTGTTGTTGATTGTTTTCAGCTGTGGACAGCCGATGCCCAAGGTGATGAAGGTGATGCTGCTGTTGCTGCCCCGGCAGACAACTAATGATTGCTTGTGACACTACTTGTCACGTTTCATGGACGCATTGCGTGCATCACTGCTGCGATATTTGTTCATATATGATTTTTGTCCAACCATATGATGCCGTCTGCTGTGATTTGCCAGTGGCAGGCTCCGTTAGAAATAATTTGCATTAATGATATATATAGGGCTGTAACTTTTTTATCTCCAGTTAATGTTTTTGACAAGTGTGTTATTGTAATTGAAAACAGTGTTCTAGTTTTAGATCTGAAAGATGGATTTGTCTCTTTTGCTTAGCTACAATTGCGACCACGAGTTTTCTGCGAATGTGGCATTTTTTGCTGCAAGTGGACCACAAATTTTCCGATTTTTGGCCACGAAACATTTACAGTCCTAATGATGTATGTTGGTGTAGTAGTATTGCTGTATGGTAATGTCTCTAGCATATGGCATTAGGTTGAGTATGTGTATTAAGTCTAGTCTGTTTTTGATTACCTCAGAATGAAAATGAGTGGTGTAATTTTGCTCATTGGTGTCAGCCATTTACCTCTTGATTAACATCCTAAGAAAACCTTTATGCATAATTGTAGGATTTTACAGGTGGGATGCCCTTCACGTAACCCAACCAACAGTGTCAAAGCACTGTTTTAGAACTTGGATCACTGATTTCAACCAGCAAAATTTGTTCACTGGTGTCATCTTTTCTGAATAGTCTAATCGATCTCTCTCTACATTGCTGCCTTCATGCGTGACCTTTGACACCAGTAACCTTAACCTGTATATGTATAGTACACTAAGTACAGTAGACTTAATGTTTACATTGTAGTTAAAGTAGTTCAAAATTATATTGGTTTAGTACAGCTGTCTTCAAAAACAGGCTGTCGAATATCATACAGCGGCAGTTTCCTTGACAATGAAATATGAGCTGTGCTGATTGCTATTATCGATGTGTTAAGAGTCGTTTGCGATTCTTTTTAAGCCACGGTCGTGAATAAATGACTGGTGTAATGTAATGACTGGTGTAATGTAACTGCAAGGGGCTATGATGTGTGGTCAGAATGGTCTTGATGTCTGATACAAAACTGTGGCAAGATACTTGCATCTTAATTTCACATAGTGGAATCGTACATGCAGATCCGTCACACCAATGCCAGACTTGAGACCATGACCATGCTAAAACGCTGTGTTAATGTCTTCCAAACATCACTGAAGATTATGGCTAAAGAAATCTGCATAGAGTTGCCTGCATTGTTGTCATACAACTGTCTCTTTTTGAATATGGACGTTTAGTCAGTGATCTACTTGTAGAGGCTGAATTCTGATCCAAGTGACATGTTGACTATTGATACATAATACTAATGTCTTCCTAATGCAGTATTTGTGGATGATAAGTGTACATTCTATTAATGATTTATTGACTGTCAATATGGTAATGTGATCTTTCTGCTACTGGAACTGGAATCTGTCTCTGTTGATTGCTGTGTTTCTTAAAGATATGACTGTATATTATGTCGTTTTTGTGTCGATGTGATGCTGGTGTTCTTCACTGTTGCGTGAGAATTTTATGTGTATTTAATACTTGTTGTACATGTTGTCGTGGTGTGTGTCATTATTCGGCTCGAAGCTTGGCTTTAGCCGAATATTGGATTCACCTAACAGCGAGTTTTGGCAGTGTTCACGCGTTCGGCTGTAACTCCACCGAAAGTGAACTAATTTGCATGAAATTTGGAGCACTCTTGAGTACATTATTGGGGGCTGGTTGCGACAGATTTTGGGCGAAATCCGTGCATTAGCGACAGCTGGAGAGCCACGCGAAATTTTATTTTTGTCAGGTAAGCAAAGTCTTCTTCCCGTCAGCCAAATTTAACAAAATTTGCACACAGCAGGTCAATCGGCGAGGCGATGAAAACTTTCGGAACAGAATTTTGGAAAGATTACTGTAATACGATACAATATAATTACGTGCACTCAAAAGCTGATCAAATGGCTAGCGTAGTCTAGTCGTTTTTCCAAAAAATGTCTTGCGACTTTAGGCGTCCATAACTCCGCACTGATTATAGATTGATGGAAATTGACTGCCAAATGATCCCTCTATGGGATGTCTAGTTTCCATTTTTAGGTCGACTCTTCGACATTCGACCTAATAAAGCCGATCTCGAATATCCGTGTGTACATCCGTCCGTCCAAATTTGTCACGTAGGTAGAGGTCGATAAGTGATGCACGAGGGTATGCAGTATGATCAAATCCAAGGTCAAGGTCCCGAGCACTTTCAAAGTTGGAAATCCGGCCATCTTCAAAAACTATCTTTTCCGCCATTTATGATGGCAGCTGGCAACAGACCACAGATTCTTAAAATAGGGCACAATGTCTAAATTTGATCGGGCTGGATTTTTGATCCGGCCTAGTTTTTGTGTTATGTGACTTTGAAGTTAGTACATACGTCATTTGCGAACAGTCGACCGTCAGTCTCTGTACGGGGCTAATTTTTATCATTGGATTCAATTTAGCTGGCCTGTACACTCCGTACAAGAAACCTACTTCAAATTCTCTGCGACGTTCGAAGTACGTTCACGAGTGACACGACATGCCATGTTAAAACGCTGACGGTCTAAGTGGGCGTGGCCTGATGACGACGGAATATGGTGAAAATGGCGAAAGTCAGAATGGCGACATGTCTAAATGGTGACAAACAGAAAAACTGAGACAATGGTGTAACTGCACGCTCTTCGAGCCGAATACTGTATTGTGGGCATTCCACACAATACAGCCATTTAGTCTTATTGCTGTTTCTTTGCTACATGCTGTTACAGTTCCAGAGTAGTACAGAGCCTTTTGTGGTGTGCATTTCTTTCTGAGACATAATGAATCAAATGTTTTAAAGCATGCAGCAGTTTCGTGTTTCCACGGATGTAGTCTAGGCATTTTGTCAAGACAGAGGCAGAACTGCCTAATCCTTGATCCCAGCTTTCACTTCTTCAGTGAAAGCCGGGAACAAGGCGACACCAAGGCAGAGGCAGCCACCCCAGGCAAGGCAGATGGTGACTGTGGCCTAAAATAGAAATATTGGGAAAACAAAAAGTACTAGAGATGTAAAACCGTTAAATTGTACAATAATAATGTCTGTCACAACAATTAGGACACAGAACTCGTTTGCCAGATGCACTAAAAATCCCTGAAATTAACTAACTGCTATGCTTCTAGCAAGATCGAGGCAAAAATAACGAGGCTGAGCCAAGGCCGATGCACTTGGTTCGAGACCGAGGCAGTGGGCTGCCGAGGCAGAACCAAGGCAGGCAGAAAGGTGTTTCGAGGCAATGCAGCTGCCTCAAGCACTACATCACGGCATGTTTCATAGTGTCATTTTTAATGTACTTTATATTACTGCTTTTAAGTAAAAACTGAAATCGACTGTTCTTAAGTGTTGTAAAATTGTGGGTGGGAGGTCCCTCTGGCTGCTTTTTTGGGTTTTTGCCTAAGAGAAGCATTCCAACGCCAGACCCACATGGAAAAGATATTACACAGCAAGGGTCCTTAAGCACTGATATGTTATAGGAACTGAAGAACAGCAATTACACAAGATATAACAGTGAACTGATGAATAGGTCTTGTGGTGGTTGGTTAGTTTCCACAATGTTATACACGCTAGCATAATAAGTTAACTGAGCCTCTCTTATCCTTTCCCATTTTGGGTCGTCACTGAACAAAAAGGGACGTGGTCGGGAGGTTACTGTATCACTGTGGAACTAAATCTTCACTCAAGACCTTGTCCCTGATATAGCCTATTTTTTGCTTAAAGGGGACGTTAATCGCCCAACCAACCGAGTGATTGTGCATATGAGCTTGTGGCGAATGATCTGTAGAAATAAATGATGCTACAGTAGGCGTTCTTGTATTTTTGTCCCCAAGTATGACCTCACCATCATTTGCTCAATGGCTTCTATAAATATATCCATTGTACCTTTTACATTGCCGCCTTTTGATTCTTGTGTGACAAAACTGTGACGCCATTCTGATTTCTATGACGAATTTATCAGAAGTTTTCATATATTGCGATTTCAGGTTTAACTGCATACAATTTCACAATGACATTTCATATTTTTTGTGCATGCTGTTCAATTGCGCTGCGCCTTTTGATGATGTTTTGCGTAAACCTCGAACACTAGCGTGTCAGTAGCTTTTACTAATGTAGGCAACATCACAGCTGAGTGCCAATTGCATATTCCTTCTTTATTCTTGTTTATGCAGCTGAAGCTAGAAGATGAATAGATGTGGCCCATTCCTTCAGCAGCCATGTGCATGACGGGTTAAGGCCTTGAGTATCGTGTACTAATCTGGCATTGTCAATGTCTTATGTGGAACATTTGTTGACTGATGTTGACTGAGCACTGTAGGATAACATGTTCTGCCGTTTCAATTGCAACTGATGTAATGTTATGCAAAAAAGTCGAGTTTAAAGTGCCATGAGTAAAAATCACTTTGAGGGAACTATACAAATGTCACAAGAAAACACAAGCCAATGATATTACCATCTGTAGCTTTGCCCAATAAAATTACTGTAATCGACTACTTTCTGTGAAACACATACTAACAGTATGTACTTCTAATAATCAAATGCGATGTCGATACTATCTTTATAAAAACCTTAAGACATTTACTACCATACACCTAGCCAAAACACGATAAATTTCATTTAAAAAATAAATTTATGTGATAAACTGCAATTTCTGATTAAGAAATCTAGTTAACAGTCTGAGAGATTGTCATCAGTAGCTAGAGATATCTAGCGTGTGTGCGACTTGTTGGTGTTCAAATAGCTGTGTCTGTTCTTTTTGACAGTGCTATGGTTAAGTAGTCTTAGTTGTGTTGAAAGCAGCATTTAACCAACTGACACGCTGTAGTTAAATGCATGTCAAGTTTCAGTCTGTGGTACGTTTCGCAGCCTGGTGCAATGATTTATTGGTTCATTGTTACTGTTTTCTCAGTTTTACCATGTGCCACATAAGAGCCGTGAAGTTATCACACCATGCTCGCCACGTAGTATGTGTAAGAAGTATGATTTTGACACGACCTGTAAGACTGATTTTTCCCTGCAGTGCAGTGAGATAGCCACATCATGAATAATAATAATATTATACTAATAATAATATTCATTTGTCGCAAGCTGTGTAGTGATTTATTCATACTAAGCATTACAAAAAAGTCATCAGAATATGTTCCTATTCCCGTGTTATTCTGACACTGTCTAAACTGAAGGTTTTTTTTACAATGATACTGATTAATCTAGATTATTTGTTTGACTGAAACAGTTTATTAATTTTTCCGACTCTGTAGACTGTGGCAGTTGTGTAAGCTTGTCGTTTTGACAACCTAAACTGTCGCTTTTTCATTAATTGCAGCAATTTTCGTTTTCAGTGTTTTTGTGATTTTGTAATTTTTTCAAGTTGTCTGCCTAGCCTGTTTGAATTTTCTGAACATTTTACCCGCTGTAGTCAACAAACAACGTTGATATTTGGTAAGACTTCGTTAAGATATGGCATTACCATTACTGGGTTACAGTGTTGCGTACATGTAGCCTACTAATACTTTTCATCATCTTCAGCTTTTGGTATCTGCTAATGTTACCAGTCTTTATTACTGGCCCGCCTACACATAGTGTGGGGGCCAGACTAGTAACGGTCGTTGGTGTCTGTCGTCGTCTGTAACGCTGCGGGCCCGCCGTCGGGCGCGTGGGCGGTCGGGCGGCCGACACTGCACAGCGGGCCAGTACGGTTACGTCCCGTTAGGCCGACACCTTGTATTACCAGTAATGGTATTACGAGTACACGATAAATAAAAGAT
>Ga0209780_1000209_pt1 | contig 28863 bp, 26 predicted proteins | sample WorMetexBAHAMAS2_FD_187384 | JGI IMG/M metagenome (GOLD analysis project Ga0209780, IMG submission 187384) | Marine gutless worms symbiont microbial communities from Max Planck institute for Marine Microbiology, Germany - Inanidrilus exumae... | ecosystem: Host-associated > Annelida > Digestive...
AGGTCACGTGACACGTGCATGACTGTGACGATAAAAACGCCAAGTGCCAGTCTCAGCAACTCGACGCTGTGATATAGGAGGAGGCGTCTGTACCATTCTTGGACCTTCAAGACGTCTTCGCGCATCCGACGTTTCTCCGCTAGGGGCGCTGAACATTTGGGGGAAATGGACCTTATGGTAAAATCCCCATTACTTTTAAACTGACTGAGCGAATTCTTTGATTTTTTAGCTAACCGACCATGAAACTCTTATAAACGCTGAAAATTTTGTAAAAATCGCGCAAGGGACATGCCATGCACCGCGGGGCGTTTATATTGCGAAATTTATTGCGAAATTTGGTAATATTCACTTTTAGGCGTCCTATCCCAATACACCAAACCTGCACCGACGGGGTGAAATTTGGCGTGGAGTAATCGAATCCTCCATGTCTGGCCTCAAATGCAACCAAACATAATCCAGTGATTTGCGTGAGCATTCAGTTCCTGCACAATACAAAGCACTTAGACATGCTTACCACAATGTCGTCGTAACTCGTAATAGTTAATACAGACTGAAACAACGAAAGGACGCATACTTTGTCATATAGTATAAACTTGCATTTGATGAATATTTACAATTTCTATCACTGTCCATCACTATTTTTGCGCGCGTAGAGATTCGGACTCACGTGCTGTTACGTCGCAATCTGAAATGAAAACCAATCCGCCATCATCTATCTCCCAGAACACATAGCGCAGTGTCACGCACACACGATGATGGACGCGCTTGTTGGTTCCTACATTGCTGCGGTCACAACCTACGCCAACAGTTGTTGATAGTGGATCGACCGTCTGCAGTCATACGTGAATGATATTCTATACTTATCTTTTATGGCTGACTAGCGTTATACGTAAATGTCGTTAAGATGTCAGCGTATAGAAGTGTGAAAATGTTGAATAGCCTATTGCACTGCGTGCATTCGTGATGCTGCTGCTACTTTTGACAACAGCAACAGCAGAAAGAGTAAGGCTGGTTATAGGCCCAAGTGCACGCGAAGGACGTCTTGAGGTGTATCATAACGGCACCTGGGGAACCGTGTGTTATTATGGATTCACTCACGCAGCAGCAAGCGTCATTTGCTACATGCTCGGATACGGATACATTGGAGAAGCTATTGGAAGACGCTATGGTGCCGGCAGTGGACGGATTTGGTTGCGGGTTGTTCGATGCAATGGAACGGAAACCAGCATTGGCCAATGTCGACACTACGGCTGGGCAATCACACTCAATGTTACCACTATAATGACATCTCAGTTTCATGCATCACTACCAGGCTGGTTGGAGGCTCAAGTCATCGAGAAGGACGTCTTGAAGTGTACCAGAACGGCACGTGGGGAACAGTGTGTCGTAATAGCTTCAGTCACGCGGCGGCAAGAGTTGTTTGCTACATGTGCGGGTACAAAGACGTCGGCCAGTATATTGGTAACCGCTATGGTGCCGGTAGTGGGACGATTTTGTCGGACAACGTTCAATGCAGTGGAACGGAAACAGACATTGCAGATTGTCAACACTTTGACTGGGGCAAACACAGCTGTGAACACGATGAAGACGTCTCTGTCTCGTGCTTCAGTGAAGTGAGGTTGGTAGGAGACTCAAGTTCAAGAGGACGCCTTGAAGTGAATTATAACGGCACGTGGGGAACGGTTTGTGACCATGGATTCACTGACGCAACAGCAAAACTAGTTTGCTACTCTCTCGGACACCGAAGCACTCTGGACGGTTTATTGGTAACAGCTACGGTGCCGGTCGTGGACGAATTTTGCTGGACAATGTTCAGTGCTATCGCACATCACCTCACATCACAGAATGTCGACACAACGGCTGGGGCCATCACAAATGTGAACATAGCGAATATGTTTCTGTCTCATGTATCGCCGACTCGGCCGAGGCAGTCGCTCTGGTTGGAGGAGGAACTCCACGAGTTGGACGTCTTGAAGTGTTCCATGCTCACCAGTGGGGAACCGTCTGTAATGATGGATTCACTGACGCTGCGGCAAGAGTCGTTCGCTACTCTCTTTGGTTCGGCTATGTCGGAAGAAAAGTGGACATTAATCTCTATGGTGTGGGCGGCGGGCTGACTTGGTTAAACAGCATCAATTGCGGTGGGATGGAACGAGACATTGGCGAGTGTTCACATGGCGAATGGGCTGTTCACAACTGCACGCACCGCCAGGACGTTGCCATCTCTTGCACCGACCACACGTCAATCACTCCAGATGAGAGTGACTCAACAACATCAGTCACCACAGTGAGACTGGTTGGAGGCTCGAGTTCCAGAGGTCGTCTTGAAGTTCTTCGTAGCGGAGTCTAGGGAACGGTTTGTGGCCGTTATTTCAACATCGCAGCAGCGCGTGTCGTTTGCAAGATGCTCGGATTTGAGTCAGGGATTCAAATTAATAATGGAAATTACCGGACTAATGAGGGACCGATCTGGCTGAAACAAGTACTATGTAGTGACAGTGAGAGAGATATCAGCGTATGTAATTCACACAGAGGCTGGGGCGTTCAGTACTGTGCTCACTACGAAGACGTCGCTCTTTCCTGTGCACCCGTAGAAGTTAGACTCAACGGCGGTCGAGAGACACGAGAAGGTCGACTTGAGGTGTTTGATGGCGGTGGCTGGACAAACGTATGTGGCTGGATTAATCATGCAACAGCCTTAGTCGTTTGTAACATGCTCGGATTTGGACACATCGGACGGCCGACTGGAATGACTACGGTCAGTTACCAGTATGGTCGTGATCGTGAACAGGTTTGGTTGGGCTCAGTTTGGTGCACAGGAGTGGAAGAAAGGATCGCCGATTGTGACCGCAATGGATCTTGCTCACGCGACGAATCATCTGTCTCGTGCCTACCCGACGATGCTGTGGCACTGTTTGGAGGTGGAAGTCCACGAGAAGGACGTCTTGAAGTGTACCATAACGGCATCTGGGGAAGCGTATGCGATGACGGATTCACTGACGCGGCAGCAAGAGTGGCTTGGGTTCGGCTTCATTGGACGGAGTGTGAACGTCGGCCTGTACGGCGTCGGGACGGGAATGATTTGGTTGGACGACATTCAGTGCGACGGAACGGAAAGACACATCGCAGAGTGTTCTCACAGACAGTGGGGCGTCAATAACTGTACACACAATACAGACGTTGCTGTCTCCTGTGGTGGCGACCCATCCATGTCGTCTCCATCATTAGCTGTCAGATCCACAACATCGACCTCTGTTCCAGCGTCCAGCTCTCCGTCCAGTTCATCTTCATTGTCCACCATCAGTTCCACTACATCCACTGCGTCGACTACCACGTCCAAGTCGTCATCTGTATTGTCCACCATCAGTTCCACTACATCCACTGCGTCGACTACCACGTCCAAGTCGTCATCTGTATTGTCCACCATCAGTTCCACTACATCCACTGCGTCGACTACCACGTCCAAGTCGTCATCTGTATTGTCCACCAGCGGTAGCAGTTCCACTACATCCACTGCGTCGAATACCACGTCCAAGTCGTCTCAATCGTCCACCATTAGCTCCATCACTTCGTCGGTTCGACGTGACGCCAGTCCTGATACTGCTGTCACAATAAATTCATGGCTGATCATTTCACTAATCGTCGTCGCTACATTCTTACTTATTTTCTGTGTCGTCGTCGTGTGCGTCGTCGTTATCATCGCCTGCAGGTTCTTCAGGGTCGAGCAGCAAATTCGCCAGAAACCAGGACAGGAACGCGGCACAGAAGCGGCTATGATTCCGTTGCATGAGACCGCATCCACCAACAGACACGGCGACCAATCGGCGGTCCGTTATGAAAACCTGGCCAGCATCACCGGGGCCGCTAACTACAACGACTTGCAACGACAATCTGCTGCCGCTGTTGGTGCGGTCGGCGCCGTGGACACTGACGAGCCGTTTGCCAGGTACGAGTTGCTACTGAACGACCGAGGGCGCAGTTCCCTCGATCAACACTCGTACGAAACATTCATAGGAAACCGACCCACATGTAACTAAGAAAGTCCGGAATTGGACTGTGTGATTGCGAACATGTAGCAGATAATACTTTTCGATGAATGAACAATGTGACTCAACAACATCAGATTTTAGTTTTAGATTTTAGTCAACTAGAAATGCGTGGCAGAACCTAGCGTGTAGCCCGCGCGGCATAGCAATGACGCCCTCTAGCGTATAGGTGCAACAAAACTGTGTAGCGATCGCTCCAGAAAACTCAGCAGGCCTTCTGATCCCCGCAAGGTCTAGCAGTAAAGCGAACGTAGCCAAACTGCCAAAGTTCACCTAAGTTCACACGATGTGGCCAGATCATCGTAGATGAACCCTTTTATAATCAGAAGTGCGATATTGCAATCCGTTTCCGAATGCCAAGGCGACGAATAAAGGTGAATAGGCCGATTTCGCCAATTTTGACGCTAAAATTGGTTGCCGTAGCAACGTCCCTTGAGCGAATCGCACAAAGGTCAGATCCTTGATCTACGATCAAATACCCACCAAACGGTGAAAATGTTGTGAAAATACGTTAAGCGGATCCTGAGATAATTTGTCTCAAAGAATGTTTATGAGGGACCTAGTGCACACCGACATTAACTTGTTTAACCTTAACTGCCGGCACAGTTTTAGTTATTTTTATTAATAATATCACTACTGATTGCTGATCGTTTGAGTACTAGTCGAGGACATTACTGCATACAGTACTATATTCAAGGACTCTTCTAGTGTTGATATACAGAAATATTTCTTCAATTATATTTGCGATATATGGAATGTAACGCTTGATACGCTGCATGCAGTAGAAACGTCTAGCGTGAGTGCTTTTAAACGGATGTTGATTTATTTACATGTAAGTGCTGTATATCTTAATTTCAAGGTGAGCACTCATTCTCCAGACACCGTGAAAATCGCTGACTTTTAGCGGCACTCCTAGCCATGTGATGGTTACTTATGTCTAGCGTAGATCATTGTCCGTGCTGCCGATGCACTGTAATGTCGTTGCTAGAACTGTTGACGATGATTGAATAAGCATCCAGAGCGGCACAAGGTTGTCTGTCTGTGCAACTGCAACCGTCTAATAGACCCGGCCTGTGTAGCGCCAAACTTCAAGGTAGCAATAGTTTCCCTTGACAAGATTTTCTCCCTAACACTTCATTAATATTTCTCCGAGTTTTCGTCAATTCCCTGACGGCTGTTAAATTCCTCGACATTTGCAGGTTTTTCAGACGAGTGATCGCCTTGTAATTTTTCATACTGTATTTGTATCTGGAGTTGTTTGAGTAGATCATGTATGCCAGACATCATTTTATCTACGGGCAACTGTAGGTGCCCTTTTGAGTCTACCTACCGTGTAAGTTAAACTCATTAAATCTTGTTTGCGTCAACACGTCTTGTTGCACCATAACGCACCTGTCACGTTGCAACAGGTATAAAACAAATAAAAGGGAAATTCGCAATTAACTGTACGCCGGCAGCAACAGGTCTTAAAACCAGTGGTGTAAATCTGGCTGGAATTCTGGGGGATGCAAAGGCCGATCCACAAGGTTTGCTTGGAGAGGGGGCAAGGGTGGGATGTGGGGAGGGTACCCCTCCCCGCTGGACGGGTCTCGGAGAACTCAGGAAAAATTGATTTTTTTCTCTTGAACTGGCGTTTTGATGAATTCTGAGCGGTATTTTTGCCCGCGTCCTTGCCAAAAAATGTAGAATTTTCCACCTGAAGTGGTTTGGTGGACGTTGAAGATGTACTTTTGACTACGCTGTCAGAGTTATGGGGTTGGTCAGCTTTTTGTTGCATTGTGAAGCAATCAATCTGGTACGTTTGAAACATAACAAAATCTGGGCGACAATATGCATTAGTATCCCCCACTCCAAATTCTGGGGACTCTAAAAGCACGCCTGATTATCTGAAACCTCAAGTGACTTAACTGTAATCCACAGAGTGAGATTAATTAGTGCAGTAGTCATGCAGTGAAACGTTTTAATTCAACGTTTAAACATTAACACGCTGATACACACCGCTACGTACGCTACACTGTGATTGATAAGCCTATGTCTATTGAACACCACATACATCAGTACGTTATCAACAACTATACTCAAAGACATGACCATCCCATCAGACAAGGTCAACGCGCCTCACGACGGCAGTTGGTCTATCAACTGTTATTACTGGCTGGCATTTTACGCTAGACACAGCAGATATATACTTCTGAAATACGACCGCCTTGCCGGAACCGACGACGACAAGGCTGACTACTGTAAAACACTTTAATTTGGCTGCCGTAAAAGTTGACGACTTCGCATGCAAAGTTATTTCGGCGCCTTTTATTTTGGCGAATTCCGACCACACAATTCCAACACATGAGTAATATCAATTTAAGTTGGTACAGTATCGATATTCACACCCTTTAATTTCGCAGTTTTTTAAGCTTGCAAAATTTACGAAATAAAGGGCATGCGAACATTTATGGGTTTACAGTGTGTAATAATATACTGTACCGTAGACAAAATAAGATGTTGTGGCATTCAAAAATCAAGAAAATTCGTAGCAGCCGAGTTTTCTGTTAAAGTATGAAACTGCACAAGCAGAAGGATGGTTGGTTGTTTGGGGTTTAACGGCGTTTTCAACAGAATCTAGGTCATATCGTGCCTTTAGAGCAATAGCAGAAGCAGAAGAAATCAAAGTCTCAGTGCACTACTATGAGTGCTCTCTTGCAGCTTATTTCACATTCCTGTCAGTTACTTACTTATTTTACTTTTTTACTTTAATTTGTAATATGTAAAAATATCTACAGAGTCCAAACTAGTAGGTGACAGAAGCACACAAAGCAAAATATCCCGCCATAGTTTGGGTAAAGGCCAATATCGACAGTCAGCGTTGAAAATTGTAGAAATATCACAATCATGAGATGCTGGAAGCTGCGTGCAATAACCACATCAGAAGTCACTCAATGCTACATCACTTTCATCAGAACCATTCCGCATTAGCGATCAGAGTTTAAACAAGCGCAGATGAAAATATTAGTAACCAAAGCAGATTTTACAGCCTCGGGTTATCAGTCTGTCTGTATATCAATATTGCCCAGACAACAGGCGCCAGAGTGGAAACTAAAAAACAACAGCAAACTATGTCTCTGATTAAAATACACGAAAAACAACACAAAAATTGAACATTAAACACTTTGCGTAGTGATTCAAAAACATAAAACACTAAAAATGTCACACGCACACAAATTTGTGACATTTGTAAAAATGAACACAAAGACATACACACACCTACGAGCAAACTCACAAACATACAGACAGACAGACAGACAGCACAATTGCACCAAATACCCACTAAATACTTGATTGCAGTCCGCAACAATTCACCTAAATTAAGCTAATCACGGTTTAAAACAAGCATTGATTGAAAAATTACAAAAAAACATTTCTACAAAACAAAAGTTGCTTTCAAACTCTGTCCAACTAGTAAGCATGCTATAAAACATTAAAGTTAAGGGTTAAATAATAATAATAATAATAATAATAATAATAATAACCCAAGCAAAAACGCACAGCATGCTGTTTAGGCTAAGGAATCAATGTACATTGCACAAAGGTTCACAGATATACAGGGTGGCAAAGTAAAGCTGCTGCCGCTGTCAGTCATACAAGGTGTCAATAAACACTTGCCATTACTGTGCCAACTGCTGACCGATTTTAAAACCTTTTTGCGTCAACCCATAGGAGCAAACTTGTCAGAAAGTCATCAATAAGGATCTTTCCACATCCTTAAATGTGTCTCTATTACACCACCTTGTCAACATTTTGACATCATTTGACTCACGGTCTAGCGGCCCAGTTTTTGATTGCACCCTGTACACATAGATGGTGAAATCCACACATACACTGAAAGATGATGCCATTTTGTCTGTCATTGATAATTAATAGTAATAATAATAAATAAATACACAAAAATGCCTGTTTAAGTTTCTGTGGCGCACTGTCAGGACCTGTGCCTGCAGGAAGCAGCTTCTGTAGCAACAAAGTAACTATGCCTTTCATGACATCAACAGTTACTCACAGACTTCTGTAGTTGACTCACAGAGGTAAAATTTTACATACCGACTGACATTAAAATAGGTCAACTTTAGAAACAATCTTCCCAGCCAATCACAGAGCGTGAATACTGAAGCGACTAAACTTAACACAACAAAAGCAGACATGCACCAGTACACCAAACGATACTTGAACACAAAATAAACATTAAAAATTAGCCACGTACGGGGACTGTCTTCGCAACTGACGTCTGTGTCAACTTCAAAGTCACGTGACACAAAAACTAGGCCAAATATCACAAATCTGGCCCGACAAATTTAGATATTATGCCCTAGTTTAAGAATCAGTGGTCAGTTGCCAGCTCCCATTGTAAATGGCGGAGGAGATAGCTTTTGAAAACGACCGGATTTCCAACTTTAAAGGGCTCGTGACCTTGACCTTGACCTTGGATAGGGTCATACTGCATACCATCGTGCATCACTCGTCGACCTCCATCTACATACCAAATTTCATTAAAATCGAAGAAACTTTTTGTGGACGGACGGACGGACGCACATGAAAATGGACGGACGGATGGACATTTGAGACTGGCTTTATTAAGTCGACTCTGTTGAAGAGTCGACCTAATAAACTAAAGCCTAGTTTGTTCGCCCTGTTGGCTGGTTGGGGTTTAACGGCACTTTATCACAATATCTCGCCTTTAAGGTAGAACTAAAATTGCCTTGTACAACATCCGGTCTAGAAACAGACTAGACCTATTCCTACAGCCTGTGTCCACATGCAGCAAGAGATCTCGGCAGGAATTGTAAACGGGCGAGTCACGAGTCATAGCTGTTACAACTTTAACACAGAAGAATAAATGATAAATGTTCATTGTTACAACACAAAATTAAAATGAGCATATTATACAGAAGAATATTTAACAGGTTACTACAAATTCCCGCATAACACAATAACAAACAGAAGCGATTAAGTTTTTAAAATAGAAATTTCTGTCCAGTGTTTAATTCTCTCACAAGTGCTTTTAACAATTTCAGACACAAAATTCTCTGCATTCCACTTTTGCACATTTTGTTGAAATATTTAACTCAAGAACAAAAATTACAATTCAGCAATAAAGCTAAGCACAGTACTCATAATACATAAGAACAGGCATTGACCATTTCTTATATTTTAAGTTTTTAAAATTCGTCAATTTTTAAAATTTTCTTGAATTGCTTTTGCATACTAAAACATCTTAAAGTACTGCCTGCCTGTATGCTGTTCATTAAAAATGCAAAAATTGCACAAACTTTAATTAATTCAACGAATGAGATCCACCCTCAAGCCTCAACTTTGCCAACAACAAACACAGCAGCAGGAATATCAACCAATCAGTGAGCCGAGATTATTAACGCCTCATTAGACATATATATACATCGTGGCTCAAAAAAACAATACACTCGACTTTTAATCATAACTTCGGTAAATGTAGAGCGATTTTCAAAATTCTTTCACTAACAGGTTCCTGAATAAACTCTCTAATGGTTACTTGGTGATCTACCTCACCTTAACTGTGTTGCTGCACTACCTTGTCAAAAATCTAAAATAACGGCTGATCTTTTAATCAGTTTTATTTGAAACTTAACAAAACTTAACAACATTTAGACGATAAATGCTACAAAAATATCACAGTAATGATTTACTTCATTTTTGTGCAGTATATGAAGCACAGAATGCGGATAACACAAGTACATTAGGAATATGATTTGATGACTAACTACGTGAAGTTTACTCAACAAACGACTTCAGCACTGACAGAAGGAGACTCCAGTGTTTGTAATTAATACCTACTGCAGTCCACCTACCTAAAATATAGTTAGAAAGTTAATGTAAGTGATGTAAACATCCATCTCAGATAAAAACACAAGCTCGCAGACATTTACGCCGTTCATCTGTGTGAGCTTCATCAATGACGTCTGCTGCAGCCCATGTTACACATCAATCATCCACTGCTTCAGTTCGCTGACATCACAAATCCTCTTCTGAGCATTGCTGCATTGTTCTCCAGATATTATAGTAATAGGATTAATACTTAAGCTACTAATGCAGCCTTATATCTTGCAAGATGAATTCTGACGTCTCACATGCAACAGGCCATTGAAATGGGCAGCAATTGTGATTTCCAACTTTCACAAGGTACTGTAGGAACATATTTAAGGTGAGGTGGACAATCTTGATAATGTATCTGTACAACATTTCCTCAGGAATCTGACAGTGAAAGAATTTTGAAAATTCGTTCACGTTTGCCTAAGTTATGATTAAAAGTCAAGTGTACTGCTTTTTGACACACACACGTTGTTGCATTTAAATTTAATAAGACTATAAAATTTCAACGAAACTAAGCATTGACAGATATCATGCTTCACGCAGCTGGCAAAATCACGTGAAGCTGTTGTGAAACATCGCACGAGATCCCACGTTGACCATAAAAACCAACTCTCGCTCACAACTCTGGATCCGCTGGCAGTAACGTTTGGCGGACATACCTCAGGAATGACTTGAATCTATTTGTTATTTTCTAACTTTCGACACATATTTTGATGCGACTATACAACAGTAGTGATAGAAGGAAGAATTCATAAGACAGGACATCACATAAAAGACATGACGGAGATGGTGTTAAATAGACATGAGAAGTTTTTGTTTGTCTTAAGAGCATGTATGGACGTGGAACAAGTGCAGTGGGCAACCCAGGTTTAGCTTCATAATTATTGCTCAACTGAATAATCCCAGATCACACTGCTTGGCAATTCAATTCAATTAACATACTGCGGCCATTAACTGATGTCTATTTCACTTTCGACGGCAGACGAGTTTTGTCGTTTGACCACGAAAGTGACTTTGCACGGTAGAACTTGAGATCATCTTTGTGGTCGGCGTGTAACATAGGGACGTAGCCACACGGCGAGCATAGATCGGTGAACTGTTCATAGAAACTCTTGTATCCACCATCGAGAAGGTAGACTTCAGGGTAGAAGAGATGTGGGTAGTCGTTCACGTTGTGGTCGCGGTCCGTGCGACGCAGAAAACGAGAACTGATCAGACAAAACACATCTCGAATCACTCATGCAAATTCTATGCGCATAAATTAATTTAATTATTCAATATATTAGGGTGCAGACGTTAGAGTGGGTGTAAAGGCAGTGGCTTTCCTGTGGGATTCAGACGGTGGTTGAAGAAACAATGACACTGGTGAGTGACGTCAGCAGGTGTTCTTCAGTGCTTTGACATGGATGCTGGAATGAACTGCAGCCGGAGTGTGGAAAAGCGTGCCATTTTACCACAAAGATTCACTTTCAAAACAACGGTAAATGAAGACCAAGGCGTCAGTGGCTAACACAGCTCATGTGGAGAGGCAGCCGGAGTGTGGAAACATGTGCCATTTTACCACAAAGATTCACTTTCAAAACAACGGTAAATGAAGACCAAGGCGTCAGTGGCTAACACAGTTCATGTGGAGAGGCAGCCGGAGTGTGGAAACATGTGCCATTTTACCACAAAGATTCACTTTCAAAACAACGGTAAATGAAGACCAAGGCGTCAGTGGCTAACACAGTTCATGTGGAGAGGCAGCCGGAGTGTGGAAACATGTGCCATTTTACCACAAAGATTCACTTTCAAAACAACGGTAAATGAAGACCAAGGCGTCAGTGGCTAACACAGTTCATGTGGAGAGGCAGCCGTTGAAACGGATGCACCCGCCGATGATGGTAAAATGAACTGTTCTAGTTGTAAGAGATGACGCTACAGTCACGTGACTTCATTTACCAGTCGAGTAGTGAATGAACCGAGGTCCAGTAAAGGTAAACGTTGCTAAAGGTCGGATTCTTATGTAGCGCAGCTTACGCGATGACCAGACCAGCGCGCTTTACAATCTAGGAAGTGGCAGTTGATTGGCAAGAGCCAATGGTGCTGCACCGTTAACGTACAATTGGACCCGCGGCATGCAGCTAGCAAACACACCACGGCTCCAATCAACCACACTAGGCCTTCACCCCGTAAGCATTCACCAGACGTCGCCACTCGTGCGAGGAAGAAAACATCCAATTACAGCTTACTACTCAATTTATCGACCTCGAAAGGATGAAAGGCTGAGTCGACCTGCGTGACTGGTTACATACCGAAATAAAGCGCCGCCTCCGGGAGTTGAATCCGTACACGTCACCCATCCCAGTACTAACCGGGCTCGATGTAGAGTAACTTCGTTGATACGACCAACTCCGTTACCACTATGCCACGCCGCCACTTTAAAATTATCTCTGTTTAAATGTGTGCAACCCCAGTTTAAATGTGTTTGTGTGAAGATGAAACAAAACTGACTTTAATGCAGATTTCACAGAGACAACAAGACCAGAGTCATAACTCACAGATTAGGTCCACGCTCAGACGAGAATTCGCAGTGAAAGATGAGGACGTCACGTTTCTTTGTCAAGCTGAACACGTGATCTGGCTCAGGTGGTGACGTAAACAACTCCGCCATCAGGTCTTCACGCGTGTAAATATTCTTTGCACCCTGAGTACAAGACAACAACATTTATTACACCCTCAGTTGGACAGATTGACTCAGTTAAGTTTTTACGTCCCGCCCGACATAAAATATGTCATTTCGGAGACGTTCTTCCCAGACAATCTCGTGGCTTAGACTGAAAAACTTAGACAACCACAACAAAAGCAAACATGCATCCATAACAAAATATACCACAACATAAAATGACCTCCGGCCTGAGAACAGAATGGGCCTGTTCTAGTATACAAGTAAGGAAGTAAATAAGTAGGGAAAAAAGCATAAGAAAAAAGTAAAAAAGGAAAAAAGTCAGGAATTAAGCTAAGTAAACAAACACACAATTTATATAGCTCCAAAATCAACAAATAAATCAGGGCGCATACCGCCTCGGAGCTCGTACGGGATTTAGTTGGACAGAACCAATGAATTGATTAAATATTCTACTGCTAGACAATTATGACACGCAAGAATGCAATGACACGGCGATATTTACTGTCATCAAGTGACTGCACCTAGCTACAACAGTCATTTCAGTACTGTTATCTGCCTTATCAGTCAGTAAAAACTAACAATGCCTAAAATGTTAAATAACTGTCACTCAATGATCAAAAATAACATTTTGGTGTTTGTTCAATGTTTGTGGTTAAATTAAACAATATGATGTTGTCATATAACATCCCGCTCAGCACCGCATGGCAGGCGTCAGCACTGTCATCTTCTAGCCTAGAATATTAAATAATTCACTGGGCATAAGTAAGCAATTATGACAAACAAAGGCAAGAGTATACGATCACTAGTCAGCATGACACTTTTCGCACAACTCTGTGACACAGTGTAGCACTCAATTATTTCAACAGTTGTGACCCAGTAATGAACTTTCATTTGTGGTTTATTTAAATGTCAACTGAAAGCAGTGTTAATAAATTAGCCCCGCATGGGACTGACGGTCGACTCTTCAGAACTGACGTTTCTGTCAACTTCAAAGTCACCTGACAAAAAAACTAGGCCGAATATCAAAAACCCGGCCCAATCAAGTTTAGATATTGTGACGTAGTTTAAGAATGAGTGGTCAGTTGCCAGCTCCCATTGTAAATGGCGGAGGCGATAGCCGTTGAAAATGGCTGGATTTTCAACTATGAAGGGCTCGTGACCTTGACCTTGGATTGGGTCATACTGCATACCATCGTGCATCACTCATCGACCTCTATCTACACGCCAAATTTCATTGAAATCAAAGAAACTTTTTGTGGACGGACGGACAGACGCACGGATGGACGAATGGTATTTGAGACCGGCTTTATTAGGTTGACTCCGTCGAAGAGTCGACCTAATAAAAGGAAACAAGTCTCATCACTAATAAAAGTTTAATATTGAAATGTTGTGACAATCTGCCGACAAGTATGTCAGCCATTAGAGATATTTATACTGGCCGGCAGCCACATGCTCCAGCAGTTATTACAAGAGCATTAACTGAAAAAGCACAGGACAGATCAGTCAAATACATGTATGGTAAAGCACAGGATCACGTCCGACTCAAGTCTGAGGCATGCTACCACCGACAAACACAAACCTGGATGTGTCCTCCGATGAACTCGTAAGGAAACCGGCAATCAACGACGGTGAAAGACGCGACAGCATCAGAGAACTGACTCCGCAGCAACGACGCCATCTGCACCATACATCAGCCACCAACATCAACAAAGCTTAAGTCACAAATTTAAGTTTTAAACCACTGCTCAGTTTCCGTTTACAACTCAAGATGTGTAATAAGAGACGTACGGTGGCTGGAGAGATAGCCTTGAGGTCCGGATGCTTGGCTGAACTGATGAGAGGAAGGCAGTATGGCTTTGAGAAATCACCGATCAAGTCCGGATGAAGCTCGGCTCGACTCAATGCACACTTGATCATCACTTCAGTCTCGGAGTGAGATCGATGAAGTCTCTGACGACCGGCCGAGCGACTGCTGGAACTGCTCGGCATCACTGAGGAACACGGAACTGACATGTTTTCTGTGTGCGGAAAAACCGACTCACAACTGTTCCTCTGGCGCTTGGCTTCAACTCCGGCAGGTGATTGGTCAGTTTCTCCTCGTTTCTGACAGTTTCGACGGCCAATCAGATAACCCGACTGTGCCCTGCTGACGCGGCATGGAACACTTGGGGATCGGAAGAGTCCGCGGACTGCCGATGTCTTTCCATTGTTGTCATCCTTGCACACGTCTGAACCATCGTCAGCTGCGGACGCTGGAGTGTTCTCACAGTCCTCAATCACAGGTGAGAACAGCAGCCCTGACAGGTGTCTCAACAGAGCCGGCTTTCCCGCTACAACTTTCGGGGATTTCCCCATGTCACCGAGGAATTCCGCATCTTCAGCCGTCTCTCTGTTGTACAGAGTCCTGCAGTGGACTTCCAACGAACTCTGAACACACACAACACAAACCGCAACTACAACGATAAAACAATGGTAACAGTAAGTAAGAGTGATAAACCTAATCAAGCATACTACTAGTAGCTCAGCTGTCGCTGACAAACCCTCGCGACGGCACAATTTTAAAATAGTCACGTGACCACAACCACGCCCATTTAGGGGGTAATGTGTCATCTATGGACTATTAACAGCCACTGAGGCTACGTTAACAAAAACGCTGACGTCAGAGAAACAGATGCATTTTAGATCATGTTGAAAGTAGGATAAAGGACAGAAGGTAAGTCGACTGTCATTCATTTGACGATGACAACAAACAGTAGACGAACTCACACATGACGATCGTCGACGTGCTAACGCCGGATGTAGCAGTCTGCGCTGAGACGACTGAGGCTGCGGCTGCTGGTCGCAATGTCCAGCCATGTCAGGCTCATTGTCGTAACAGATGTTAGTTGAATCACACAGAGGATGCCGCAGTGACCTTGAAGTCTCCTTGAGAATGACCTCAGGCGACCTTGAAGTGCCATTCTCAACGTCCACGTTGCTTGGACTATCCTTCTCATAAATCAGTTGGTCCGAGGCGAAACGTCGCGGCGACCTTGAGACGTCCTTGAGAACCAGCTTGTCTGCCGACGAGTTGGACAGCACACGAGGGATCGGCTTAATGCTTGGAGGGGTCGGCTCAAAACCACCGAACGGCAGCTACAGCAAACACAGCATGTACTGTTATCACACCTACGTCACTGTCAATTATTAACTGCATATTTTTAAAACAATTTCTTCATATTATTATTATTATTTATTATTGCTGTTATTATTACTATTATATCATTATCAATATCAACCAACAAATCTCGGTAGACAACAACAGCTGGTTTGAACTGCACTTTTATTATCCACGTCAAATTCTGCACATTCTTGACAGCAAATAACGCACACAGTTGGAAGACGCAATGAGCAATGCTAGCTGATGACGTACCGGCATTGATTGAAAACGACGAAACCTCGGACATTGTGACTGCAGCAGCAGTGAGCCTTGACTACTGTAACACACAACACCAGCATCATTAGCTATTAACTTATCCATAAAGGTCACCGGCGATGATTTCAGACATCACAAAACATTTCACGTTGAAAGGCAGTAATATTAGCACGTGAAACAACATCTTTGCAGATTGAAAGTTAAACCTGAAGATATCTGTTGGACCCAAAATATGACAACATCGGCAGTGAAAAAAACATTACAATCGCAGCTTTGAAATACACTTAACTGGTCGTTGGCTGCGTGGCACAGTGGTAGAACGCCAGTCTTTGACCGGCGAACTTTCCCTGTCCCACGCTCGACCTGTAGCTGATGGGTGACCACTTATGTGGGTAAGCCGTCCGCAGCCCGCTATAGGTCAGCCAACTAGGCCAACTCAGTCTTTCATCCTTTCGGGGTCGATAAATTGAGTAGTGAGCAACTTTATCGGATGTGTGCTGGTCGCGCCATATGGTGAGTGTTTACGAGGTTAAGCCTGTGCGGTTATCAATCGCTGTGCGCCGTGTGTAGCAGCAATTCAGCCGAGCTTAACCCTTCTGTACATAGTCAGTGCGTTAGTGCCGCCCTGCGTGGCGGACGTTGATTGCGTGTTATGTCTTAATCTAATAAACGAACATTATTATTATTATTATTACTGGTGCATTTAAGCAGTGTAGAGCAGAAGTAGGTCAAAGGTCACGGACTGACCTGTACTTAGCAGGTGAGCAAAATGTCGGTGACATCAAGGTACTAAGGCTTGGTGACGGAGAGTCAACGAACCCTACACATACATAGAGACAGTTACATACATAGAGACAGTGCTGGACCAGAACACGGTACTCGGTACCACTGACGGTACCAGTACTGGGAAGTTCACCGTACTGTTTGGTACTTGCTCATAATTCTATAAATAGTAACACAGTAACTGCTAAATTATTAATTACTGCTTAACTATTTCTATTAGCAGTTTTTCAACAATTTGTTCGTTGCTTTAGGGGTGCAAATGGTTGGTCCACTTTGTACATATGGGGCGGGCGATAGAAGCCTCAGAATTGTACAGAATGTCTTAGTTGAACTTGTCAGTGCAAGCTGACATCAGACACGTTGCCTGAGTCAGCTGCAGCCAGTCAACGTAGCAATGCTGTAAGGCAGCAGTCGTAGACACACCCTTAGGTAAGTAAGTAAGTAAATTTCTAGCACTCTCAGTCTGGCCTACATGACGTTGCAGTAATCCATACTGTAACTGTTGACGCACTACTTTGTTCACTGAGTTTTTCTCGGTTATCCAACCTTTTCCTAGGTGTCGCTACAGAGAGTTGGGCCGCTGAAGGTCAGATGTACCCGTTACGATACGATACGATACGGTACGGTAGAGATTAACGTGAGCTCAAAAGCTGACGGGATGGCCAGTTTGATCTAGCGCACTGTTCACTGAAGCGCCTGAACACCGTGCAGTTACTAGCTAGAGGCCTATATGCCAATGGAGGCAAATATTAGAATCTATTCCCAACATGCGTTCCCGCATCCAGTGACACAAGAGACGGTATATAAATCAAGGACAAGGAAGAGCAGGACGCAGAAATATGCAGACACAAAATTACGGGTTCTAGACCTCTCCCGTTACTGGAGAAAGCCGGCCTGCCCGCTCGTATCCGCTGAGGTTGGTCATGAAATGTACTCGTTATGAGAGACGAAATACGATAGTGGGATGTGACAGCCAAAGTCATCATTAGGCCGGACAATATCACCGCCGGATGTGGTGCACTTAATTACATCAGGCCAGTCTGGTGGGGTGGGGGTGCAACGGCAGATGTGAATTAACATTCCCGCCATGCACAGCGCCCCTATCAATGGCCACCCACGCGCTATCTGCTGGTCTGTTGGCTGCGGTGATGAAGATGGGGATTCAAGCAATGATAAAACGATATGACGAAGCGGGCGACGTCACTGACGCAGCTGCTGTAGCTAACTAAACCAACTGGACAACAAGCGTCACACTACTAGTACTACTACAAGTACTACTACTACTACTACTACTACAACTTTCAGCTTTGTATGACCGTGACCGGCCTAGTTTTCAGAGTTACTCCAGTTTAAGTTGGGGGGGGGGGTCTCCAAAGACAGATTGGCATCTGGTCAGTAAAAATGTTTGTTTTTGAAGACTCCGAAACAAAACCTTTTTACAGACCAGTTGCCATCCAACAGCCTCAATGCACTCAACGAATGTGACTTGACTGTGTGAAAATGGCAAATAAACGTTACTTCCCTTGCCAGACTTTCGGTTTTTTTCTGGTCAACGAAATACTGATGCTGTTTAATAATGACTCCTAGTAACACATGTTCGTGCAAAAGAAGTAAAGTATACGTCGATTTGTATAGCGCATCGTCGTAACTACCTCTAATGCGCTCAGACATGGACCACACAGTTTTAAAAACATCACCACGATACTGTTACATGATGATTTGATATACCAGCCCTCCCTCCATGTTTGGTCTGTAGGAACGGTCTCAGTGGCTCACTCCCCGCGTCGTCAAATATTTGGAACCGAATCTGCATAGACGCCCAAGTCTGGGCGGGCAGGTGCGAGTTGGACAGGGATTTAACGCCCCCCCCCCCGCCTCTCACTCCGTTCACACACCAGCCGTCGACAGAGGTCAGTTCGTAACGGTCCGCGAGATGGCGCCAGCGCAGAGCAACAATGACACACCGTTCAAAATTACACCGACTGAATGACTGACAGACGGGCTGGCGCTAGAACTGTCACTGTAGGCATGCAGAGATATTGCTACACCACACCTAGGCGCTACGTGTGAGCCACTGACACACACAGTGTAAGTAAGTAAGTAAGTAAGTCCATTTATACACGCCTTGAACGTTATCAAAGGCGCCTCTGATGAACAGGTCCACGTAAACAAGAACACAGATGTATTCAGGCTGAGTTGGCTGTAAACCGCCATCATCTCACTTGTAATCATTAAACTGGACCGACGACAGCGACATCTAGCGACAGAACTGACCGTCATCAGACGAGCGACAAGACGAGATGCTTGATGACAACGAGTCCATTACCAATGACAACCGTCTCCTTGCCAACCGACCACCACCACTCAACGACTCATACCTTGTGAAAACGAAACACACACAGCATGTCTCAACTAATGTCGACACGCTGATGTACTATTATTATTATTATTACTGGCCCGCCTACACATAGTGTAGGGGGCCAGACTAGTAACGGTCGTTGGTGTCTGTCGTCGTCGTCTGTAACGCTGCCGGCGGGCGGGCCGGCCGGCCGCGTGGGTGGTCGGGCGGTCGACACTGCACGGCGGACCAGTACGGTTACGTCCCGTTAGGGCGACACCTTGTTTGCTTATCATCCTCGGCCACTAGTAACTTATGTTGATGTTAGTAAAATGGAACGTGGTTCACCTGCCCAGGTGAGTCTATTAGTCAGACCTGTCGTCACGTGACATGACGGCCTTCACTGACTAGCAGTCGGACCGCATCTGCTGTGCCAATCAAGTTTTTATGCGTCTAGCGCAAAGCGCAATGTAACGGTCTGGCGTCCGTCCGTCTGTCTGTCCCGTTGGCATACTCACCGAGACTCACCAGGGGGCAGCATGCGACGCGTCCAGTGTACATTTCGGCCTTGGATATTCCCCCATGAACGTAACAGGTACTTGCTACTTCCGGTTCCTTCATTAATTTTCTGTCACCATTCCGCCATGCAGACTAAGCCGGCGAACGATCAGCTACAAGAGCACGTTATGTATTGTTGCGTGGTATCGTACACGTACATGTATACATATACAGCCGGCGTGTGTACCTCAGGCTGGCACGGCCATGTCTACATCGGTCGTGTCTCTACACGGCACAACTCGACACCAGCGCGACCAGTCCAACAGTCACGTGCAGGCGCCAAATGTCAGCGATAGCTGAGCGTCTTGACGACAGAAACAGACATTTCATTCACGGGCAGCCGGGGAAACGTTCACGGGGGAATACCCACGGCGGAAAGTCCCACACTGTCTTGCAGAATGTTGTTTCAAGGCGGTCTTTGATCCGTTGAAAGCAGGTAAAAGAAAGACGACCAGAGTTCAACTGTGTGTGTATCAGCATCAGATTAATACGCGCAGCGGCGTCGCGGTATCAAACAGCTGAGAATGAAAGACATGAGAATGTCGTTAACGCCACGGACTCGGACCTGACAGCAAGCCAGATGTTCATTAGCTAATCTACCCCTGCACGCTAGGAGACCTCGGACCACCCATCAGCTACAGCCAGACCACCCTGTTAGACACAGCCGCTAGCAGTCTAGCTCAACCGCGCTGGCGTCAGCCTGGTTACAGCCGACCATCACCACATCAATCACTCGTTTTAACGACCGTTTCACCGTGCTAGCCGATAGTACTTCTCGGTATTTTTTCGTCCACTCATCAAAGAAGCGAACTTTTGGCGATAAGCGGTTTTTACAAAATGTACGCCCGTCAAAGCAACTGTGTCAACTCGCCGAAAGAACATAATTTTTGCCGCGCGACGCAGATGCAAGTGTACGGTGTTCGTCCGTCCGTTCTACACCGTGTATAGTGATACACGGCGTCTGATGTCAAACGGCTAGACAAATCGACAGTACTCTCAGCATATCGTATACACAGTGTTGTAAATGGTTTAGGGTAATGTGTCTCAAAAACAAGAATACTTCTCTCTAAAACTTTATATCAAACTCTAAATTTTGCCAATTTTCCGACTTATTTCATGCAGTGTTTTCACACATACAGTCTTTAAGCGCCATTTCTGTGACATAATTGTTATCTCTGCTTGAGAAGTAGCATAGCAGCCGAGTCTGTCATCGGACAAGATGTTTTCGCGCGGACATCAATGTGAAACGAAGCGACTATTTGCACGTTATAAGCCACTCCAGGCAGCTGACGAGTGATGAGCCACAGCCGTCAATTACTAAAGCTCCTGTATATTGTGTGTGACGCAATACGGCAAGCCGGCCTGCCCGTCTGTCCACTTACAAAGGCAGGCGCTTCGGCGTCGTCCTAGTTCGAATTTCAATCGTCAGGTGTCGCTCGTCCAAGCAGCTGTCACGGTTAGACAAGGCGCGCGGCGCGAGCGATTTAAAGCATTGTAGTCACGAGCGACCAAGCGATGTACAACGACCTTCCCCACCTCAAGCCCATCTGTGTCCCCCTAATCCCCACAGAACTGACAATTTCATCCCGCCCCATGCACTGTCAATCACCCTTACAGCGAACTGGTTTTATCTTGACCACATCTTGTAAGCAAGTAAGTTACAAACTAGAACATAAAACTTCAACTAGCGTCGACATCGACGCCTTTGACACCTACACGGCCTACTGTGACCTTGACCTTTAACACCCAGAATCTAATTAGGTCATCGGTAGGGGCTAGTGAATATGTAATGCAGGTTTGATGGAGATTGCTCAATCCGTTCATGAGATATCGTGGTAACGAGATCTGTTGGGACGAACGGACGGACGGACAGCCGGTAAAACGCAATGCCTCGCCGACACTGTCCGAAGGCGAAGACATAAACACCTATTAGGCGTCACTAGGCGTGTTTTGCACCGCAGAGGGACCGCGCGACGCGCTATGTTAGTAAATTCGTGCTGTGTTTCACAAGCTATGGGAGTTAGAAAGGTTTCACACAGCAAAAGTGACCTTCAAGGTCATTCAAGGACATTGGCAATGGTGCCATTCGATAGGCTACGTACGATTTCCTATTAGTCTTCCATTGCAACTATCTCTCTATCTTGCACCGTTTCCGAGATACTGTGACTTATTTCCCATAATTTAAAGAGGTCACGTGACTCTGAACACATCCCGTTTGGAAGTAATATATCACGCATGCACTTGTACTCCTCTGTATCAATTAGCAGTGATGTAAATAAGACTTTTTTGTCAAGACCAAGACCGAGACCAAGACTTTTACACCAAGACCAAGACCAAGACTCTGGGTCTCAAGACCGAGACCAAGACCAAGACTTTTACCTCAAGACCAAGACCAAGACCAAGACTCTGGGTCTCAAGACCAAGACCAAGACTTTATTCTTTGTCCTCGAGGCGCCTCGAGACCAAGACTGTGGTCTCGAGGACTACATCACTGTCAATTAGTGCACGACATACATTTGAAGTGCCTTGCTTCGCCAGTTACAGAGATCTGATTCAGGCAAAATTTTCAAAAACGGGTCGCTTAACTGACCACGCCCCTTTTAGGGGTGGTTTGTCATCGTAAACTAGGATTTGATTCAGTCTAATGCAAAATTTGACGATTCTAGCTTCAGACGTTCCACAGATATCACTAGAGGCGTCAAAATTTACAGTGGGTCACGTGACCTGGACATGCCCCGTTCAAGGATAGTTATCCACCTGTGGGCTAGCACTTGCTACGATCAATCTATCTATCAAATTTGAAGTATCTATCTCTGCCCACCACGAAGATACAATAGGCGATACAAAATGGCGAAAATTGGGTGGTTTGGGGTAGTTATGGGTCACTCAAGGTCACCGGAAATAGCACCAATAGTTCCTATTAGTATTCCATAGTAACTATGTCCCTATCTTGCACCGTTTCTGAGATATAGCGAGATATAGCGATATGTTGGTCGGAAATTGCCAATTTGAACCTACCCCACCCCTATTTGGCGCCGCTGTAGGGGGTAATCCTGTTGGAATTTTGTCGAGATTTTGGCATTAGAAAACTAGAGTCCCTGGGCCATCGTACGTATGGCGTTGTTTGCGTGATGCTACGTTTAGCCGTTTTGGTACAATACCGGCATGTGACAGACGGACAGACAGACACACGACGACAGCATATACCAAACTAGCATAGCGTCGCGCGGTAAAAACGAGACACTATGTTCAAATAAGAGAGCCACAAACCCGTTAGCCATTATGTTTTACTGGGCATAGTCAGGGTGGAGCAAAAAAACAAGCCACATGTCAGTGATAAACACCGGTCCATAGCACACAGCGCGCTCGCTATATGCATATGGGTCGCAAATGTGTCAGGCGGTGAAAACACTGAAAGGGTTAACACTGCTACGGTCAGTTGATGGTGGCCGCAGCATCAGCAGCTGCCGGCATGGGGCGTGACAGGCATCGGCTGTCAATCAAGTGTCCCACTGAGACCGTCACCCTCCGTGTACAGCATCACTAGCCATGAGACCACAGTACACTGGCCTATCATCTCTCGGCTGTTACATTTTGTAGAGGAAAACGCAGCCAGGGACGGGTGACTACCCACCCAGCCTCCCAGCCACGCCCCTCCTGACTGCATCAAATGTAACTCACACAGCCAACATCATACAGCCACAGCCTGAGCCCGGAGATGAGGCCTCTTCACAGTGACCAAGATACCGACGTACTTGACTAACTCACACAACGGCTACTAAAGGACTAAACTGGAAGAGTCTATGCGGTCGTCCAAGAACATCCTGGCTGAGGGCATTTCATTTGAAGCAGATAAGAGCAGCCATCCAGTACCGGCCAACGCTCTGACCGGCCGGCGGCGTGTGAACAACATTCTCTGTAGAGACCGCTGTGCTTCACGTGCAGCATGATCATGACGAATTTGACAAGTACCGTAACGCTGGGCGGAGCTTACGACATGGTGAGCGCAAAGCGTGAGCCGTGGCTGAAGCAGAGCTCTAGCAAAGCGTTTTTACTGCCAAAATACGGTCGCTATTAATTCTTGAATGAGGAATGTAATATCAATAGCCGTTGACAGCAGCTGAAGCAGTGAGTGGTCAGTCGGTCACACATCACAGTGTTCCTATCTCTCTCTCTCTCTCTGCCACACAGACTGTCTGTTGTTATCACACCACCCACCTTCAGCCTGACAGTGGTACAGACTGCTGTACATCTATGTCTACTATTAAGACTCTCAGCGTTGTGGGATTCACAAATGACGTTGTTTCTACGCTCATTTTATAACAGAATTTACAGCAATGAACACCGCACTCGGCATTGTTGCATTGACTTCACTCTCAACTAGATGGCTGTATTGTGTGGAATGCCCACAATACAGTATTCGGCTCGAAGCGCTCAGTTATCGGTTCACAAGCTGTTTACTTCCTGCATTCGACGAGGCCTAGTGTCACGTGACTCAATAGTCGAGGGTGATTGGCTGCCTGCAACTGAGTGATGTCAGCGTTATCTGCCGTGTTGTCAACCCATGTCGGACGTTGCTGACAATTCAGGGAGATTTCTTGTACACAGCGTAAAGGCCAGGGAAATAACTTTGAATTTATTCCAATGGTAGAAATGGAAACTAGAAATCCCATAGAGGGTCATTTTGGTAGTGAATTTCCGACGATCTGTAATCATTGTGGAGTTATGGTGGCCTGAAGTCGCAAGATATTAAAATATCTGAAAAATTTTGCATTTTTTTGAAAAACGACCCCTTATGATAAAGTTTTCAAAATTCTGTGCCAAAAGTTTTCATCGCTACACCAATCGACGTGTTGTGTTAAAATCTCGTGAAATTTGGCCAATGAAAAATCATTGAAATCGTGCAATGCTTACCTGACACAAAAAAAAAACAAAATTTTGCCTGGCTCTCCAGCTGTCACTACTGCGAAAATCAAGCCAAAAATCTGCCAGAGCCAGCTCCCGACAATGTGCTCAGAGTGCTCCAGATTTCATAAAAATCGGTTCACTTTTGGTGGAGTTACAGCCGAACGCGTGAACACTGCTAAAACGTGCTGTAAAGTGAATCCAATATTCGGCTGAAGCTTAGCTTCGAGCTGAATAAATATACAAATATGTACATCTTTAGGTTTACAAAGCAGTGACAAACTCCAAACAAACTCTTTATGCCCCACGTCAATATTCCGTCCAATTCACAAGTCTGCTGACTATAATACATACATCGACGACACCACTTTCTGTTAGGCCAACGGTTACCTTCCCAACTGCAGAGCATGACCAGTCACCACCATTTGACCAGCACCAAATTATGTACACACAATTGTTCCGCTAGATAAAGACATTCTCAGAACAAATTCACAGAATGTTGTTCAGGTACAAATTCACAAGCAAAGAAATACACGATGCTTACCCATCACTTGACAACGATGCCTGACTGCTGAATCCATCGGTCGACAACACTTCCAGATTGAACGCGAGGTCGGAAACCGGAGAACTAAAAACCGAGGAATGACAGCTTGGTACAACAGCAGCAGACGGGCTCTGTGCAACAGACACGGCTGCTACTATGTCCTCAGTACCGCCGGACGACGTCATTATGAATCAACCTGCAAAACACATCAATCATTGATCACACACGTGTCACCTAGCACAGAATGCTGAGAGGCAGAAAAAACATTTAATCTTTTGCTTGCTAATACTGACCCTAACTAGGGTTAGGGTTAGGGGCTGCACTATAAAATGGTAAACGTATCTACATCGGGACATGGTGTATTGTTATAGCTTCATAATTCACAGACATCAAGATTCGTCTTATGGTGCTGGCTAGCCGTGACAAAGATTAGGATGAGGCTTCATCGTACATCATGAGATATCACAACAGAGCTTTGTAACGACAGCCCTTCTCGTGATCACTTACGTACAGACAGGCTGACATTTGGTGTCGGCATCAAAACCGACTAATGATGCAGTTTTGGTTATGGCTACAAAGCACCACACGTCATATTCAGTTTTGACAAAAACTAACTCCCAACAATCGCAGCAAGTGATGCTGGGCCTACCATTCGATGGATCACATAAGACCTGTTATCAGCTTTGTATAGTAACTGTGCTCCTATCTTGTACCTGTTTTGATATAGTGAGATACTGGTCGAAAATGTTCCATTTTTCCTAACCCTAACTTGGCGTTCTAGGTCACCCAACTGCAATTTCCTCAAATGCTTTGGCACTAGAAAACTAGATTCTTTAGGCCACGGTGCATTGTGCAACGCTGATTGCCCGATGATAGACGTAGTTGTTTTAGCATAACATCAGCATGTGATGGACAAACAGATGGATGTACAAAACTGCTGTATCAGTATCTGATATCTAGTGCCTTGCCTTGTGTCATCCCGTGTCTAGGAGACATTAGTCCACACATCGACACCAATCTTCTCTGTCAAGAGAGCGTTCTTGTGCTTCCTCCCAAGACAGGCCGATTTCCTTCAGGTCTCGTCGCATGATGTCAAGCCAATTCTTACTGGGTCTTCCTGGCCTTCACTTTCTGTTGTTTGCCTCCCAATATATGGTCTGTTTAGGCAATCTGTTATCATCCAGTGTGCCGCACTGCACCTATGATTAAGGTGTCTTAACTTATGGTCTTTGGAGGAGAGAAGAAACAGGATTTGATAGAGGTTTTTAAGATGTCTCAGGGAAAGTCAATAATAGGGCTTCAGAACTTGTTTATATTGGAAAAAAACAATAAGGGTACAAGAAGCCATTCACTCAAGCTAACTAAAGTGAGGTGCACTCGGGACTGTTGGAAACATTTCTTTTCCAATAGAGTGGTTAATAGATGGAACAAGATGGACCAGCAGACAGTTGGAGCTACCAGCCTCAACGCCTTTAAAAACGGTTTGGACAAGCTAAGACAGACTAAGATGGGCTTCTTCGTGGACTGATCCGCTAAGCCATAGGCCTCTCTGGTTGGAGTTTCTGCCAGTAAGGCCATACAAGACATCGGTTAAGTTAGCACCAACGGTATGCCGATTATGCAGATGCGGACTTTGCGGACGCAATTTTTACTGTATCGGTAAGGGTTAGTGCAAGAATAATATTATATACACAACGTTGTGTAAAATGCAACAGATTTATTATATACACAACTTGTGCAAATGCAACTAATATCTTATATACACAATGCTTTTTACTAAAAATTCGTAACTCTATTATTTCTTTCTTTCTGTTATGCCCACAAAAGACCTAGCCCATTTTCCTTATATATCCCCACAAAAAACCCTCTTTTCAACGATAAAGTATGAACTTCCTATCGAATTCTTGTCAGCAAACGGGCAAAAAAACGGGCCCTCCCACAAACCCCACTGCCGCGGCTCTGCAAAAATTTCTTTTATTATTGCGATACAACCTTTTCATCGGTGTCGACAAAATGCGCGTAAAAAAATATCATCGTTACTGTGTCGGTTAGGGTTAGTGCTACGGTTAGGGTCAGTTTAGTTTGATTTGTTAGCACTAACACTTTTGGTGCGTCAAGTGTCGCCATCTGCTGACGTTGTGTATATAAGATATTAGTTGCATTTGCACAACGTTGTGTATATAATAAATCTGTTGCATAATACACAAGGTTGTGTATATAATAACGGGGTTAATGTTACTGCATAATCCGCATAAGTCCGCATCCGCACAACGTTGGTGCTAACTTAACGGACGTCCACAAGGTGAGTAATGATAGCCTAGAGCAGCTACTGATAGTATTAGTGGCGGCATCAGCGAGTTGACCAGTCCGCAACTTCACTAGTCCCCGAGTTGGCAATTCACGAGTTGGCGAATCCGCTAATTGTCCAGTTACCAGTCCGACCCCGACCTTTTTACACGACGATCACATTTTGCTATTTTTGCACACTTTTTACTGTCAGTTTGCAAACTACATAGTAATTTTGACACACAAAGAACTTTTAAAACAATAAGCATTATATTAAAGAAAAACTTGCGAACACAAGCGTACCCTAAAGTCTAACCCAACCCGCCTAATTTCATCAAACCCAACTACGACCCGCAATGAGACCAAACCTTCCGCGGTAGCGCGTTCTGTCAGCTGCCTGCCAGCAGCGCCATATTCAAACAAAATTAATGTAAACAAACTTGTTTACATTTAGATCCGCCAATCAGGTGCCACTAAGTCTGGTAGTAAGTAACAAAACATGCATGTTTGACAAACCGCCATTGTGTGGTTACTGGTTACTCGCTGTTGCGAACTTGCGCTGAATGAACTGCCTCCCGCTAATTGACTGCCTTGCGAAAATGATTTTATTACCTTGGTTATATTTTTTATATACGTCGCCATCATCTTCTTGATTGATTGATTGATGCCTACTTTGGTAAATAAACGTGTTCAATAGCGAACAAGAACTAATGACACGGTCAGTTGCTGACTTAGCAATCGGATTTACTGCCGAAGATAAATCGCCGATTTTTTTTTGTTAAGCCGCCACCTCCGCCATTTTTTTTTGTCCTACGGTACTGCTACTATGTTGCTCCTACCAGTTTACTTTGGATATTTGACTGGAGGCAAGGCACACAGGTCATCAGACCGTCAGACGTCATGCAGTTAAGACAACGCGGCCACAACTATAAGCTCCCTACAATACAGTAAACAAACGAAACTTATTCGTTCTCTTTTTAATTTTGTGTGATGTCAGTTTTAATAGTTTATCACTGTATTTGTCATTGTCACTTTATTATTGTCGATGTTTTCTTTGTTTTGTAATGCGTATTTTAACGCTGACATGACTTGACTCAACGATCAACGAATAGGGATGTCATGTCTAGTCTTTTGTTAAACCTCACTGCTTGCGTCAGAGGAATTTCCGCATTTTTTGTTTACTGGTGTAATGTAAACAATATTTTAACTGCGTTTGTTACAGAAACATTGTGTGCGACGGAGGTATACAAGCATAAATGTCATTGCAGAAAGGTTTATAATTATGTGCGGGTGTTTTTTATATTAGATATTCAACCAAAGTTGCAGTTGCACTCAATAGGCTAGCTAATGGTCATGGTAAGCTAAAAAGGGTCTCAGAAATTTTTGTGGTGTAGTGCTTTGTAGCATAGCACGAATGCATATATATAT
>Ga0209780_1000210_pt1 | contig 28811 bp, 21 predicted proteins | sample WorMetexBAHAMAS2_FD_187384 | JGI IMG/M metagenome (GOLD analysis project Ga0209780, IMG submission 187384) | Marine gutless worms symbiont microbial communities from Max Planck institute for Marine Microbiology, Germany - Inanidrilus exumae... | ecosystem: Host-associated > Annelida > Digestive...
GTTGAGGGGTGTCGATTCTGTGGGGGGTCGAAAATTGCCCTTTCCCATTGACAAAGCCAGTGGCCGTTAACACAGGGCTGGCGCTACCGCGCAGCCTGTGATCAGTGCCTAACAAACCTTGTTGTATAATACCTTTTCTGTGCTGGTCTGGCTTTGGAATGATTCTCTAGGTAAAACCCAAAATAAGCATCTGGGGGACCTCCAAGATACCAAACCTGCAGCTCCACCACGCTATTTCAGGCCAAATGCTCCTAGCAGTAATGCAAAAATCGATTCAAATCGATTCACAATGCCACATCAAATGAATAATTTTCGATTCAGCACTGAGTTACAGAATAGCGAATATTGGAGAACAGATTATGAACACAGTGCACTTGCCATCTCAATTTGGTTTCTTACTACAAATTACAAAAATCAAGCCCACTATAATTGTATAGAATTACTGTAGCCATTAAAAACATTATAGCTTCACCAATGAAATGAGCTCAGTTACAGTTCACTTAACAAACACTGCGAGCTCGCTGTAGTGAATCGAATCGTTTCTGGCATTGGCAAATTGCCCATCACTAGCTCCTACAATACATGCAGTGTAAAAGTTCAGAAAAACTTTAGCACCACAGTACACCAATACCGTCTTCAACAGCACTTTGTAAGCAACTTCAACAAATAGCAGGATGCACAAAATGATGAATATAAGCACGATCGGCATATCTTATCAACCTGAAATAGGTCAATGGGATTTCCGACAACAGAGAAAAAATACTGCCACACAGCAACGTCAGACTTGCGTGCACAGTGAGCAATTGTCTGCAGGTACTCGGGAAATTCTTCCACGAATGCCACGACTCTCGGCAAAAGTGCATCTACAGCAGTACCACACCACACAATCCTGCGTAAAATTGGTTAACATTTTACCGATATACACTGCGAGTCATGATCATAACTATGGCAAAATCTCACTGGCAGATTCTCAAGGAAACTCTCAACACAGCTATTACAGGGTCTTCCATCTCACCTTACATGTGTTGCTAAATTGCGAAATTCTAAAATAACGACTGAACTTTTACTAATACCATCAAAATTAATTTGTTTTACTTGAAACTTAACAAAATTTAGCAACATTTAGATGACAAATGCTACAAAAAATCGTAGTGATGACTTACTTAATTTTTGTGCAATATATAAAGCACCGAATGCAGATAATGCAAGAAGTCTGGGAATATCATTTGAAATTCACACAATAAACGACTTCATCATCGTCAAAAGGTAACAGTAGTGTTTGTAACTAATACTTACTGCAGTCCATCTACGTGAAAAATAGTCCGAGAGTTAAAGCAAGTGCAGAAAACGTCCATCTCAGATACAAACACAAGCTCGTAGATGTTTACGCCATTCACTGGTGCGAGCTTCATCAATGACTGTCTGCTGCAGCCCATGTTACATGTCAATCATCTACTGCTTCAGTTCATTGACATCACGGATTGTCTAAGCACTGCAGCATTGTTTTCTAGATTTTGTAGTTATGGGATTCAGACCGGAGCTATTAAGGTGGCCTCATATCTCACAAGATAAATTCTGAGAACTCACATACAATATGCCATTGAAATCAGCAACAATTTCAATTTTCAACTTTCACAAGGTAGTGTAAAAACATTTAAGGTGAGGTGCAAAATCTTTATGATTTGCGCATACAAGATTTCCTGAAGAATCTGATGGTGATTGAATTTTGTAAATCGATCTACATTTGCCGAAGTTATGATTAAATGACAAGTGCATTTGTTTTTTTTTGACTCACACTGTAGATCTTGCAAAAGTGAGTGCAAAACTGGTGTCACACTTCCAACTGTGTGACACATGCAGCACACAAATTTAACTTCATATTGTGACACTAAAGCTGCCAGTGAGAAGACTACCACAAAAACATTTAACAAAATCAAACCCGGAATTGGCTCTTTTGATGTGGCTTCCTCCTCAAGAACTTCATGAACAAGAAGTTCAAGGACGTGTAGAAAGTATGGAAGATCCGTACATGTCCGAGCAACTTCAAGAGCATGAACACCAAGACTGAAACAATCCACAACTCAGAATACTGCGACAAAAATGCAATTCTAGCATCTGCAGAAAAGATTTGCATCTAAGACATGTTCACACAATATAGTTCTGCCAAAATTACCAAGTATAAATGTAACAAAAATAACGTCACTAATAAAACGCACGCAAAATTTTAGCAGGGTATGTTAAAAGACTGATACAAGTTACTAACTTTCTTCTCAGCAGCTGCCGTAGTATGTGCTGAAGATACACTTGACTCTGTCAATAAAAACATACAAAATGAAACAAACTACAAAACATTGTGTATCAACGTCCATTAATAAAGTAACTAACAAACAACGTGCACACCTCACTAAGACCCAGTATGTAATGTAGTCATTTACCGTGCGTTCCAACTGCAGGTACGGCCAGTGAACATGCGACGAACCACTACGCCCGGGATAAGCAACGGGCTCACTGTGAGCACCAAGTATGATTCCCGCCTCAAATAACATAGCTGTTACAGCAAACAGACAAATCCAGTGGCAAAAGCAATCATAAATCAGTCACATTATACACTACAAGTCCAAATAAAATTAGCCCCGTACGGGACTGACGGTTGATTCTTCGCAAGTGACGTTTCTGCCAACTTCAAAGTCACGTAACACAAAAACTAGATGAAATATCAAAAATCCAGCCGAATCAAATTTAGATATTGTGCCCTAGTTTAAGAATCTGTGGTCAGTTTTCAGCTCCATTGTAAACAGCGGACGGATGTACGCACGTAAGTACATACACATGCACGGACAGACATTTGGTACTGGCTTTATTAGGTCGACTCTGTTGAAGAATCAACCGCAAAAAAACATAAGCCAAAATTACACTCGCAATAATCATGACTAATGTGAGGCAATTTGTTTCGTTGTTGTGATCATAAATGATTTGCATGTAAATTTATTTAAATAATTTCCACCATATCTACAATGTGTTGTCACCTTACCTTGTTAAGTTGGGTACACAGCAAATTACTGTCAGCCAGTAATAGTGTCATAAAAATACTACATATCTGGGGCTGCTAAGCACAACTACATGAAAGTTGAAACTTACAGTTGCTTGCACATTTGTTAATGATGTGTACCATGCATATAAACCTCTATTTTACCTCCAAATATGGGCCTACAAGATATAGGCATGCAAGATATTAAGACGGTTGGTTGACTGGTTGGTTGGGAGATTAACGTCCCCTTTCAGCACAAAATAAGCTACATTGAGGACAAGATCTTGGGTGGATTTAGTTCTGCCAGGTTAATGATGGCCAACGATACAGTAACCTGCCGACCTCGTTTCCTTTTTGTTCAGCGACAACCCAAAATGGGAAAGAAAAGGGGAGACTCATTAAAGTTATTGCGCAAGCGCCTACAACAGGGTGGAAACTTAGCCAACCACCACAAGACCTATTTATCAGTTCAATGTGATATCTTGTGTAATTGCTGTTCTTCAGTTCCTATAACATATCAGACCTAACGACTCTTGCTGTATAATATCTTTTCTGTGTTGGTCTGGCTTTGGGATGCTTCTCTTAAGTAAAACCCACAAGAAGCATCCTGGTGACATCCCACCCATGCAGACTTGCCCCCATCCTACCCCAGACATTAAGATAATAAACACAATATTGAAACAGCAAAATTTCAAGAAATTAAAGAATACGAAAATGTGAATTTCTCTTACATGATGTCTAAATGCAGTGATCAAACTACGGCAATAAATAAAACGCTGTAAAAATGGTGATAACATACCAAGTGGATAGATATCGACTGCAAATGGCAGCATGATGCGTTTTGAGAGAAAGCCTTTGCTTTTACTCTTATCTTCTTTTGGCTGTAGAGGCAGCCAGACCTGCATTACAAGCACCAATTTCAATAGCAGATACAAAAGCAACAACATTCAACACCAGACATCTAACATTTAACTTAATCTACTGTTAATATGAATAATTATACACTGGGTTACAATTTAGTCAAACCTGTCAACAGATCATCCAACATCCACAGTGTCATTACATGTTAACAAAAAATATTTATTAAAAATGCAACCAAAGGTTGGTTGGTTGATATGAGTATTAACAATTGTTACATATAAAATAGTGTGCTTCAAAAGTCAGCAAAAAAAGCTTAATATCAAGTAGTCTGTACATAGATAAAAGTAAAAAGTAAGCTGGTGATTGTAGTTTAACATGTAAATAAATTATACATGTAAACAAAACTGACAATTTTAATGAAATTCACAATATTTTTGCAAGATGAATGATAAACAGCAGTTCACTAAATAAATTTAAGCAACAAACAGTATAAACTCATTACTATCAATATAATCTCGAAAATTCTAGACCTTATTAACAGTAACGAATAGGACTACAAAAATTATGTCAACTATAGCATACTCTTATGCACAAACTCACCAACTGTCATAGTAGTGTTCAGTGTTTACAAAATGGTACTGGATTTATATACATATAAAAGCTCGTTGCAAGTCTACAAGAGACAAATGAACTAAATAAATACAATTGTAGCATTACAGCATGCACTGTGAAACTGTACCTTCATTCCGGCACTACCACAGCCGAGCCACAGTGCTTCAGTTAAATGTGGCTTTACGTGACTTTTTCGTGCATACAGCCATAAGTTCTCAACTGACGAAGCCACCATTACAGGAGACAGAAATGTCATCTGCTGCACACATACAGATTAAAAAGACTTGCATGATACATTGATCCCACTGCAAATGATCTTTATTCTGTCATCAGGCAATTAATCCTACTCATTCACAAGTTTTTCTCATCATGCCCATGTTAAATTAAACAGCATAAGAAACAAGGTTGTTTCAGTCTGCTTTCTAAGAAGTCAGGTACGTTATAAATCTGAAGAAATAAATCTGAAGAACTGTTCTGTTATCAGCTTCTACACTGTACAGAAATCCATTAGATAACTGCATTGCCCAACCCGCTTCTCTTTAGAATCTGGTGCTTTTCCCGAGGCAGCAGACCGATCTCGTTGAAATAAAAGAAGTCGTCCAGCAACGTTTATCAGAATGCTTTCGGCTTCCATGTGAGCACCACTGTGAGCTGACAAAACAAAAAATTAAGCAACATGAATATCACGACCGCAAACTAATTCGATCCAGCCTCATAATTCTATATGCTGAAATTGTATGCAAAATTTGTGACACGCAACTTAGCCAACTACAACTATAGCAGCTACGCAATTACTAATTTATGACTAATACTAACACAGACTCTGTGACATCACCACCGCTACCTTCAAGCGACATTTAAAGACGCATTTGTTTAGTCAGACTTAGCCCAGCGTCACCGAGCGCCTCTGTATCTTCGGACTTCATAGGCGCTACATAAGTTCTATTATTATTATTATTATTACATTCACGCACATTAATATTTTACATTTTATGCCCGTTTTTGAGGTTCTCTAGGATTATGGCCGTGATCCTTCAGTGATTACAAAAAACCTCAACTGCCGAGTCTTATTTTCAGAAACTGCAAGTCCAGCCAACCGTGTCACATCAACAGGCCAGAATTATGCTAGAAAAAAACAGTCAAAGACACTGAAGTTTTAGCCTACCACGGTAATGGTGCTGCCTACTTTATGGGGCATATGGGCTGTGTTTCTTGTGTGTGAGTAACGTCGTTGCATTGTATCTAAACACCCAAACATAAAGTTGTTGTTTGCTGAGGTTAACACACAACACTGCTACTTTATGGGCGCTTAGATCCGCCTACAAAGGAGCAGACCCCAGGGAGGTGGGGTGCTGGACTTGAATTTTTGGCTCTCAAAATGCCACCTTTGACCATCCAAGCAGCTGCTGAGGTCTTGTTAAATTCAACAAAATCTTCACTACCTACAAAACAGTCTATTATGAATAAAAAATCCCACCAGCATCTGTTCGAAGTGGAGACAGTGCGACAGCGACAACATTAGCTGGGTGTGGAATGTAGTTGCTGATCGCGATCTCCTGAATCTTAACGACCGAGACCGTCTGAGCTGCACGTGAGCAGAGTACATCAGACTGCCACCTCGCAGCTTGCACACCAAGCCGCCATCACAGCCACCAATAAACAACACTCGGCTCAGCATTATCAGCAGCCAATGCTCGCAGCAAGCAATGGCTGTGGTATCATGTCAAACACACCACCTGGGTTGGCCGGTTTCACTCGTTCTTTCTCTGCTTGTTCTGCTTAAACTCTTAAGAATAATTCGCGCAGGTTTTAACAAGCCAGGTGTCCTTTATGTCACCCAACCAACAGCACTACAACATTGGTGGAAATCAGGTTAGTTACAAATACAAAGTAATTTATTGACGTATGGCAACCTGTAGGCTGGATTAGACAATCACACACAATTACTTATCGTAAAAAATTTGACAAACAAGTAAAAAAAATGTTTTGAATCTGTTAGTCTTTGCAAATATACACAGTAGTTTATGATATGAGCATGTCGAAAGCAAACGATGACAGACTGGCCACGTTCAGTATGTAAGCTGAAAGTTCCAGGCAAGTCTTATGAAATAAATTATCGGCCAAGTTCACAAGTCCCAAAAGAGAAACATGAATAAGGATCAGAGTCCATAATAATAATAATAATAATAATATACACATTTGTATAGCGCCGTATGGTCGTAACTTCAGAGGCGCTGGAGCATGTCGAGGCCATGTGTGACTGTGTGTCACTGGAGTCTCTATATCTGATTGATTGTTTTAAGTCCCACCCGACACAAAATAGGTCATTTTGGAGATGTTCTTCCCAGCCAATCGCTTGGCTTAGTACTGAAAAACGAAAACAAACACAACAAAAGTAAACATGCATCCGGAAAAATTATACAACATAAAATTAACACAAAAACTGAAGCCAGGTTTGGTTGCCTCCTACGACCTCCGGCCTGGAAACGGAATGGGCCTATCCTGGAAGGATTGGACAGATGAGTAGGAAGTAAACGAGTAAGGAAATAAATAAGCAAGAAAGAAAGCATAAGAAAAGAAGAAAGTAAGGAAGAAAGTTAAGTAAACATAAATGAACAATTTATATAGTGCCGAAATCAACGATAATCGTGTTTTATATTTTAACCATATCCATCAGAATTCAGCCATCAACATTAATTCTTTATCAGTACAACTGCATCACATTCTTCACAAAAAACTGATTATTTTATTTTTACTTAGTTAAAATAACTTAGCTCGATATCAGCCTTAAATTAGTAAACAGCAGATAACTCATAAATGGGAGGCCGCAAAGTGACCTGCTGGAACTGATCTGTAAAATTAGGCAAAATTTTCCACAAAAACTGCGGGCCGTAGTGACAAATATGTGGACTTCCAAATGCCTCAATAAGGGCTGCTCAGAAATGCCTGCTGTTATTACAACAAACAGTTTTATATCACGCTGAACACACCATGCTGAACATTCTTGTGTTGAATGCCATAGATAACAATGTGCGAATCAGCACAAAGAACTATGACGAGATTGATGAATGTGTTAAGTAGTAAGATCTGATAAGGAACACGTGCAACAGATGCAAATGTGTTGTCCAGCTTGCAATCTCGAGGATACAGCCGTATCTACCACACACACACACACACCTACATTGATTGATTAAGGTTTTTACCTCACACCTGACACAAAATAGGTCATTTTGGAGACGTTGTTCCCAGCCAATCTCTTGGCGTAGTACTGAAAAACTAAATCAAACACAACAAAAGCACACATGCATTCGTAACAAAATATACTACAACACAAAATGAACACATAAAAAATAAAGCCAGGTTTAGTCACCTCTAACGACCTCCGGCCTGGAAATGGAACGGGCCTATTCTTAAAGAAGTAGATACATAAAGAAGTAAATAAGTAAGGAAGAAAGTAAGTAAGCAGGGAAGTCAAGTAATGAAGCAAACGATTTATACAGCATTGAAATCAACAACTGAATCAGGGCGCATTATAGCCCCAGAGCCAATGAGGGGCACACACACACATCAACAACTATGAGTCACCATACAGCAGCAACAGTGATAAGGATTTGTGAAAAGAATAATGCAACACATTAAGAGATGAATGGATCAGTACATCACTATGATAGAAACAGCAAAATGAACAACAAACTTCACAGGATTTTCTGCATTACTGTATAAGGGCAGATATGGTAAACAAGTGTGCGTAGTAGTTTGGCAAGGGGCCGCATCACTGCCTTATCATATGATCCCTAGCAGCAGTGAATGCATTCGTCCACTGCGTGCAGTGGGCAGGCACATTCGCCATGCATAGGTAGGTTACCACAGGCTGGAACATCTCCACACAAAAGTGCCCCTTCAGTGGGGCTACAGACCATCTAACACGATTCCTTGGACTCACATGAATCAGCCCCAAATGGCATCTTGACTGGTCCAGCTGTTTTATTATAGTTCACACGTGTGCTCAATCTCACAGACAGACAGACACACAGATAGACCATGCTACATGTGACGTCTGCAGCAACAGGCCACTTATCATGCACTGCGTGCAGGTGACGCAGTCTCAAAACTAGAATCTAGTAATTCAAACAATGTATGCAACGTTCAACATATATACTGGCTCATCATTGTAATGTGAAACCGTACTTCATCACGCTGATCGGGAACGTTAAAGCAAGCTACACAGATGAAGTCTTTCCACCACGTTAGTCCACCTGTCACCACCATGTCACGCTCCTAACAACAACAAGCAATGCACACCTACCTCAGTCATACAGACATACGTCTTAGTATCACAACCTACTCAAGCACATTGTGCATCTATTGTGCCAAAAGTAATGTCATTACTGGCCAGCCTACACAGTGTGTGGGGGCAGACTAGTAATGGTTGCGGGCATCTGTCGTCGTCTGTCATCGTCGTCTGTAAAACTCCACAGCAGGCCTGCAGGCGGCTTCACCCGCGCAGGCCAGGCAATGATGTCATGCCACCTGCAGTCTAATCATAGGTCCACAGTAAAACTGCATGGAGGACCAGTCGTGTTAAGTCCCGTTAGGGCGACACCTTGTTTCACTAAAAATATACCATCAACATCTGCATTTTAATAGCCTCTGTCCCGGACAGCCTACGTTGGCTGGTTCCCTCTCACCTTCACTTTTTCCATATGACAAAAAATGGGGTAAATTGCACATGACTTCAAGTGCCAGACTCCCTTTCTATCACAATCCAACACCGTCAAATCACCTAAGAAATCTCAATGCGCTGACCGTACCAAGAAAGATAACCCACTAGCATCTTTCTTTCTTCATTCACCACTGAAGTCCTGAGAAAATGGGTGTCGCTCCTCTCCGACACCATAGTGACTGTTGCTTTTTTGTGCTGTGTACAAATATTCTTGCTTACTTACATGGTCAACATATAAATGACAGGAACACTCAACAGTTACAAAACATACCTGTGTCTCGTTGCCAAAGAGTTTCCATTTGCGCGCATACAGAGTACAATGCGCAAGGCCACACTTGCCGGCAACAGCAACACATTGTCCAGTCATACTCATTGATGCAAACTAAAAACACACACACAGTCACACACTATGCCAACAGATCTCTGTTTCCAAAGGCATGTGCACATCATCACAAATAATTTTATAAACTACTATTTCTATAACTTAACTCAAAGACTAACGGATGTCACAGAAATCAAAAAAAGAATAACTATGCAGTAAGGTAAGTTGCCTGGTTAGGATTTAATAGTAATTTCAACAAGTTAGGTTACATCATGCCTTTATGATTACAATTATTCATATAAATTAGTGTGGAAATAGTATTCATGTTGAGAATGACTGTACTGAGGAAATTCTGCCAGTATGTTTTATAGTAAGTAGTACAATTTATGTCAAATTCAGTGTAAAGAACAAATAAGCAGTAATGCATCCTTAACATGTACAGAATGTCAATTATAATGACACTACACAATCTCACAGTGTATTATAAGACAGAATTACATAAATTTACAGCAGAATCAGATCTGCAGTAAACCTCAGCCGAGTTAATTAACAACAGCAGCAGCAGTGGTTAAGTGCAATAACTACTATCTCACCCTGACTGGCCAATTGTGTAAGAGATAATTGTGAGGCAGATGCATCATGTGCCACTGTTTATTGCCAACGAATGCCGCTGGCGACATGAACGCGGAGTCTGGTCGTGAGACACTTGACAACTGAGACAAACTTTCCTCTGGGTTCAAGTACAGTCGATCTTCACCTTGTAGCAACAGGTGTGTATAGTTGCTCTGTACACACAGCATACTCCATCTGTGAGAAGCGACAGAACCATCTTCGACATTAAACAACAGAGCACACCTGCAAACATCAATCATACTCTCTCTCTTGAGTGGCGTGTCCCTTGATGGAGTGTTTCCGTGTTGACAATGCGTCGCCAGAGTGTATGGTCACTGGCATTTCTCCAGGCTGAGTGGATCCCAATGTTAACTGACTGCACATCAGAACTGATCCCCTCAGCCAGGTGGAACGTGGGCGTCTGCAAGGTCTCCTCCAATGACTGGGCGGTCGGAGTGACGCCTCAATAACCCGAGGGTGATCCTGCTGAAAGCCAGCACGTGCCACATGCCCAAAGAAGTGGAGCCATCTCTCTTGAATAAGATGGGAGACTGTACAACAGCCGGTGGTCTGCATGACCACTTCCACTTGGTTGGGCCCGACATGTAGTACCTGTGGAAATGGGTCTGTGCCTCCAGTGCACCAATGCACTGAATTTTGGTTCAATCATAATGCACAACCAAAAAGCTCAGCAACTGCTAGAATGGCCAACCATGGCTAAAAAGATCTGAATTTAAAACTATAAATATGTAACAGCCAGTCAAAAATTTTCAAGTTCAATACCCACATGTGGCGGCGTGGAGTTGTGGCGACGTGGCATAGTGGTAACGGCGTTGGTCGTATCAGCGAAGTTACTCTAAGTCGAGCCCAGTTAGTACTGGGATGGGTGAGTGTCTGGGTTCGACTCCCGGAGGCGGCACTTTATTTCGGTATGTAACCAGCCACCCAGGTCGACTCAGCCTTTTATCCTTTCGAGGTCGATAAACTGAGTAGTAAGCTGTAATCGGATATGTGTTTCCTTGCACGGGCGTGCCATCTGGTGAAAGCTTACGGGGTGAAGGCCTGGTGTGGTTGATTGGAGAAGTGGTGTGTTTGCTAGCTGCATGACGCGGGTCCAATTGTAAGTTAACGCGTGCAATGGATGGCCGCAATTTGCGCTGCAGCACCATTGGCTCTTGCCAATCAACTGCCACTTACAAGATTGTAAAGCGCGGATGGTCACAATGATTTACTGTGTAAGTAGCGCTATATAAGAATCCGACCTTTACCTTTACCTTTTTTACCTTTTATCTTGCAAGCTGTCTCCTTTTCATGGGCGGATCTGAACCCCATCTAACACAAAGTAACTGTCCTCTGCACTGATGACTATTCAGCTGTGTCCATGTTACGAGCCCTAGCTACTTTCGCAGCATCTGTGGCCAGTTGCTTCTACTGATGGCCGTGCGATACTGAGGTCAGCCAACTAAAAATAACTCACTGAGGAAACTCACATGAATGGAAAACACTATAGCCAGTGCAGTTACCATAATCCTGCACCAACTGCTAACACTTTACGAACACACTTGTGTACTGAACTACTGCTTTCTCATATTTGTGTACCATGTCCTAGAAGCTACTTTACCTAGCTTATGCCACGTTAATCAGTACGTTATACCACTACCACTACCACTACCACCACCACCACCACCGCTGAGAAGAATTCAAGCATCTTCTCTCTAATCTGAGTGCACTAGATGTTGGCAGCAAAGGCATGCGGACAGCTCCAACAAAATATTTCCAGTTCTTAACTAGGGATATTGGCTAACGTAGGCTGATCTGTATAATGGCAACAAAATGGTCGTGTGCATGTATTATTACCAAAGAACTGAAACCAAATTACAAGCACAATATGACACATATCACATACACCAGTTCAGTAAACCCGGGATACTTTTATCAGCAATTACACCTCCTTCTGTTGAACTAACTGCTACTGATCCATGCTGAAATGCTTAAATTTTCCCAACAAATTGAACTTATATACCTGTTTTATTCACTAGGCCATCGTCGGCCTAAAATCTGTCAAAATACCTTACCATGCAAGGATTGACTGAGAGCACACTGCGAACAAACTGCAGCTGCAGCAGGCAGGTACTATTGCAGTGATCAGCCGATGTGTCAGCAGCCTCACCATTCAACACACCAGTGCTGCTTGAATCAGTCGACTGACAGTCGCTTACCATCCACAACTGGTAGCCTTCACTGCCCCAATCCTAAAGCACCATAATTTCAATATCGGACTTCTAACAACCAACAACATCCTTTTAATGCCATGCACTGCCCATATGAGGTTTTAAATATCAGCCGAGACTTCTTCTGAAATACTGGCACAATACTCACAGGATCCCATCCTGTAACCACTAATATTACTCATAAAGACCTCAGCAGTAATTGAGCCTGGGTCACCTGATGGAGGTCACACATTAACTGTGAAGATACAACTAACAAATACTTTTCATAGAGAGAAGTCTCTAAGTACTCGAGAGCTGACACAAAAGGAGCAATACCCCTTCTCTCAGGAGTACAGTGGTGGGTGAAGAAAAGTGAGGCCCAGCCAATGAATGGGGTTAGTGCTTTGAGTCTCCTTCAGTGATATGACACTGTTGCTTGGGTGACAGGAAGGGCAACTGTAAAATAAATTAGCCTCGTGCGGGGACTGATGGTCGACTCTTCGCTACTGATGTTTCTGCCAAGTTCAAAGTCACGTGACACAAAAAGTAGGGAAAATATCAAAAATCCGGCCAGAAAAAATTTAGATATAGTGCACTACTTTAAGAATCAGTGGTCAGTTGTCAGCTTGCATACTAAATGGCAGAGGAGATAGCTTCTGAAAATGGAAGGATTTCTGACTTTGACATTGGATCAGGTCATACTGCATACCGTCGTGCATCACTCATCGACCGCTACCTACACGCCAAATTTCATTAAAATCGAAGAAACTTTTTGTGGAATGATTAAAGTACATACGTACGTATGTATGGATGGACATTTGAGACCCACTTTATTAGGTCGACTCAGAAGAGTTGACCTAAAAATCTGTTCCATAAATGGAGGAAGAAAACCAAGAGGGACTAGGAAAATGGTAGAAAGTCTCAAGAAAATCAATCCTATGACAAACAACCCAAGTATATGCAATAATGCAACGAAACAAGCAACACTTGCAGTTAAACTACATCTGTGATAACAGTCACATTAAAGCAATATCAAATAACAGCATTAAAAATGTTACCATTGATAGGATACGCATCAACGGATATCGAGATGAGTCGTCAGATATTCTACAAACAACAGATCAAATCAGTTATAATTTTGAACGTAATACCTGGGTGTAAGCAATGAATCTAACATAATGCAACTCCATACAGTCAGTAAATTTCAACAGTACTACAATGAGCATGTCCTTCCTCCGTCATGTGGTCATGCCACTCTTAAAGCAGCACTGAGCACGGGGATTGGCATGCAGCAGACATATCGCCTTAAATCTTGCCACATTTTGCCGTAATTGGTCTTCCAAACTCCACTTTCACATCAATCGACTATTGGACTGTCTACAAGGGGCAGGTGAACTGACCAGAACTCAAACACGTAACTGTAGCCCTAACCTTTCAAAATTAAGAAAATAATAATGCAATGACATAATAATGACATGTCATCATGCCAATCAACTGCACTGGTAGTACACATATTGTTCTTTCGCTCAAATGGCATTCATTTCTGGAGTTACTCCAGTTCGTGCTTGTTGCCAATGAGAAGATTTTGAAATGGAGCAGGTTATTGCGGCCATAAGCCTTAATGTCACCCAACCAGCAGCGTCAATGCACTCAAGGGTACTGCAGTGGTACAGGTAACTGATCCCACAACAACCTGAAACAGCATAAGATAGTTAATAAAGTATACACGAGTTTCAGCAAAAGTGAGTATGATAACACACCCTGCTTCTACAGCCATTGAGTGATGAAGTAGTGAACCAAATACACTCCAGATGGAAAATCCACCCTGCTCCCAACACATAGCTAAGGCAGTACCATCTGGAGTCCATCGCATCTCCCTTACTGCTCCACACACTTGACTAGCATCTGCAACAAGCCAAAGCACGTCATCTGACAATGCTAAAGACACATTCAGTTGCATTACATAGCATTTTATATAACTGAAAACACCTTCCGTGATGCCCCACGACAGCAGCACTAACGCATATGCCAAACGTTTCATTGGATAATACAGTGTGTCTCAAAAAAACAACAACAATACACTTTACATTTGACCATAACGTTGGCAAATGTAGACCAATTTACCAAATTCTTTCACTTTCAGATTCCTGAGGAAATTGTGTACACACACACACTATCAAGATTCTCCACCTCACCTTAAGTACGTTTCTACACTACCTTGTTTAACTTGAAAATTACAATTGCTGCCAATTTCAATATCGTATTGCATGTGAAAACTCAAGAATTCATCTTGCAAGATATGAAGCCACCTTAATAGATCAGATCGGAATCCTGTGACTATAAAATCGGGAAAAAAATGCAGCAGTGCTAAGATGAGGATCCTTGATGCCAGCAAAATGCAGTAGTGGATGATTGACATGTAACATGGGCTGATAAGCTCGCACCAGTGAATGGCGTAAACATCTGCTAGCTTGTGTTTGTATCAAAGATGGATGTTTTAAGCATTAGCTTTAACTTTCAGACTATTCATCAGGTAGAGGGACTGCAGTAGGCATTAGTTACAAACACTACTATCACCTTCTAACAATGGAAAAGTCATTTGTTGCATAAAATTTGCGGAGTTTGTCATGAAATCAAATTCCGAACGTTCGTGCATTAACTGCATTTTGTGCTTCATGTATTGCACAAAAATAAAGTAAATCACCACTATGATATTTTTATAGCATTTGTTGTCTAAATATTGTTAAGTTTTGTTACGTTACAAGTGAGACTGATTATTCTGAGAATATAAGTAATAATACAGCCATTATTTAAAGTTCTGAATTTCGCAAGGTAGTGTAGCGACACAGTTAAGACGAGGTGGAAGACACTACAGTAGTTACATAGACAGTTTCCTCAGGAACCTGACAGTAAAAGAATTTCAAAAATCGGTCTACATTTGCCACAGTTATGATCAAAAGTCAAGTGTGTACTGTTTTTTGAGACACTGTGAAGAATGCATCTTTTGAGTCAAACAACCTTGGAAAAGGTAGAATGACATTATAATACATAATGTAAAAATTGTAAAAAGTGGATAAGGCAAAAAGGATTGTAATCATTGCACTAGACCTTATCCTTTTCTTTATCCACTCAATCTTGAGAACAGATATCGTCCTTAACATCAGCTCTATGCAACCAGTACCCAGTTCTGACAAATGTCATGTGACTAATAAATAAGCGAGAAGAACACACTGATTAGACTGTTACAATGGCAAAATTGAGACATCACATTTTACAACACGGCATACCTGGAAAATCTTTGGACGAAATGACAAGTGTATGTGATATTACAAGAGCACCAGTCATTTCATCTAAGTGATATACAGTGCCTTCACCACTGCAGCATGACCACACACAACAAGCACTCCATCAATAAATCTGCTACACATCCATTTTTCATATTACAATTCTAACAATTCATGCATATGTAACTCTGTACCAAATATGCATACTGATGTGCAAAACCATTCTACACTCTAACCTTATAAATATTATTATTAAACAACTGTCCATACAATGATTGCAAAATACTGGTACTATCCATATACAACTGTTCACTGTACAAACTGGACTACTGTACGGTCAAGGTCAAGGTCGGTGAAGGAGTTATGTGCTCTACTGGGCCCTTCTAGTTCTCACCAGTTTTGCTGTCCAACATTCCTTTACTCCACATTTAGTTGGTTGGGAGATTAACGTCCACTTTCAGCACAAAAATAGGCTATATCGGGGACAAGGTCTTGGGTAGAGATTTAGTTCCACCAGGTTAAGGATGGCCAACGATACAGTAACCTCCCGACTTCATGGCCTTTTTGTTCAGTGATGACCAACATTACAAAAGATAGGGGAGGCTCATGTAAGTTATAATGCTCATGACTATAACAGGGAGGAACTAACCAACCACCACGAGACCTATTTATCAGTTCAATTTGATATCTTGTGTAAAATGTGTAATTGCTGTTCTTCAGTTCCTATAATATATCAGTGCCTAACGACTTTTGTTGTATAATCTTTTCTGTGTTGATCTGGCTTTGGCATGTTTCTCTTAGGTAAAATCCTAAAGAAGCGTCCAGGGGACCTCCCACCTATGTACCAGACCTGCCCCCTCCGCCCCCTCACTCCACACTTAAAACTCATCTGCTTCCTTCATACCACATACTTCGGACTGGCTTCACACTCTTTTATATAAACACAAATGCTTATTAACATTGTTTATATTTTTTAGTTCTTTCTTTCACAATCAGTGGCTATGTCAGTATTGCAGTCTAAGCTGGTTGGCCATCATCACTGTCTGACAAAGATTAACATCCTCTATTGTATGTCATATCATAAACAGTAAGGAGACAGCGCTGTTAACAGTAAAGTATAGAGTAAAGTAAAGTATATGTCGATTTGTATAGCGCATCTTCGTAACTACCTCTAATGCACTCAGACATGGATCACAGTTTTAACTGCAAATTACACTAAGCATGCCTTTACTCCCCAGCCGCAGAGCATCACTGCCCTTTGGCTGGTACGCATTTTGCCGTCCCATGGAGGGTAGAAGGCTAAGTCAACCTGGGAGAAGGCTGAGTCGACCTAACATTGCTGAGGAAAACTCCAGCAGCTTCTCCGTAATCTGGATGTGCTAGCTGCCGTAAACAAGTGCATGCAGACAGCAAAACTCTGCACCAACAAAATCCTTCAGTTCTTAATGTTCTTGATGCACTGTGATCTGTATACCGGCCGTAAAATGGTTCTACTGTGTGTGTGTATATATATATAGTAAAGGTAAAGGTAAAGGTCGGTTTCTTATATAGCGCAGCTTACGCAATGACCGGACCAGCGTGCTGTACAATCTCGGAAGTGATAGTTGATAGGCAAGAGCCAGTAGTGCTGCAGCGCAAACTGCGGCCATCCAATTGCACACGTTAACGTACAATTGGACCCGCATTATGCAGCTAGCAAACACACCACCGCTCCAATCAACCGCACCAGGCCTTCACCCCGTAAGCATTCACCAGACGTCGCCACTCGTGCGAGGAAGCAAACATCCGATTACAGCTTACTACTCAATTTATTGACCTCAAAAGGATGAAAGGCTGAGTCGACCTGGGTGGCTGGTTACATACCGAAATAAAGTGCCGACTCCGGGAGTTGAACCCGTACACGTCACCCTTCCCAGTATTAACCGGGCTCGACGTAGAGTAACTTCGTTGATACGACCAACGCTGTTAACACTACGCCATGCCGCCATAGTGTCATATTATAATATTCTGAAGAAATCAAGACATCAGTAACTTCACATATAGCACTGATCAAGACTGTGTCAAACAAATACATGATATTTCAAAAAAAAAATAACTGACTGAAACCTACTTTGCACTTCCAAAAGCCATGAGAGCGTACTTATGATTGACTGCCACAGCAGTTGCCTGTGACATTTCTTGAGCCATCACGCCAACCATTTGCTAAAACAACAAAGTCAATTAATCAGTGTCAATGAGTCAAGTCAGTCAATCAATCAATCAATCCATCAATCTACGTAATGCCTCTTTGACAAAGTTCTCCAAGCAGGGTATCCCCTGTTCAAGGACTTTCAAGTACCTTTTCAATGACTTTTCAAGGACCATTCTATGACAACTATGTGCATTCCGAAAGATACTGCAGTATACCGCTGTCTACATGCAGCAACTATTTTACACAGCAACAGATTCCTTAAGTAATCAAGGGCAAACATAACGTTACAGGAATTCACAGTATCACAATGTAAAGTTCACATCAATAGCCTTCCATTATCCAATCAAAAGTTTCCTAAACCAACAACAGGGTGGATGCTAAACAACCACCACAAGACCTAAACCAACAACTCATATTCCAGGACTTTTTAAGGGCTTTTGAGGACCACCGTCATTTTCAAAAGCTGTCAAGTCCTTGAATTTGCAGCTTTTAAATTCAACTACTTTCAAGGATCTGGGGATACCCTATCAGAGGCGCCTGTCACAAATATGCACACTCAAACACTCAAACAGCCATGTCTTAATGCCACATTTGAACTGCAGTCCAGTTCAGGTGGAAGCTTGTTCTATAGCTCATTATCAATAAGCATCAACTGCATGCACTGTAAGGTAATTATGCAGCATAACCACATGGTTGTGGTCTAGTGACTAGAGTTGGGTACAAACTTCAATGACGTACACTGAGAAAAGGACATCATTCAAATATTATGGTCCTTGAACTTAGAGAGTTGAATGCCATCGATATAAAATGCAGTATCCAAAATAACTTGACAATAAGCCACATCGCCGACTTGTCACCCTTCGTGCCTGCAAATGGATTCGTCTGATCGTAACCCCCATCTAATATATGGTTCCTTGTACCCACATGAGTGAGCCACAATTGGCATCTAGTTTGGTTCTGCTGTTTTTGCACAGTATATCAGTGTGTCCATCATACACATAGACAGACAAACACACCGATCATGCTATGTATGACATCTTTAGCAATAAACTGCACTGCGTGCGTGCGATGTGGCATAAAAACATTGAACTTCTTTGTCCCAGTTGTGGGTAAAGTCCCAGCACCAACGAACTCGGCATGGTGATACAGTATGTCCATATCAAGCCTTGGCTTGATATGGACATACTGTCCACACCACTTTCGCACCTCCAACACATTTTGGGATCCAACATAGTTTTGCCACTTAAGGGCGCTTAAAATTTGTGGGAATATGCATCATAAGGTTAAACCCCCATAACTCCAGAACCCTTGACCAAATCCTCCCAAATTTTAATAATTAAAAGTGCATGTACCTGCCCACAAACCCTGACAACTTTGTAAAAATTACACAACACATATGACCCTGCTTGGCATTTATGTTAACAAATTGTGAAATATTTTACGTTTTTGGAGCCATACACCCACCACTGCACAGACAAAAGTGAAATTTAACATGGAGGAGTCAACTGAAAGTGTAACGTATCACTATTGCTGGCAAAAAACTTCAAAATTTTCCAGGGATTAATTTAAATACCAGCATATACATCCTGCCTTTAAAAATGTCACAAAAGACTAGACTTAAAAGCAGTCTGTAAAAGTCTGTAAAACTGGTCATTTTTGTGCGAGTATCATTGTGCACAACTGTGGTACGCAATACAGCACAGAACAGTTCTGATAACAGCACTGATCAACGTGACATCATCACTAGATTTGTTAGCTAGTGTGTTTGTCCTACTCAGGGATCACCGGCACATGCATGCGAAGAATGATTCTATTGTTAGCAACAAGTAAAGAGAGTTGACCAGCACTATTTCCCATCTTATCCTCCAGAGTGATGCTCAGACGTTGTCTACTGGTGGGGAGGGGCAAATGTGTAAGTGCGATTAGCAAAGATGCAATACTTCAATAAAAAAATATTAACTGAGTGAACAAGGTCCATTGATGGTGTCCAGAGAGGCAGGGCATAGGGTGGCAAAACAGTTCACAACCAGCATTCACGCAGCATTGATATTTACAGTTTACAAAAGCACAACTTTGCTACAGGATGACAAGAAGTTAAACAACTGACACTTGGCTCAAACTTGTGACTGTTGGCAGTAAGAAAAGCTGCACGACCATTAGACAACACGGCGGCAAAACCTCCAAGCAGAGCACTGTAGTGAAGTGCTCGAACATAGACGTTCGCAGAGTTCAGCTGCGATGCTAACAGCACAGAAAAGAACACTCAGTGAAAATCTACAGTACTACTTGGCCAAACTTAATTTATTCATATCTGCAATCCCTAAACAAATCATTATTCATCAGCTTCTTGATATTGGCATTCTTTATTGAATTTCTGTAAGCCAATCACACTGCAGTAATAACCATAACAACAGTAATTGAATCATTTGATCTCACTTAATTCTGCATTAACTGAAGTTTTCATGTGCACTGTAATAAAGCTACTCAAATATTTATGTACATACAGAAATTCGGATTCCAATATGCACAAGAAAAAAACGAAGAACACACATCTTGAATGCTGGAGGTCAGTCGAAAATGGAATGGATGCTACTTCAATTGTCATTTCAGTATTCAGCACGCCATCAGACCAGCGCAGCCGCTGAAGGAGACCTCGACCAGTTGAGACAAGCAACTCGTCTCGCAAACATACAAAGCTGCAAATGGCACCACCACAACTGCTGAATGATCACGTGACGAAACATACCGTTAATTACAGGCCAAAAAAATTCACCATCACTTGCAAAAAACCTGAACTAAATTACAGTCAGCAGTTCATGGCCTTCAAGTAATTAGGAAGACTTCAAAAGTGTACAGAAACCATTAAAATTAACTGCTAACAGTAGAGGTACCATAAGTAAACTGGTAGTGGCGTTGGACAGTCAGCATAAAGACAAGAGTCCGATGGTGGATGACAAAACGAAAGTCAAGCCAGTGGTTGGGATCAGTGCTTTGTTTCCTCCAGTGCTCTGAGAGCCATTAAAATGCAGGTGGGTAAGGCAATCAGGCCAGGTGTAATTAGTTGATGTATCAGCCTATCGGTGCCTACTGGCCAAGTCACCGACAAGATGCTGTAGCCAACAGCGACAACTAACCCTATCGCTGACAGGTTGACCATAATACTAATCCGAAACATTCAATTCCTAGCTTTTTACATAAACAATTCACAACTACTGTGAACCAAAACTGACAGTCAATACACACTTAACGGTGCAAAATGTTAAATATGTAACACATTTTGTACACCAATAGTGCCAATAAGTGGATGCATTAACTAGTTACACAGGCCCGCTCAGCATCACCCTCACACACCACTCTATGACATACAGCAGTCGCATCAGACAATGACCACGTCGTTAGTTCATTTGTTATTGCGGGCAGAGGTCTAGCCTACTCTTAAACCTAGTGCTAAGACCTCATAGCGGTCCAATGTACGTGCCCAGAACGAGAAGGGGTAGATAGTGTGTGCTAGTGTGTGTGACATGCAGGGTGCAGGAGGGGTAAGTAGGTAGTGAGCAGCTTGTAGGGTATTTATAGTGTGCTCCCTCTAGACATGGCCTACTGTCTGGCTAGCATTTACTTTACTGGTGCTATGTGTTGTACACCAGTCAATGGCCAGTCATGCCTTTTAGCTGCAGCTCACACCTTCGTGGCTGATGTGAGAATGTATAAAACTATAGTCTTTTTTTAGTTCTTTAACCTGATGGACAAGACCAGGTAATGTTCGGTTAACTTATTTTACTAAATACAAAACACTTTTTGCATTATGTGAATAGCTTTATATGTGTATAGATTGGTTGGTTTGGAGATTAACGTCCCTTTTAACCACAAAAAATAGGCTATATCAGGGACGAGGTCTTGGGTGGAGACTTTACTTCCGTCAGGTTAAGGATGGCTAACAATATAGTAACCTCCTGACCTCGTTGCCTTTTTGTTCAGCTATGACCCAAAATGGGAAAGGACAGGGGAGGCTGATATGTCATTATGCTAGCGCCTTCAACAGGGTGGAAACTAACCAACCACCACAAGATCTATTTATCAGTTCAATGTGATATCTTGTGTAATTGCTGTTCTTCAGTTCCTATAAAATATGAGTGCCTAATGAATCATGTTGCATAATATCTTTTCTGTATTGATCTGGCTTTGGAATGCTTCTCTCTTCGTTTGTTCGTTCGTTATTGCGGGCAGGGGTCCAGCCTACTCTGGACCCCAGCGCTGAGAACCTGCTTCTCTCTTAGATAAAACCGAAAAGAAGCATCTGGGGGACCTCCCACCCACATTACCAGACATACCCCTCCACCCTCTATATATATGTATATCAGAAACACATCGTGCAGGTTGGATGAACTTTAATGGCGCTTTTAACACAATTTAGAGGTATATCACGCCTTTAAGAGTTATAGTAAATCATGCAAATATATAACTTTGATGAAAAAAACAAACTCTGTAATATTTGTGCAACTTAAGTGCATAAAATTCATCAGTGTTAGTGTAAAAATACTACTGGTGTCAAGAATGTTATGTACACTGTACATCTGGTCATTATATGGTTTACAGCACATCACACAAAACTGGCTATCGGTGAATATACACTCAAACTCATAGCAACATGGTGAGCAAGTAATGTTTACAGCAGAACTGGGCCTCATCGAGCAGAAAAGCAGTCACACCTGGTAACTCCACCAAGTATTTGAACACAGAACAGCTGTGATATTGACAGTGCTGGTATACACTCAGTGAACTGTGATGCCAGCGCATCCGGGTGTCCACCCCTGTATGACACGACAAGTATAAAACATGTTACAAGTTAATACTGGGCATGTAATCTGTCAATCCTTCAGCAATATTTAACAGAATAATTTTGCACTACACACTTGTTATGCCATGCATTAATTAATCACTTATTAATTCATAAAATACAAAAAGACAAGAGAGCCGAAAATAAATGTAGGACTGAATGATATGCCCTAATATATCATTTAAATTTATTAAAATGCAAAATATCTACCTCTCCTCTCGGTAGTTGAACAACGTTTGGGTTCTGACATTTTTGTCAATTTCTATTTGATAAAAGATTATAAAACCCAATGACGTCTGCAAACAAAAACCAATTAACATAACTGTAAAATAAATACATAACATCAACAAGGCAATTGTAGATAGCAGACTTTGCCCCCTTCACCGGAGAAGATCGAGCCACAACCATAGGCAACATGCACCAAAAATTTGGTAAAGATCACACATGTATTTCCAGCAATATCCTCGTAAACAGACATGATAGACAGATGCAGACATACTAATCACAGTACTTGTGCACCTATTGCAGGGGTCTGCAATGCGATGAATGCATCCTTTGTTACACCATGCTTCAGGTAATCACAGGGGCCATTATGTTCGTAATTCTTCCCATTAATTGACAAACTTCTCAGTTCCACTTTTAATTTAGTCCGCGAGTGATTACAAAATAGTTAGTCAAAATTATGCCCTTCAATAACAGCAAATTTAATTACTGTCATTACAACCACCAAACTTTCACAGCCATCATGGTGATTAGCTACCATCGAACCAACACCGACATCGTGGTGTTTTAGTGTTCTGGGCACTGTTTCCTGAAAAGTGCACCTCACTATTCCGCGGAGCAGCAATAGTCATCTAAATGTCGCATCAATTGATCCCACGAGAATGCACGGCGAGTTGGAAACACCGCCCACCCTCCCCAAGCATCTGCTTCCCCACTTGCAAACGACACCACAGCTTCTATTTTCTATCGCATCACAGACTGCCTTTGTTTGCAGCCACGGCTTACCGAGACAATAGTGGAGCAGCGGCAACGTAATTTTGTACCTAGGACTACTAGTGCAATCAGTGGTCTTAATAGCAATGGCGGTGGTTGTTGATGTGTGCATTGTGATGAGGCATGAGGGGAAAGGAACAAGACAGATTGACCAATAATGCATGGTGCACTGCATACTGCATGTTCAAAAAGGCCAGCCAGCACATCACATCCAGATAAATGAACTAAGTGTCCAAGTTTAAAGCACAACAGAAACGGCCAGCGGCTAGTGGCTATCCGGATATCAATTAACAACCCCAGCTTTGACATCGACCAATATTCGCCGCCGCCACCGGCACTGCAGTGGCATGTCACAAAACACCGCCACCGACCGAGTTGCAAATTCCTGCCACCATAACAACATTAAATTTAATTCTGTTCAACTTTATGGTAAATAAGTAAATTTAAGCAAAATCGGTCCTTCCTAGCAAAATTCATACCACTATACGGCCTATTATAAAAAAAACAATATGTCATCCACAAAACCGGAAGTACATAACGTATCACAGCAATGCCGGAGGAGGACCTAGCTACGGCCATAGGCAACATGCACAAAACATTTGGTAAAAGATCACGCATGTGGTTGCGCAGATATCCTCACGAACAGACAAACAGACAGACACACAAAGACATACTCATCACAATACTTTGTACCCCTTACAGGGGCAAAGTAAAAACACTAATAAAGCATTTAATATACTGTATATACGTGTCACTAAATATGAAACTCAACAGATGACTTACCCTAATACTAGTAACAACATGAATGGCAAATATAATCAATATAGAGATTTATAATCTTATAAAACTAGTTACAATAATGTTCAATAGATCAACTGTCTTGACAAATAACACACAAGTTCAAAATTAAACTCCGCTAACTAAAAATAAATGCTGCAAATGTTTGCCAACAGAAAAAGCCGCAAAACTGAAAACTGCAGCAAGTGCTTATCTCAAGGCAACTTCTGCTCTAATGACGGAATTCTTCAATATGGATCATAGAACACACACTTGACCAACTTTGGGTATGGGGTGGTGGCTGGGCAGAAGTATACCCTGTGTAGGCCTCGGATCGTTGTTCCCTGCGGCCCGACCACGCGGTATGGCACGCATACGTGGATCGTCACCTCGCCACTGGTGTCCTTTTCAACGCCGCCCGCTAAACGACCACCCACGCCACCAACCAACACGCCGGTACTGGCGGCCTGGGCACTGAGGGGCTGGTGCGGATCTGACTTTAATGTTCAGAGGCGCCGAGTGAATTCCCGTTTGGTGGAGGCAATGTCCTCACAACAGTTGACACGTTGCATGCTGCTTATGTGAGATAATGCTTTCAGTAAAGCTGCTGTATTCTCGTAAAACTGTTTGATGTTGACTCCCGCATGGATGTGCTGACCAGCTTCCTGAAGCTACATCTAGTGAGCAATCAGCGGCGCAACCAATCGATGTATCTGTGCCTGAGAAAAGATGAAACGATACCGCTGACAGGCCACCAACCAGTGGCAGCACTACACCAGGATGCGCTAAATCATATGATGTTGCTGTACAGCTTATGCCCTTGCTGTCACAGTGACTCAAGTTACATGAATCAAGTTCCGATTACTGAAATTTGAGTCACATTCCAAGTTGAAAATCAAAGCTTCGAATATTCAAACTTTGTTTAACATCCCTGATATACACAGCACCTCGATAATACTCATTCTACTTTCACTAACAAAATTTTGAACTGTATGTTAAGAATAAGGCATTATATTAATGATAATATACTGACACACACACACACACAAAACAAATGAATATATCCTTCGATGAAACAACAGAAATGTGGCAGCAGAACTGTGGCGAACAAATTGCAAATTTTGACAAGTGATATAGGATAGAGAAGTACCTATTGCACCATTAAACTTGCAAGTGTTTCAGTTTATGCAACACTTACTGTTATTGCTAGCTTGCTAGAATCTGGTTTCCATCTGGCAAGTTGATTACTACCATACTCACTCATTGAGGTTTGTGACCGCCACAGACAGACAATTTCAACGGATGGCTGAAACAAATAATCACAAATAATCATGCATTACCACAAAAACATTAATAAACACTATCACACCATCAGTCATCAACAGCTTGAAGACTGTATTGTGTAAAATGACACAATACAGTATGTGGCCGAAGTGATAACTGAAGTGGTCCGCTCTATGTGCACGAGCTGTTTACTTCCTGCATTTGACGATGCCTAGTGTCACATGCCTGCGACTGAGTGATGTGAGCACTATCTGCTATGTTACTTATTTTCAGTTTCCAATTCGATCTGCATTTCTTCCATATATCAGCCGCCAGGCAGCATCAGCACTGTGGCATACTATTGGTTTTAATACGCAATAACATAACGAATGTTGCCAAAAATTTGGGTAGGTATGTTTCCTCTATGGAGTGTACAGCCCAGGGGAATAATTCTGAATTCATTCTAACTGTAAAAATGTAAACTAGACATCCTGTAGGGGGTCATTTGGTAGTGAATTTCCTGTGATCTGTAATCATTGTGTAGTTATGGTGGCCTGAAGTCACAAAACCTGGAAATATTGTGAGCAATTTTTGCATTAATTTTAAAACAACCTCTTATGGTAAAATTTTCAAAATTCTGTTCAGAAAATTCACATGGTGACACCGATCGACGATGTTATGTTCAAATGTCGCAAAATTTGTCCTACGGGAAATCGTTGAAATGGTGCATTATTTACATGACAAAAAATTTTGACTGCATCTCAAACTGTCACTACTGCATGGATCACGCCGAAAATCTGCAGTGGCCAGCGCAACAATGTGCTCACAGTACTAAAGAATTCATCCAAATCAGTTCACTTTCGGTGGAGTTACAGCAGAATGTGTGAACACCGTTTTTTGCCCTGTAGAGTATTTCCATAATTGGCCCGAAGCTATGCTTCACTTCAGGCGAATAAATGTCAGTCTGCAAATGCAGTTTAAACTTTAAAACAGCAAAACAATCCAGCCATATAAAAACCAAAATATGTGCAAATCTGTAACCACATTACAGTAACCAGGAAACAATAAACAGACATGACATAGTCTAAGAAAACACATGCACAACAGTACTCACACAGATACCGTCACAATGAGCTTCTTAAGACATGCCACTTATTTGACAATGTAACGAGGTGTCGCCTAATGGGACGTAACAGTACTGGCCTGCCGTGCAGTGTCGGCTGCCCGACCGCCCACGCACCCGTCCCTGCGGCGGCTTAATGCCCTCACGCCCGACCTGCCAACAGAGTTACAGACGATGACAGATAACAGACAACAGACGCCAGCAAGCAAAACAATACTGGCCCAGTAGCGGGCCAGTAATAAATATGAGTTCACCTTGCAGAACCAAATTCCAACAGTCCTCTCAGTAAGAACTGCAAACAAGAAACGATCATAGCTGGCAGCAACACACGCAAGTGGACTGTCATCATTGTGAGCAATCAGCTGCTTGGGCCAGCTCAGAGGAAAATACATTGCCCCTCTAACTCATCACAGTAAGTCGTTCCAATAATCAGACATCTTCAAAGACAAAAATACACACAGTCTCAGGTCTTGTTCAGATATCCTTCTGGAATAAATCTCAAAAAGAGCTCTGAGGATAATTGGAGATTTTTACAGACCAGATGCCCTTCCTGTTGCCCGATGAACAGTTTTGAAGCACTGAAGGAAAAAAGCACAACACTAGTATTACCGGTATATAAACAGAGAGAAATAATACAGTAACAAATAAACACTGCTAATTAGCCAAACGCAGTGCAAAGTGCTATCAAAATGAATACAGAGCTTTGGAGACACTCCTGGTTGCTAACAGACAGCAAGGAATGGTGTCCATCCTGCAAATAATAATGTTCCAGCAATTCAAAATGACTCGAGAACAAGACTAACCTAGTCTGTTACACAAGAACCAGACACTGGCAGATGTATTAAAGATTGCAAATCAAGACTGAGATGTTCCAGTGGTCATACGTGTAACATCTACAGTCAGCATCACTGCAGTAAACTGTACCGTGACCTTGAAGTATATTTTTGCACTTACGTCACGTTAATGAACATTCTTTATACTACTACTACTACTCGGCTCGGACACGGGGGTTTTTCGGTGGCGGGTCCGAAAGAATGGAACAGTCTTCCTGCTACACTTCTACAGCCTGACGTTGAACTCGGGCAGTTCAAAGGACTTTTAAAGTCATTTTTCTCAGGCGAGGCTGCAGCTCACTAGTGACTTTGTTTTTAATGCACTGTGAATAAATTGATTAACTCACTCAGACACTCACTCACATGACCCTGGTTATAAAACAAGAATGGAACCAGAACCCTGAATTTGTAAAGTTTTAGTTCTAGTTCTAGCTCTAGTTCAATAATCGTCAGACCACTTTCGCGTATCACGACGATGGGCGTGTGCACACTGCTCAGGGTGTGTGACGGAGCTGCGCATGGAATGCGGTGATGGTATCCGCGCTGACGCAGGCTTCGGGAAGACAGTTCCACTCAGGTACTGTTCTAACAAAAAACGATGTTTATACTGAGCAGTATGTGACAGAATGCTTGAACTTGAAACTGTGGTGATGTCTGGTTCTAGAGTCAGTCGGCAGTAAAATAGCATCAGCTTGTACAGAACCCGCACAGAACTAAAGCATTGTACGTAAACAACTAAACTTGAAATTTGTTCATTAATTTCTACTACGGATAAAACATAATCACATTTTGCAAGAAATAAAAACCAAAAAACCAGTCCAACACAGCTGTTTCTCGCGTGATTTTGCGAGACTACTGAAACGCTACATCTATACACTGACATGGCATGTGGCATTAAAAGACTTTACTCGCGCCGCGCGGCGCAATCCACGCGTGTCTGTCTGTCTGTGTGTGTGTCACACGCCGGTATTGTATCAAAACGGCTAAACGTAGGATCACGCAAACAACACCACGTGACAGCCCAGGGACTCCTTACCTGGTACGGCCGTACCAGGAGAAACTCCGGATCCGGCCAAGGACCATGCGGAATTAATCCAAGAATAGGTCCATCTTATATTTCCTGTAGTGTTGTAGTTGTT
>Ga0209780_1000211_pt1 | contig 28799 bp, 20 predicted proteins | sample WorMetexBAHAMAS2_FD_187384 | JGI IMG/M metagenome (GOLD analysis project Ga0209780, IMG submission 187384) | Marine gutless worms symbiont microbial communities from Max Planck institute for Marine Microbiology, Germany - Inanidrilus exumae... | ecosystem: Host-associated > Annelida > Digestive...
TAATATTTGTTAGGGGGCACTTTTAGGAAATCGGTATAGCAGCGCTTCTTTTTCGAGTAAAGCCACGTCATGTGGAAAAGTTTCGAAAATATCGGTTTGCAGACGTCGGAAAAAGTGAGTTGGGAAAAAAAGAAACATGCGCAAAACATAAGATCACAGACCATGACAATCAGAACGGGCGATCTAATAAATTCGGTAACTGCAATATCATTGTCATTATCGCCAGAATAAACATAATATTATTCACTTTAGTCAAATCGTCCACTGTAACGTGTGTCTGCAGCTGCCTGTAAATTGCCCGGAATTCGGTCAATTCACTGATAGTGACTTTGAGACACTTACGGCACTTGCCTACGCGTAAATAAAGATACTAAAATATGAAGGTTTAATACCAAACTTTTGCTGAAAAATATTCCCCCCAAAATGGCCATGGCGCACTTGCGCCACCGATAGATAGGGATAGACGCCCCTGGACATAGTGATAGTCTACCTACGTTTTTTGGCTACGACTTCATGTCAAACCGCCGCGTCGCAGCTAAAACTGCGAGTACGCTCGGATGATGTACAGTAGAAAAATGACTATTAATATTAACAGTAGCTGTAAAATCACTGACTCGGAGGCTGTATCGTCACGAGCAGAGGTAGAAAGGCTTACCTTCGAAGAACTGTAGCACTCGCGGCGACGCCGTTGGGCTATGTCCGACGGTACTTGACTGCCGGCCGGTGCTTCAACCGACGAGAGTCTGGAATCGGCGAGATATCAGTGCAACAGACTGAGTGGCGGTGTATGCGGATGAAGCTTATGCAGTGCGATATTGGCCAGCAATGGTCGTCGACTATAACGCAGCAATAGTCGCAGCTTGCCTTGACGTACGACGCTGCGGGGCATATATCGCGTTCGCCGACGCTCGAATACAACGGGACAGACATTATATCGACGTCGTTGCCAGGCTGATATGACGGCTACATCAGCCTCCCGTGTAGAAACTATTGCATCAGTGACAGCTCCATGCAAGTCTGTTGATCGAATAGAGATGGTCACCAGCCACTGAATCTAATTATTCTAATCCTGTCGACCAGGTCGCTGTGTGTACTGCGTCATGCAGCCATTGGCGTCGGTGGCTTTGGAGTATTCGGCTATTTTCTACTTACCATGTTCTCGAACTGAACAAGGATCAATGTGGCTCTCCGAAGAGTATGTAAACTTGTAAAATGGTAGGCTATTCATTCCACTCCTTGAGATGTTTGGTTCTACCGTACCGCTGCCCTTGTGTACTGTTGAAGTGCGTCTACGGTGTTCTGGGTGCATCCAGCTATGTACATGGATGTATCCATAACACCGTATGGAGACGCCAATATTCTGTGGACGTCTGTAGTTGTGGCATACATAACACGACTACAGACGACAACAGGATATTTGAGTTTTGCATTCTATGGGACCGTAGATGGAACAGTTTTCCATCAGCCATGCGCGACAAGTTGACAACAGTATATATGCTTGCACTGAGGACTTTCAAACAGAAAATGAAAACGCGTTTCTTCTGACAACAACGAACATAATCCAGCGCGGCTGTAGCGTTCTGTATCTTCGGCGCCATCGATACATTTATCAATACTTACTTACTTACATACTACTACAATGGACTGTCTGGATCGACTCATTCATTCACTGGTATACTCCAAGGAGCGAGCCGTGCTGACAACTTCACGATAGTGAGCTCCGACGGATGCTTGTGCGCCACCCAGAATTCAGGCCGAGGCTCAATGGGTCGTTTTCCACTGTACGTAGCCAGGAAGTTGCCGGGCGACAAGGACATCGTTTCCATTCTGGAGGCGGTCTCTGGAGTGCTGCCGCGACAACACTGTAATGTTCTTCTCTCTAAAAATAACTGATCGCTCCTTTCGTTATGCTTCACCTTGTCTCTGGAATCAGTTTCCTTTGTCTCTTCGTCAACCTCATTCTGGTACCAGTTCCTCCATTTTCGACTCACCTATTCATTTAATTCACCCATCGTTTCTTCCTCTTCTGATTCATCACTCTGCACATTCATAACTTCCTATCTCTTTCACTCCAGGCTTAAAACCTACATGTTTCATAAATCGTACCCCCGTAGTTTCACTTCTTCCTCCCAGACTGCTTTCACAGACTATTGCCTAGACCATTTCCTCTGAAATACTTGGTTTCCTTATTGTTTCTTTTCTGTGGAGTGAGCTAGATTAAGCTGGCCATCTCGACTGTTTCCGAGATATTATTACTTATTTCCCAAAATTTAAAGATTTCACATGACTCTAAACACATCCCTATAGGATGTAATATATCATTCATGCATTAGTACACCTCTGTATCAATGAGCGCACGGCATTTGAAGTGCAAGTGCCTAGTTTCACTGACTCCAAAGATATGATGGGGGAGGGCAAAATTATAAAAAACGGATCAAGTGACCCTGACCACATCCATAGGGGCTAGTCTGTCATCCCAATTAAAAGGCTAGCATTTGATATATTCTACCTGCATGCAAAATTTGGCGACTCTGGCTTCAGCCGTTCCGGAGATATGATTGCGGTCATCGAAATAGAAAATGGGTTATGTGACCTTGACCACGCCCCTTTTAGGGGTGGTTTGTCATCCGTAGGCTAGGATTTGATGCATTCTACCTGTATGCAAAATTTGACGATTCTATAGCTTAAGCCGTTACAGAGATATCGTTGGGGCCCTAAAATTCAAAGTGGTTCGTGTGACCCCGTTTTGAGATATAGCGAAATATTGGTTGAAAATCGCCCATTAGAACCTACCCCACCTCTATTTGGCGCCCCCGTTTGGGGTGACCTTGTCGGAATTTCGCCGAGATCTTTGGCATCATAAAACTAGAGTTCCTGGGCTATCGTACGACATTATTTGCGTGATCCCGCGTTTAGCCCTTTTGGTATACAGTTCCGGCTTGTGACAGACGGACAGACAGACGGCAGACAGACGGACACACGACGACAGCATATACCGCGCTATAGCATAGCGTCGCGAGTAAAAATGGGCCTATAAATTGGATTATACTGTGTTCAATGAGTCATACGCGCAGCATGTAGCAATGTTCAAACCTAGAACGCTTATCACTTTGACCCCGCTATATGTGCAAAGCATTGCGCTCAGCGTGTCTCTCTGTTTGTCTGTCATCACAAAACTTTGTGGTCATGGTTCGGTCCTCCTCTCGCGGCAGTGCAGTACGTTATGTAATTCCGGTTTTGTTAGTGGTTTTCACACAATGAAGCGAATGGGCCAGAATCAAAGACGAGGCGTTTCATCCAGTTCGTCAGGTGGCGGCACCGGAGGCGAATTCTGCCGTCTCCGACTGCAACTTGTTTCAACACGTGCCGTGTTCAACAGACATCTCTGTACTAGTTGAAAGTATATTTTACCTAGCCTCGGTAGGGGTGCGAAGTACTGCGATAAGTGTGTCTGTATGTCTGTCTCCCCGCTCACATGTCAAAAACCACGTCCAAATTTCACCAAATTTTCTGTGGCCGTGACTCGGTCCTATTCTGATGACAGTGCATATGTTATGTATTTCCGGTTTTGTGGATGACGTTGTTTTCACATAATGGAGCGAATGGGCCAGAGTCAAGGACGACGCGTTTCGTCCAGTTCACCAGCTGCCGGCACCGGCGGCGAAGTTGCTGTCTACGTTAGCCGGCTTGGTTAAAAGTGGGCTTATCCTGCGACCATAATCGTCTTTAGACTTGGTTATGTTTGTCTTTCATTATCGCGTCTTGTTAGTTGCATTTTACTGTATTTTAATGCGCGAAAAGCACATCTTGCATTTTCAAGTCCTGTATTTTCGCGCCCTTTCAGGGATGGGGGACAAGTTCCTCAATATAGGCCTATTATACCCAGGGGGTATCTGTATACCCATAGGGAAATCTCGCATTAGCCTATTTAACCTTTGTTGTCTTTTATAAGGTTAAGATATACAGAAATCATTAAATGAACAGTGCATCGAAAATGTTTGGAACCTGGTCTCCTCCTCCGAACTGGGGCAGCTTAATGGGGAATGTATCAAAACGCGACTGACACGTTAAAATCGCAGGTGTGGCATATTTCAACAATTTTACTCCTTAAACTAAGCGTTAGAAGACGGAACTTTTTCCGTGCGTGTTCTTATTTAGCCGTGCGGGTGATACACGTAACGTTTACGCGGCTAGTTCGTTTGTCGACTCTGCTATCTTCGACTCTGGTATCTTCGTGCGATATGTGCAGCGTATAAATAAAAAAGCAGCAAGATTCACAGCAAAATCCGTATTTATTTGCGCACAAACAACGGCTATTCAAACGCTTAATTATACAAAATAGATGCCAAGATCACCCAAACAGTAAAAAATTTAATCGCTGACAGTTTACAAACGACGAGCGTACTGCAGAATACACGACTACAAGGGCTTGAAAGTCAAGAAGAGGACGACATATTGGATGTCGCACCAACACATTTTGCATAATTACTGTTACAGGCTGGCTAAGTGTACTGACACTTTTAACACAATTTAGGTATGTATATCCCCGTTTTATATTGCGCCTTTAGAGTTACACTTTATCATTATTATCATACACGTTTATAGCTTTGACGAGATCTATAACGTTTCTGCAACTCAAGTGTTTAATAAGTTAACCTATTTTGTTATAGACCCTTTCCGTTAGCGCATCCCGTCAGCTCGTAAATGTAAACAGTAAAAGTGGTCGACCATTTATAGCTGGTGCTATTTTTTGATCTCTAGTTTGGCGAAATTCTGCGTGGTGCAAAAGCATTGTGGTGGGATAAAAATAGATGACTCTGTTTATTTGCAGACGGACAGACATTGTAACATAATTTTTTATAAGTATGCAAGCAGGTTGCTATGTTAATTACTATGCAGATCCACAACTCGTTCACCTTTAACACCGGAATTCCTGCACGTATAAAAAGACCACTGTCACATCTGCGATTTTGTAGCGCAACAAAAATCGGTTGGTTGGTTGAGTTTTAAAGCGCTTTCAACACAATCTACAGGGTGGCTCAAAATGGCACATTTTTGTACGCCTTAACTTTACCAAGTATTGACCAATTTTCAAAATTATTTAACTCTCAGAATCAGCAGAAAATTTGTAATAATACTACCACTAAAGATCCCACCACAACTCTTGTTTGAAAATTCTTTCATCATACACCACGACACCCAACCTTTCTGAGTACGCAAATTCCAAATCATACTACGATCAGAAGTTAAGCGTCCCAGTCTCATGGTCACAAAATTCTTTATAAACAAACAAAACTTTCAAAAAACACTGATCAAATGCCAATGACGACCGTGATGACGTCACTAGGCACATGCAGAAAAACAGGTAAGTAAAATTTTGAACATGAAGTTAATTTCTTAAAATGTGTTGTTACAGAAGTGGTCTTGTTCTCTATTGTTGCTTTTAAGACACTTGATATTTCACGAGGTAGTGTAGCAATACAATTGAGGTGTGGTGGAGTCTTTATTGCAAATTTTGTCCTGATTCTGACAGTGAAATAATTTTGAAAATCGGTTAATATTTGTAAAAGTTAAGGCATACAAAAATTGTGCAATTTTTTTGGCCACCCTGTACGGCATATCGCGCCTTTAGATAAACGAAAATCGCCATATGCAACTACGCATGTTGCCTCTGCAATAAATCGCATAAGAAACAGGACTTTTAGTGACTCTAATGATGACATTACTGCAAACAGTTTAGTATTTATTGCAAATCAAAAGCGTAAGCTCAATCTAAGAGCTAAAAAGAAAAAAAACATGGGAATCTTTCACATTTTGCACACTCAGCTTGTGAATGAAGGTCATACAGGGGGCAGTGATGCAGCCGTGTGTTTATGCGATCCGTTGCAACTGGTTGATTGGTTGGTTGCTTGGGAGATTAACGTCCCGTTTCAACACAAAAATATCAGGACAAGTCTTCGGTAGAGATTTAGTTCCGCCAGGTTAAGGATGGCCAATGATACACTAACCTGCCGACCTCGTTGCCTTTTTGTTCAGCGACGACCCAAAATGGGAAAGAATAGGGAAGGCTTATTTAAGTTATTATGTTAGCGCCTACAACAAGGTGGAAACTAATCAACCACCACAAGACCTATTTATCAGTTCAATATGATATCTTGTGTAATTGCTGTTCTTCAGTTCCTATAACATATCAGTGCCTAAAGACTCTTGTTGTATAGTATCTTTTCTGTGTTGGTCTGGCTTTGTAATGCTTCTCGTGAGTAAAACCCAAGAGAAGCATCCGGGGGAACTCCCACCCATGGTACCAGACCTGCGTCCTCCACCCCGATCTGTTGCAACAGTAACACCCGCTGTTGCATACAATGATTTTGTCGCACGATAAAATCGCAGCTGTGACATCATTTTCTTTTAAAAGACCCCACATTGGATAAACGTGTACGGGATACATTAATATAAGGTGCCAGCAAATACTGGAGGTTGTGTACGAGTGTCAGGTCCCATGACGATCTACGGATACAGTAACAAAATTCCAGCATTCCTAGAAAATGTGACATCGATATCAGAGCATCTAAAGCTATAGTCGGGAAAATGAAGTAACGACACGGTAAGTTCAGATCCACTTGGCGATCAGAAACACTACACTGGATCAGATCAGAAAGAAAGAAAATTTTACAATGAAAGGGAAGGGAATACTACCCTGTGTGTATGAGAAGATACTAACATATTTCACTGAAAAAAATTGAGCGCATGTTCCGAAATCCCGAGGCATCAATCAAAAATGCACGAGAATTAGTTCGGCCACTTTCAAGCACTGTTCACAATTGCTGCTACGATGCGAGTGCCACAAAACCTGTCACTCCACCAATTATGTCATAAATGCGTCACATTTTGTCGCCTGAAACGCGGGAAATCGATTCTCGAAATAATTGATAATTCAATGTCTGCTACGACTGTATCTGGCGCCATTATCGCTTGTGCTTCAGACAGAAGTCTCGGCGAATTTGGATGAGTATCGAAGACGACTTCCGCGCGGATGCTAGCCAGGACTCGTCCAAGAACTCGGGCAAGAAGAAACGCTTGCTTTCAACGGCTACTTGAGAATGGACGTGGAGACATTTTATCACCTGCTGCAGATGGTAAAAAAGTGCAATTTCAGCTTGCCACGGCTGACTGAGAGCTTTAACCACGCCCATACTGAGCCTCTATCGGACTTGGTAAGGTTGTAGTACTCTTGGTCATCTAGCCCAGGCCTCAACCGGGGAAGATCATCACAGCGTTGTCGCGGCAGCAGCCCAGAGACCGCCTCCAGAATGGAAACGACGTACCGGTCGCCCCGCGACTTCCTGGCTACGTACTGTGGAGAACGACCTCAAGCCATGGAACCTGGGACTGAATTCTGCATGGCGCAAAGCACCCGACAGAGCTCACTGTCGTGATGGTTGGTTGCCTGGTTGAGATTTAACAGCGCTTTCAACACAATCTAGGTCATACCACGCCTTTAGTTCTTGCCCTGGCGTAAAGTTATCAGCACGGCTACGCTTCTTGGAGTATGCCAATGAAGGAATGAATGAATACCGATTCCTGCATTGTGATTGGCTGCAACATTGTGCGAACTCGTAGGAAAATAATTAACATGTTGATTTCTGTTGCACTCGTATCGCAGCAGTCATTGTGAATCACTGCATTATGCATACACCCACTGAACCTAGAAGTACAAAACAACATTGCGTTAAAAAAACTCTCACAACACAAAATCCACGGCCGCATTAAGGCTCTTGTTGGCCGGACGCTGTGGTCAAAATGTCCCCTAACAAAAATGATGGCTGATGTCAACATCCACGTGATACACACCACCACAGGTATAGTCAACTAAGTAACAACAATAAGTATCAATTCAGATTTATTTCAGTTGCAGCATTTCTGCTAGATTTCACAAAATGTAGTTCCACACAGCACAATTTTCCACTATTCACAAACTGTCGGCCCCTCAAAACTTTCGGGTCTTTAGCACCCCTTAATGCGGCCCTGACGAAACCGTTCCCTTAATACTGGAAAAACTACACACAAATCGCTCAAGAACTCTAAACGAAACGTTTCCAAACAAAATCGCCGATGCCAGATCACTAGATTACATGAAAAACGGCGCAAAGTAAAAACAGAATTCAGTGGTACACACTATGTGCAGATGACCAATGTGGCTTCATCATTCTCACTTATCGGCTGCAGTGAGTATGTATTGAGTATGTGAATAGAAAATGGAAGATGACAAGCAAGGGAGATGATGCGGAGTGCAGACGCTCAAGAAAATCACACAAAACGTCGCCACAAGTCGAGTTGCATGATGTTACAAAATACGGCGCAATAAAAATATGCAGTTGTTGAAAATGTTCTCTTCCGGGCTGCCCGAGAGAAGCAGTCAACAGTCTTACAGTAGTCATAATTCAAGCTGTATCAACACTGAATTTGCCTACTCTAAGGAATCCCAGAATACATTGAATGCATAGCAATTTGGATATCGTGGCACCTTTCGGCAACAGACTAGAACTAGTACGGTGATATTAATGAATATGTATTTATTTATATTTTATTGCCAACGTTTGAATTTCCACATATTAAATGACAGATGAAAACTATAGCAGAAGCAATATGATTCTACGTCTAAGATAACAAAAACTGAAATGCCCAGACAGCTTACTAGAAAATACTGCAATCTTACGCTAATGATATAAAAATGTAGGAAGAACACCGCATGAAGTATATCTACAAATCAGATAATCAAAAAACAGCACAGAGAGGGCGCCATTTAGTCCTAGAGGAAAGGTTTAATAAGGTTTAATAAAAATAATGCTACTTTTACAAACAAATCAATTATTATAAAAAGAAAACATACAAAAGCGATCAATCATGCAAAAACTGCCAGACAGACAAAGCTACAAATATAAAATACGTTGAATACTAAAATACATCCGGATGATATACTACTATACACTCTAATTTAAAAACGTTAAAAAGTGCATAACAAACGAATAAATTAAAATGCGCTACGTCTGAGTCGATTACTGACGAATAGCGACGCTATGATAAGGTCATTTTAGATACATACCAAATGTGAAACTACTATGTACAATGTAGTCTGAAATACCGCACTTACGACAATCAGTACAAAGAAAGAAATGTCACTATCACCAGAAATTTCACTGTCCCAGCTACCACCAACATTAAACCGGTTATTATGAACTACAACAAAAGGCTGTGATAGTCACTGACCTGTCTGTTATTGGAACAGACACTAACGTGAATCATACTGATAAGATTAAATCCAACACTACTGCACACTGTCGCAGAACTCTGCTTCATGTAAGAAAGTTGGCTAGATGACACTTAACAAGAGTTTGCAATGACAGTAATCTGTGTCAATCATGTACCAAATTATGTTAAATAACTACCAGTTGGAATTTAATGGCTCTTCTAACACAATCTGCTAACTACTGAATGGGGCAACCAGCGCATGCAGTATATAATGGAGCAACAGGCATTCTAATATGGCCAACGAATGGGAGGTCAAGGTAAAGAACAGAATAGGGTATGGTTGGTTCATGGGTTAGAATTTAATGGCGCTCTCAACACAAATTATGTTATATCGCACCTTTTAAGAAAACTTATAATTTACTACAAAAACTGATACTTCTCATAAAGTCTAGACTATCTGTACAAGCTGAGTGTTTAAAGAGGTTCATCGATATAAGAATCAGTGTGAGAATAGTATTAATGTCAATAATGACTATAAGTTCTGTTCCGTCAGTATGTGTAGTATGTGTTTTATAGTAACTCACTATAATCAGTTCATTCTGGAGGGTCTTAATGATCAATAAGATAAGAACGAGTTAGACAAGTGTGGAGGAGATAAAAGAATGAAGGGTGGAAAAGAGGTTAGGTAACGGGAAGAAAAGAGTGTATCAGTGCAATGGCTCACGATGAAGCTAGCGGCTACATGTAAATAGATATATGCTACACGCTAGTACAGCATAAAGCAACAACAACATGTAGTTGAAAATCATAGACCAAAAAGAGGTAACACTATCCAACGGACAAGAATTTAAGATAATAAAGCTAATTATCACAGCAAGATACCTACGTTCAGATTACAGTGTTACCTCCCTACCACACAAATGCTATCAGTTCACTGCCATGTAAAATCTGTGTCTGAAATGGGTACACCAAACTCATACCGTGTACAGAAAAATGTGCAACTACACTTTTACCAAATGCTGAACCATTTTTAGAAATTCTTTTACTGGCAGAACTAGCATTGAATCTGTAGTAAACTGATAATCAAAGATTCCATCCTTACGATACGACACGATATATTTAGGTGTGCTTGAAAGCTGATTAAAGAGCCAGCTTAATCTAGCACATGGTACCAAAGACAGAAAAAATAAGGAAAAACTAACAAACAAAACCAAGTTGCTCAGATGAAACGGACTGAGTAACAGTCCGTGGTGGCAGTCTGGAGGGAAAAAGTGAAATTCCTTAGTTATTCTGTGAAATGTTTGTGCTAAAAAATTGTCATGCTCCGTAACTCAGTGAAGCAAGCTGCAATGCAAGATTCAGCCATATGAAAGTTGAAACAACTGCTGAAAAATATTCATCTTGTGATGTTAGCATTATCTGCTTCAGTGATGAAAAGATGTTTACAAAGAGCAGATCGAAAAAGCAACACAATGACCAAGCAATGCAGCAATGATTGATTGATTGATTAAGGTTTTTACGTCTTACCCGACACAAAATACGTCATTTCGAAGATGTTCTTCCCAGCCTACGACCTCAGGCGTGGAAACAGAACAGTTCTATTATAGAACGAGTAGATAGATAAATCAGGAACAAGTAAGAAAGAAAGCATAAGAAAAGAAGAAAGTAAGGCAGAAAGAAAGTGAGGAAGTTAAGTAAACAAACAAACAAACAATTTATACAGCGCCAAATTCAACACATGAATCATGGCGCCTTACTGCCTTGGAGCTCATATAAGGCTCCTGCAGCAATGACAAAGAAAGATGTCGTGACATAACGCCTCCGCATATGATCAACGTTCGGTCAGTCACTGATGGCATCAGTCGGCAAGTCAGAAACTGTCGACAATACACACCAGATTGATACTTGTTGAACCTAGAGTCATAGTCAGTGAGGCGGCTGAGGCCTACTATCACAACATGATGCTGTTACAGCAGTTCTTGCCCACCGTACATACTGGGTTAACTTGCGGTTAAGTTGTCTGACAAGTTCTTCATCTCTCAGCATGGGCATACAAGGGGCTCGAGACAACTTTCTTGCCCTAACCTTCGCCAGATGTTGGCCGATTTTAAAATTCTTTCAACGCATACTCAGCTGTAGATCTGTAATAAGGTAATAGCCAAAGGTCGACACCACACCTTAAGCATGTTGCTAGACTACCTGGTGATTTATCGTTGATCACAATACATGTTTTAGATTGTTGCTGGTTTTCTGACAACAATATTTCACAAGGTAGTGTAGCGACGCATTTGAGGTATGGTGGGATGTTTATCTACCGCTTTACTAGAAATTTATTGATAAGTCTGGTAGTGAAAAAATGTGAAAATTGGCAGCAAGCATTTGGCAAAAATAGAAACGAGAGTACAGTGGCAGTTTTTTTCTGGACACGGTGTAATGATAATCAAAAACAATCTGCCAAAGCTTTCATGCAGGTTGGTTTGATTTGCTGGATGTGGTTTAAAGGAAATTAAGTAACAAGAGCCGGCAACCAAATGAGCAGTACCATAGCCATTTCACGGATGAAGATACCACTACCAGTGTGCAACAGTGGACAATTCGATACCAAACTCAAAACATTAACCGATTATCAAATACGAATACCCAAAGCGAAATACACATAGTGACATTTAAACGCTGCTGCTTTCACAAGCTGCAAGCATGCATCAGTGAACAATGAAGGCGTAAACATCACAAACATGCATGAGGTATATGGAGACGTAACAACAGTCGAAACCCCACTGCAATCACAATATTGACGGATAATGGCAATGCAGTGGGTGTGTGGCACGACTTCAATATTTCCAGTAGGCTGAATGTTTGCGGGCTGACGTCAATTTGTATAAAAATAGCTTAGGCAATGTACAAGGAGTGTCAGATTTTGCTACAGAACCCAATTGCCGTTGCAAAGAAAGACTGAGTAGTGTTATACAGAAAAACAGATTCATATTCTATCATAAGTGACAACAAACACCGGCTATGCTTGGGTGTTTCTTCGTACGAAGTCGGGTTATTTTCCGGTAAAGGACCTTTGACGAATCCAGTCATCCTGGCTTTAGAAAAAACAGACGAAAATACACAACGCCTACGTATATATCATTAAATAAATGTTACAAATAATAACAATGAAGAAATGAAATACTGTCGAGTTGTCGTGTACCTCTGAACACAAGGATATGCACGTTTCAGCTGTGTGAATAACAACAGTCCGCAATGACAATAATAAAAATATAATTTCACACCTGCCAATCATGCTGCATGCAATTTACAATTATCAATTCCACCACCTTTTCCATAGATATACATATACTCAAATACTGCGTGAAGACGTTAATGGCACACGAAAGGAATACCACACCACATAATTAAATACTAACTAGTTACATAAATTAAACTTTACTACAATATAATACAGCAGTGAAAACTAGGCTACTGTGTACAAATTAATCATATTTCACAATTAATCGATAGTTTTATACAATTAAATTAAATTAAATTAACAAATTAGATGCAACAAACTTATACACGCGTTCACACGCAACTAGTTACATTAACCGACTTTTGCAGGCATAAAGTCACACAATAACTCAGAAACTCAGGGGGGAAATTACCATAAATCTTATTCAAATTAAATTTCGTGACACACATGGGCAGAAACACACATAATAAGCCTCTGCTTGCGACACATCAAAGCCATAAAGAAAAGGTGAACTGTGAATAGTATTAACTATACAATTACTGCATATAGACAACAGAAGTACTGAGTGTCATAATACCAGACAATAGCAGAACACCGAAAGACTTACACGCTACCTCATCCAGTGGTACATCCGCCTCACTCAAGACTCGCACTTGACTTACAGCAAGATATTACTTTACTAACATGCAATGCAAGACGGCAACAACAGACAAAAAATAGAAAACACCAGAACTGGCAAAAACGCTACGGCAAATCTACAAATAATGCAAATAAGCTATAACGCCCGTCTTCGGCACAACATCAAAAATGTTACAAATCCAACGCCATTCGTTATAAAACTGTTCAAGTTAAACAGCAATCAGTAAAACTCTCTAGAAAAGTATGAAATGCATATGATACGATATTACAAAGACTAGCTCATCCACATCATAAATAGCAGTACATAACAATACTTCTTCACCAATCTGTAATACAAAACAATTTAAAATAATATTTTTGAAAACCATTCCTACAAAACATCAAAATGAGAAAAATGTCATATCCGTGTGACAAATTTTCATTTACTTTATTTCCTGTTGCTAACAAGACATTCACAACTTTAATTTTATTTCTACTATTAGTGAAAAGGTAGACATCCAAATGTGTTTTCTGGAAATGTTTCATGTATCTCATATGTTTTCAAATATCAAAGGCTTAGTGGTGATGTTAATGTACAAAATTAATGGATGACTCTAAAAGCTACCTTAATAATTACTGATCAGATGTCTAAATGAAACCACAATACTATTATCATTAGAATACATCAAAGTGCAGAATGCCTCAACAAGTGATGTATATATATATATATGAAGCAAGAAAAGCAAAAGAGCAATTGCCACATCAATACTACAGAGTATACAGAAAACAGTTAGCCCGCGAACATTTCACAATTACAACTGCAAACATGCACTATATTAAATACGATTCAACAGCCCCAAAGTGGCGTTGTTTCAAAGAATGTGACATGGTTTTGCAGAAATCTACCTTAATTTGAACAACATTTCAAATTTTAAGGTTGGTTCATTGGGAGATTAATGTCCCCTTTCAGCACAAACGTGGAGATTTAGTTCCGCCAGGTTAAGGATGGCCAACGATACAGCAACCTCCCAACCTGGTTGCCTTTTTGTTGAGCGACGACCCAAAATGGGAAAGGACAGGGGAGGTTGGTTGGTTAGAGTTTAACGGCGGTACGAGATCTGCCCCTCCACTCCCTCGAATAAGATGACTGATTCCTATAAAATTTAGCGCTTGAGAAATAATTATGTTGTTTTATGCACATAAAATGTTATTTAATTCAGTGTAAGATTGTGGCTTATAACAGAAAATGTTCATGGGCTCAGTTTTCTGGACACACTGTAAATATCTGTCACCTAATTATTTTTAGTACAAAAAATCACGACAATTTCATTAATTCAACAAAATATACCGCAATTAAATAGAAACAAATCACAATAATGCTGTGAAGCAAAAAAGGAAACCACCATGCTCTTGTTTGTAACTTCATCAAATACGGACCAATTATTAAAATTATTTAATCGGCAGACTCAGCAGTAAATTTGCCAGAAATATGCAACCATTAAAAATCCCACCATGCCTTAAATATGTTGCCACATTACCGCATAAAATATCTTTCTTTGAAAATCGATATGCTCAAAAACTGAGTAAAGCAAACTTCCATGCAAGACCCAACCGCTCAAACCAGTTGCTGAAAAATACCTGTCCGGTAACGTGAGTGTTATTAAATTCACCGACAAAAAATAAATTCACAGTATGCACAACAAGCAACCAAATGTGCATACCAAGCAACACACAGAATAAATATCTATACACACCTGGTATAACTAAGAAAAAACGACTTTGCAGCAAAATATCTTTGCATGATATACTTCTTGCCTGTAACTTCTACAAATGTTCACTGATTTTAAGAATTCTTTCACCAGCTGACACAACAGTAAAATTGAAGTAAACTGATCACTTTAGAGCTCACTACATCCCAAATTCATAGCTAGCTACCCGGCATTAATATTGCACAAGGTAAAGTAGCAACGTGACTGAGGTATGACAGGATCTTTGGTTGACGCTTCATTGCAAATTCACTGCCGAGTCTGTGAGTTTAAGAATTTTGAAAATTACATCAATATTTGGCAAATTTATGACCAAGAGTATTGGCGGCTCCTTTCTTGTATATCCAGCAATGACGCTGAAATTAAATCTGCAGTGACAAACCCAATGCAACTCTGACTCATCAAGAAATACTGAAGTTACTGTTTTCAACTGCACATAATCAGGGTGCACAATAAATAAATCAATAAATAAGCAGAGTCCAACAAGCCACATCTGTTACGTATTCTTTGGTAGAAATCATCACATTCTAGTAGAAAACGTGCATCGAAATTCCCTAAGTCACACACTCACATGCATAAAAATTAAAAAAAGTTAGTGGCAAATGAACAAAAGCAGTCGGCCAATCTGTGCAAAACAATAGCGCTAACACCGCAGAAAAACCTCGATAAAACGTGCAGCATAACTTGCTACAGAACTAACGCCTGTATTACTAAAATCAAATCCAAAAAATAACTATTTGTACAATTATAACATCTATACGATAGTCTCACCATTACCGTCCATGTACCGATTACACAAACTCTATGTGCTAAACATCAAAACACACATCAACCATGCCACACCGACTACAAACAAACAACTGAAAAAATAGCAACTTCCAAACTGTCGTGAAGTCGAATTGAGAAGGCCGAATAATTCACAAGCAAAGAGACTGGAATACGACGAGGTGCTGACACTTGCAACTACAATGTGCCTAGACTGCGGCGAGTTGCCAAAAAGGTACGGTAAGTAGAAGCACAACAGCAAACCACAATGATAAATCCGCTCGTCACTGCACGACAAGCCACACTCAGCAAGCACACGGCGGGCCGCGTGAACTGTGGGCCTTAACACCAGCGGAAAGGCATCGCGCGAGGCCGGTCGGCTCCTTCCTTCACGAGCGGCTTGTGGAACTCGCGGCCCGGCGCCGAGTGGATACGCGCCCAGCATGGCTCACAGTAATACTGCAGACAGGTCACGTTGGCACAGAAGAACGGAGCAAACTTTCCACCGCTGTGAACTCCGGCACATTCGTCACAGATCTGGTCATCGAGAACGTATGGCTTCACCTCCACCTGACAGCACAACGTACACGCATCGTAAAAACTCTAAAGATGCATATGTTACGTATTTTACCAATTTCATTTCATTTCGCGAGTGCTTTCGTCGCCTTTCATTCCAACCAGTTGACTGCATGTGTGCTGTGCAAAAACGGCTGAATCGATCGAGATGCCGTTTTGGGGGCTGACTCTTGTGGGCCCAAGGAACCAAGTATTAAATGGGGATCGAGATCTCCCATGGGAATGAAAAATTTTGGGGACTGTCCGGCCTGTTGAAAAGCACTGGGATTCTCTGCTGCGGTGTATGCAGCAAAATGGATAATTCAATCCTAAATAACGTCACGAGAGCGGGACTGCTGCATATGACTGCAAAGCTCCCATCTGGTCGGTGTGCTATTACACTGTCCCTGTGAAAAATCTGCCCCCTGCGATGCGGCCTTTCGTCAAAAGTCTTTGACCACTTGTTCAGGATCACTAACAACCACACACCATACAACACTGATGCAAGTACAACAGAATTTACAGCCAACATGACAAGGTGAACGTCCACATCGGTTAGCCAGTGCCGTGCAAAAAAGTGCCAAAAAATCTACGAATGTCGAAAGTCGACGCCGAATGGAATACGTTACCCTTTTGTCAATGTCTCCGTGCTGAAGCTGAACGAATCGTGCACTGATCGCCGCAATGTAGCTCTGCTGGCTGGAGAATGCCACTCGTCCGGCACCTTTCGGATACCTCAGTTCCGGGTCAGTGTCAATACCAGCATAACAGACTCCGCCATAGAGACGTCCCATGATCAGTGCCAACTCCACTGATCACACGACAATCACATCAATGCTCACGCCACTGTTCAAAGATGCCGGCTTAATCATTACTCACTGAAATTAGACGGCATTAGGTAAAGCATCTACCTCTGCCACCGTATGCCAATCCTAACCCTAATGCGAAGTCTAGGCATACCATTCTAAAATTCTATCAACTCTTCTCTGGCCCATAAGACTACCTAGTACCTATTTCCCAGATATCATGAAAATCTACCTATAACTTTTTGAATTACGTTGTTCACAAACAGACAGACAACAGTGGTCAAAACATTACCCCTGCCAACCCGTGACAGAAGCAAAAGTGCCTTTAAAAGACTGTGTAGTCCTGTATTTGACGGACTGGACATAAAGTGAGACACAGGAGACATTTCTGTCACACGTCCTTCCCACGCCCAACGAATCATACGGGTAAAAGCTGGGAATGGCACTTGGGTCTGCTGAGTGTGATTGGAGTTACATGCCTCAACCAATGATTAGTGTCACTCAAGTGTTTGGTGACCTTCTTCATCTACCTGTGAACTCACCTGCTTCACGAGTAATACACCTATCAGTGCAAGTCCATACAGGCAGGACTGTGGGTAAGACAGTTGCAAAATACTACTCGAGACTTTTCCCCCAGTTATTTGTATTTTTTGTAAAACGTTAATGGTCATTTTTATTTAAGTTTTAGCCTGTACCTCCACCACCCTGCCATAACTGCCCTTCCCTAAGAACTACGAATTTATGCTCACAAATTAGCGCATGGTGAGTGATAGCGACATTTCAGACACTGTATATATACGTACTTATGACTCCATAACTTAGCTACTTACTTACTCAAACCTTGTGAAATAAAAATGTCAGAAAAATACAACAACTTGAAACGTGTATGGTAATTAACAATAAATCACAAGATGTGCCATGCCACCAACACACAGAACCAGTCAGGGCTAAGCCAGACAGTAGAGGCACACTAAAAATACCCATCAAGCTGTTCACTCCTACTTAATCCCGCCTTCCTCGGACATCACGCACACATTGCACACACCTACCAATTCCCCTCCTCTCCCTAGGATAGCGCACTGGACCGTTAGATACGTTCTCAGTGCTGATTTCCAGAAGTAAGCTGTACCTCTGCCCGCAATAAAGGAAGGAAGGGCTGTATAGCACTATAAATTTCACTACGAATGACTAATTTCACTTAAATTTACTTACTTACCGCATCGTTGGACAGAATTCAATTACCTTATATTAAATGGCATAGTTCTGACTAACTATTTAGAAATAACTCGCAAACTAAAGGAAAAAGTCTCCATTTCATACGGTCTCAGTGCTGAGTTCAGAATTGGCTGGACCTCTGCCTGCAATAAAGTTAGGAAGGAAGGAAGATTGACAAGTATCAAACTTGCGTTTTCTCGACCAATTTGACTCACGGACTGATACCATCAGTGACTGTCTGAACGCTGATCATGTAAGCAAGCATTCTGTCGTGACGTCTTTCTTCTTGGTTGCTGCAGTTGCGTACAGTTGGTGATTCTTTGGGTTTTTCAGTGTGACCACTGTAAATATCTTTTTGTCAGTTAACAGAATTGTGCTAACATCACTGGATGAATATTTTCCAGCAACTGTTTCGAGTGGCTGAGTTTCGCATGGTAGTTTGAAGCATGGACATTTTCAAGCAGAAACATTTCACAAGGTACTGTAGTAACGCATTTGAGGAATGGTGGAATATTTTATTATTGCTTTACTATAAATTTACTGCCAAGACTGTCGGTGAAAGAATTTTGAAGATCAGTCAACATTTGACACAGGTAGTGGCAAAAATATGGTGACAACTTTTTCTGGACACGGTGTATACAAGTACTCACAAAACTTTCAGGCACTTCTGACCCTCATCATCACTAACAAATCAGAAACATCTCTTCTCTCCTTTCTACCACATTTAAACCAAAATAACAGAATGCAAAGACCCTAGCAATAACTCGACACAGACACAAAAGCTGCTGTAACTACCTGCTCGCAGCGGCCTTGGAACACCACCAACAAAGACGGTCTTACGTGGATCGAGTGGCTGCGATCCATCCATTACAAAGTCAGCATCAGACAGGCTCCACGGCCGAACTTGAACCTTCGACACAACAAGTTAACTATCCACCACCATCTATTTTCACAGTCGCTTTCCAGATAAACTTGGGTTTACCAGCTTCTACTCAGTTCTCCTCGTCCATCTGTTCGTATAAGTGACACAGGTTTTTATGGGTTAAATTCCCTTTCTATCACCCAACCCACGTCACTGACAAAAGAATACAAGAAGCTCAGCTATCGCACAAGGACCACGCAACGCGCTATGTTAGTAAATTCGTGATATGTTTCACGAGGTGCGGGAGATGTTTCAAACAGCAAAAGTGACCTTCAAAGTCATTCAAGGGCATTGGCAATGGTGCCATTTGACAGGCTACATATGATTTCCTATTAGTGTTCTATTGCAACTATGTCTCTATCTTGCACTGTTAATGAGATATCATCACTTATTTCCCAAAACTTAATGAGATCACGTGACTCTGAACACATCCCTTTTGGGGGTAATATTTCGTGCATGCACTAGCACTCCTCTTTATCAATCAGCATACAACATTTGAAGTGCCTAGCTTCACCAATTCCAAAGATATGATTGGGGGCAAAATGTTTTAAAACAGGAGGTCACGTGACCATGACCACACAAATTAGGGCATAGTCTATCACGACAAGGCTAGCACTTGATATATTCTGCCTAAAAAATCTGACGGCGCTCGCTTCGTAGGCATCAAAATTGAAAATGGGTCATGTGACCATCACCATCTCCCTTTAGGGAGCTAAGCTAAGATATGATATCTGTGTAAAATTTGACGACTCTAGCTTCAACCGTTCCAGACATATCATTGGGGTTGGGGCTGCAAAATTTAAAATGGGTCCCGTGACCCTGACCACGCCCCCTTTCAGGGTGATTTGTCATCCATATGGTGGGACTTGACATAGCTTACCTGTGGACAAAATTTGACAACTGTAGCTTCAGCCGTTCTAGAGATATGGTTGGTGCTCACCAAAATTTAGATGGTTCACATGATCTGACAACCCGGGTATGTTGTGATCAAATCAATGACTCCCTATTGCCGACACTGCTCGACAATTCAGCAATGTTCAGCATGACAACTTGCAAATCTTGCATAAGTACAACGTCTGCATAGCGCCAAAGGTGATGAAGGCTTGCCAAAGTACAACATTTATAGAATCAGAAACCCACTAACAGACATTTTGGCAACATGAACGCACAGCAGACAGGCTGGCAGTAGATACATTATTAATGAGGTCATTAGTGAAGTGACAAGAGATCAATGTTTTGCACTGGCACCTAATACTACACTGCAGCATAGTGCACAATCATGAAACGATAATGCACTGCCAGTGGCTACATACCGGCTTGTCTTTCATCGTTGGACTTGACACACACCAATACAGCTTGTTCTCATCGACACTGCACGCTTCAACAAGTGCCTGGACTGACAGTTCATCTTGAAACAGCAGGAAGCAGTAACCTGTCACACGCTTGGTCGAGTTACTAACGTCTTACTTCCCAAACGACACTAAATAAGTAATTACGGAGACGTTCTTCGCAGCCAATGTCTCGACTTGCTACTGAAGTAGGTCATACACACTCCTAATAGTGGTGTCGAACCACTCCACATGTTGGGGGACATAGGTAAGCACCTCACCTACGCTTATTTTCAGACTTCAAAGGCTGCCTTCATAAACTGCATGCTATTATTACCCACGACTATGGCTGTTGTGGGGGGTAGGGTTTTCAATGTCGTTTGTCTGTCTGTTTTTCTGCATGATATCTCAAACAAGTAGCTCAGCTGTTGCTGACAAACCCGCACAACGTGCTGCATCAGACAAACGACAAAATTTTAAAACAGTCACGTGACCATAACCACGCCCTTTTTTGATACAATACGGCATATGGCAGACACACCCACAGGCAGACAGACAGACACATGACGACGGCTAATACCCGCGCATCGTTAGCGCCGCACAGGTAAAAGTGACGCATTTATTTTGGGGTCTAAAGGTCAAAGGTCAAGGTCACGAGTCAACCAGCATGTGTCTTTACACTCTTGTGAGTGCCGGCTTCTTCTAGTTTTGTCTTGTGGCAGTATTTCGTACACTGCTGCGCCCCGGAGCCCTCCTATGCATTGACGCCCCTATATCTTTACCTTTGGTGCTTCATTATTTAAATATTCATTGTTGTATCTTACATAGTAATTAACTATATATACACACATACACCGGTTTGAAGGTCAATTTTCCCGGGTTCACTGGTTCCCTCATTAACATTCTTCATCGGCTTGTTCCAATCCCATGCATCCTCTCAGGAAAGATCAAAACTTCTCATATCCTCCTATCGGTACTGGCTGGTATTAATGACACTGATTCGATATCCATATCCCATCACTATCATCTTGCTCAACGTGTCCCTATAATTAAGTAATTAAGAGTACTTCTAAGGTGCAAATCAGCAGTCACTATGCATCATCACGTGGTAAACTAAATAACTCCGAAAAATGTTTTCAATAGCTGCTTTAACTGTTCATAGCCGATGTCCCATTGTAGACCATTCAATGTGTGGGCTAAGATCAAAGACCAAGTGTGGCTGACTGGAGGTGGTGCTATGTCTGCTAGCTGCATCACAGGTCAAACTTTATTAAATTTTTGTTACAACTGCAGGCAGTTTGACTTAGTGGTAGCGTGTTGGTCTTGATTATTGAAGTTAGTCTATAACAAACTCGGTTAGTAGTAGGATGGGTCACCATCTTTGGACGGGCAAACCATTTTGGTATGTAACCAGCCACCCAGGTTATGCCCTAATGGGTAGGTACAATGACTACCAGTAAACGTTGTGGCATAAACGGGTACCTCATGTGATGTATTAGCTTCGCATCCATGGTCTTGCAGCATAAGCTGGTGTCTGGCTGCGGGCTACAGAAATGGAGATCAGGGTCACCCTATGGACCTGTGTGGCTCTGGAAGTACTTTACTTCTTTTGCACACAACTAATTATGCACGTAATTTGGACCTCTCTATTATACACGTTTAAGTGTATTCAGTTATTTCTTAACATACCTTTAGGTGGGAAATATGACTTGCTTTCAGCCTTGTGAGGCCAGTCAACAACCAAAGGACCAAACCGTCGAAATGCTGACATTATTTCATCTACAAACAGCGAAAAACAATAAACAAGCTAGAAAGCCCTCGCTCGAGGTTGCACCGACCACTCTAGCAACGTTTTTAGCCGACTAAAAATAACAAGAGCGCTGTTACTGATTCTGATATTTAAATTCGGATCTGCTTTTCTACATGGCTCGTTTTCGGCTCTCGTTATGCCATGGTCAGCCATCTAACCAGTTGCTGATCTTTTGCTTCCTCCAGCGACGGTGAACTCTGACCTTGACCTTCAAACTTGACCGAAGAATGTCAAGGTAACCAGCATGCCAAATACCTGGATCAAAAGACATTAAGTTCAAAAGTTAGTCTGGACACCTAGAAAGACCACAGATGTGGACAGACAAACACCGGGCAGATTGTCTAACTGGACCATTAAAGGTCGACAACCAGTTAAGACAAACGATCAAAAACAAATATACATATATTTCAGTGACTGAAATAATCAGGCTGACAACTACTCATTTCTGCATGAGCACAGCCGAGGAAGAAAATTCCGTCAACGACCCTTGCTAGAAAAACAGCCATAGCTGCAACAAGCTGGATGATTTAATTTCCTCATTTATGTAACTTTCCCACTTTTCAGAACGGCGGTCACATTCAAACTTCTCAAAAACCGAAGATACCATAGCTTACTGGCATTTTACCGCAGTGTAATAGACACAACAAATGGAATGAAAAAAATCCTCATCTGCCGTGATACAAGATCCAAGAACCATAGAGTATGGTTCTTGCAGCGCTGATCTTAAGTGTAACCAGAAAAAGAACCAGAACCAGAACCATCTGAAGTCGCACCAATCATTTCAGCACAAACAACTCGACAAACACTTCAAATATGTGCCACTGTTACGTATTTAGTTCCAAATTCATGTCTGCTTTTATCCTATACTGTGCGTTTGTCTTGCCTGGTAATGTGCATGCATAGCCAAAAATGTTTTTCCTCCTGTGAATTTTTCCCCTCATATGACCGTGAATTTTGACCTGTGAATATGACTTAAGAGACGGTCAATACGAACCAACATGCCAAATATCTTCGCCAAAGGTAATTCTGTTTGAAAGTTATTGTACAGACAGACAAGACAGACGCACACAACTAAACAACAACTCTACTCGGCCACGAGTGGTTGATAAAAATGTCCAACGTGCCAGTTAGGACGTCATCAATACAACGTGTGCCATATCGTATCATATCGTATATGCTACCTGTAGCCCTGGACTGATCTTCCTCTGACGGCAGTGCAATACGTTAATGTATACTTCCGGTTTTGTAGATGACGTCACGGCTTCAGGTAACATGTGTACGATATGATACGATACATTTCCGTGCGCTCAAAAACTGACGATATTGCCAGCTTAGTCTAGCGCACGGCACAGAAAAGAAAAAAATAAGGAAAACTAAAAACAAAAACCGAGTAGCTCAGACAAAAACGGCGAAATTTGGACGTGTGGTTTTCGAGATACGTGAGCGGACAGACAAACAAGCAGACACGCTGATCACAATACTTCGCCCCTCCCCTGCTGAAGTAATAACCCACCGAATCAGCCACGTGGACGACCGTAAAGGACGAGCGATAGTGACAGCGTGAGTATCCTAAGCAGCTGAAGCCGAGAGTCCACGGAAGCCGGACGCGATCAATATTCTAGAAGAAGTCCGAGAAATGATGGACGGCGGACGAACGGTCAACGGCTGATAAATCACCGGTCAGAGTGGTCACGGAGGCAGCTGGTCAGTGGTCACTCACTGGTCACTATTCGGCTGACCACTGCAAATGACCGGATGGGCGTCAAAAAAAACCGGCGCCACGCAATTCGTCATCACGAAGAGCAATGGGCATTAATTCAGAGCCAGTAGGCAGGACATTAGCATAAACACGGCAACAAAGATAGACGGCACTCGGTACGGCGCATATGTATATGGCACACCACACTGAAATCGGCACAGTGTCGTTACCGGCAAGCAGCATGTATAACGGCCTAAATTTTCCTGCACTGCGCCGTAACTGGTTTCTCCAACTACTATTTTTCACTTTCCACATCAATCGACGACCTATAAATATGATAAAATATCCAGAATAAGTTCCGGATAACGTCCAAAATTTCAGTGACTGTTTTGTGGTCCATAATGTACCTATTTCGAATGCTTCATAATAATCTATCCATAACTTTCTAAGTTATCCACGAGTGTAGGTTTTATAGTTTAATGTTCTAATCAGATGAAGAGCTGGTACTATAAAATAGCCGGGAAATATGCGCAACTAGCAACGACATGATATTCAGGTCAATGTTGTTGTCGGTGGGCGTCGCCCGCTGCTCGTCCAGCGTGCGTGAGTTGCTTCTTGTTCATCAAGCTTATCTTCGTTCCGTTCTGTCTGCACCGTTTCATCAGAGTTGCCGCCGACCGTAATTAGACAGTAATGAGACGATTTGTTTCTGTAGCTCCTGCCTCCGGACCCGCCCGCTGACCAACACTCGGCCGGCGTGACGTCAGCAGAGCAGGCTATGACGTCACGCACTCGTCACGTGGTTCCCGTTTCCCGCGGTCGCGTGACGTAAGATCAATGAAGTATTAATATTCTATGCCCGACGGCAGCTAGCAGCAGCTAACAGGCCGGACCCGTGACACACGCAGTCACTAAGCCGAATGTCACGTGACCACAGTTTAGTCGTAAGTGCCAGACAAGCCAAATTCTTTTTGGAGCCCTTTTCTATAAATCCCCATTATGCACTGCAAACAAACATACCGACAAGCTGATCGTAATACTTCGTAAGACTACTGGGGGGCGAAGTAGTTAGCCTAGCCTACATAAAACCGTATGCCTGCAACATTTAGTACCACATACAACGCGCCACATTTACTCTTAGGAAGGAATTATGTTATGACGGGTTTGTCCAGTGAATTTTTGTACGAAACTTCATCCATGGAAGTCTGAAGGATGTTTCGGGAAGACACTGGAGATTCTGTCTGCGTGCAAGTTGCTCCCGAAAAGTTTATACAGACAAAGTGTTAAAACGAGATGAAGCGGTAGAGACGGTGGTTTGTTTGTTTCGTACCTTCGTCAATATCTGGCGGCAGACCACCAACGAACACCTTTCTGGAGTAAACCTCGACTCGTTCAGAGGCGCCAGCCAACGCAGCGAGGCCTGCAGCTCCGCCGAACGCCGCCGACAGAGCCAACTGCTTCTCTAAAGACGAACTGTCCAGACCACCCACGACGCCGCTACCAACGCCACCGGCACTGTTGTCAAGGAACCCGTACGGCAACTTCCCGCCTGAACACACACACAACAAATACGTCACTCATTACTTCCGCCATACCTTGGTGGGCCCTTGGGGTAATGGTTTCACCGCGTCCGTTTGTTTCTCTGCTAGCAGAATAACTAGAACAGTTAAGGGTGGATTTTGGAACTAGGTATTTATGAACCTAAGAAGAGTTGACAAAATTCTGGAAGTGAGCGGTCACGGCTAGAGCCAGGGCCTAATTCAGTAACACGCACGCGCCTGCTGCTCGCCGGTAACGACACTGTGCCGATTTCAACATGGCGAGGCGGACAATCTACCGAGTGCCGTCTTGTTTCTCAATGTCCTACTTACATTTGTATTGTAAGCATGGGGCGCTTTACGGTAGGCCGCAAGAGACATTGGCCGGCCCACCAAAAAATATTCATTGGGTGGGCCACAATGCAATATATATTTGACATATCTACCTCCACGAATATTATCAATACCGATGGTTTTTAGTTTTGTGGTTTCTAGTGTACAAGCTGGCACCAGACCCAACTTCTGTTGCATGCATTACCATTATCATACCATCATCGCTCATTGGTTCTAGTCTCCTTACTTCCTGTCTTGCTTAAAGGGCCGTTCACACTGAGTGCGGTGCGGAGCGACGCGGTACGTCAACTTGTGTCCGCGCGTGGTTGGCTAGTGTATGTGCGCCCGAGTCTTGCGCGCTGCTGCGGCGCGTTGTGCAGTGTTCCGCTCGCTGTGCGCGCGGAGTTCTACGGACACGCGCGCATCTGTGCGTAGTGTGGAGTGAACGGCCCTTAACGTCAGTAATGACGCCACAGAAATTGCGCCATTTCCCTATGGGCTTACTACAGCCTCAGCCAATACATGTATATTGGGAACGCGTATCCACTAAGATCCCCCGCAGATGACGGTTTTAGCCCATCCAAAAAATTTTGGCATGGAACCCTATGCGTCTGTCACGTGAAAACAAATAAAACTCGAATTCACTTACTTACTTACCGGCATACATGTCAGAGACTGAATCGGTCACTTTTAACGACGACGTCCGGCCGTAAAACGAAACACGGCGAAGCGGTCTGCGCGGCAACACTCAACGCCGTGTCGACGATATATCCAGTCATCAAACAGCAACGGCAACCATTTGAAACCAACACCTCCGTTCAACGTCCGTTTGCCACGTGAAAATGGGTTGACTGACTGATTGAGTTAAGGTTTTACGTCCCACCCGACACTAAATAGGTCATTTCGGATACTTTCTTCCCAGCCAATCTCTTGACGTAGTACTGAAAAACTAAATCTAACACAACAAAAGCAAACATGCATCCGTAACAAAATATACTAAAACACAAAATAAACACAAAAACTAAAGCCAGGTTTGGTCGCCTCTTACGACCTCCGGCCTGGAAATGGAAAGGCATAGCCTGAAAGAAGCAAAATAAGTAAGGAAGTTAAGTAAGCAAGCAAACCACTTATAAAGAGCCGGAATCAACGAATGACTCAGGGCGCACTATATTCAGGGCGGTTTAGAGCCCTGGATCGCACAAAGAATTCGACAAACAAATGAATACAGCAACAGCACTCGGTACAGCGCATACATCCACCACTCCACACTGAAATAGACACAGTGTCGTTACTGCCTACATTTTCCCGCAATGCGCCCTAACGGGTTTTCCCAAACTTCACGTTCACTTTCCAAACATACTGCATCATAGCGAAAAGGGATAATTTTTCATCCTCTGCCCTTCGAATATACCTAGATAGGATCAAGGTAAATCACCACGCACAATATCTAGGTCAAAAGCCATTTCGTTCACAAGTTATTGTATGGACACAAGACGGCACACGGCATACCTCCACCACAATGCGCTGACCTTGACCTTAACCCTGACCTTCCTTAATATAACTATCAATTCTTCTCCGGTCCATATGCTACCTATTGCCCAAATCTGAAAAAAAGCCCAAAACATTACGCTGTTCATTAACAGACAAACAGACGCAGTGGTCAAAAACATTACCCCCGCCAACATGTCGCGGAGATAAAAAAGTTTCGGACGAAAATTGGGCAAGATAATGAGGACAACGCGAATACGAAAATTCCAATGTGGCGCGGAGTGACTCAGGAACGGGCAAAGAGAAGACTGGCCAAGCAGCAATATGGCAACCGCAAGACGGTTTGTTTATATCTGTCGGTGATAGAACACAACTCCCACGCCCGTCACGTGCCAGTGCCCGTGAAAGACGCCGAGCAGTGCCAGCAGAAACAACATGTACCGCCCGGACTGCTGACACGGTATGCGGCACTCGAGATTACACTCATTCATGATGCAGTTCCAATCGGGAGCTTTCCCAGCTTTGTATCCTTCTGACCTTGACAAAGTCCACAACAGACTACCACCACCACCACCATCACGGCCTATTTCCTCCTTTGGCCGAACAGCCGGTTCCTTCGGTTTTCTTCCTCGATTTTTTCCGGAAGAGAATATTTGGGGAAATGGGGCACAAACCCTTATGCGTAGGATCAGTGCTTTTTATTTCCTCCACTGCATCGACACTGCTGGTTGGCTAAAAGAAAGGGCACCTGGTCCGTAAAAAAATCCGTGCCACTTATCCTCACAGATCCTGCTTCGGAAGGCTGCAACCCAGACGCAAGTTTAGCGAGGGGGCTTTACCCTTGAAGGTTGGTTGAGTGGTACAGTGATGGAACGCCGGTCTACGCCCGGCGAACTTTCCCTGACCTGCGCTCGACCTGCAGCTGATGGGTGATGTTAAAAATCGCTATATTTGGCTACCCCTCCTGCGTATAAACCCCCCGACGGAGGTGTTTCCCTGGAACGATCTGCGTAAAATTTTCAGTGGATGTCAATGGATGGCCAAGGTACCAAAACGGCGAAGAAAAATTGCCGAAAATTTCAACCGGCTGAGTAGGGTGCACGAACGTCACAGACAGACGACAGACGGAACGGCGATAGCACGTTCGCTAATACAATGGCGATAGTGGATGTGGACGGTAGCTGCCATTTCTTTCTGGCGGACTCGCAGTCCAAGTCGGTTGGCTTGGTCTGAGGGTTGGCGGCCACCTCGGCGCTGAGTCTGCACTCATCAAATGAACCGCGGTAACTCTCGCAATGGCTTTGCCGTGATGACAGCACCATATTATCGCGGTTATTATTATTATTATTATTATTATTACGCCGACCGTCGTCATGTACGTGAACTGCTCTCCCACTAAGTACCAAACGTCCCGTCTAACACGTATTTATTAATTTATTTATTTATTTAAAACTTCGGAGAACATATAATAC
>Ga0209780_1000212_pt1 | contig 28660 bp, 10 predicted proteins | sample WorMetexBAHAMAS2_FD_187384 | JGI IMG/M metagenome (GOLD analysis project Ga0209780, IMG submission 187384) | Marine gutless worms symbiont microbial communities from Max Planck institute for Marine Microbiology, Germany - Inanidrilus exumae... | ecosystem: Host-associated > Annelida > Digestive...
CATGCTAAGCATTCTCTTTGTTCTCAGTGAGACCGACGCGACGGTCTCACTTAGTGCACCCACTACCGTCGCGCACAAACAACGTTGGACAAACAATGCAGTTCGGCGATAATTATCTCAACGACGGTCATTTGCAGCCTGAAATACCCCAAATAGACGGCCGCGACAGCTTCAATTCCGTGTCACACTGGTCGCTCGCGGTACGTCCTTTGAAGTGCCCGACTGGTCGTCCGCTTCGGTCTTGTGCGGCCGTTGTGACTTCTCGTGTTACGTGTGTGTGGTGGCAAGTGCGGCGGCGGCATCAAATGACCGTCGTGCCGGCATGCGACACGCCGCGGTCGCCGCGCCGACGGCCATGGCGGTCTGCGGCAGAGATGTGCGGATGGCGGATGCATCCGCCTGCGGACGCAGATCCAAAGAATTCTTGAGATCCGCGGACTGACGTGGACGGCTCGCCCCCGAAAATTCACGGACGTGGATCATTAACTCAAGCTCGGCACTCGGCAAGCTGACCTGCTGAGCACAGTGAGCAGATGCTATAGTATAGTGCTGATGGACGTGTTCGATCTGAGTCACCCCATGACCATGCTCCGCAGATGCAGCCGTTAATTGTTCTTCAGTGACCCAGCTTGCCAGGCTCAGATGGACTGGACACACGGCTGCGGCTGGGAGCCTGTGTCTGGAGTGGGGGATGGGGATGAGGATCTGTGGTCAGAATCCGCGGACTAATGCGGACGCAACATTTCAGGATCTGCACATCTCTGGTCTGCGGCGTGAGTGATCCACGGCAGCGAGCGCGGATCTGCGTGTGGTTCGGTTCGGTTTGGTTCCGGCCGGAACAAATTTGTGCAGTTACTGATTCGGTCTCGGAACAGCAGCGGTCGGTTCGTTCGATCTCTAGCGATAGTTGTGCCTTATGGAGCGATTCGTGTACAAAAGTAAAAACTATGCAGGTAGCGGAATAATTCTGTGGGAGTTGCTGAAAGTGCTCTTTAGGTTGACACATGATCTGTTTGCAGTATTCGTATAACAGTAGAACGACATTTCAACTGATACAGAGCATCATGTGGGTCTCTTGGCGATAGTGGAGCTTCTTGTATTCTTCAGTGCTTTGACTTGGAAAAAACTGTTGGACTTGACAAGATGCTGTGGACCATAATAAATGCAGGAAATTAATTAAAGGCATTGACATGTTGGCTGTTGGGTGGGATGTACACATTACTCACTCAGTCACTCATTCGCAGTTTGCAAAAATATCATTTGCTGATATAATACCACTAGGCATGTTTAGCATGCACTACAATGGTGATATAAACCAGCTTAATCTACATGGTGGAACCAAACACAGAAAAATAAGGAAAAGAACTAATAAAAATTATACAGCTATATATTTATGATGATAGCACACGATACACTGTTTGAATTGGATGTGTACTTGTACATTACCATTGAATGCATCCGTGTTTGCTGTGATGCATTGTTATGTTTCACATTTTAGACAAGGACAGTACATTAGTGGCATTCATGAATATTTCAGCACCTTTGAGTATGTATCGTACTGATGCTATATTTACATTGCCTACTTGTATTTGATGCACGAGCACTGTTTAACTACCATCAGACAGAGTTATGATAAGAAGCTCAGCTATTGCAGTGGGACTGCTCGACACACTGTCGGTCGAAAGTTACTGAAGGTCATCAGTACTGGCATGATTTGATTGGCCATATGTCAGTTACTATCTGTGGTGTGTACTGTCACTGGTCTGTAGTAACAGCATCACTGGCTTGCACCATTTCCAAGACATTACCATTTTTAGAGTGTTTGTGACTGACTGCCCATGACCTTGAGAAGTCCTTCAGTTTCACTATGACAGTTGAAATCACAGGTCACGACCGTCACATACCCATTTTGATTTCTCTGTAAACATATCATAGCTAAAAACGTATTATGTTTTGTGAAATACAAGGTTTAGAAAGGTTTCAAACAGCTAGAATGACCTTCAGCTAAAGACCTGCCAGTGACAGTACGACACATTATATTTACATGTGCCAAAAAGCGGAACTGGTAGCCAGCTTGAAGTATCATGTGGAACCGGAACTGAAAAATGATGAACAAGTATTGTAATCAAACACCGTTGTGTGTCGAAGATCTGGTCTTAGTCCTGAGGAAGAAGGCAGTCATTGATGAGAGGAATTAGTGTTGAAGATGGGTTTTGAGCCAGGAGTGAAAGAGTGGGAGAATGATGAATGGCAGTGGACATGGGCAAGGTCAGATGAGTCAGAAGTAGAAAGACTCGGATGAGGATGATGGAATGAGATTCTGGACACAGGTAAATGCGTGTCGAAGTGAACAGTCTATGATTTTTAACGAGACTGATGTCGGTGGTCGAAAAAGAGTGGTAAGTTAGTGATGTGTCGATTGTGGTTTTTTCCCCTCGATGCGATTTCGATTTGATTTTTTATATAGAATTTGATGTCGATTCCATTTTGATTTTTGTGCCCCAGCATTCAGAGTTGAAGATATAAACTCCTCTGCACTTGGCATGATCGATTCGTGGAGATATAAACTCCTCCACAGTTGGCATGATCGGACTCACGGGGTTGTAAAACCCATTCTGTGACCTCCTGCGCCGATCGCCGGTCTCTCTAGGGCGATACTGTATCGGAGTTGAGTCGCACTTGCTCCAAAGAATCGCGATATCGATTCTGTTCAATATTCCTTTAAAAATTACTATCTCGATCTTGATAATCATCACATCACTACAAGAGATGAGGAATGAGTGCCGTGAATGGGTCGAACGGGAACTTGATGTTGTTTTGCTACTTTGTTGTGTTCAGTAGCATTAGCAGGACATTTATCCCAGTGTTGATATGTTGATACATCTACGCACATCATTTTAATTTTTAACTTCAATTAACCAGTTACCTCGTCGATCAGTGCATTGACAAGACTTTTTGTTATCATTTTACCTCTGTGCTCTTAACGAACTTTACTGTCTGTTGTGATGATTTTCAAAATGCACCGTAAGTTGACAGACATTTATTTGGTTGCAGATCACGCAAATGCTGTCTTGGTCTGGTTGTTGGGAAGAGTCCATTGTCCGACAAGCTGATACGTGTTGTGAGTCGGCGCTTGATGTCGATTTTCTGTTTCTTCTACTATAAAAAGTTCATCATCATTTTGTTGCCACATGTTGCCATGGTCATTGCTTCTCAGTAGTCAGTATAAGACACTTTATAACTAGAAGGGTGTTCAGTAGAGCGCATACCTCCCCCACCGACCGTGACCTTTGACCTTGACCTTCCAAAATTTAATCACCTCATCATCTGTGGCCAAGGTATGACTCACGAAGTTTGGTGACAATCAGACTTCAGTTGGTGCCAGGAAGTTGTTCACAAACATGTACAGCTATCTATATCTGTCTATCTATATCTGTCTGTATATGTTTGTCTACCTACATACATACCGATGCCGGCGAATACATAACCTCCCATCACCTTTGGTGGGGGAGGTAATTATAGATATGAAATTGATTCCATTTGATTTGAACTAATTCATGAGACCAAATAGCTTCAAATGAGTTTGCATTCCTGAATTGAATGGATAATTTTCGATTCAGCACAATCGGCAGTTATAGATTATCATTAAGAAACAAGATTTAGTTATCTTGTTGTGAGTTTGATGTCTTACTTCATTACATTTTCACAGTTTTGTATGCATTTTTTTGATCCTGAGCAAAATAACCATGTACATTAGACAAACCCACCGAATTAGTACAGTTATTTTCAAATTATGGGTTTCGAGAAATGAGTTTATTTTTCACAGTTTAGTTAACAAACATTTTGAGTTCATTATGCCATATAATTATTTGTGGCATAGAAGTGAATCTTATCAAATTGTTTTTTTCTAGTGAATTGCCCATCACTATTTATTATGTGACCTGACCATGCACCTTCATTGCTTTGATGCTGTTGCTCGACTTTCTTCACAAATTTTATAGTAATTGAATAAACTTGAGTAGTACTGGAAGACTAGGCCAGACACATTAAAACCAACATTATTGTTACAACTATTATTGTTTTTATTGTTATTTTATTGGTATGTTTTTTAATACCCTCAGGTATGGAAATCATGAGGGCTGAAAACAAGAAGCTAAAAACAAATTATTTGTTAGCTTGAGATTTGCATCTTCATTGTCAAAGACTGGTGAATACGAACAGAATTGAAATGCTGAATGAAGACTGAGAGGCGCTGAAACAAGAAATAAGTCTCGCATGGGTCACTGAATGTTGTATTTAAACAGTGGCCGACCTCACGCAAACAAAAGTCAAAACCAGAGGATTTTATGGTTCAGTGAGATTGACTGAAAGATATAGTCTGGAGAAGGAGGGAATATTTCAGCTTTTTCCTGGATGAAGTGGTTTCACTGCTGGCAGAGTGGGAAGAAGCATGTGTCATTAGTAGCAGGGATTTGCACAAGACTCAAAGGTCCAAGATCGAGACAAGACCGAGTCATTTGCCTGTCTGTCCAAGACGAGACTGAGACATTTATCCCAAGACCAAGACGAGACATTCATGTTGTTGAGACCAAGACCTTGGTCAAGATTAGTGATGGGTCAGTGTCAGTAGTTTGAGTTGGTGTTGGTCGGTTTCACTTTTCGATATTTAAGTCAGTGATTTTTGAAGTCGGTTCTGCATTACTGTATCATAGGACAGAAAGTCAACATTCATTAAGCATGCTCACTACAAGCAATTGACGACCTTTGAAGGACGTGTTTATGTCCGGCCATCCACAACTAATCATAAGGTTGCATCCATGCTTAATGACCGTTGATTTTCATTTTCAATTTTGGAATTAACTAACCATTCTGTAGGCTTAATCTGTGTAACTCATAACATCTCTCATTCCTTTCGCAGTGAAGTTTTTGGTCTACGACAGAACAGAGTACATTCCTTACATTGCTGCCGTTTATACTGGATACCGACTGTCCGCAGATGCATGTCATTGGACAACTGCAGATGCGCACGGACAGGATTGCCAAAATATCCACGTTCAATCATCGCTGTGAATGTCGTCTCAGCATAGAAATTAAGTGGCATTAGCAGAAAATATCATCATAGTGTAGTACAAGAGTCTCCGCTGCCGCTGACAGACCCACGCGACTCGGGCTCAATGCATGCTAAATATTCCATATCACATCATATGGTAATCAAACCATTTCTTTTACTCGGCCGACGGTGGGTGTAATAACAGTTGACCCTTGACCATCAGAAATTTATGACACATACAGGCAAACTACTTTGATAGTGCCTGAGACGATCAACCGTTCCAGAGATATGGTTGGTACCCACCAAAATTTAAATGGCTCACGTGACCTAACCACGCCCCTTTCAGGGATGGTTTGCAATCTGTGGGCTAGCACTTGCTACCGTCAGCCTACCTACCAAATTTGAAGTCCTATCTGCACTCACTACAAAGATATGAAAGGCTGTACAAAATGTCGAAATTGGGTGGCTCAGGGTAGTTAGGGTTACACAATTTCACTGGAAATAGCACCAGTCGATAGAGCACATACGAGTTCCTCTTGACATTTCATGTCCTTATCTCGCACTGTTTCTGAGATAAAGTGGGATATTGGTCGAAAATTGCCATTTGAACCTACCCCACCTCTATTTGGCGCCCGTGTTGGGGATGATCCTGTTGGAATTTCGCCTAGATTTTTGGCATCAGAAAACTAGAATCCCTGGGCTATCGTGGTGTTGTTTGCCTGATCCTATGTTTAGCCGTTTTAGTAGAGCACCAACTTGTGAGACGGACACACGATGATGGCAAGTACCATGCTAGCATAGCGTCGCGCAGGTAAAAATCAAATGAAATTTAGAGCAGTGCTGCAACCGGAAAGGAAATGCTTGTTTGTGAAAGGAGTAACGTTCGATTATCTTGAGGTTTGTATTAAATCTTGCTACTGGTGTGACTAGTTTGCATTAAAAATTTTAGTGGCATTAATGTTATTAATTGCGATTAATTCCTTAACACATTAGTTAACGCATTAATTCGACAGCTCGAGTTACACCCTATGCTGAATGAAGACTGAGAGGTGCTGAAATAAGAAATAAAGTCTGTAACAGTATGTAACAGTTGCATATAAAATCCCAAAAGTCTGTTTTTTATTCAATTTCGTGATGAAAATGCAGGCAAGATTTGGACGTGCATGAGACCCAAAGGTCCGAGACTGATAACTTGGACCCTGAGACCGAGATGAGACCAAGACGTTTGCCCGTCTATCCGAGACCGAGACCTTTATGGGTCTCTAGATAAGATTGAGACCACATCTCTGATCAGTGGTAGTAGAAGTAGAACTAGAAGCCGCAGCAGCAGCAGTAGCACAGCATTAGTAGTATGTGAATAGTATTTGAAGTTGATTATTTGCCTGCTGCTGGAAAAATAATGTTAATAGTACTGATGGTGTATTGCATATACTTCTCTGACTGTTGATTTTATATGGAGATGGCAAGTAATGCTGTTCAATAGAACTTCAGTGTATTCTCCCTAATGCAAGTGAACTCGATGTTGTCAGGGGTATGCAGGCAATAAGACTGTGCTCCAACAAAGTCTTCTATTCTTTAACTGGGGATACCCCCTGTAAAACAATCGTTGTTGTTGCTCGGCGTCTGTATTGGGTTACTATGTAAACGAAAATTTTGTTTCTTTCTGCTGAAATTTTATTAGTAATTGTGAATTGACGTTATTTTTTAGGTTGACTCGAGAGATAGTATCACTGATGGATTTACAACTGTGCGAGGTATGTTTCTTCTATTTCAATGAAATTTGGTGTGTAGGTAGAGGTTGAGTGATGCATGACGGTATGCAGTTTGACCCGATCCAAAGTCAAGTTCACGAGCCCTTGAAAGTAAAAAATTCAGCCATTTTCAAAGGCTATTTCCTCCCCCATTAATAATGTGGCTGGTAAATAACCACAGATTATTAAATAAGGGCACACTACCTACAGCTTGTCGGGGCCGGGTTTTGGATTTTTATCCTGCTTTTTGTGTCACGTGACTTTGAAGTTGGCAGTAAGTAGGAGTCGACCGTCAGTTCCGTATGGGGCTAATTTATTGTTACTTTTGAGTTGTAGTTGTCTGTCTTTGGTTTGTAATGTGAAAAACAATATGCATTTGTTTGGCAACAGATTTCCACAGATCTCAACAAAATGGTTCAGAACGGATTTCTGAGCAGGTTTGTGATTTATTATACTGCTAGTTTGTGTGATTTACTGATGTTTTATATTACTGTATTGACTCTAAACGTAGTTACTGCATGTTTCTAATTTTTACAGTAATTGAATTGAGGTTGATTTGCCATTAATAAGTTGTTTACTCTGAAAAGTATATTGTTTTTATTTTAGGATTTTCGAGTCTTCAGCCGTGCTTGGCTGTGTGCTTGCTGCCCTATTTTAACTGCTCCTCAACTGATCGATGATCTCAACAGTGTCTCACCGTTACTGTCAACATCATCAAGCTATGCAGCATTTTCATCTTTATCTCGCAAACGGACGTCGTACAGGAGGCTGAGATCGACATCATTTGATGGCGTACGACGGTCAGCTTGTGATGATCTGTGTCTGGTGTCCATCGAAGCACTGAAGGACTTGGTCTGTCGAGCATTTGGGATGAGTAAAGAACAGGTGGCGGAGTACGAGAGAATTGTATTCCAGCCACATCGCAAGAAGCAAGATGCAAAGATTATTGCCGAGGATTTGCTGTATCTGTTGTCACTACTGGAGACAGGCAGACATCCATACTATGCATCAGATAAATTCCTGGTATCCTTATTTTTCAATTTTAGATCGCATGGCTAGTGTGAAAAGTAGTTTAATGGAGCTATAATGTCCAACTGTTGTGTTACAGTATGTTAATTTCACCGCTGGCTGTTTTTATTTGTGCAAGATATTCTCTTTTTTTAATTCAGACAAAGAGCCTATAATGGAAATACTCTACGGGGCAAAAAAAACAATGTTCATGCATTCGGCTATAATTCAGCCGAAAGTGAACCAATTTGGATGAAACCTGTAGCACTGTGATAAAATTGTTGGGGGCTGATCTTGGCAGATTTTAGGCACAATATGTGCAGTAGCGACAATTTGAGAAGCAGCCGAAATGTTTTTTTTGGTCCGGTAAATAACGCATGATTTTGCCGATTTTTCGTTGGCAACATTTCACGACATTTGAACACAGCATCATCAATCGATGTCACGGTGAAAAGTTTTGGAACAGAATTTTGAAAATTTTACCATAAAGGTCGTTTTTCCAAAAAAAGCAAAAATTGCTGGACAAATTTTTAGGTCTTGCGACTTCAGGCCGCCATAACTCCACAATGATTACAGATTGCCCGAAACTTGCTACCAAAATAGCCCTCTGCGGGATGTCTTTCCATTTTTAACATATGAATCAATTCAAAGTATGTCTTTTTTCTGTGCTGTACGCCGCATACAAGGAATGTGCTTCCCACATTTTCTCAACGTCCGATGTCCGATTGGGTAAGCCACGTATGCCACGCCAGCTTCCTGGCTTCCAACATGGAAGAAAAGCAGACTGAATTGGAAACTGAAAATAAGGTAACATGGCAGATTACGCTGGCATCACTCAGTCGCAGGCACATGACACTAGGTAACGTTGAATGCAGGAACTAAACAGCTTGTGCATCAGTAAATAAGTAAATAGTTGTGTCACCTGTCTAGTATGCCGGTGGGAAACACTCTTTTGGAGTCTATATTGCAGTGTGTCCCCAGATACATTGCAACCTGTCTAGTTTTCTCACGGTAGTTAATCAAATGAGAATATTTGCATGGTTTTGATGTACATACTGGTGGGCAAAAATTAGCAGTACCAACGCGACTTGTTTCATCACACTAAAGCACTTCTCAGACAATTTTGATGATCTTCGGCACGTCAAATAACAGCTGACTTACACACACTCAGAAGCAGAAAAGTTAAATATTGGCCGATAGAGGGCGTTACTAAAGTCAATCATTTTGTCTATTTTGTAATAGCATTGTGGCTGTTTTGCTTATGCATAATTTTTATGACTACAAATGTTAATTTGACACATTGTATGGGAAACAAAAATTATCTGGATTTTCTTATGAATTTTGCTAATGTATGCACACTTGTTTCACCAGCTTTCTTTACTGTAAAATCATTATTGTAACAGACATGTTAAAATATTTACTGGAGTACACCATGACTTTTGTTGCAATAAGCAGCAGTCAAGTTGATGCACATGGCGCCCTCTAACTTGTTATGTTTTCATTAACGTAATTCTGGCATCTTGCCACTTGTTTTATGTAGTTATTGTATGCCAAAAATTATTGAAATTCATGAATGCATTCTATTGTTACAAGCAAAAATGAAAGATTTTGCCGCTAAATTTGCACCACCTTGTAATGTCGTAAATTAGGACTTAACATGTAGTGAAAATCGTTTTAGATAGAAATTAGTCGTGTGGCCATGTCACGCAGTAATAAAAAATCGTATTGTTGATGCATGTGACTGTTTTGGCATTTAACATCTGTTTCAATAAATATATGTATTAAATGATTGAGTGGATAGATTTTGTACACGCTAGCATGTCGCATGTGCAGTAGAATATATGTAGTAATTGCAGTGTATAGATGAGCAGTGGTTTGTGCAGAGTCGCCGTGCTTATGAGAGATGGTGTGTTACTGGTCGACAAAGCATTATGGATCTTCTAAACAAGTTCTGGTATTCGTCTTTGCCGCCTCTTGGTCCAAGACCACGCTACCCTGTGGAGTACATCCATGCTGACTATGCTGTTCTTCTTGGCAGACTGATGAAGTACGTTATTTTGCCAGCTGTGTCCAGATTAATCAAACACATTTATTGGGGCTTATTGCACTGCATGCTTTTCCCCTTCTTCCGTTTTACTTTCTTATTTTGTGGTCGTCGCCGCCGTAAGGGTGCGTCCCTTAGGCCTACCTACCATACGATTTGACAGCCTGTGTCCTGGTGTCACGTACACCATGCCGCTGGCTGAGCCTGGGCTCGAGCTGCTGGACTGCAACCAGTAGGTGCCTGCTGTTGTTGCTGCTATCCTGCTTAGAGCGGCCTTTGTGGAATACAGAGTTTTAACTTCCTGATTTTTTCATCCACACGAATCCCAATCTCACAATGAACTATTTCACAGCAATACCGATGCCAAGAGCTTTCCATCGATATATTGCACTAATGTAATCGACGAATATTTGCTGAGATCTGACGAACGCTGTAATACATATAAACCGTACCGTTTATTCCCAAAGGTTTTTGCTAACTGAGCTTCACATTGAAAGAAGTTGTTATAATACAGATGGTTGCATTCTGGTGGCAGACAGGCAGTCTGAATTTAATGGACATGCTCCCAGTAGCCACTCTAACATTTCATCAGCTCAGTTATTGTTAAAAAATTAAGGTACCAGTAATTTGTAGACAATGTACAATATCAGTGTGTTGTGTCCACTGTAGTGGCAGGTACTTGTGTGTGAATGTTATTGAGACTTGCTGGAACAGGCATGACCCCAATAGCCACTCTGACAGCTGGACAGTCACAGATGGCAACAACCTGGACCAGACAGTGGTCCATGAATTTACAGAATGTATGATACCAGCATGTTATCCATTCACTGTTGTGACCAAAGAACCTCTAAATAGCGGGATGCAGTTCATTTAGTGCCACATATGGGAGCTACTGTTCAACCAGTAGGGATGTCACTTCTACTCTGTTTTTAGAAGTTCTTTGATTGTCAAACTATTGGCAGAGCAACAGGAAGGTGATCCGGCCTATAGAAACCTTGCCCCTATCGTCCTTAAATATTCTTTTATGGGGTCCCATCCCAGCCTGAAGCGACTGTGGAAATGAAATGAAAACTGAAAGTGGTAATGTTAGTGGTCAGTTGCACAGTGCATATAGTAAGTATTGTACGGTAGGATGCATTTGCTGTAGTAGTGATTACTGTGTAGTCATGTGACCATGAACATGAGGCATTGGCTGTAACTGTTGAGTCAGATTGTGCCATATCATTACAGTTGCATTGATGCTGTTTTCAGATGTGATAATTATCAGAAGCAGCAAAACGGTGATGGTTCACGCGCCCAGTGCATACTTTCGGAAGTGTCTGAAAGGCTTTTGTCTGAGTTTGCTCTTCGTCACGGCATTGTGTGTATCACGTTCTTGACTGTGTGACGTTATGGTAACGTGCTTTATAGCTCTTTGGTTGACAGTTTGGTTTAGTGATAACGGCTTTAAGCAAATCAACTCAAGTTATTCTGTGTTGAAGCCAGTTAGTACTCAGATGGGTAACCATTTCATAGGTCTTGGAATTTAAACCCGCCAACTGGGACAACTCAGCCTAGCCAACCATCTTTGGGAAGTGTAATGAGTACTGGAAATGCCACTGCTATGGAAGAAAACAGAAAGTTTTTTTATAACAGTGACTGCCGGCATACTGACTTAACTGAGCCTGCTTGGCCTAATTTGGTTTAACCTTGCTTACTCAAAGTGCCAAAAAGGGATAACTGTGTTATTGTCTTTGCCAATCTTCTCTTTGTCACTACAATACTGTTCTTCATACTGTGTGCTTTTTTGGTGTTTGCAGGATGAGCTGTACAGGAAAGCTGTCATGTTGGAAACTTTGCTGTTGAGCTGTGACCTTGATTTGACCTGCATGCGAAGGATTGTCCGCGCTATTAATGACGTGCTAGAGTCACTGCCGCAGACAATAACAGATGCTGTTCTTGTTCATCATCAGGCATGGACACACGTCGTTAAGCTGTTGCTCATTACTGGATTGTTGTTCATTCTTTTTCTTTCAGTGTCATATTGAACTGTTAAAGCAGTTTGCTGACGCTGATCTGTTATATGGCCATAGTTTAACATTAACGAAATAGTACCACTTAACGATTATCAGAGTACAAGAAAGCTTTCCGTTTTTTGATTTAGTCAGTGTGCTTTTCTGATTGACAAGCTCATTTAAGTCAAATTCAGATTTAGCTTTTGTTTTGGAAAGCCCACATTCAGAATTCAATTAACTGTGAACAAGTAAGCAAATACACACTGAGTTCTTATTTATTCATGTCTGTATAGATTAAACGCAGGATTCAACCAGAACTTTTCGTCCAATTTAGTGTTTAGTGTATATGGATATAAGTAAATAACTATGCATTGTTTAGTTTTGCAAAGAGTGACGGACTGCGATTGAACAGTGACTATAATAAATAGCAAGCAGCAGCGAATAAGTGACAAATCCGAATCCAATCAATTTGAAATACAAAATCTGAATCCAGCAGAAGCAGATTTTAGCTGATACTGTTGCATCCATGGTTGGATGACAAGAAGGGAATGAGGTCTGTAAACAGGGGCAACACAAATAAACCCAGAACTGACTGCTGTAACTGTATGAGAATGAGCATTGGTGAAGTTGCAATACATGTGACAGGTGGATCAGCTGATGCGATGTGCCACCTTGCTGGTGCAACACTGTCAACACATGTTGACGCGCGTTGATCGACTGTCAGTGCTGTCACTGCCAGCACCACCATGCAGCTACATAGGTAATACCTTGTGGATTTGCTTTTCGTGACGGCATCAATCAACTTATTTGGGTGGTTTTTATGGCGGCGATTTTTCAAGTTAATTAATCAGTTAATCGTATAAAACTTTAATCCATTAAAATTTTTGTTCCCTAAAGTTTATGTCTTATGTATTCCTTTGCCACCCAACGGGCGCGATACGACCTGAATTGTGTTGAAAGCGCCGTTAAACTCCAAACCAACCAACCATGTCGGCGAATGCATTATATTTTTGGGCTGTCCATTTGCCGTGTTAATTTATTCATCTATTTGTTCGTTTATCTGGACAGACCTTGTTACCACGATATCTTGTAAATGTCTTGAGCAGTCTCGTGAAACTTACAGCCGGGAATATTCACTGGCCCCTACTGATGACCTGATTAGATTATTGAGGTCAAACGTCAAGGTCACTGCAGGCCATCGAGGTCAGCGCTTGCGAAACCATGTCTCAGGAACCACGTAAGCAATATCAATGAAACTTACAGGTAATATTCACTAGCCCCTGCTGATGACCTGATTAAATGTTGGAGGTCAAAGGTCAAGGTCACAGTAGGCTATGGTGAAGACGTCCACGTTGATGCTGGGGCGTTGAATACGAAATCCATGTTTTAGTTTTTGACATATTTTGATCTCGTGAATTGTCTATTAACAGACATACCCAAAAAATGGCAGACAGCAACTAACTGTGGTAATATTAATTGAACGTTTTCATTTTAAGTGAGTGTAGATTCTAGAATTGATATTGGTAGTAAATGTGATTCAGCTATCTCCATTATACACTATGACTGACATAACCACTCTGCAGCCCTGCTGATTTTAAAACTATTCATGCCAGTATAAAGGGCATGCAACTGTCGTTGGTTTTCTGCCTGCAGATCTGATGATCACTCTGCTCTCTAAAGCACTCCAGCTTCACAAATATTTTTCGGCTAATGATGAGACTTCTGTACATCAAATTCTGCTTTTCAGTGCTCACGTAAGTTTTACCGCAGTGCTTTTGCACAGTTTGTACCCAGCGTCCTATATCAGATATTGCCTACTTATATTGGCTTTGTTTGACTGGCTTTTTTCCTGCGTTGCTGCTGGTTGAGACTTTTGACTTTTAAAGCATTGCATGTTCGGAATACAGCTATAATTAGCTGGCACTCCAAAGAGTGCAAACACCCAAGCCGGGGAAAAGTCAGCAGCAAGCGGACTCGGGGAGGCATTACAGCAGGGAAAACCCAGCATAGCTTGTGTATGCAGAAGCAGCGGAAATATATCGCATTCTGTCTGATGACCGACTCAGACATTGTGACCTTGACCTTTGGCCGTTTGACTTCTAAATAAATGTGATTCCAGGACTCATGGAACATTTGTATGTACGTTTGGTGATCTTGCATCGTTTTAAGATATTGTGTGGAAAAACAGACAAACACTTAAACGCCGCTGAAAACGCTACCCACGCGACTGCCAATGATAGTGAAAGGTCTGATTGTCTAGGCTCGGATGCACGGTGGTCTCGAATAGGCTGGCAACCTGCAGCGATGTTGGTTCAGCTCCATGGCAAGACATGGATCTGTCAGTTTATTTCTGACAACTGAATTTGATTGGCCACACACTACAAGGAACTTTGCTTCAAAGAATATAGTTAATGGATAGTCTGGAGGGAGAAAAATAGTGGGTAGAGTGAGAATGATGGATCTGGGACTGCTTGATGGATAACAAGAGTGCAGTGACATGCTAGAAAGTCGAGCAGAAAGCTTGGAGAAGAGACGAGTGGCGACACTGGAATCTCATACATGTCAAAGGACAGAATACCAAAGATAGAAAGTGCTTTCTGGCATGCATTGCTGCTGCTTGTGTTCCAAGCCATGGGAACGACTACACTGAAATGAATATCACAGTGACTAAGCAGCATGGCACTGTGACTCAGTGACTCAAAACTATCCAGCCTATGAGAATGTGCTCTCGGTCAGCCTACAAGCCGACCGCAGCGCTATCTATAGCTAGAGACTTAGCTGATGCTATAACCATTGGTGAAGGTGACATAGTAATAACTTCTCCTGAAGTTAAATATATTGAATGGTTGTTAAAGTTTGCCAAACGTAATACAGAGTATATTGTTTAGCAGACTGGTGTATTGTGTAAATGTAATTTTTTATTAAAATCCTTATACTTATTTGTAGAAACTTTGTTTGGAAATGCAAAATGTACTTATGGATTGTTCATGTGGTTTAACTGGTTGAAGCCAAACAAACTTGAGTGTGCTGTTTAAACATACATATTGCATTATTTAGACCCAGCTGACGGAATTCACTTCTGAATATCTCTAAAGATCTGCAGCATACTGTTGGCACTGCCAAAAATGTCATATAAGATGTTTATGTTTTCTGAAGGAATCACAGTTTGCAGAAACTTTACTATTATTTTGTTGCAGGCAAATTTTGAAATGGTTTATACTCAGCATAAGATGATGGCATACTGTGAGCTGGACATATCGGACTGTCATCACATGTCACCGCAGCTGGTGTGTGTCACATGATTAGTTTGATTACCAACCACTTTAGTAGTTCAGGTAGAGCATTTGGTCAGGTGTGTGTGTATGTCTGTGTATGGGTGTTCGTGTGGATTAAAGCTTTTGAACTAGAAAACTAGGTCATATTTGAAGGTCAAGGTCATAGGTCAAGTTGAAGGTCACAAGAAGAAAGATGTGCAACGTTGAATGAATGCCGGCTGGTTATGCTATGTTTTCAGTCACTTTATTTCTGCCGTGTGTAGAACTTGATTTCTACAGATTCCTAGGTTTCTACTGCAGCTGGTGTATATCACGTGATTTCCAACGAGTTTAGCGGTGCAGATAGAGCATTTGGTTGGGTATGTGTGTGTGTAAGGAATTAAGTCAAGTAAGGAAACGTTAATTTTGTATGGCGCAGTTTACAGTACACCCCTCTTGTACTATCAACAAAACAACAGCACCAAGCATATATATGTATTTTTAGATTCTGCCAATACATTTTGACCCAACAGCTGAATTGTGCGAATAGAGTGAGTGAGTAGTTTCTTAACAACACTGACACATCAGCAGACTATAGGCTATTCAGACCAGCGAATGCACAGATATGAAAGATGCTGCCACAGATGCACAGAATGATTAGTCGATCGAGACACTGGTTGATCACAGATGCTGGCAGCCTGAACCAAACTGTACAGCTCACTTTTGACGATGATTTTTTCACACCTTAACCATTTTCAGAAGGCTTGCAGCATGCTAATCAGAGATGAATGTATTTGTACACTTCGGAACTTCTTGATTCTTATGTGGTGTGTTTGCGATTAGTGCAATACAGTACAGTACAACACAATAATAATGTTTAATTGTGCCAAGAAGTCTGCAGATGTATAGGCATGCGCTGATGCAGATGGCAATTATTTTGAGCATGACTTACAAAGACATTTATCTGGTTCTGCTAGTATTCTGTTGTTTTGAACAAAATACTGCTGTGGTTAACTGAATGTTTTCCCTGTTTTGTTGTTTCCCATTTTATGGGGTGTTGTCCATATACATTTCAAATGAGGTTGAGTAAGTTGTGGGGGGAATTCTTTCTTTGTTGAAACAGTGCAGTCATCCAATTGTTTGAGTTGTAATCTGTAACTTCAAACAATGAAACTGTATGAAGACTTAAATACTTAGTTGGCTAATGCTGCTGCCATGGAAAGGAAAGGAAAGGAAGCGTATTTATATAGCGCCTTTTTATATACTATGTATATCTCAAAGCGCTCAGGCATGGATCACACAGTTTTACCTGCAAATACACCATGCCTGCCTTTCCTTCGTATGCGTTCACCAGATGGCGCCACCTCTAACTGAGGCAAGAGACATCTAATTGCAGCTTACTACTCATCTATTGACCCCGAAGGGATGAAAGGCTGAGTTGGCCTGGTTGGTTGACCCATAGCGGACAGTTTACCCACATAAGTGGTCACCCGTCAGCTACAGGTGGAGCGCAGGACAGAGAAAGTACGCCGGCCGAAGACCGACGTTCTACCACTGAGCCACGCAACCAACCATGGCATGGCATGTTCGTACTTTTATCCTTTTGCACCGTTCCACTTTGCTTTGTTTTATGGTATGACATGATGCACACATGTCACACAACTTTGCTGTGTAACTGCCTTGAGTGACTGCTTACAGTACAGACATGTCAAGCTGTGAAGGGCATTTGCAGTATCGTCATGGTGTCCGAGCATCAGTTGATATTACTACCACTCAGTATCGGCCGATATCCAATATGTGATGGCAATGTTGTTCGTTCTCTAGTTCATTCCTTTTGTTATGGAAGAAATAATCTTCTGTGGTGTGTTTACTTTGTTCCAGGTGAATCACATGCTGACATTTCTGCGTGGTGCTATTATCAAGTACATCACAGATTTTTACTCGTCATTTGCCAAGTATGTTTGTCGTTTCATCAGATGTATTAAGATTTTTATTACTAGGTTTCAGTTTTTTTGTTGTGGTGATGTATATTACATTTTTTGACAATATGGCATTGACTGTCTGGTGGCGGCGTGGCATAGTGGTAACGTCGTTGGTCTTGATCAACGAGGTTAACCTACGCTGAGCCCAGTTAGTACTGGGATGGGTGATGCGTGTTCGGGTTCGACTCCCGGAGGTGGCATTTTATTTCGGTATGTAACCAACCACCCAGGTCGACTCAGCCTTCTACCATCCGTGGAACGGTAAAATGAGCTAGTACCAGCCAAAGGGCGGTGATGCTCTGTGGCTGGGGAGTAAAGGCAGGCATCGTGTAATTTGCAAGTAAAACTGTGTGATCCATGTCTGAGCGCATTAGAGGTAGTTACGATGATGTGCTATCCAAATCGACGTATACTTTACTGTACTTGACAATTATACATGAAGTTGTTAATTTCTGCCAACTGTGACTGGTTGTCATACGTTGTCATAGCAATTGCATCTGTCGTCTTCTAATTTTAATGATTGTGCATTTTAGTCAAATGGCTAGATTTGCACCACTTGTTAGCTGACTGACTGTTGTTTATTTTGTGTCAGAAACTTTCCCGCACAAATACCTATTTGATTGTCTGCATCTGTCAAGTTGTGTAAGTATTACAGTATGAAAGTTTGCAGGTTCGTGTTATGATATACAAATAAAATTAAAATAAAGTAAAAAAACTCATCTGATCTGCTTGTTGACTACTGTTGCAGGTATTTTGACATTGCTGGGCTTGCGGCCGTCGACTGGTATCGAATGCTGATGAAGGATGTTGAAACACTTTGTCACCAACAGGTCTTTTAACTCATCTCTGGATGATTATAATAGAGTTAACCGTGTTGTTATTCGTTATAAAATAACTGGTAGATGTGTGTTAAAAAATAAATGTATGTCACTATGGCATTAATTCTCGACAGAGACATCTTTGTGAGCCATACCACTCCACTGCATTACGATTAATGTGACTGTCTGTCTGTTTGTTTGTTTGTTTGTTTGTCTAATACTGAGGAGTACTAGTGCATCCACGTTGTCTGCTGTTTATCACTGTTGTGTATTCTTATAGTTGAAAGGGCGGTCTGCGGCAGTTATCACCTGACCTCGCCCAACCTATGAAATTTTACTTACTTATTTACTTAAGCTGAAGTAACTCGGGGGGGGGGGAGGAAGAAGGCCGGTAAAGTGGCGACTGAGACAGTTTGTCTGTTTGTGTAGTCATCGTGTACGGCAGATGTTTCAATGATCGGCTTGATGCATCGACTCAACAATCTTGACATGGATTGGGCTCAGTACGTTCATGTCAGGTGGGACTAACTGTGCTACGTTCAAATTAGAGTTGTGATGTGATGAATTCACTGCATAACGATGTTTTTTCATATGATACCCGTCTTCATGTATGTAATAGTAGCAACAAAAACATCTGCACGTTTCTATACAATGTGATACGATATGGTAGATTAACTTGCACTCAAAAGCTGACAAGATGACCAGCCTAATCTAGCACACATCTCAGAAACTAAAAAAATAAGAAAAAAATAAAAGCAAAAACCGAGTATTAGGTGAGAAGCTGTTAACTTTCGAGATAATTTCAGTGTGTCATGTTTAGTGAATATGTAACAGACTAGATTGAGAAAATAGGCTAGCTGATGTCTAGTTAGCATGGTGTAACTTACATATCGACAAGTGAATGTGATGTAAGTAAGCACATTAACTAGTAACACTCGATAGTGTAGATGAATGCCATGTAGTCGTGAGGTGGTGTTTGTCACTGACATTGTCCATGAAGAAACATTTTAAGTTTCTACTTGAACTTATAAGATTATGAGACAAGCTACCGTCATGCAGCATTTCATTTGTTTGAATTTCTGACAAAACTTTAAAGATGATATGCAACGATTTTTTGGTTGTTAAAGTAAATTGCCCATCGTATGTCTTTAATATAAGCAAATCTATTTGAATATTATGGAACACCAAAGAATTAGGAAATTTTAGTAAAAAGCGCCCAAAAGTGAGCGCTCGATGGTTTGTGTACTTTTGCAACTGATGACGTCATCTCAGGAGTGTTGAGTAAGACATTACACTACAGTTATATATTCTATGCTCCTAGACTACAGTACACTACAGTAATAGTTACTACTATTGTAAGATGTCAAGCGACGAAGAGTTGCCAGCTGAATCACGGCAGCTGCAACCGTACATGTATGAGCCGTTAGCGGCTGGCAGTGCGGCGTCTGGACATTTTACGACGGCGTCCGATCCCGACGACAGCGAGTGCGAAGATAGGACTATTCTTAAAACAACCGTATCCTGCCGTGACGTCACACATGCCAAAGAATAGCTATAGGCCTACCAAAAAGACCAATAAAATTGTAATTTTTAGCATTTTACGGCATAATTTATCAAAATTTGTTACACAGACGGGTTATATTGCAGTAAGCAGCTAGAAACTACTTTTAATCAAGTTTGTAAAAAATCGTTGCATATCACCTTTAAGCACGACAGTGATCTGATTGAAAACCTATTTGAAGGAGCTCTGAGCTAAAAGGAAGAAGTCACTATTTATGAAGTGCTATAGGACAGTGATATAATGTAGCATAGGTGGAAGATACAAAAGTACAGAATGAGATCTGAATTGTTCCGTTGGGCAGAACACTTAAAAGAGGAAGTAAGATAGTAATGATGCTACATATGCAATGCCAAAAGATGAATAAGATTGCAAGAACATAATGCATAGAAAATTTCAAGCAGTCTGTAGGTACTGCTGAAACTGTGTTATATTGTTTCAACTTGTATTGCATATTGTTTTAGTGAGCAGACGTGGAGATTAGCCTTCAAGTATGTTTTGTGTTCGTGGTTTTCCGTCATTGAGCAGAAATCACTTCAGTTGCTGATTAGAGCTATTTCTACTGATAAGGTACAAATCACAACTGTGTGATTGTAATGTTTTGTTTTATTCTAAGTCATCTGATAACACTACTGGTGACAGCTTAATGTGTGTAACTGTTGATGCTGACTGTGGTTTTTAGTATGTTTTAGTTGATGATCCAACTGTTCAGCCCGTATTCACTCCATTTAAACTCTGCCTGTCAGCGGTTTGTTGATGTTTTTACATATACCTTCGCCACTTGGACAGTATCAGCGATGGCATGGCATTATGTTTTCACACTGTTTCATCATTTCATTCATACGTTTGTCCATCCATTCGTTTGTCCGTTTATCCAGTCAGCTGTTCTTGCCATGATATCTCATGAACGGCTTGAAGAATTGTGATAAAACTGACAGGGAATATTCGCTAGGAATATTCGCTAGCCCCTACTGATAAGTTGGTTATATTCTAGAGGTCAAAGGTGAAGGTCACAGCAGGCCTAAGTGTGTGGTGGCAATGCAATACACATCTCTGCTAGGGTGTCAAAGTCTTTAAAAAAGTAAAACGCATGCACATGCAAATGGAAACAGGATAAAGAATTAACATGGTCTGCATACTGTATCCTCTATTTGCAGATAATTTTAATGTATGGCAACAGTAATATTATGTTGTAGGCCTAAGATGTTGTAATTCGATGTGATTTGTCTTTGTAGTTTGGTCCAATGAAGGTTACCCTACAGCGAGCTACGGCTGCAGTTGGAGTCAGCCGTGTCGTATCAAGTCGTTCACTGTCTGCTTCCATTCGCTCGGCTTTCTGCACAGTTGTTGGCACGCATGTTGCTAATGAGGTACCACATTACCTTTAATCAAATCAAATCGGCTTTTATTTAACTTCTTCTGGAGTTACTGTAAGTTAGGCAGGGTACAATAGACTTCTTGCCTTTTGAGAGTAGTGAAAGAGGACTTTATTGTGTCAAAGCAAGTTTATCTCAGTTTGTTTAATAGCAGTAATGTAGCAGCAGTAACTCAGCAGCTATTAGGTCACAAATGCATCAAAGTGTATTAACTTATTTGCTAAAGAACTTCCAGTACGTTGTCATTTAGCGAATTGAGCTGGGGCATATGTTTTTCTTACTCTGAAACTCAAATGGTTTGCACTTTTGATTCTGTGAGTCGGAATTTTGCAGCGTCACTATTTGTTGCCTGGATAACCTGCTGTCAGTTTTTATTATGCGACGCTACGCTAGCGCGGTATATGCTGTCGTCGTGTGTCTGTCCGTCTGTCTGACACAAGCCAGCACTGTACCAAAATTGCTAAACGTAGGATCATGCAAATAACGCCAGGTGATAGCTTAGGGGTTCTAGTTTTTTATGCCAAAGATCTCGGTGAAATTCCAATGCGGTCACTCCAACGGGGGCGCTAGATAAGAGGTGGGGTAGGTTCAGATCAACGATTTTCGACCAATATCTTGCTATCCTCAAAAACAATGCAAGGTAGGGACATAGTTACTGTGGAACGCTTATAGAAAATCGTATGCGCTGTATCGAATGACACTATTTTCAGTGACCTTGAGTGACGCCTAACTACCTCTTACCGCTCTGTTTTTTATATTTTGTATCGCTCTTTATATGTTTATAGTAGGTGGAGTTAGAGAGTTCAAATTTGGTAGGTAGGTTGATCCTAGCAAGTGCTAGCCCACGGATGACAAATCATCCCTGAAAGGGGCGTGGTCAGGTCACGTGAACCATTTAAATTTTGATGGGCACCAACCATATCTCTGGAATGGCTGAAGCTATAATGGTCAAATTTTAGAAACTGGCTGTGTCAAGTCCCAGCATACTGATGACAAATGACCCATTTTAACGAGGCGTGGTCAGGGTCACATGACCCACTTTAAATTTTATGGCCCAAGTGATATCTCTGGAATTGTTTAAGCTAGCATCGTCACATTTTGCACACATATAGAATGTATCAAATCTTAGTCTATGGATGACAAACCACCCTAAAAGGGGCGTGGTCAGGGTCACAGGCCCCATTTTCAGTTTTGATGCCCACGACCATATCTCCGGAACTGCTGAAGCGATGTTGCCAAATTTTGCATGCAAGTAGAATATATCAAATGCTAGCCTTGCGATGACAGACTACCCCCTAATGGGCGTGGTCAGGTCACATGATCCGTTTTCTTAAATTTTCGCTACCAATTATGTCTTTCGAGTCATTGAAACTAGGCACTTAAAATGTCGTGTGCTGATTGATACAGCAGAGGTGTACTAGTGCATGAATGATAGATTACTGCCCAAAGGGATCTGTTCAGGGTCACGTGATCTCAGTTATGGGAATAAGTGATAGTATCTCGTCAACGGTGCAAGATAGAGACATGGTTGCAATGGAAGTCTAATAGGAAATCGTATGTGGCATCATCGAATGGCATTATTGCCAATGCCATTGAATGACCTTGAAGGTCACTTTTACTGTTTGAAACCTTTCTAACTACCATACCTCGTGAAACATAGCACAAATTTACTAACATAGCTCATCTGCAGTAGCTGAGCTTCTTGTAGTGTAATGGGTCTGCTTCTTTGGAGTTACTCCACGTTCGTCTTTGACCCCCAAAAGAGTACATTTGGGGATAATTGGAACAGATTTTGGGGGCCAGATGCCCTGGGGGCCAGATGCCCTTCCTATTCGTCCAATTAGCAGTGTCTAATTGCTGATGGAACTCAAAGCACTTAGCCATATTTGGAAGTCGCTAACTGAACCTCATGATTTCTTGATGCACTGACTACTGGGAAAGGTGTACAGAGACTGTTAGGTGATGAGTGGTGCAGTTGCCTTTATAATACATTGTATAACCAACCATGTTTGTGTTGAAAATGCCATTCACATTACACTGGCCAGTGATAATTGAAATGATAAATATTTTTGTTGTGTGTCATTTTTGTGTAGACTGAGAACATTTTCACTGAGGCCGGTATAATTTCTGCGAGCGAGAAATCCGTCGACATAACGGATATTAAACACAACGAGGCCGGAGAGGGATCTGACGCTGCATCGTCGTTGTCGAGTTTCTCAATCATTACATTGAAGGACTCTCGTTTTGATGAAGCTGATTTCTATGGCAGGCTACCGAGCCATCCTGAAACTGTTTCTGTTCATACTGCAGAAGTACAGTTACCGGCTTCCTTAGAACAACAACCGCAGCTTAACAGCACTAAGCGTCCACCTGATGGCACATCTTATCTGTCTGTCGCTGCTTTGCCTGTCACTACCAATCCAGCCGTGGCTAATACTTCACTTCGCAGCAGAGTTGTTTGTGATGAAGATGTTACGACATTTGTTTCTGTCGATCATCTTGACCGCCGAATTATATTGAAGAGTAAACCGAAGTTGAAGATAATGGAGCTGAGTGCTGAGATGTTTAGCTATTCTCCATCTTTTCATTGTTTGCCGGCCATTGTGGAGTCTCTAAGATCTGATGATGGACCTCTGAGTGATGCATCGGTTGCTTCGGGTGATGGTTATGTTGCGGATGGTGGTCACCTCCAGTCAGAGTCATGTCAGTCAAATGCATCATCGCCAAATGGTTCTGTATGTAATGTGTCATCGTCAGCAGAATGCGATGATTTTCGCTTGTTGCCTAATCGACAGCTTCTGACATGTGTCGATGACAACTTATCTGACTTGTCTGAGAAGTTGGACACAGTTGTGAGCAATAGACAGCAGCTTAGTGCTAAATCATCATCAGATGGCATTGACAGCGCAGTTGTATGCACACCGTACAGTACCCAGACATCACGAGACTCGACAGACACAGTCGATAACACCGGTGGCAGCTGCTGTCATTCAGTCATTGATGTAGTGGATGACCCGGCTCCGCAACCATCTCCTTCAGCAACTGATGAATTGCATCCTGGTGTGTGGGAAAATGATGAAGTGCAACGTGCAACAGCGACCAGAACAGCCGATGAATCGGCTGGCCGTGAAGTATTTAGAAAAGATTCCAATGATGTATCATCGGTGACCTCTCTAAAAGTTGAATGGGAGGTTGGCAGTGATAGTGAGGAAACACCCAAGCATTTTGAAGCTAACGTGATTAGTGGGCCGCCGATTGAACCAAGTGCATGTTACGTGCATCGTCCATTCCCAAGTGCAGTCTGTAGTGTTTCTACTTTTGAAGAACAAGCGCGAGAAGTAGAGAGTCATTGGAGTGACGAGCTAACTGCAAGACGGTCGTGCTGTGCCTGCCTATCCAGTGTGCTTGTACGACACTGTGTGTCAACAGCTGCTGATGTCACACCAACAATTTCAATCCGTCTATGTTCGTCAGTTGTTGACGTAATTTCTCTGGTACAGCGGCTCGTCGTTGTCTCCAGTACTTGGTTACAGGTCGTGTGTGATTCGGCCTTTAATCTTCAACGTTTTTGCCAGTCTCAGGATGAACAATTTGGTCAGGAAACTGCAACAATGTGTCCGACCTCTGCAGACCATGCTGTTGATAACACAGGATTAGCATGTGGATCTGGTACCAGTGGTTCTGTGCATGAAAATCTACAACGCCATGACATTTCTGAAGAGCTTGAGAATGTTCGAGAGAACCGGCTTCAGCAGTTAATCAGAGTAAGTGGTGTTTGACAGCTTTCTTTGTTTATGATGTACTGTCACTAACAGACATGTGAACAAATCACAAGTTCCAAGACCAAGGTCAGGAGCTCAAGACCTCATTTTTCAAGACCAAGATCAAGGAGATCTCTCAAGTCAGAGACGATAAGTTGTTGTAGGTCATTATATCCATTCATAGCCGTCGTATAAAATATCATCAAAGATTGTCAGTAAGTCTCATGTTTTTTACCCTCCTGTTAGACTTAACTGTCAATTTTGCATCTGTTATGGGAACAAACTCATGGTTAAATGTGCATAATACCAGATTTTCAGTCTCGTTAAGTTCCAGATATCAGCCAGGTCATTGTCCGTTGACATTTCATGACATTGCTGTTGTAGTTGTTTATTGTGATAACTGCTCAGTTGCCACCCTGTCATTTGAGAGTGATGTTACACAAACCAAATCCTTGAGACTGAGAGACCATTATTTTGCCCTCAAGACCAACATCCAGATTTTGGTCTGGATACTAGTCTTGTGTCAAGTCTTTAACATTGCTGGTGCTTATCAAGCAAATGCGGCAAAGTATAGACTGATTTCAAACCTTTAACAATCTTCCCGCCTGTGAAGCTTTGTATATGGTGCTCTCCGAATGTGTTTATTGCGACTGTTATTATTATGTAGACAAGACTGTGATACAGCTGCTTAAGATAGATACCAAGACCAGGGTAGTACACCTCCAGAGAACGTCTCTCAACGCAAGAAAAATCTATTTGTTTCTGTATTATCACCAGAGTAATCAAAGTGTCCAAATTAATTTGACAAGAGGCTGCATCGCCATCCTGTCACCCCTCGTGACGGTGAATGCATTCTTCTGCGACATTCGCCGCAGGTACATTACTATGGCTGGCACATTTCCCCCCTCAAGAGTGCCTCTTCCCGTGGGGATTTAGACCCCATTGAATACATGGTTCCTTGGACACTTGCGTCAGCCCCCAAACGCATCTCAATAGGTTCAGCCATTTTTGCACAGCTTACCTGTGTTGTGTGCTTGACACACATACACACAGACCACGCTACATGCAACATCTGTAGCAATAGGCCGCATCCGTCCACTGCTTGCAGGCGATGCGGCTTAATAATGCTGCGAAATAAAGTGAAAGATATTTACTTTTTTGTGCATTGTGGAAAAAATAGGTTTTTATTTTCTCATTAGTCAGCAGTGATGTTGTACTGTTGACTTGTAAAAGGCTGTGCAGCTGGTGGTGTGCGTTTATGCAAGAAACCTGTTAGCAATGGACGTGTGTGGATTGGACAGTGATACTGCCAAGCATCTTGCTGGGGAGAAGGTCTGTATTTTGCGTTGTGCTTTTCAATGTTAGGTTCAGAATTTTTACTGTTCCTTGTCATAAATGGTATATCAGTGATGGTGTGGTACCACCCAGCACGGCTTCGTAACTGTGATAAAATTGTGAAACCATTTTATTATGAACCTCGTTCATTAAAGCGAGAAAATAATGAGCTGTTGACTGTGTTGTTCAGCTCATCAATGATCTTCATATTCTGCAAGAGCAACGTTTACTGTGGGGCTGTCGTCACAAAGCACAAGGCGTCACCTGTCGACGAACTGTAGCCCAGCGTGAGCCCGTCACTCACGAGGTATTTTTGCACAGTTGCACTCTTCGTATTTAGTTGTTTAAGCAGTCAGTGTCAATAACTGCCAGTGAAAAAGCATGATGCTTTCGTATAGCATGGCATTTCTAATAAAGATGTCATTGAAACATTTATTATTTAATGTCTATGTTGTGTGATGAATCTTTTCGAGATAATGAGCGGTTGAATTAAATTTTAAAAACAAACAATTGAGAATGCAGCCAGATTGGCATGTTGGCGTAACAATATATATTTTTTATGTTCACGTGAATGTGCTGCATGTGATATCTTGTCAGGTATTTTGTACCATGAAAACAGTCTTAACGAATGCCAACCAATTAGTTTGACTGCATTTATTACGTTACTCACCAATTAACACTGGTTGATGGCAATTGTCTAGGAAAATCTGCATTAGCCAGTGACACTAGATTTTCTTTTTCCAGCCATTTAGAACAGTTTAATGGTTTAATGAGTATTAATTGTATCGCTTGTACTCGGTTAACGTTGACTCTGTGAAGTTGTGGTGACTGATACTGCACAAACCATAACTATGTGAAATTAATGCCAACGTATCTGTGTATGTCTGTAAGATGTGTACCAGGATAAATGCTGCTGCACAGTTGGTGGACACTCTCCAGCATTTTTCACACTCTGTCAACAAACTGTTGCCTTCTGCTCATTCCGCTGAGTCGAGTGGTTCTCTATTCTCAACGTCTGTGTTATACGTCCGTGATATTACTGCAGCACTTGTCAACATTCTGGCATTCCGTGTGAGATGTCTTAAATTGCTTCTGTGTTATCATTGAACATATTATGCACCATTCAGAACATTCAATGCACTTAGTCATGCCATTCTGCTTTCCCTCAGCATTGATAGTGGCACAAATATGGCATGTTTTTTTGTTTTCGTCTCTGATATATTTGTGCTGAAAAGAGACGTTAAACTCCGAACTAACTGACCTGATGGAAAGCATTTGTCTCAACTTGAAAGTGAGACTTGTTAGTATGGGGCAGTGTTGTAGTAGATATTTCAGACTTTCAAATGGTGCCAGTTATTAGTATTTTTACTCAGTCTACATGCATTTATTATGACTGAACACCTACTGTTTTTGTCAGTTTTTACTTGCATTAATGGCAATAATAATATAATAATAATAGTAACAAGTGGTCAAAGAATTTTGAAAAAGGCTGCATCACAGGGGCAGATTTTTCAGGTGTGACATTGTAATGTGACACTAGTTGGGACCATTGCAGTCGGCTGCAGCAGTAGCGCTTGTATGCCGCTATTGGGCATTGAATGATCCTTTTTGCTGCATACAACACAGCAAAGATTCCCAGTGCTTTTTAGTGGACCGGACAACCCCAGAATTGCCCCTTGCCATGGGGAGATCTCGACCCCATCTATTACATGCTTCCTTGGGCCTGCGTGAGTCAGCCCCCAAATGGCGCCTTGTACGGGCTCCGGGGCAGTAATGTGCCATGATTCAAGTGTTGATTTCGGCACTACCTAATAAAGCCGATCTCAAATGTCCATCTGTCGATGAGTGATGCACGACAGTATGCAGTATGACCCGATCCAAGGTCAAGGCCACGAGCGCTTCAAAGTTGGAAATCCGGCCATTTTCAAAAGCTATCTCCTCCACCATTTACAATGGGAGCTGGCAACTGACCACGGATTCTTAAACTAGAGCACGATATCTAAATTTTGTTGGGCCGGATTTTTAATATTCGGCCTAGTTTTTGTGTCACATGACTTTGAAGTTGGCAGAAACGTCAGTTCTGAAGAGTCATCCATCAATATGGGGCTAATTTATTCCTTCTTTTCTTTCTTCTTTCTCTATGTTTTCTTTCTTACTTATTTACTTCCTTACTTGTTTACTTCTTGATTTATCTATCTTCTCCTTCCAGAATAGACCCATTCCATTTCCAGGCTGGAGGTCGTAGGGGGCGACCAAACCTGGCTTTTGTTTTTTGGGTTTATTTTTTGTCGTAGTATATTTTGTTATGGATGCATGTTTCCTTTTGTTGTGTTTGATTTAGTTTTTCAGTACTAAGTCATGAGATTGGCTATGAAGAATGTCTCCAAAATGACCTATTTTGTATTTTGTGTTCGGTGAGACGTAAAACCTTAACTCAATGAATCCCCCAAATGGCATCTTGATCGGTTCAGCCGTTTTTGCACTTTTTGCACAGCTCACTCGTGTGCCCAACATGCACACAGACACACAGACCACACTACGTATTATTATTATTATTAAAAATGTACTTATTTAAGTGACACTGTCACGCAGAACGCTGCAAGGGCACTTTACACAGTCAATAAGATACAGGCATAAAACATAATAGGAAACAGTGAATTGGCAACTAGTGGTCCAGAAAACTCGAGTGAAAAAGAAATGTTTTCAGTTCTCGTCGGAAGGTGGTGAGC
>Ga0209780_1000213_pt1 | contig 28637 bp, 31 predicted proteins | sample WorMetexBAHAMAS2_FD_187384 | JGI IMG/M metagenome (GOLD analysis project Ga0209780, IMG submission 187384) | Marine gutless worms symbiont microbial communities from Max Planck institute for Marine Microbiology, Germany - Inanidrilus exumae... | ecosystem: Host-associated > Annelida > Digestive...
TTATTATATTTAATATTTAAGTCGAACAAATCGCAATAGCTTATTGAGCTAATAATTTTAAATTATTACACATAGAAAACGCTGCAATTCCGTTTAATAAGCATTTTTATTCATAAACCCCCTAAAAATCGTCAAGATAATAATTTTAATATCAAACCACAAAGACCAATTCTCTATATAATAAAGATCATAATTAATGCGATTTTCCATTTTTTCTAGCGTATCGGTTTCGCCACGAAAACCGTTGATCTGCGCCCACCCGGTAATGCCAGGCTTGACCACATGGCGCAACATATATTTAGGAACACGCCGCCGAAAATCCTCATTAAGCTTGATGGGATGTGGGCGGGGACCAACCACCGACATTTGCCCTTGAAGTACATTAATAAATTGTGGGAATTCATCCAAAGAGGTACGGCGTAAAAACTTACCGAATTTTGTGATTCTAGGATCGTCACCACTAACCGGCGTGAATGACTCATCATCCTCACAAACATTCAAGGTTCTAAATTTCCAAACCCAGATATTTTCGCCACCCAAACCATATCGGCGTTGTTTAAACAAGATAGGTCCTGGTGAACTCAATTTAACCCCCAAACCAATAATGAGCATGGGTACCGCAATAACGACAAGAATTACCAGCCCCAAAATCACATCCTCCACACGCTTCAACAAACCTCCCAAACCATGTAAAGGGGTGCCATAAATGCTAATCACTGGCAACCCACCGATATTTTGCCAGCGACTATGAAGCAGTTCAAACACAAACATATCAGGTACCATGTACACGGTAACAGCCGTATCCGCCAAAGCTGACAAGAGTTCTTTTATCCGCTTCTCAGCACATAGAGGTAAGGCGATATAAATCCGATCCAGTCGTCCGTTTTTCCCATCCTCTACCAAGGAGTCCAAATCGCCCAGCACCGGTACTGAATCCAACTGCGTATCAGGCTTCAAGTTGTCGTCATAAAAACCCACGACTTTCAAACCCATCCATGAATTGCTGTGAATGGTTTGCATTAATCGTCTACCCAAATCACCTGCACCAAAGATGGCAACCCGGCGGATATTAAATCCGAAATACCGTATATTTCTTAATAAAACTAAAATCAACCAACGCCATAAGCCAATAGTCACTGGTGCTAAGACAAACCAAGTTAACATTGCCTGACGTGAATACTCGGCTAAACTGCCCGCTACAAAGGCGACCAGCAAAAATGCCTGTACCACCCAAAACCAAGTCCATATAACACACTTCAATTCATATAAAAAGCTTGCACCACGCCACGAGGCATACATTCCATTGATTTCAGCTAATAAAAAATACAACAACGCAGCTCCTAAGGCAGCAACACTGTACTGTTCAGACCATGGATAAACCGTCAACCAAACGGACAACCAGAGAGTCCCCACCAATAAGCCCATGTCACTGAGGCGTTGTAGGATGGCAATGGTGGATTGATGTGAGCGAACAAATCCTGGCTCAGACATGGAATATTCTCCATTGTGATTTCAATCATCATCTTTCATTGTAGCAGAAAAAAAAAAGCCGCGAATGAACGACTACAAGTACTCGTTTATTCACGGCTAAGAATTTTAGGGTAATTAGCAAAACTATGTCGTTTGAAGTCGTTTGGGCAAGGCTTGCTTTGTCAACTGATAAAACAGATGTTCGTATTCATCAGTGACGACTTTCCAAGTGTAATGAGTTTGAGCACGATGTTTAGCTCGTTGGCGATACTCGGTGACCATTTTAGATTCAGCCAATAAATTTTCAAGTAATTGCTGTAAGCTATCTGCGCCGACTTTACCATCATAACTAAATCCGGCATCACCAATGGTTTCTAAATTTTCCGGAGTATTGTGGGTTATGACACAATTTCCAAAAGCCATTGCTTCTACCAAGGCGGGGTGAGTTCCGCCAACTCCGGAGGTTTCAACAAAAATATAGGCGTTGGAACCTAGTTCGTGATACCCTTTGCCAAAAACATAGCCTGTAAAGATAATGCGAGAATCGCCTTCGGCTCTGGTTTTGAGAGAAGTTATATATTCCTGAGCATACGCGGCATCACCAACGATAACACATTTCAAATTTGTATCTATCTTTTTGAAAGCCTCAACCAGATGATGGGCACAATTTTCAGGAACGAGCCGCCCAACAAACAAAATATATTTGTTCGGCTCCAAACCAAATTTAGCTAGGGTTTCACCAGGGGGAAGAATATCCACTTCTGAGCCGTAGGGGATGTAGGGCGGCTCATTATTAAAACGGTCACGGTAATAGCCCTGCACCACATGCGAATCTGTAATATAGGCGGTGGGAAGTTTGGTAGCCAAGTATTCTGCAAACTGGATATATTTTTTTGCCAAAGAGGGCCATTTTTCTCGTTTCCAGTCCAAACCATCGACATTGAGGATGGTTTTAGTTCCAACCAAGCGGGGAATCCAAGTAACAGGACTATTACCGGCGATAAAATAAAGACAAACATCATACCTTTGAGTTAAGGCGTGTATAGAAGAAATAAAAGAGTGGACAATGGTATCTAGGTATTTGTTAGCAATGGTACCGTGTTTAATCAGACGAATGCCTTTGTATTGATTTCCTTCATAAGTAATATGATGAGAGCGGGCATAAACGGTAACATCGTGTCCACGTTCAACGAGACGCTGACCAAGTTGTTCTACACAGGTTTCAAAGCCACTGTAGCTGGCGGGGATACCCCTAGTTCCAAGGAGAGCTATTTTCACTATGCGACACTTCCTTTATCGTTCCCATTTTTTGCAATAACGACGACTGTACCAGATTTACGAAAAAACTGATTTACAAAAGTCATAAGTAAAGTAACCGGTAACAATAATAGAGACAAAACAACATTCCATATAGCAACAATTGTAATCTCCATCTTACTAAAGACTTTAAAGAAGGAACTATTCATTCTAGCTATATTAAATAGAACGTTTTTTTGTGGGGATAGCCAATTTAATAAGGTAATATGTTCACCAATCCAATTCTGAAAAAAAGAAGAATATGAAACCTCTAATATATCCATACCATTGTTCTTAAATAATCTTGTAAGCCCTGATGGAGTAAAATGATGTAAGTGCCTGGGCGGATCAAGATGATACCAGTTTTCTTTTCCAAATTGTGCCTGAAAACTTGAGAAGTTAGGAACCGCAATCATTACAATTCCTCTTGGCTTAAGTATAGCCTTAATGTGACGTATTGCAGAATCAGGATCAGAAATATGTTCTAATACATGCCAAGCATATATCATATCGAACTTTTTCTGAGAAGTAGCCACATATTCATCAAGTGTTTTTTTATAAACAACAGAATGACCTAATAACTTTTTTGCAAATGAAAAACTACGTTCTGATGGCTCTATACCAGATACATTAAAACCCAACTTTGAAGCCGCAAACAAAAAATGGCCTTTACCTACACCAATTTCAAATAGATTACTACCATTTGCCCACTTATTAAGTAAGCGCACTGTTCCAAATTCTAATCGATTTAAAAAAGGCCTTAGAATCTTTTGGACAATACTCTCATTTACATTGTAGCTCCCTTGATTATATAACTCATGCAAAGAAACATTATCGTTTACCTTGGTAACACCATGACCACATTCTTTACATTTATATATATCGAATTTACAATCTACTGAATAATCCAGTGGTTTTGCACTAAATAAATAATCAAAATTCCGGCAATGACATATTGGACATCCTGCATTTTTTGTCTCGTATTTCAATTTGTTACCCCAAATTTTAGTAAAAATTGGTACCCACCTTCAGCCTAGTTGTTCATACCTTATAATTCATTTTAATCATCATCTCTTCAAAAGCCGGCATAACAAACTTATTTAGTTCTACTTTACCCTTACTTGGTAGAGGCTTAACGACTTTGTTCGCATAAGTCAATAATGCTTTGTTATGATCCAATTCACAATAATCAAGAATCTTTTTAAAAACCTCTACAGGAGATTGAGTGAATTCCTCAAATCTAACTTGATAAACGTTATACATTGACGAGCTTGTCAATTGTGATATCGTTCTCATCGTGGCAATCCATTCTACTGCTGCCATATCCTCTTGAGATTCAAGAGAACTAATCGCCTCAATATTGCTGTTAAGTGACGGAATATCTTTCACAATATCTTCAACTAAAAGCAAAAATTTCCTCCGGTTAACTCCCCACCAATCCTGAATATCAGTGCCTATTTTACAGGTATTTCTACGCGACCATGTCGCCATTGATTGAATCGTATCCCAACCATTCCGTCTAAGCAAGAGAAACTTTGCATTGGGAAATATCTTTTTTAGGAATTCTATCCTAAATATCAATTCACCATGTTTATCGAGTATCCGCCTTCCACCTGTTAATGCTAAAGCATAACCGTAAAAGCGGTGTACACGTTGAGATACCTCAATTGAAGCATCATCACTCGTCAATCTAAATCTGGCGGGTTTTCTTTCTTCAAAATTACCAAGAACATCCTCATTTGGATATGCAGAATGCCACAGTGCTTTCGGTTCATTAAGAAATGTTACGGATGGATGAAGAGAAAGTACTTTTCCCAATATAGTTGAACCACTTCTTCCGGTTCCCAAAATATAAATTGGTTTTTCCACTTTCTTAAGTTGCGGAAGATGTTTTACTAATGCATATTGAGCAAATACAAACCTATTTATCCACCTAGCCTTGGTAGTCAATGGTCTCCCTTCAAACATGGCATGGGCCATAATACGGCTTATCACTTTTGAGGGTCTGGCATAAATATAATTTTTCTCAAGTTGAGAAATCATTAGACAACACCTGATTTAGTTACTTACACATCGGTTAAATATCTTTTCTAGTGATCTGAGGTGATTATCAGGACTAAATAATTCTTCCATCCGTTTTCTTGCCGACATGCCAAAACGTCTAATAAGTTCTGGGTTTTTCCAAAGTTTTTGCACTGCACTAGCCAATTCTTCTGGCTCTCCGGGGGAAACTAAAAAACCACTGACATTATCTTCCACTTGATCGGCTAACCCCCCCAGTTTGCTTGCTATCATAGGTTTTCCACAGGCCATTGTTTCGTAAGCTACCATTGGTGAATTATCATGCCATAATGAAGGGATCACAACGAATGCACAATTTCTTATCAATTGAATCACAGTCTGTTGAGCTACAAAAGGTTTAAACTCAACGTTACCTAAACCGTTGTTTTTACATATTCCAAGTAATCTTTCATAGTCATCACCACCCCCCACAACTAACAATTTTGGGGCTTTCTCTCCCAATATTTGCCAAGATTTTAATAGAACATCTATACCTTTTTCTGTAGATAAACGCCCAAAATATAAAACATAATTACCACGCTTATAATTGGGTTTATATAATTTCAAATCTACAAAACTAGGCACACAATATATATTCTTATTATCAATAGAAAGTGAAGAATTTCTTAATGCTTGTGCCATAAACTTTGATGGTGCTATGAACGCATCAACCTTTTTATATATGCCTATAACCCTATGAATCTTAATAGTTAAAACTCGAAGGACTGAAAGTTGAAGAGAGCCATGTACGCAGCTATGTCTAATAGCATTTATCACATTATCTTGACAATCAAGACATACTTGTCTATTTCTAAAGAATTGATGGGATGAACACACAAAATTAAAGTCAGATAAACGCATAACCACACTGGCACCGGCAGCTTTTGCGCCATCTATAACACTTGGTGATATATAATTACAAATATTGAGTAGATAAACCACATCAATATTTTCACGTTTAACAATTTCATAAACACGCTTCTTGGCTGTCAGATAATAAACTGCTCTGGCTGTCAGTCTTATCTTATCTATGACAGAGAGCTTTGCATCTTTATATTGACTAACTTGGTTTTTAAAAATAGATGGTAAAAAATAATGTTCATATTCTGAGTGTTTATTTTGCGGTAGATTTATTGACAAGGGTATGACATTATGCCCATTTTCTTTCAGTAATTTTATTACTGAAAACATATACCTTTCTGGACCACCAGTTACATAATAATATTTGTTAACAATAAGAATATTCATCTAAATTCCAAATTATTACCTTTCAATTTTTTTGTTGCAAAAACTATGTAGCTTGCAGACACCCAAAATATTAATCCACTCGCATCAAAACGCCATATATCGTTACTTATTAAGCCTAACGCACTGAAATGTAGCCATATTCCAAAAAATGCCAAGTTTAATATTTTTATACCTGACAAGTCTACTGAAGAAACTCCTTGCAATCTTTTCCATAATTGAAGATTAATTAGTAATACTCTTAGAAGCATTAACCAATATACTACAAATCCTATAGCACCAATCTCAGCAAATGCTTTTACAAATTGATTAGTTCCATTGTCTATAATATGTTTTAAATCAGCGTGATGATAAAAATAGTCAAACATATAGCCCATATTGTCTATATGGCCTGGATTCATACTTCTTGGACCACTTCCAAAAAAAATATCGTTTATATCTACTAATTCTGTTAGTACTCTTGAAATATATGATAACCGATATGTTGGATTAATGACTTCAAGAGCGGGAAACGAGGCAACAATTGCTGGCCACCAGACTGGTATAATAAATGATAATAACAACGTTGCGGCTATAAAAATTAACGAAAAAAAACCAACCCACATGGGGCGAATAAGCTTCTTATTTACAAGAAGAAGTAATACCATTAAAATTGGCAACCAAATAATGGTTGTTCTAACTGATGCGATAAGACTTGCTATCCCAATTAATAATATAAATAAAACATGCCAGAGAGACATTCTCTTAACTAATGCATGGGCTATTACAAGACAAGAAGTATATAAAAATATGATTCCTGCTGAAACATGCCCCCACGCAACGCCTAAGGTAAAAAAGGTCGAATCACCACTTCGACCCAAGAATAGATAATTTACTATTGCTTCAATTAACAATAATAAAGCTAAATAGGTGATAAATTGGAAAAATAGCTCATATTGTTGTTTAGTTGTTTTTAAATAAATTAAAATGGCAAAAAACAAAGGATAACGCAGATAAACCCCAAAAGCATAGATTATATCTTTTATGGGAAAATTATGGAGTAAATATGACGCTATCCATATCAGCAAAATTATCAAAAAATAAATTGCAAACCCAAGTTTTAATATTTTTCCCCTAGATATTACAAAAAAGATTGTTATTAAGCCAAGACTAAAGATGATAGGGTAACTTAACCACCGTAGATATGTAAAATTTGAAAAGACCCCTGTAGGATCAGCAAGGCCAGCCACTAACCATATATAGGCTAGCAACATAATCGGCATGTAACCCAGTATTGATGTTTTTACCATTTGTCGCGCCACATTTCAAATGCTAACAAGAGCCAAATTCGATTAACATCCACTGGGCTCCCACTTTTGAACTCATTCACTGTAGATTTAACCAACTTTGGGTCCAAAATACCAGATTGGTGGATGCGATCATTATTTAAGTAATGATCAATTAATCCTGATAACTCACCACTCAACCACTTTTTCAACGGAATGCTGAAGCCTTGTTTAGGCCGTTCAATTAATTTGCGAGGCACATATTTATAGAGCAATTTACGCAAGATATGTTTGCTTCCATAAGTTCCTTGGCGCAAATGCAACGGTAACCGAAATGCAAATTCAGCAATGCGATGATCCAATAGGGGTTCACGTCCCTCCAAACTGACTGCCATCGTAGCTCTATCCACTTTCGTCAGTATGTCACCGGCTAGGAAATATTGAAAATCCCAAAGCATCATTTGCTCTTCAAAACGACCTGGATAGAAGGCAAGCGGTTGTCGCAGGGCTTTATACCCACCCACCAATCTATCCACTTCCGGTGTTAACCAAATGGACCATGCAAGATTAAATATTTCAGCAGAACTTACTTCTGGCAGTGAGGCTGCCAGTTTGACAATACGATCAGTTAGCTTATGTGATACTAAGCCTAATTTTTTGCTACCACTCATCCAACGGAAAGCAGTATTTATTGTATTTCTAGATATTTTCTGAAGTGCCACGCGGCTTAGTTTCCTTAGCCAATAGGGTAAACGAGAAATCCTCTCAATTCGGTGTGGTAAAACATCGTAATGGCTATAACCACAGAATAACTCATCACCACCATCAGCAGACAAGATCACCTTCACATTTTCACAAGCGACTTGCGAAATCAGAAATGTTGGAAGCCCTGAAGAATCACCAAAGGGTTCGTCGTACAATTTTGCCCAACGCGGCAATATATCTCGTGCTTGGGTTACATCTAAAATACGCTCTGTGTGATACGTTCCAAGATGCTCCGCAATCTGCTTTGCCCATGGTGATTCATCAAACTTCTGTTCATTGAAACCAATAGTAAAGGTATGAATCTGTTGTCCGGTATGTTTCTGCAACAGAGCTGTTACTAATGAAGAATCAATACCTCCTGAAAGAAATACCCCCACCGGTACATCCGCCATCATGCGATAACGAAAAGCATCAATCAACAGTTCTTCCAATTGTTCTGCTAATTCCTCCTCAGAACCTTGCAGTGGCCCTTTTTCTACAGCGTTTAAAATTGACCAATAAGGGCGTACTACCGGTTTCTTCCCTACCCGAAGTTCCAGCCAGTATCCGGAAGATAACTTTTTTACCGTACGATAAATGCTACGAGGCGCACAAATATATCCGTACTGAAAAAATTCGCCCAATGCATGATGGTCAATCTCTGGTTGCCAATGTCCATAAGCACGAAGTGCTTTCAATTCTGAGCCAAACCAGAAAACCCGACCATCCCAACCATAATAAAGCGGTTTTACACCTATCCGATCCCTGAATAGGCATAATCGTTGCTCATGCTCATCCCATACCGCAAAAGCAAACATTCCAATAAAGCGATGAACGCATTCCGTATTCCACTCTTGGAACGCGGCAAGAACTACTTCCGTATCCCCATGTCCCCTGAAGCCATAACCTTTTTTTTCTAAATCGTGGCGGATTTCTCTGAAATTGTAAATTTCACCGTTGAACACCAAGACATAGCGTCCATCATTCGATATCATCGGCTGATGACCGTGTTCGCTGAGGTCAATAATTGATAGACGGGCATGTCCGAGGCCAACACCATGATTATTTGTCCAAACACCACTATCATCAGGTCCTCTATGATGAAGCCTCGTGACGGCATTTGATAAATCTGTTGGGAGTCTCTCAATATGGTTTCGCTGACACCAATACCCTGTTATTCCACACATGAAAAATATTTACCTACTTTATAAAACAAAATTTATTGGTGTCACACTGCTACCTTCTATTCCCAAACCTTAATATACTTATTAGCAATTTTTATATGAGAATGCACATTCTCAGCATATATTCGAGAATGATATCCCATTTCTAAAAGATTATGTCTATTTTCTATTAAACTTTCAATCTTAGAAACAATATCATTCACATTTGGTGTTATATTAATAATTGGACTTGAATCTATTTTGTATTCGTTTAAATACTCAGGCTCACATCCACCCAATACAATTTTTCCCATAGCTAGACTGTACAAGGCATTCATGCCAGGCGTGTAAGCAAATGTTTGATCTACAATCACATTAACATTTCTAATCAACTTCTTATATTCTTTAAAAGGCATTCCACCCTTTATAATACATTCCACATCATTTGGGTACTTTTCTTTAAGAATAGAAAAAGCTTCTTTTATGTATCTTGTTCCCTTAAATCCTTCACGGTTTAATCCATGAAAAATAATGAGTTTTCCTTTTAGCTTATTTTCAGTATACTGAATTTTATTTACATTAATTGGTAAGGGGATTGTAGGCAGTAAATTGGAGAATTTTTCATAACCAATCCGGTACTCGTAAGATATTGGAATGATTCCAGAAACATGATTGGCTACCCATGTATTCCACCTCAACGTAGAACTTTTTTCCCAAATACAATCTTTACCTCCATTATCATACTTCTTCCAGTCGTCTAGTGGAGTGTACTTCAAACGGTACCTAGACTGCCAATAGAAAGAATTATCGCTTGCACTAAGCATAAACGACTTTTCATTATGTTTTAGTAAGTATTTAATAAGGCTCTTATTGTACAAAAGCCCTAATCTTCTTGGGAAAATGAAGGGGTTAATTAACTGAACTACATCAAATCCTGACATGTGCTGTAATTTTATTACCGGTTTAATATAACGATCTATTTTTCCTAATATGCTAGGATAGCAACTAGACAAATCAATATCTCTACCACCAATTTTTTTCCATTCATCTCCTGATGAGGCTAACTTTACATCTACACCTAACTCCAGTAAACCTTCTTTTAAGTTTTTATGTAAACCACTAAAGTCACCACATAATAATACTTTCATATATGTACCTTTCACCTACTTAATGAATTACCTGAATAAAATAGCACTGTTCTAAATTTCCAAATCACAAACAATAAATACAATAAATAATTCAGTGCAAAAGCATAAGTAGTACCTACAAGTCCATACATATCAATACATAAGATATTAAGAATAACAAATGTTGATACGAAAAATATTTCCGAAAATATAAAAAGTTTCGTCATCGCTTTTGCCAACATTTGATAAGCGATTAACCAACTTAGAATTTTTATTACATCTCCAATTAGCTGCCATAAAAATAGTTCTTTCATGGGTGCAAAATCTTCGGTAAAAAGCAATGCCACCACCCAATCCTTCAGTAGGAATATAGTCATAGCCATTAGTACTACAATAGGCATTATTATTTTTAACCCATATAGTAATTCTTTCCTAATTTCAGATTTTTTTTGCAATTCTGATAAACGTGGTAAATAATAGACTGACAAAGTCATTGTGATTAACATTAAATAAGTTTCAGAAATTCTCCATACGCCTTGCCAATAACCTGCCTCAGTCCAAGAAAGATGTTCACCAATATAATTTCTAACCACCATTTGAGAAACGGGCACCAGTAAAGCTGAAGTCAAAGCCATTAGTGCAAACTTTCCTAATTTAATTAAATATTCTTTGTCTATAGGGACTAAAAATAAGCTAGATTGAAACCACGGACTTTTTACTACAAAAAATAAGGTGACAAAAAAAACGAGACTTTGGTTAATAGTTAAAGCAAGTAAAGCACCAAATACACCATAATAAATTGCAAGAAATGAAGTAATAACCAGTGAAACTAAAGAACCTGAAATATTTGACAATACAAATTTTTTAATTTCTTTATGTCCATTTAAAATGGCTAAAAACAAGGTATTCAGTACAAAAAATAGTAAAGTAAAAGCTAAGACTATAATGACATAAGTGTACTCATATGTATCAAACAAAATAGACGACCAAAAATTGGCTCCCAGCAATAAAATTAATGAAATAAACAACGTTACCCATAATGATATTTTAAAGGCGGTGCTAATCAATCGTTTTTTGGTTTCTTCGTCTTCTCTATATTCTGCTAGATATTTTACCACACCGGTAGAGGTTGCGCCTTGCCCAAAAGTAGTGACAACAGACAATAAATTTTGCAATTGCCCCATAAGCGCTAAGCCGGTTGGACCAGCATAAACCGCGATCACTTTAACAATAACAAACCCAGAAAGAATTTTTATAAGAGTTGATATTGTGGTGAGAATAGAGGTCTTAATTAAAGTCACAAATACAAATTGATTTTAATCAGAGTTCACGCCTGCCAACAGACTAGAAATCACCTGCTCAATTTCTGGCTGAGCGAGTTGAGGAAACATCGGCAGACTGAGTATTTCACGATGTATTGTTTCAGAAATAGGAAAATATCCTTTTTTCATATTAGCGTAAGCTGGCTGTAGATGGGGTGGTATTGGATAATGAATCATCGTGCTAATGTTTGCATCCCGTAGTTTCTGCTGGAGTTCGTCACGTCGTTGACTACGAATGACAAACAAGTGCCAAACTGGCTCCGCCCAATCAGGTACAAAAGGTAAAATGATATCCGGGTTGTTAGCTAAGCCTTCTTGATATTGTTGGGCAATTTTTTGCCTACGCTTATTCCAAGTATCCAGATATTTCAACTTTACCTGTAAAAAAGCAGCTTGCAAAGGATCAAGCCGTGAATTAAATCCTAGCGTTTCATTATGATATTTTACCTTAGAACCATAGTTACGCAATACACGCACTTTTTCCGCTAGCGCGTCATCATTTGTTACGACGGCACCGCCATCACCTAAAGCGCCGAGATTTTTGCCGGGGTAAAAACTAAAACCAGCGGCATCACCGAGATTACCGGTACGTTTACCTTTATAAATTGCGCCATGTGCTTGAGCGGCATCTTCAATGACTTTCAGGTTATAGTGCCGGGCAATTTCAAGGATTGGCTCCATTTCAGCCGGTTGACCATAAAGGTGTACTGGCATGATGGCTTTAGTCTGTTTGCTAATCGCGGCTTCAATTAGTGTTGCGTTTATGTTATATGTTTGTTCATTGGGTTCAACCGATACTGGTGTTGCACCCGTATGAGAAACTGCTAACCAAGTGGCAATATAGGTATTGGCAGGCACAATCACTTCGTCACCGGTGCCAATGCCATAAGCACGTAAAATTAAATGCAGCGCATCGAGTCCATTGCCAACGCCAATGCAATGCTTGGCTCCACAATAGGTTGCGAATTCTGTTTCAAACGCCTCCAGTTCGGAACTCAAAATAAACCAATTGGAGGCCAATACACGGTCATACGCTGCATCCAATTCAGCTATTAGTTCTGCATGAATACCTTCAAAGTCTAAGAAAGAAACTGTATCAACAGATTGTGCTTCCAGTTCAAAAAAATCATTTGGTGCAATAGTGATGGCACTACGCAATAAAAATTTGCGATCTCTGGTAATAATACGGGCTGATGGCAAACAGCGTGCAGCCGCTTCAATTAACGCATCTTCTACATCAGCATCCGTAGCCGGATGAGTTATAGGCGGCGTTTTGACTATGGTAACATGACGATAAAATTCTTCCAGTAAAGAATGTTTGCGCTCAGGTATCCCAGCCCGTTTCAGTATAACAGCCACCAAATAATCAATCTGCGCTAGGGAGGAAGAGGAAATAAAAATCGCTTGTCCGTTATCAACCAAACTGTCATAAATACGGGCTGCTATCGGATAAAACTGTTGGCGTTTCAGCAATAAATCTAAAACAATATTAACATCAAAAAAATAATTGTATTTCACAGATATTTGCTTTCCAAATATGTTTGGTATTCTTCCGTTTCATTTACGAAAACTGGCATCTCAACATCGCCTAAAATTGCTGCTAATCTGGCGGAAGGGGAAAGTCTCTCTTTTGATGAAATAATTTCATCGGGAATTTCCACTAGCACATGTACCGGACTTTTGATAATCGGAATTTGTTGTTGCCAATAAAGTTGTTTGCCATCAAATAATAACGCTGCCAGTTTCATTGTTATTACCTATCTTGATTTAACTGCCTGTAGAAATGTTTCATACCATGCAGACAGAACCCGAATAAAAATTATCAATTTCACGCCATATTAACGGAGGAATACGCTGATAGGCGGCGTCCAGTTCGTTCTTAAGCTCTATATATGATGCCCTGAGATCAAGAAAATGTACTTTTACCATTTCGTTTTTTTTCACAGCCTGTATAAATGCTTCATAGTCACGATAATAATTAGTTATATAAAGAAGAACACTAACGTTTGCCCTCTTTGATGAGTATAGCGGTAATAATTACTCATTAACGAGTTTCAAAGTATAATCTAACAAGGTTGGATTGAAATAAATTTTAGATGATCTTAAGATTTGAACATGAGGTTTAATAGATTGAAGTATTCCTTTTTTCTTGGCTTCAATAAGAATACCAAGGCTTCCAATGACTTTGATGTGGTTCAGTTTTGCTACTCTTCGTCCCGCTTTTTCATCAATTAACAAATAGTCTGCTTGGAGATGTTTACACAAGGCAATAGAACTCAATTCACCTTTATCTAGTGAACTTCCCTCAATTACAAAATTATTTAACTCCAAATCCGTGACTTTTTCTTGTAAATATTCTTTAAGTTGAGCTGCTGCGAATTTGCCATCAACAGTTACTTCTTCAGAAACTTCTGGTGAAACTGTAACCTCATCAAATAGTTTTTCTAAAATCTCCAAACAGTCACAGATTGCCAATGCCACTAAAGGTGATGCGTCTGCTACTACAATCATGATAATTCCTTATCTAACATAGCAACTTCTGTTTGTAATTCTTCAAGATTTTCGTATGTTTGGTGTTCAATACCTCTTTGTTGACATTCGTATAAAAATTCATAGCGATCTATTTTGCCAATAAATTCAATTGCTGCTCTTACCGAAAGTTGCCCATTTCTATACATGTCTATGGCGGTATTCAATTTTAATAATTTTGCTAATTTTTCCGGCGATTGAGAGATAACATATTTTTCTGGAATATCAATAATTAGTTCCATAGTATTTTTCCAAGATAGAATTTCAAAATCAAAGTATTATACTAATCACAAAAATCTTTTTGGCTGGACGGGGTTTAGTTTTGTTGCTTTTTTGGCTGGACGGGGTTTGCAACTTTTTGGCTGGACGGGGTTTGCAACCCCGTCCAAAACGTTTATTTCCGATAATGTATAATGGCTAATTAAGAATTTTCTTAACATAATTTGTGATTGTGTCGGCATAGAGTTTTAGGCCAGCAAAGTTTGGATGACCATCATGTGGTCGCAAGTCAATAACCTCCGGCAAACTTTTCTTGTATATAAGCTTATGTAAAAAAATTACTTTTTTACCAGTGACTTCTTCTAAACTAGTGAGTAATGATGCCTCTTGTCGGTTTGCACGTATTTTTGAATTTTCTATCTCACCTGATCGGGGCAGGTGGAACAAAATATATGGTGTCTTAGAATGTTTAATACTCTCAATATTTGAGAGGATTTTTTTATCCCATTTAAAATGCTTATATTTTATTCGCGGAATTTCTGCTCTAAATTTATTCCAAAAAGGGGTACCGTAAAGCAGCCTATTATATATATATAAGTGCTTGAGGGAAAAAAGAGAATTATAATTTTCTGATATCCCCCATAGTTTCAAAGTTGATTTTCTTATTTCATTATATTGTTTGTTCACCTGATCTAATATCGGGTTACTTTTGTTTGTCGTTAAGGATTTCTTGCACCAAGCTAAGTTTACTGATGGATTTACAATATATTCATCTGATGCAGTCATTAGGTCAAACACCTCCTTATTGTTGAATAGCAATGGCCGTGTATATCCATCAATATTTAATGCTTTAGTCCACCACCGGTTTCTTGTCAAGTCATCAGTTATAAAAGCAAATATAACTAAATCAGGTTGGTGTTCTATTATTTTAGCCTGTGCAAGATCAAACATTTGAAGAACGCCATACGTTCCACGACCATAATTCAATACCGCCACATCTTTATTAAGTATTTCTCGTAAATTTTCTTGTAGTAAATCAGGCCATGTATAGCCATTTTGATTCCAGTGAGTGAAAGAATCTCCAAAGGTTAATATTTTTACATCTGCTCTATTATATTCATCTATTGTAGTTTTTCCATTAATCGCATCTTTATTTGATATAGATATTGCCTCTGGACAAAATGTTACTTTTCCACCCTTGATATAAAATAAGGTAAATTTCTTATTTGGCTTGTACTTTATTCCAAAATATTCATCGTATATGCCATAAACAAAACTTCCAACTCTGTATGTGGCTTCAAAAGCCCCTTTCTGATACAGATGAAATCTATATAGAATTTCTATTCCAACTATAGTAACAACAATACTGCATAGTACAAGCATGGAATTTACTAGGAGAACAGATATTTTATGCTTCTTCATTTGGTGAATGACTGCTTTAATAGTTTGAGTTTGAAATTGTTGTTTTTCAAAATAAAGTTTGTGGATTTCATATCTTTTCACATGTTTTTACTGCCTGTATAAATGCCTCATATTCGCGATAATAATCCGCTTCATCATAATGCTCTGAAGCTAATGCCATACAGACAGAACCAGAAGAAAAATTATCAATTTCACGCCATATCATAGGGCAAATATAAAGACCAAAATAGGAACGATTCAAGTGGTATGTTTGTTTTTCATTACCATCATCTAATGTGATATCAAAGCTGCCAGACATCGCAATAATCAATTGATGTAATTGCTTATGGGCATGTCCTGCACGTGTGGCACCTCCGGGTACATCGTAGAGGTAATAAACCCGCTTGATTTCAAAGGGCACATGCCCTTCCGCCTCAATAAATGTCAGGTTGCCGCGTGGATCGTGTATTTTTGGCAAATCAATCAGTTTGCAATCGGCTATGCTCATCTTAATAATTACTCATAGAGAAGCGATTACATATATTTCGCCTGCTATATCAGGATAACGCTCACCTAATTGCATAAAACTCTTCAGCATATTTTCGTTCCAATATTGTTCTATCTGGGCATTAGAAAGCGGCTTCAACCAGTAACCACCAAAGTGCTGTATTTTTAATCCGGCTGAAATAAAATCGGCACGAAATGTTTCAGGGCTATATACTCGGCGGTGTCCATGATGAATATCTGCTTCATTCAATGAATATTCAGTCTCAAGAAGTCCCATAATGACGGCAGCTTGACGGTGCAAACTTCTAGCATTGGGTACAGCCGCACATATCACGCCTTCTGGTGCTAACCATGTTTTAGTTTTTTCTAGTATTTCAACAGGTTTTTCAACATGCTCTAACACATGTCCCAAAATAATCGTATTAAATTTTTTCTCAGGGCTAAAATCTTCAAATAATTTGTTAACGACTTGAGCCTTTGGAAAACGTTTTTCCAAGTCAAGACAAAATTTATTGGCACCTTCAACAATGGTTAAGTCTTCAAAAGATTGATATAAAATTTCAGTCATTATGCCTTCAGCAGCACCCATTTCCAAGCAACTAGGACTTTGCCAATGTCGTTTGAATATCTTCGCTGAATATAAGATAGTTGCTAAATTGGCACCTTTTGCATACCAACTGTTGTTGGATATATTATCAAGCCGGTTTTTTTCATTTTCTTGCATAAGTTATAGCTCTATTAATTCAATCAACATCATGGTTGGCAAAAGAATAAAACTGATTTCACGTCCTCCAAAGGCAACTGCCGGCGTTGGGGGCACCATGATTTTTCCACGCTTTTGCCGGAATTTTTCAATTTCTGTCTTTAGGTTGCTAACGCTGTAGGCAAGGTGATACATCTTGATTCTTCTTGCCAACCAAGGTTCCAGCACCTGAGTTTCTCCGTGCTGAACTAAAAGTTCAATACGTGGGGAGCCCAGCGCTGTGAGAAAACGTCCTCTGACTCCCTGTCGCGGGCACTAAGAGAATTGGCTAAATCACTGATAGTGGTTGCGGCAATTTTAGCCGTCAAAATTTATCAATTCTTCTAATAATTGATCGCAAATTGTTACACTTTGCTTATATCCATCACAGTCAATTAAAAAATTATATCTATATTCTTCTGCACAAACAGTAATAACCTGTAGTGCCATAAAATATTTCGTTTTATCTGTTCTAAATTTTGTATTTGCAATCACTTCTTCTAATAGTTTTTGCAATTGATGACTTTTACTATATGAACCAAATTTACTTCTTGTTTCTAGTATATGCTTAAAAAACAATTCCATCATTTGTTGGTAATGAAAACATTCTATTGAACAATCTATAATATCTGTTGTTGCTAATACATCTATTGCAACAGCATGTTCCCAAGCTTTGCCTGCTAAATTTTCGATGTTTTTAAATTTTTTTAACTTATCTTGATACATTGTCTTTTCCAACCCCCCCCCCATAAAACAACCCATCTTCACTCAGCTTTTGGGTATTTATTAATGACGTAGCTATAATTTTTTTCTCAAAATCACGATAAATTCATAGCCATTATCAATAAACTCAGGTTCTGGATATCCCAGCTTGAGTATCGGTTTAATGATTTTTTCGGGGATTCCCATACCTAAATGTTCTACATAACCATAGTTTTCGGCAAACTTCATTAAGACCGGATTACGGGTATAACTCGCTCCTTCTTTTATCATGTCAATTGTCAAGGTATTAGGCAATTTCCCGGGTGATCTCATTTCCAATCTATCAGAAAATATCAATAATTGAATTTGTCCGCCATAAAGTGAATAATCCCGATGTATCAGAGCGTTAGTAATCACTTCGCGTAAGGTTTCCAGCGGATACTCCGATTGATCAATACGCTTTATCCCTTGCATAATAGAGCGTTTTATGGTATGTTTATCAACAAATTGAATGGCTTGCTCAATCATTCCGTCTTCAATAATAACGCCATTATGTTCATACGGGAGAATAGGCACATCAATAAATTTTTTGTCCAACACGAAATAATCTTTATTTTCTCCCTCAAAAGCAGCACAGCGTATGCCAGCAGAAGGAATAAAATGCGAGGGTTCCCGCCCGAATAATAATCCCCCCGCCAATGTTGCCACCAGACTATCAGTTAATTTGATAGCCAGTCTCGTATTTAAACAAAGGGTGTTTTGCTTGTCTTTATAGTATTTTTCTGTCAGCTTTTTTAGGTCTAGAAAATAATGGCGTATTCTTCGTTCATCCAAATACTTGAAAAGTAGGGTTGGAACGGGGGAGACGTCATAATGGACAGACGGGTGATTGGCATATAAAACCGCTATCTGTTCTGGAGAGGCTAAACGGCAAGTTGTGCCAACACGGATATAAAATAGTGTTTTTTCATTTTTAGTTAAATAATAGGGTTTCTGAATACCGGTTTCTACTGTTATGCTGATAATTGCCTTATTTTCAATAATAAAACTATCCAAAATAGGAATAATCGCAGGTTTCACGCGATTATGAGCTATTTGATTAATTGCGTTCATTTTTTTATCTAATGAACCCTCTATGCCGGTTATTGTCCCATCATCTTCCACTCCCAGCAAGATAACTCCTCCTTGTCCATTAAGGAACGCAATCATTACTATTGCTATTTCTTCATTGGAAACAGCTTCGGATTTGAACTCAACATGGGAGTTTTCGCCTTCATTAATAAAAGCTTTTACATCGTAGCGATTCATTGTAATTGCCTTAGCAAACATTTCCAATTCTTGCTTTTGCCCTTTATCCATCGTTTTGCTTTGAATGCATCTGGCTTTGACACCAACAATATCCACTTCTAACGCTGCATACGAGTGTCACTTTGTTTCTTAGTTAAGAAATATTGGAATAGCACTTTATCCAGCCAGTCAATTTCTATCGAACGTGAAACCGGTTTTGAAATCGTAACCAACCGAAACTCCCAACCTTGTTTATTGGCTTCTTTAGCTATTTTTTTGATAGCCTCACTCTTTTGAGGAGAGGTGGGAAGAACAGCAATTTCAAATACGATGTTTTTCTGGCTTTATTTTTTCGAACGTAATAAAAGATCAGCCGTTAAGTTTTTACTTAATGCAAAATTATTGCGAGTATAATAGCCTTTTTTCAGGTACTTATCCCTAATCTGTTGCACCTTAGCATCGTAGCTTTTATGAAATAGGTTTCAAAAGGTGTTGTCATGAAGCCTCCGAAAAATATAGTCCTTCTGCATTATTTATAATTCTATTAATTCAATCAACATCATGGTTGGCAAAAGAATAAAACTGATTTCACGTCCTCCAAAGGCAACAGCCGGCGTTGGGGGCACCATTATTTTTCCACGCTTTTGCCTGAATTTTTCAATTTCTGTCTTTAGGTTGCTAACGCTGTAGGCAAGGTGATACATCTTGATTCCTCTTGCCAACCAAGGTTCCAGCACCTGAGTTTCTCCGTGCTGAACTAAAAGTTCAAGACGTGGGGAGCCCGGCGCTGTGAGAAAACGTCCTCTGACTCCCTGTAGCGGATCATTAAAATCTTCTCCTTCTGGACTGTAACCTAGTAAAGCTAAATTTTGTGTTTCAATATCTAAGTTATGACAGGCAAAACCGATATGGTGAAATTTCATTGGTTTAACGATCTATTATTCTGCTAAGTATTGCTGCTTTTGAAGACAGATTAGCTTCAACATCTGGCCAACGTTCTCTTATCAAGCGTTGTTCAACCACATCATAAGAAATGTTATTAAAGGTAAAATACTGCCGTAAGATGCCTTCAGTGCTTAAACCGCAGGAGTTATGAAAAGAAACCACTTTATGATTATCTTTAATCGTATGACAATAGACCATATCAAGGTTGAAGTGATTAAAAGCAACTTGGTAAAGCAACAAGGCACTTTCTACAGCAGCCTGCGAACCACGTTGTAATACCCAACGCCCAAACTCCGCTTTTTTTGCGTTTTTATCAATATTGTAAAGCGCAATTAAGCCTTCAGGGTTCATACGTTCAATAACAAAATAATAGTCTCCTTCCCGTGTGAAATAGTTTTCAAGATAGGCTTCTTGATCTTTGACTAACGGTGATATCGGGTGTAAATATTTTGTCAGTGTTGAATCACTGCGTAATTCAACGATAAACTTTGCATCAGACAAAGCAACGGGCCTTAACCTAAAAGCGAATCCTTCAATATGAATATCATGTTTCAAGGTGATGCTCCACTCTTTCGACTATTTGAGCCAGACTATTGAGTTCAGCCATTTCTTCTTCGGTCAACTGAATATTGAATGCGCTTTCCAAGTTAAGTACTATCTCTACATGTTTTAAGGAATCCCAATGTTCTTCTTGTTCTCGCAAAACTGATTCATGGGGTTCAACGGTACGTTTGAGAGTGGTTGATAAAATTTCACAAACAACTGTCTTGATTTCATCCCTTGACATAAGCTTTATTCCCAGCTAATTGTTACCGGCAGTTTTTCATTATAACTGTTTTTCCAATCAATATAAACAAATTTATTATGTGTTGGGATTTGATTGCTAAATATTTTAAGCCAATCTTTAGCTGGCTTATTTCGTGAGCCTTCAGAAAAAGCAATGGCGATTTTTGAGATTGATTGCTTAGTAATAGCTCGTAGCGTCTCATTTATCATCAAATTTTCAAGTCCACGCCCTAAGGCACGGCAACTGATACAAATTTCGTCCACAAACAAGGTGTCTTGTTCACAATGCATAAAAACCGCACCGATAATACCACTGTCTGATAAACGGTCCTGAAGTTGAATACTGATGGCATAATGTGCCGGCTCGCTCATCTTTCTTTGTACATCACTCTCAGACAGACGTAGAAACGCTGTATTGAACTGGTTGGTCTTAACTGATAACTCATGAAGGCGATGAATATGCTTATGTTGATTAAGCGCAAATTTTAACCGGATATCTAATGATTTTAGATAATTTTCCGGGGTTTTCGCCTCTAATGCTGCTCTTTTTTTACTGGCTTCAAGATCAGTGATTCGTAGTTTATCTGTGTTACTCGTTTGCCATTGCCATAATCTGGGAAATAAACGCAGTGCCCGTTCATTTTTGAGCGGCTCTTTTGTGGCGTGTAAACATTTAATCTCTGGCAATTCAGAAACCACCGCTGCCAATTCACCGGGATTGTCATCAATAAACAACATGGCATCTATGCCAATCCGCAGATCATTAGCTATCTGTCTCAATCCGTCAGCTTTTTTATTCCAACTAACCGCTTTGGCTGATAAATGTCCCCATTTTAATGGAAAATCTGTACGCTGTGCAAATAGTTTTTCTACATCCACTAATTCATTACGTGAGCAAATGGCAATAAATATTCCTTTATCACGTAACTTGACAATGGATTGTTGAAAACGGATAAATCCTTCATTTAAAAGGATACCTTCTACTCCATCTTCACCAAGAACACCTGAATAAAGTGTGTTATCAAGATCCAATACAATGGCTTTTAGCCGGGGCATCAGCACCGAGGGCAACCAAACTAGGCCAAACATACGGGCACTGAGAGAATTGGCTAAATCACTGATAGTGGTTGCGGCAATTTTAAGCGTTCTCTGATCAAAATAACGTTCGCCTAGTTCAGAAAAAATTTCTGATTGAGCGCATAGATAAGTATCCGGTATTTCCTTTAGTGCTTTTTGAAGTCCTTGATTAAACGTTTGTGCTGATTGTTTTGGGGATGCCCAGTCACTGATTAAAATTGGAGCGGCACTGCGTTTCCGTAACACAGATATCCGTTCAATTAGCCATTTCAATAATTCGTTTGTGGCAAGTTTACCATGATAGCGTTCATAATCCAACCAAATGAGTTCAACGTCTGCTTTGTTAAGCTGATTAAAATTCAATGCGTCATCATAATCACTATAGGTAATATCAGCCTCTAAGTTAGCATACGTAAGGAATGTAGTCATCATACTTGCAATAAACTCAAATGGCTGGTTTCTATGTATTTGTAAGTGAAATGATGAGCTGTCCCACCTTGCAGTCAATTTTTGCAAATTAAACCGGCGTGGATATTTTTCAAATATAATTGACTGCCATTCTGCTTTGGTAAGGCAAATTTCAGCAGCGTTAGCATTGCCTTCATTATTTGGTTCTAGGGACATATTAATCTCAGATTGGGTAATAATCCCCAATTGAAGCGGATGATTAACGTAGGTAATTCCGTAAAAAATATCTTCTATACCGAAACAGCGTCCATTTTTATTACTATGGCTATGAGGCTTACGCAATTTTTGCTATTTTTTTTAAATACTAAGGCACCGACTATTCCGCACCTAATACAGATTATTGAGTATAAATAGATAGAATTGTTCCTAAATCTTTGGAACTGTATTAGAACGCCTTCTGAACAATTTCTGAATAGGTAAGTGTAGATCCATGACCTCATCAATCACCTCGGTGTCATTCATATCAAAAGTTTTATACCTCTGTAGTTGAGAAAAAACCCGTACCTCGTCTAAGGAAGGTATTGCTAACCAGCAAGACTTAACATTAAGCGCGAAATAGGCTTCTATCTTTTTAAGAAGTTCATTTATAGTTTGACTGGGTGATAATACTTCAATTGCCAAATCTGGATATTGAGACACCCTCACCATATCACTACCAAGCTTTTCATCAACCGGAGGAGGGTTAAGATAAATACACACGTCAGGAATCAGTTCATCTTTAGCCTTTAGCCCAAATTGGCTTAAATCAATTGATGTGGCATCCAAGCTGAGTCCAATAAAAGTTGTGAACCTCTCATCACTGAAAAGCGTCCCAGCGATGTTAGTTTGAACCATACTATGTTTTATTGACGGCATATCCTTTTCCTCTTCAAGCACCTCGTCAAGTTCTATCAATTCGGTCATATTTTTACTCCTATTACCACAAATCACTGCAAAGCTTTTTCAGCAAGCCACGCACGGTGAATCATGGTGGTATCACCACGCATTTGGGTAAGGTAGGCGGTTTTTGGTTATTTCTTGAATGTGTCTGGCACAAGGTGAAAAGCGACGGTTAAATCCAGTGAGTAGGATTGGGGCTGCTATTGTTATGTTGGAATAATCAACTTTTAATAGTTTTTTTTGTTGTTAGGTTTATCTATCATCCACCAGTTCTTTAAATTAACCCCGCCATTAAAGCGCCCTCATCCAAAGCATCCTCTTCTTGCTCATTTTCATTAACCTTAGTCATTTTAAGTTCCAATTTTTCTAACTCAAAATTAGCATCTTCTGATGGGACAGTTACTGCTTGCGCCTTTGGAGGAACTGTCTCTTTGGGTGAAGAGGCTGTCACAGTTTCTTGGACCTTAGCCGTCTCTATTGGAGGGGCGATATCATTGGGTGAAGATTCCACAGTCACAGTTTCGCTACCCGGTGCCTGGCCTTGCGTTATTCCCAGGTAGGCCAACCATAATAGTTTATTCGCTCTAGTCACTTTAGGACCAAGGCCATATCGTTTGAAGAATTTAGGATCATCAGACAGTAATGCCTCTAATATTACTGCACCAGTAGGTGTAGTTTCACTGATATTGACCTTCAATTGCAAATATGAACGTCTTGAACGTCGCTTTTTTTCAGGACTCGCAGAATCTTTCTTTTCATTCCGTTTTTTTTGGGTAGACATTTTTACGCACCTAAAATAGGTGTCCAAGATAAATCTTGGACTCCTAGCAAAATATTAATTATAGTTGTCCTGCAATACACGGTACAAATCAATTAAGCTCATTGAGGGCAAATTGACATATTTTCGTACCATGCTTAATGCCCTGAATGCAGAATGTTTCCAACAACCTATCGCCGTTGAGACTTCTGGTTTGTCCAAAAAGTCAATGCTGTTGAACCAAGGGGGTGTCACATTAGGATGTTCACCTTCAATATAATCTTTCAAAGCCAAACTGCCTCCACCAGCGCATAAAACACCACCGACAGAATTTGGACATCTGCTACGTACAAAGGTATAAATGTCTCGCGCCGTTAGATCATACGCTCGTTTGATAAACTGGGTGCAATCTATTTTGTATCCTTGAATGACGGTGAATCCATTCTCAAGAACAAATTCAATTTGAGAATCATACAGTTGAATATTTTTCAACAGTTCGTTTTCATTGCAAGCTGCCGCAAGCATTGCCCGTAAGTGCTTTCGTATCAAAAAAAGTCCATGTTGATCTTCAGCATCCGTGTGATCTAAATCATATTGAATATCACCCTTAGATAGTCTGAATATGCTATAATCAGTTGTGTTTCCACCAATGTCTAAAACCAAATAATCCGTTTTTGGCATTAAGACATTTTTTCCGATGATCTCACGGTCAAATCCTGAACTCCACAAAATGCGATTCCAAACGTGAGCAGTCGCTTCTGAAATAGTTGTCACTCCAAATATTTGAGTTTTGCCAGCATCATTTGCCCCAAATCCTTCTGAGTTTTTGATTTTGGCAGACGTGATTTCTTCACGAGTTTCACTATCTTCTGCTATTTTCACAATCCTTGTATTTGCCATAATAGCATTTTGTGCGGTATTTATTAATGATTGGTTCCGACTCCTAATGCCCTCCTTGGTACTCCGTTGATAATACAAATTGGTTGGCAAACTTTGTGTGATTGAAACTTCTTTTCCGCTAAAGTCAGCTAAATGAGCCACAAAATGTTGGAACATAGCCGCCCGAATGCGACTGATGCGCTCAATACCTATGGTATTTTCATTGGAAAACGATTCACGACCAACAGTGAAGGTCATTTCTCGTTCATCATCAGGAAAAACTGTGATTTCAGAATCTTCAGTAGCTTGTTCCCCCAAAAGGGTTTCAACAGAACTCACACCATAACCAATGTAAGAGGGCTTATTAATAACTTTTACTGTTAAAACCCCAGTATTTTCTTCTAATTCTGCATACGCAAGGGCAGTGTAAGATGAGCCTTGGTCAAAACCAAGTGGAAAACCTACATATTTTTTTATTTGTTGTCTTTGGTTGGGTAACAATTGCATATATTTATCACTTTCCTGTCATTTCAAACGGGGCACTTATTCAGATTTCTCCCGTTGCTTGAAATGACAAGTGTTTTTTAACATACATAAAGAATTACAGTGAAAAATCATAAAAATCACTAACTTACTCTAAGTAAGCTGGATTTTGCGAATGTATTGGTTGCCTTAGTGCGATTATTTTATCAAAAAATATTATAAATTAGTATACATAAGCTATTTATAGCTGCTCATGCGTATAGATAAATCTTGGAGCCCTACTAAAATTCAATTTGACTAATTTGTTAAAATTGAGTACCCTGTGCGCCGCGATTGTTTAGGATTATATAAATAAATGACAAGATTACAAACTTATTATCGTGATACAATCATATCACAATTAATGCAACAATTTGGTTACCAAAGTATTATGCAGGTGCCAAAACTTGAGCAAATAACTCTGAATATGGGTCTTGGTGAAGCGGTGGGTGATAAAAAAGTGATTGAACGCGCTGTTGCTGATATGACGGCAATCGCGGGACAAAAGCCCATTGTCACTAAGGCACGTCTGTCCATTTCTAATTTTAAAATTCGTCAAGGTTGGCCTATTGGTTGTAAGGTTAATTTGCGTCGCGAGCGCATGTATGAGTTTTTTGATAGGCTCATTAGTATTGCTATACCTCGTATTCGAGATTTTCGTGGCTTTAGTGCTAAGGCTTTTGATGGACGGGGTAATTATAGTTTGGGTATTCGTGAGCAAATTATTTTTCCCGAGATTGATTATGATAAAATTGACGTTATTCGGGGTATGGATATTTGTATTACGACAACGGCGCGGACGAATGAGGAGGGTCGAGCCTTGTTGACTGCATTTAATTTTCCATTAAAAAATTGAGACTGTGAGCGATGGCAAAAAAATGTATGATCTATCGTGAGGAAAAACGTCAACGGACCGTCAAAAAATATGCGGCCAAACGGGCGGCGTTGAAAGCTATATTGGCTGATATGAACGCCTCTGAAGAGGAGCAGGATACGGCTAGATATAAATTGCAGTCATTGCCACGTAATGCCAGTCCCAGTCGTTTGCGTAACCGGTGTCAAATCACCGGTCGGCCACATGGTTATTATAGGCGATTTGGTTTGAGCCGAAATAAGTTGCGTGAAGCGGCTATGCAAGGGTTTGTGCCGGGTTTAGTTAAGTCAAGTTGGTAAGGATAAATTTATGAGCATGTCAGATCCGATTGCCGATATGTTAACACGCATTCGCAATGCAGAGGCAGTCAGGAAAAAGCAGGTGGAAATGCCCGCTTCAACAGTTAGGGCGGGTATTGCCAACCTTTTAAAGGAGGAGGGCTATATCACTGATTATAGTCTTTCTGAAGGCGTTAAGCCGGTTTTGACAATAATTTTGAAATATTATGAGGGTAAGCCGGTGATTTCTCAACTTAAGCGGGTGAGCAGACCCGGTTTGCGTATTTATAAAGCTAAGGATAAGCTACCTCAAGTGTTGGGCGGTTTGGGTGTCGCTATTATTTCTACAAGTAAAGGATTGATGACTGATCGCCAGGCGCGTATAGAGGGTCATGGTGGCGAGGTGTTGTGTTTTGTTTCTTAAGGTAGGTAGGCATGTCAAGAATCGCTAATAGTCCCATTGCATTACCTCAGGGTGTTGAGGTGAATTTGCAAAATTTTGCGCTCAAAGTTAAAGGCAATAAAGGTAGCTTGGATCACGTCATTCATAAGGATGTGGAGGTAAAGTTAATTGATAATACTTTGACATTTGCACCAAGGATAAGTTCTAGAAGGGCAAGTGCTTTAGCGGGCACAACGCGGTCTTTAGTTAATAATATGGTGCAGGGTGTTACGCAGGGCTTTGAGAAAAAACTGGTTTTGGTAGGTGTAGGTTATAAGGCGCAGGTACAGGGTAATATGCTGAATCTGAGCTTGGGCTATTCTCATCCTGTGAATTTTAAGATTCCTGATGGTATTAGCATTGAGACTCCACCGAGTAAAACTGAGCTCAGTATCCTCGTCAAAGGTATAGATAAGCAAAAAGTCGGGCAAGTGGCTGCCAATATCCGCGCTTTTCGTCCGCCTGAGCCTTATAAGGGTAAAGGTGTGAAGTATGCCGATGAGGTGATTGTAAGAAAAGAAGCGAAGAAAAAGAAATAGGGGATAATAATGGATAAAAAGTCAGCCCGATTGCGTCGTGCCCGCAAATCCAGAGCGACTATTAAAAGATTAGGTGTGACGCGGTTGTGTGTACATAAAACGCCTCGACATATTTATGCACAAGTGATTGCACCAGATGGTGCTTGTGTTGTAGCAAGTGCTTCTAGTTTAGATAAAGAATTTAAACAGGCTATCAGTTATGGTGGCAATGTGAGTGCTGCAACAGAGGTGGGTAAAACCATTGCGGAACGTGCTAAGGCTGCCGGTATTACAAAGGTAGCTTTTGATCGTTCTGGTTTTAAATATCATGGTCGTGTTAAGGCTTTGGCTGAAGCGGCGCGTGAGAATGGTTTGAGTTTCTAAAAAAAAGCAAAAGGATTATAAGTTTTTATGGCAATTGAGGCACAACAACGTACTAAGAATGATGATTATTTGGAAAAACTGATTTCTGTTAATCGTGTTGCTAAGGTTGTTAAGGGCGGACGTATTTTCAGTTTTACGGCTTTGACGGTTGTAGGCGATGGTAAGGGTGAAGCGGGGTTTGGTTATGGTAAAGCCCGTGAAGTGCCTTTGGCCATTGCGAAAGCGATGGAAAATGCTCGTAAGAATTTGCGCTCGATTCCGTTGAAAGGTACGACTTTACAGTATTCTATTGTCGCCGAGCATGGTGCCGCCAAGGTGTATATGCAGCCTGCCTCTGAGGGAACCGGGGTTATTGCTGGTGGCGCGATGCGGGCGGTGTTTGATGTGTTAGGGGTGCGTGATGTGTTAGCTAAAACCATTGGCAGTTCTAATCATAAGAATGTTGTGCGTGCTATGTTTAAGGGTTTAACAACGATGGCTGATCCAGAATCTGTGGCTGCAAAACGTGGCAAAACAGTTGAAGACATTTTGGGGACTACAACAAGTTAGTTCGTTTATTCGTGGTTTTTTTAATTAAAAGTCAACAACCCCTCGGCTAAAGGTGCGGTGCGGTGCGACTCGTTCGGTAAGCAACTGAAATGGCAGACATTACCGGTTCGGACAGGGAAAAGCCGAATAACTTACATAGATGGTAAAGGCGAAAATCCTTATAAGGCAGTGGTGATACTTGTCTAAAAGCATTACCCGC
>Ga0209780_1000214_pt1 | contig 28628 bp, 35 predicted proteins | sample WorMetexBAHAMAS2_FD_187384 | JGI IMG/M metagenome (GOLD analysis project Ga0209780, IMG submission 187384) | Marine gutless worms symbiont microbial communities from Max Planck institute for Marine Microbiology, Germany - Inanidrilus exumae... | ecosystem: Host-associated > Annelida > Digestive...
TGGGTGTTTAGCTCAGCTGGGAGAGCGTCGCCCTTACAAGGCGAAAGTCGGGGGTTCGAGCCCCTCAACACCCATTTTTTTTGATCAAAAAATTTGCATTTTCGTATACAATATGATTACAATATATTAAACAAAACCACCTCACAATGGAGCAGTAGCTCAGCTGGCTAGAGTATCGGCCTGTCACGCCGAGGGTCGCGGGTTCGAGTCCCGTCTGCGTGCGCCATCTAACGCAATATTGGATTGTCTCTTAAAGAGACCAAGGGAAACTGAGATTGGAGACACCCTTGAGTCCAACTTACTTAGCAACACTGAGAAATCGGGTTGTGAACAGAGCATGTAAGGAAAACGCAATTGAGGTGAAGTTAATGGCCAAAAGGATTGCGTGAGGACTGACTAGCATGGTTAAGACTGGATTGTTTGAAGTCCAATATCCAGTGATGTAAGGATTCATCGGTAAGAAATTAACTGAAACTTACCAGCATCGGTTAGTAAAAGTGTAAGAGCAGGCGACACCAGAATAATCTCAGAACGATGCAACGTCTTGCAATGAGTAAGATTAAGGGTATGAGTGGACAACCTAAACTAGACTGTAGTCCAATATTGACGGAATTTGGGATGGCCTAAGTGTCGAGAGACATAAGGTCACGGAGTCCTCGTAGTAGTCAAGGTGATCATGTAATGTGGTGGCAAGGCAAAGGGGGACAGGTAGTTAATTGAGATAAACAACGAAGGATAGAGCGAAATGCTTAATGCTTCAGAATACTTAATGTTAGTAGCACAAAGGGGTACGGATGGAAAACCCATAGAGCGAGTATATCGGTGGATAAGAAATGAAGATGTCCTAATGAGTGCATACATGAATATATATGCAAATGATGGGGCCACTACAATAGGGACGGACGGTCAAGATACAATAGATGGGATGTCCCTAGAGCGAATAAACCGAATATCCGACCAATTGCTAAATGGCACTTTCAAGTGGAAACCAGCCCGACGGGTATACATCCCCAAGGCAAATGGTAAGACAAGGCCACTGTCCATTCCAAGTTGGACTGATAAGCTAGTACAAGAGGCCATGAGGATGATACTAGCGGCATATTACGAGCCACAGTTTTCAAACTTTTCACATGGATTTAGAACCAAAAGAGGGTGTCACACGGCATTGAACCAGTTAGCTAATGCTGGAGGATGGACGGGTACAAAGTGGTTCATTGAAGGGGACATAAAAGGATGTTTTGACAATATTGACCATGCAATACTTATGGAAATATTGAGTAGAAGCATCAGAGATGACCGATTCGCAAAGTTAGTAAGGGAAATGTTGAAGGCCGGATACCTTGAGGATTGGAAATATAATTCTACATATTCGGGAACGCCACAAGGGGGTCTAGTCAGTCCACTACTATCCAACATATACCTAAATGAGCTAGACAAGTATGTGACGGATGAACTGATACCGGAATACACAAAGGGTAAGGCAAGGAAAGAAGCCAAAGGGTACGGTCGGTTAAGAGGAAGGATCGCTCGTGCCATGAAGAAGGGTGACAAGGACCAAGTTAAAGAAGTCAGAAAAAGAATGAAGATAATACCTTCAGGCGAAACGCATGATCCAAATTTTAGGCGACTAAGATATGTAAGATATGCAGACGACTTTTTGTTGGGATTTGCAGGGCCAAAGGATGAAGCCTTGGAAATTAAAGAACGGTTACAAACGTATCTAAAAGAGCAATTAAAATTAGATATGTCGGTAGAGAAGACGTTAATAACACATGCGTCAACACAACCAGCCAAGTTCTTAGGGTATGAAGTATTATGCCCAATATCCAACACCAAACAAACGGAAAACCGTAGGGCGGTTAATGGAAAAGTACAGTTGAGGATGCCGACAGAAGTACTGAAGAAAGGAATGGAGACATATTCAAAGAAGGGTAAAACAATACAACACTCAGCTTTAATAAACAACTCTGAATATGACATAGTACAGACATACGCAGCCAAGTTAAGAGGATTGAATAATTACTATTGCATGGCTATCAATGTGAGTGAGCTATACGACCTCAAAAACATGATGTATTATTCGCTGGCAAAAACAATAGCGGATAAGCAAAAGTCAACAATGCCCAAGGTGTTTAGGAAGTATGCAAAGAAAATCGAAGGCATGAGTGTGATAGAAATTAAGGTTGAAAGGGAAGGGAAACCCCCATTAATCGCTACTTTTGGTAAAGAAAAATGTCGTCGAGACAAAAACCCCAAAGAAATGCCCGATGCAGTGGTAAGGGTATGGACAAAACGGACAGAATTATTAAAACGGATGATGGCGGACAAGTGTGAGTTATGTGGCTCAAGCGAAAAGGTAGAGGTACATCACATTAGAAAGCTAAAAGACATCCAAACTAATACCAAGGGACAGAAAGATAAGCCGGCATGGGTTAAAAAGATGATAGCCCTTAGAAGGAAAACCTTAGTGGTATGTCGAAAATGTCATAATGATATACACTCAGGAAAGTACGATGGCCCTAGTGTGAACACGTCAAAGTAAAACGATGTTAATTACTGGAGAGCCGTGTGCGATGAAAGTCGCAAGCACGGTTCGGGGGAGGGATGTTGGAAAAGTAGTACGAATTTAGGTCGTATAAACTCGCTGGCATCCTATCCTACTCCGTCGCTTTTTTCAATTCAAGATTAATGGTTAATGAGAACCCGAGGATAAATATGATAAAAATAATCAAGGTTTTTTCTATTACTGCCCTGACTGTATTGACTTTTTATCAATCCTGTATGGCGCGAGAATTTGCTGATATCTACACTGAATGTGGACTAGGAGCAATTATCGCCCCAAGAAATAGTGCTGTTGCAGCCGTGACTAATGTAACTTTTGACTTGGGCACAACCGCAATCATTTCAGACATTTCTTCTCCAGAGACTTGTAAAGGTGGACAAGATAGAATAGCTTCATTTATTTATAATTCCTATGAAGCCTTAGAAAAGGATTTAGCGAGTGGTAGTGGAACATATCTGGATTCACTAATGGTATTAGCTGGACATACCCAAGATCAACAAAAACTTGGGCTGTTACGCAGCGGTTTTGCTAAAATTGTTGCAAACCCAAGTTATATCGATCAAAACAGATTTGAAAAAGCGGAAGCTTTATATAATTTGGTTGTCAAGATATAGACTGCCGCGCTCGTAGGCGATAAATCGCCTACTACGAACTTGCCATTCATTGTGTTCAATTCTTTCTGCATTATTACCATTTTTTCCATTTTTTTGTTTTTGAGTATCCCAGCCCAAGCATCCTCCGCAATAAAAATTATCAATCTAGCTGAACAACTCGGTATCGCCAATCATCCAACCTGGCTTAAATTACTTCATTACGAACGTAATACTAAACATAGCGTTGTTTTGACAAAAAATTTCTTTATATCCCCAAATGGTAAAAATAATCCGAGTGCTGAATTATCAGCTACGATTAACGCCTATTTTGCGCCATGGGAGGATGGAAACCTGGATGGACACGCACGTTGTAGGTTTCCGGCACGTTATTTTTGGCTTTCTCAGCAATTACCCTTACCTAATTATAATCTAAGAGAACCTAAATGTCAGAAGCTAGAAAATTGGGCTTTATTCGACAGTGTCAAATCAATTAGCCTACTTTTAGTCAGTGGCTATTTAGGCAATCCCGCATCCACTTTTGGACATGCTCTTCTTAAACTCAACACAGACTCTACCGATGATCAATTTGGTTTGTTTGATTCGACACTGAATTACGGAGCATTAGTGCCAGAAAACGAAAATATGTTGCTTTATGTGGTGAAAGGGCTTGGGGGAGGTTATGAGGCTGGATTTTCTGACAAGTATTTCTATACGCAGGATATGGTTTATTCACATACCGAACAGCGTGACATTTGGGATTATCGGCTGAACTTGTCCGACGAACAACGTATTTTATTGATTTTCCATATTTGGGAAATCGTTGGTCATAAATTTGCCTATTATTTTTTAGACAAAAATTGTGCTTATCGTCTGGCGGAATTGTTGGAATTGGTAATAGACGAAGAATTATTGGGAAACGTGTTATTGTGGTACGCTCCAGTAGAATTATTTCATCGTTTAAATGAGATTGAGAAAAAATCCACAGGTAAAAAATTAATTCAGTCTGTACGTTTTATTCCGTCCACGCAAAGAAAACTCTATCATCAACTGAATTTATTGACCAAAAAAGAACTTGAAATTTTCAAGACGATTATTCGCAAAAGCATTCATTTCAATGTAAATGATTTGGAAAAATTCTCAATGGAGAGAAAAATTGTCATTTTAGACAATTTACTTGCCTATTACGAATACAAACTTCTTGCTAACAAACCGGCATCAATTCGTCATCAAAAACAAATCAAAAGACAGATTTTGTTAGCTCGTTTACAGCTGCCGGCTCGTTCAATGCCCCCAATTCAAATTCCAAAACTGCCATCGCCAGCTGAAGGTTCACCGCCAATGGAATTTGGGTTCAATATTGCCAACGAATCTGATCAAAACGTATTCTTACGATTGAATTGGGCACCATTTAAAAAAGAATTAGTTGGATTAAATAGCCTAGATGGAAATGAACTTGTGGTTTTTGATCTGACGGTTGGAATGGATGAACATAAGATATTTTTAGATCAATTGGATTTCATACGTGTTATGAATCTTAATACTTTACCGATTCAGCTAGAGGATGAAAACCAATGGTCTTGGAAATTACGTGTTGGTGCGGATCGTGTTGAAAAACAAGGAAAATACCTTTACGATGGCGTTGTGAGTTTTGGGGCAGGCTATGCCTGGAAATGGAATGAAAATATTATAACTTATGGGATTGCTGATATCGCGGCACATACACTCTCCCCTTATGTTCGATTACGCCCCCATTTAGGTTTGAGATTTGATTGGGGAAAAACACGGGCTTGGTTTTATTTAGGAACGGAATCTGTCAGCTATAACAAATTTTCTGAGATTTGGGGAGGAAAAATACAATACCAGTTGACTGATCGATACGCATTTTATGCAGAATTTTCTAACGAAAAAGCCACACAGAGTTCTGTTGGACTAAAATGGTACTGGTAAATTATTTCAAAGAATTCACTCTTGCTTTCACTTAATGCCGGACGGTGTTTGCAACCCAATGCCATTAAGTTAAGGAATAAATGATTTATAAACAACAGTTTATCTAGGAGCTCAATGCCAAGCGAGTTAAGGTCCACGGAATTGCCCGTTCGTAGTAGGCGATTTATCGCCTACTAAGTCGCTAAAGCTACTACTACGAGCCTTAATTTAATGGCATTGATCTGGGAGCTGGGCCTAGCTGATTTGGCGTAGCGAAATAAGGCAGCCCAGCATTTAACCATTCTGTTGGTTTAGGATTTTTAAACCTGCGGCACCAAAAAATATCATATCTATGGGCAGACCAAGCAAATATCCTATTGAAACTAAATGAATTAATTCTTAACTTAATGGCATTGGGTTTGCAACCCCGTCCAGCACCTAAGAACTCCCTCAAATGAGCCAGCTTAAAATCTTTTGATCTTGGGCTTGACAAGGACATCCAAGACGCTTAAGGAATAATATTGTCCACCCCCAATTCAAAGCTATCACCAACGCTATTCACTTTAACAACATAAACGCCCGCCAACCGATTCTCAACATCCAGGGGAATAATCTCCTCAAACGCTTGACTTTCCTTGCTACAATCCTTGTCCGTTTGACGAACAGTTATCATTTTGAAACTAAAAGTGTCATCAGTTTGCTCTTCAATGATATCGTCAATGACGGTGCAATTATCAGGTAAATGACCCCTAGCGACAACGCTGACTTGTACCGGAAAAGATTCATGTGTCATAATTTCAATCTCTTCAACAGGCTCCAAGTCGTTAAAGATGCCTGTGGTTGAGAGACTTTGTTTGCAGGATACCGTCATAAGGCTCAGTAAAATTAAGCTGGTAATTTGATCGCGAGTGAAATTAAACATGTTGACTATTCCTACTAAATTAAAAATAATAAATGATAGCATTTTCTATCTGAGCGCGTTGCAACTGATATGATCCCTAATATTTTAAAACAGATTCTCCAACGCAAAGTGGAAGAAATAGAAGCACGTTCTAAACGGATTTCCATATCTACCCTCAGCCAACAGGCTGCCAATAATCCACCGCCGCGTGGGTTTTTCGAGGCAATCAATGCACAAGTGCCCGCCGTCATCGCCGAGATCAAAAAAGCATCTCCTAGCAAAGGCATATTACGTGCAGATTTCGATCCAGTTGCCATTGCGAAAAGCTATGAACAAAACGGCGCTACTTGTTTATCTGTTCTCACTGACAGAGATTTTTTTCAAGGTGCCGATGAATATTTGCAGCAAGTCGATGAAGTTTGTAAAATCCCTATTTTGCGTAAGGATTTTATCCTCGACGCTTATCAGGTTTATGAAGCTCGCGCTATCGGCGCCGACTGTATTTTGCTGATTGTAGCCGCATTAGGCGATGCACAATTAAATGATTTGGCTGGCTTAGCAAACCATTTAGGTATGGACGTACTGATTGAGGTGCATGATCGCGAAGAATTAGAACGGGCATTGTTGCTTAATATGCCCTTAATAGGCATTAATAACCGTAATTTGCGAACCTTTGTCACCGATTTAAAAACCACTTTGAATTTATTAAAATGGATTCCTAAAGAATATACTGTTGTCAGCGAAAGCGGTATTCATACGCCTGAAGATGTAGCCTTATTGCGTGAGGCGGGTGTGCATAACTTTTTAGTGGGTGAAGCCTTTATGAAAGCACCTGATCCTGGGGCTGCGCTGAGCAGTTTATTTAATTAAGGCACTAAAGTTAAAAAATCCTATTTTTTCAAAAAATAGGATTTTTAGGGACTTTTCGGCATCTTCTCTATAGCTAACGTTTTTTCAAACGCGCCAGTTCAGCTTCAAGACGCTTAATTTTTTATTATGCGGCTTTTTTATCCTTAATGACTTGTGTTTTAGCCTGAGCCTTCATACGCGCTCTTTTTTTATCTTGATAAAAAGGCAAAATCAACCTTTGATAAACCTTATCTTCAGCCATAGTTTTGAGAGCTGTATAATCCACGGTTCAAGAATTAACTCCGTACATTTTTTACTTTTGGTACATGAGATTAAATACAGGAGATTATAAATGTTAAAAAAATTACTAGCCATTTTCTTTTGCTTATATGTTGGCGTTTCTTTTGCCAAAACTAACTACACCCAAGAAATCGGCGAACGAGTGTATGCAATTAAATTGTGTCGGATTCACCATAATATTTTTCCCAGTATTCTGCTTCGCTTAATTTGGGTTGGGGGCGAGCCAGGTTTTTTGGGGGTTGTCGTGGGGTGGGTAAAAGGTTCATGTTTTCTCCTTCGGCTAGGCGTCCAAGATAATTCTTGGACTCCTAGTGCAGGAGGGCGGAAATAGCTATACCATTTAAAACCTTGAATCGCGGATTTTACGGATGACACGGATTTCGCGGATTTAAAATCAAAGTAAAAAGAAAAATAAAAATCAAAAGTGAGGATAATGAGTGTTTTTAGGTTTTTAATCCGTGTAATCCGAGTCATCCGTAAAATCCGCGATTCAAGGTTTTAAATGGTATAGCTATTTCCGCCCTCCTGCACTAATATATATTTTTTTGAAAATTAGATAAATGCCGCCCGATCAATCAAAACCGTAGCTGGATGTATTTGGCTAATAGGCAGATTTTCTCCACGCTGCCACCGAGCAACCGCTTCACGCTTAGTCGCGCCAGTCACCAAACATAACAATTCACTGGTATTGCACAAAGCTGCCACGCTAAGACTGACGCGCTCCGGCGGAGGTTTGGGGGCGTTGAAAACTGCATGAACTAATTCATCTTTAGGATGGCGATGTCCGGGAAACAGGCTGGCAGTATGTCCATCTTCGCCCATGCCTAGCAATACCATGTCGAAAGGTAGTGCTTTTTTCACGATCTCAGTGTAACGATGTGCCGCTGTCTCAGCGCCCAAATGGGCTGGTATGTTGTAATTTTTTTGAGCTGATGGGAGATGATCCAGCCAAGCGCGTGAAGCCATGACGCTGTTTCGGTCCGCATCGTCTTCAGGCAAACAACGCTCGTCTCCATAATAAATATGCCAACGCGCCCAATCACTGTCAGCCTCCTTCAACAAGCGGTAAGTTTGTTCGGGCGTACTTCCACCCGCCAGAACAATTTTAAATATGCCTTTTTGTTCAATTACTTGTTGAGATAGTGTTAAAATGCGCTGACAGGCTTCATGGGCGACAGCTTTGCTATCGTCTAATAATTGCCATTGGATTGCTTTAGTGTTCATCGTAGTGTTCAAGATTTAAAGAATGCCGCCAAGTTTGTTCTTCCCTTTCAAATAAGCGTCGCCCCTCCTTAGGACCCCAACTGCCCGCCGGATAGGTGGGAATATAGTCACGCTCGGTTGCCCAAACACGCAGAATCGGATCCACCACGCGCCAAGCATACTCTACTTCATCATAACGCAAAAACAGTGAACGATCACCTTTGATCACATCTAATAAAAGTTCCTCATAAGCCTCTTTGGCAACATCTTTGTCGGTGCGGAAACTCGCGTCTAAACTAATTTGGCGAGTATTCATCTCCAAGCCTGGCTCTTTGACAGTCATTTCGGCTTTCATACATTCTGTCGGTTGGATGCCTAATAGTAGCCAGTTGGGACGCATACGTTGAATATGATTGGTACGGAAAAATTGTTGCGGTGGCTGTTTGAAACAAATGGATATCATAGATTGTGCCTCAGTTAGGCGTTTACCCGTCCGCAGATAAAATGGGACACCCGCCCAACGCCAATTGTTGATCAATAGCTTGATAGCTGCATAAGTTTCGGTCACGCTTTCCTGGGGCACTTTGTCTTCTTGCAGGTAGCCTTTTACTTTTTTACCTTGCACTATGCCGGCTGTGTATTGAGCGCGAACCGTTTGTGCATGTACAGCGTTTGGCGGAATTGGGCGGATGGATTTAAGGACTTTAACCTTTTCGTCACGCATCGCTTCCGCTTCCATGGAAACGGGCGGTTCCATTGCGACAAGGGCGAGTAATTGCAGCAGATGGCTTTGTATCATGTCCCGCATTGCGCCAGCGTTGTCATAGTAATCGGCTCTGCTGCCCACTCCGAGGGTTTCTGAATGGGTAATTTGGATGTTGTCGATATAGTTACGATTCCACAGCGGCTCCAGCATGAGGTTGGCAAAGCGAAAAACTAGGACATTTTGTACTGTTCCTTTGCCTAAATAGTGATCGATACGATATACTTGATCTTCGTGCAAATAGCGAGAAATCCGTTTATGCAAGGCACGGGCACTGTCTAAGTCGTAACCAAAGGGTTTTTCGATAATCACGCGCCGCCAGCCGTGTTCTTCATCCAACAAGTTTGCTTCGCTTAAATTTTGGACTACGATTCCAAATTCGGCTGGGCGAATGGACATGTAAAAGGCTACATGTTGGGGAAATTCTGGCGTATTGTTGATAAAGTCCCGCATAGCTTGGTACATATTTGGATTAGTCAAGTTACCTTCAAAATAGTGTAGCCGCTGTTTAAAATGTTCGAAGATTTTTTCATTTAAGCCATTGCGAGCTTTGGCAATTAGCATGTCTTTGACTTCGGCAATCCATTTGTCACGATTCCAAGGGCGGCGCCCGGTTGCTAAAATCATGGTGCCTTCGGGCAAACGTCTAGCTACTTCTAGGTGATAAAGGGCGGGCATGAGTTTAATGCGTGATAGGTTGCCAGTTGCGCCAAAGATGACGTAGGTACAGGGTTGTTCGCTCATTGTGTGTGATTTTCCTTGGTTTTTTTTTTACAAAAAAAATCTTTGCAATTTCATTGTCATGATACAACATTTGCCATTAGAGTTGTTGCTTATTTTTTGAACTGTGATTTTTGTGATTTATGTGATTTTTATGATACTTATCACATCAATCAGAAAAATCACATAAATCACAGTTCAAATTTATTTGGCAACAACTCTATTATATTAATAGGAATGAGATTATGGAAGAAAAAATATATTGGATGGCGAGATATTGGATTGTATTTTGGTTTATCATTCCCAATGATGTAGCAAGGTTGGGAACATGGTTAGCCGACTGATAAAACTGCTGCAGTTGTTTATTCTCATACGTTACGTTAATAGCGTAATAAATGCCATCTCGTTTTCAGGGCATAAAAGCGTAGCTTTCCTATTAGCCTCTGTGCCTGCCGTAGCTTATGATTCAGGAGAGTAAATAATGAATCAAGAAACAAAGCAAACTGAAGATATTTCACAGCCAATAACTAATCCTTGGTCGTCTGATTATTTTTTACGAATCATTTTCGTCGTTGTGTACGGCTCCCATTGGATTTTCTTGATCTTATTAGGTATTTTCGTAGTAACTGTAACACTTCAATTTGGTCATTTTCCTCAGCCTGGAAATCCAGACCCAGGCTATGCAGGGGCAATTAGCATCTTGCATAATCCAATAATACTATTTATGGTTTGGGGGATGAGCACTACGCCAATTGTCATCATACTAATAGGAATGAGATTGTGGAAAAAGTCTATTGGATGGCGAGAGATTGGATTGTATTTCGGTGGATTAGCCTTATTTTGGTTTGTCATTCTCGATGATGTGGCAAGGCTGGGAACATGGTTAGCCGACTGATAAAGTCGCTGTTATCGTTTCTCCTCAGGCATTACTAGCGTCAATGCCATCTCGTTTTCAAAGCATAAAGGGCGAATGCTGCGTAGCTTGCTTTTGTAAAAATCGCGCGCGTATTAAAAATATTAATTGATTTCCGTCTAGTATATTTGTAGTTTCTGATTAAGGAGAGTAAATAATGGACAAAAATCAAGAAACAAAGCAAACTGAAGATATTTCACAGCCAATAACTCATCCTTGGTCGTCTGATTATTTTTTACGAGTCATTTTCGTAGTTGTGTACGGCTCCCATTGGATTTTCTTGATCTTATTAGGTATTTTCGTAGTAACTGTAACACTTCAATTTGGTCATTTTCCTCAGCCTGGGAATCCAGACCCAAATTCTGTTGAGGTGGGGGCAATTGGTATCTTGCAGAATCCAACAATATTTTTTATGGGTTGGGGGATAAGCACTACGCCGATTGTCATTATCTTAATAGGAATAAGATTATGGAAACAGTCTATCGGGTGGCAAGAGATTGGATTGTATTTTGGTGGGCTAATTTTATTTTGGTTTATAAATCTCAATGATGTAGCAAGGTTGGGAACATGGTTAGTCGATTGATAAAGCTGCTGGCGTTGTTTGTCCTCGTCAATGTCATCTTATTTTTGATACAAGGCATTTCCACGCCGAGCGTGGAAACGATAAAAATGTGAAAAAAGGTTTATCACATACAACTAAATCCCTGAAGTTTTCCGACCAATTCCCACTCTGCAGGCTTATCGACTTCCGAAAACCAAACCACAAACCCTGACGGAGCTTGTGAACTTGTATCTACACCGTATTCCCATTGTTCATACGCGCTACCTAGTTCAAGTTTTGGTTCACTACAATAAGCACCCGCTTTAATTTCAAGATTTTTTATCTTTTGTGGCAGGCCTAAAATTTCCATAACTTGTTGACGTGTCATGCCATTTTGAACACTTTCAAACCGTTGCTCGAACGGCGGTAAAATATCAGCCTCAGTAACAGTAAAAATTAGCCTATCGTCATTATCAATTAGGTGCATTTTTACGGAATAAGCTATCCCATCGACATTCACAACCGGAATCACAAGTTCTTTTGTGTGAAATGAAAATTCAGGTTCGCCGGCATTAACATAATTAACAAGTGCAAATAGGATTGTCACTTTAACAAGTATTTGAATCATTTTTTTGTCCTCTCTTAATTGTCCAACCGATGTCATTAATTCGTAGTTGGGACTGGTTGCAATAAAGAAATACTTAAAATGCTAAATTTACCGTCAGAATGTCTTTGCATTATTGCTGAATATAATGAAACCACATGGTTGGAGCCATCGATAACTTTAACCAAAGGTAAATTCAGAACCGAAGTTGAAAGCTGGTAAGTTGGCGTTCTGCTGGATTGATTAGCGGTTGAAAACAATGCATAAAGCCTAAATTTACCATCGCCATCTATATCTGATAAAGAGGCTGAATACCTTGCGGCTCCAACTTGGACAACTGGAATTTGAAGTGTACGTGCAAGGCTATAGGTGGGAATTCGCCCATAATAGGTTTGTACAGTCAAAATATCGATAGCACTTAAGTTTCCAAATCCATTATAATTTGGATTACAGTAGTTCATAATTGAGTCTCTGTCCCACTCGGTAAAAATTGCATTCCCCGACGTACCTTGTGCATTTTCTGTACAATAATCAGGTGTATCAGGTCTATTTTGCTCATGAGCAAAACCTAAAGCATGACCAAATTCATGCACGGCAATCCATCTGACACAATTAGTTACGCCATAAACATCGGGACAGAGTTCATTCCATTTTTGCATCGTGAAATTTAGAACCATTCCATTTCGTATATTGATTAAATCATTTCCCAGGGCCTTTACGTGAGCTCCAGTGTCTTCTACGCCAATTCTAATGCCATTAAAGAAACCTGTAGGGCATTGCCCCCAACCAGTAAAATCAAGTTGTGAATTATCTTCCCATGTAGATTGAACTGCATTTTGAACTTCTCCTCTCAGAAAAGCATCTGCGCTAATGTTTTCCCAACATACAGGAATATTTAAGTTTTGCCAGATGACTGTGTCCAAAGGATAAGATTCGTTGGACGATGCGTATACATCCGCATATGACGCTATTGAATAACAAATCAGGATTGATCCGATAATTTGTTTTAATTTCATTAATATCCCCCGATGAGGCTAAATATCAAAAATAAAAATCTCTTTAATTGCCTGTTTATGGTCGACATAATCTTTGATTCCTTATTGAGAAATTTACCGAGGTTTCACGTCGTATTTTGTCACTGAAAGTTTGGTTTAGCGCGATGTAAATGGCATTCGCCGTGAACGAGCCCGCATAAAATGGCGCAAATATCGAGATTCATGCGGTTGCCCACCCGACTGAATAACAACTATATCACAAACTTTCGCCAACGCCAAAGCGTAATCCGCCGAACTGCTCTTAATGGCATTGCGGAGCGCAATATATAATTATACATAGTGTTTTGCCAACACTCAAACATTTTAGTTGTTTTTTCGTACGCGCTTAAATTTATTTCTGGCCGCCACATTGCGCGCAATTCCCAAGGTTTCTGCGACTGTGCGACTAAACCTTGTCGGTCATGATCGTAAAAACTCTGCATCAGTTATTTTAAAATCTTCGTGCAAAAAATACTTGACTTTTCCTTCCAACAAGCCAAGTGGCCTTTTTTGTTGAGTTGAGGGTTTGAAATGGGTTGATTGTTTTAAAAATAAGACGAAATTCAAAGTTTCTTCCAATTTGGTCACTGAAAGTTCTCGAAATTCATCTAAGAGTTGATTTTCAATTTCGACACGAGTCATTGATTTTTAATCCTGGGTAGCCACATTAGGTTGATCGTCGATCCCTGGAGAGAGCAGGGTTAGCCTACTGGCACAAAATCGCACTGCATTTGCAACGAACTAGCGGTATTAGTGACCGTTGCCAGGCAGGCATCAACACGCGATTCAGGAATACAGACGGAGAAATTAATCAAATACTGTTCGCCGCCTTTGCCCGGTATCGTCTCCGCTTCTAAGCGAACGATATTGGCATCGAATGCGAGAAAAACTTCAGACAATTGGGCAATCAGTCCAGGATGATCGGCACCATGTAGCGTGATTTTATGGCTAATTTGAGCATTTGGTCCATGAATTTTGGCCAATTCAAATTGGCTCACCTTGATGTCAGCCCCCTCAAGCTCAGGCAAAGCGCGGAGCTGGCTTTCAAGTTCTTCTTGGTTTACGGGAGAATCACAAACGGCGGTAAATTCAGCGCCCGCGCCCAGTACGACAAAACTTGTGTCACCGAGATTAATCCCAAGATTGAAAAGGGTAGCGGTGATGGATGATACTAGCCCAGTTTTATCTGGGCAGAAAATTGAGATTAAAAGTGAATGAGTCATAGTTAAATTTTATTGGGATGAAAAAAACAAATGCAACAATTAACAGCTTTAGATCATTTGATTATCAATTTTGACCACGGATTACGCACATTATTTGGTCAACCTCTAAGCACAGTACGGAGCCATCCTGCCCAAAGGCTTGAAGATACAGAATTGAGCGAAACTGATAAGCAGTTATCAGCCCGATTAATGCGCGTCAACCATGCAGGAGAAGTCTCCGCCCAAGCTTTATATCAAGGGCAAGCCCTAACGGCTCGCTCGAAAGCGGTGCGTGAGACTATGAAACAATCCGCCTTTGAAGAAAACGATCATTTAGTATGGTGTCAAAATCGCATTTCTGAACTCAATGGACATGTCAGCTTTTTAAATCCACTTTGGTACACAGGCTCCTATACTATAGGTGCCGTGGCGGGAGCGGCTGGCGATAAATGGAGTTTAGGCTTTGTAGCAGAGACGGAACGGCAAGTTGTCAAACATTTAGATGGACATTTGCAACGTTTGCCTGCTCAAGATTTTAAAAGTAGAGCTATTTTGGAGCAAATGAAGGAGGATGAGGCGCATCATGCGACAGTTGCCATCAAAGCAGGCGGCGTGCCCCTGCCAAAACCAGTGCGTTGGTTGATGGGGGGGATGGCGAAGGTGATGACTCAAACGGCTTTTTGGATCTAAAATCCTCTTTTCGTCTGAATCAGAATTTACAGAATTTTAGAATTAGCAGAATTAAACCTTTGTGCTGGAGTGGGTTTGTTTATAAGCCCGTCCAGCAGCGAAATCCTATTCTTGTCTGATAGGTGTGTGTGATTCTGTTAATTCTAAAATTCTGTAAATTCTGATTCAGACAAAAATAGGATATTAAAAACTTCTACTCATCATAAAAAACACGCGCTCATCTGCAACATCCTCAACATTGTCCAAATCAGTATTGCTAAAATTGAGGGAAAGCTCAAAATCGGCGACACCATAGGAGATGGAGGCACCATAATAAACGTAATCATCTCCAGCCTTATCATTTTCATCAAAAGTTTGTTTAGCAACAAAGGCACCAAAACCCAAACCATTGCTTAGGCTGTGACCGATATTAAAGGCATAATGGTGAGCCTTACCATTTTTACCAAACCACTCAGGTGAGTAGTTATACGATAAACCAAACTCCATTCCCGCTGGCAGACTATAACCCACGCCCAAGTTAAACTCGGAATAGTCGTAATTCAAATCGCTACCAGCTCCTGGATACATATATTGTAAGGCGCTGAGATCGTAGCTGAACCCACCGTCCAATTCCTTGCTGTAGCCAACATAAACGTCGATTTCAATATCTGCACGATCTTCGGGGTTGACCGTATCATCCTCTAAATACTTTACGTTAGAACCCCAAGTACCTAGATAAAAACCGGAGCCATGGTTGAGATCGAATCCGCCTTGTAGCGCCCATCCTTCATCTGTCTGTGTAAAACCACGGAATACATAATCAGATGTCAACGCAACATTTGCGCCCAATTCAAACTCGCCAATTTCTGCGGCGGCTTGAAGAACAGTCGGGAGGCTTGCCAGGAAAACACTGGCTGTTAATAATTTCATTACCATATTCCTCATTTTTTATGATGGTGATCGAAAAGCGCGTGTCAGACAATTGACAAACGCTTATTTTCATCGGATAAGCCTAAATATGATCCGTAAAAATGTTCCATTTATTACAATGTTAATGCGACTCAACTGTGTTGATAACATTTTCCCACACAACACAACTATTCTTGAATATGCAAAAGTTATGCCAACTCAATATAGGAGTCCAATAGATACTATCTTGGATAGTGGAATCTAGCCGCCGTGAAAAATCCTATTTTTTGTTTGTTTGATTTAGTCAGGATAAGAATGTGAATCTCCCATTTTTAAAATTCCATAAAACATACCCTCTGGAAATTCTGGCTTTTTATCATAATGATAAAGAATACATTTTTTTTGGATATCTCTATCCAAATTGTTAATTAAATCATAAATATGTGGATGTACGCCAGATGGATAGGGTGAGGTTTCACAATCCATATAAATTCTATTAGCCCGTTTATAGAGTACTTCTAATTGTGGTGGCATGATAGACTGGATGTCAGTTGGCATGAGAACCCTGTAACCGCTAGAGTGTTGTAAATGAATCCCATAACTGGGCAATTCTTCCGAACTGGAAATCACATGCATGGCGAAAATGGGTGTTAATGTCCAACTTCCTTTGCCATCTTGAAACACATGCATTTTTGTTTGTCCATCTTCCTGTTTGCCAAGCACATGGATATCAAAGTAGGTTTCGAGGCTGACGTGAGGCACAGATTGCAAAGTATCTAAACCTGGCGCGAGTGCTCTTTTTAAGGGGCTAAGCACTTTCCTATGAACAAATAGATCAGGTTTAGCGTTGCCTGGTGGCACTTCCCACCAATCTTGTTCGATAAACAGCTTCTCAGCAATAAATTGATTGTTTAGCCATTTTTGTTTGGCAGGCGTATATGAAGGATTAAAAAACGTTGTCAAAGCTATATATTCCATGCCTCCAATATGATCATTATGGGGGTGGGAAATATAAACGCCGTCTATATCATTGGAACTTAAACCCTGAGCTTTTAGGGCGTGTCTAATATCTCCACCTGCATCAAGGAGTAAGCGGTATGGCTTTTTTCCGCTTTTACCAAGCATATCGAATTCAATCAGGAAATTAGAGTGCCATTTTGGTGTATAAATTCGTTGACTCAGTTTGTCAATATCAGCATAGATGGCTTCTTCAGGGGCATTCTTCAGTTCTGGCTCGCGAGCTATTTTCAATACGAGTTCACGCGCCTGCTTGACAGAAATAACCTCTTCATACGATCCTGTAGCAAAGGCTGAATGGACGCCTATTGCTGTTATTTTCATTTTGTTCTCCAAATTAACACAACACTAAAAAAAACTACAGGGATGTTATCAAACCTAAATGATTTACAATCATTTTAATTCGGTTTATCCTTGCTTATACAACTTCCTATCTGGAGGAATTTACCAAATGTTCAATCCATTCACACAAAAAATATCTCCTTTTCCTTGTCTCTGTTTCGCCGGATTGTTATTCATGACGAGCTGTGGCGAATCAGATGGAGCTTCGAAACTCAATTTAAAGGGTTTTGATTTAACCAAAGGAGAGCAGATTTACAACAACTTGTGCATGGTATGCCACACACCGGGCATGTTTGGTGCGCCAAAAATACGAGACAAAGGCGTGTGGGCTCCCCGTATTGCACAAGGGATGGATATTTTAATTAATCACAGTATTAATGGCATTAACGCGATGCCACCTAAGGGGGGGAATGCCAGTTTATCAGATGAAGATATCAAACATGCTGTGGCTTTTATGGTGTCACAATCTCAGTAGTGGCTTGCATGGATTAAAAGTGCCAATTTAATTGTATACCCAAGATATTTGACGTGACGTCTATCTCTCCGCTCAATGTGCCCTGTCCATTTCCTGTCAGATCAATATCCTGTTTCTCAGGGGCGATATGATTATATCCGAACCCAAAGGATAATGTATCAGAATAGCGATATAATGCCCCCAAACTTAGCGAAAGAATCTTAGGAGTCGGTGCAATCGGATCAAAAGTCTCATCAGGAATGGCACTTTCATCAAATGCGAAACCTGCTTGAAAACGCCAGATTGGACTATAGCTATAATCTAGTCCGATTGCAATACGCCAAGTGTTATGCCAGTTTTTAGGCGTGACAGCGTCAGGTTGGGCGGGATTATCAAAAATAATACCGAGCTCTTGAAAACGACTCCAACGAGTGTAACTAAAACTAGTCATAACAGCCAAGCATGTTGTTAGCTGATGATAGAGACTTATCGAAATGCTTTCGGGAAGACTGGTTGATACTTCGAAGCCTGTATCTGTGAAAAGCGGTTGAAGTGGCTTAGCAGCCTCCGGTGTACTGAAATCGGCATCACCCTTGATTGTGTGCTTAATGTCAGATCGATAGGCTATGCCGATGCGAGTCTGCTCGCTCAAGGTAAATAAAACACCTAAATTGAATCCCCAAGACCAATTGTCTCCCTCTAATTCAATCAAACCGTCCATGGATTGGGAGCCAGTACCTAAAATCGCACCAAAATCAATTGCATTACTGAGTTTCAAGTTCGCATAATTAAGGCTGACACCTGCCCCGATAGACAGCCTATCATTTACTTTAAATCCTACACCGGGATTGAGATTCACGCCTAGTAAGCCAGCATCAATGGTATAATAACGACCAGCCCAGTCGCGATCATACTCCAGTGAAAGACCAAAAGGCGTATTGAAAGCGAAACCGATTGTCCAACGATCTGACAAAGGTCCTGCATAATAAAAATTCGGCGCTGGTGTCAAGATACCAGCATCACCGCCATTTCCCCCATTCATAGCAAGCTGATTGTTATCAGTGCTGCCATGATTGCGAAACTTGACTGAAGGTGCAAATAAATTTGTCACGATTACCCAGTGTTGATCGGATAGCCGCGTTAATCCTGCCGGATTACTAAACACGGTCATTGCGTCCTCACCAATGGCAGCACTCCCAGCGTTACTACGTCCCAAAGTGGTGCCGCCGAGGGAATCGCTGGCGGAAAAACCAGCAGCATGTAATTCCATATTAATGAATAGGACAACAGTTGCGCCTTTGGCGATCCATGGTAATTTAGATAAGGCTTTGATCATTTCATTTCCCCAATTAAAACTGAAATAGAAATCTATTTTTTATTTAAACCCAATGCCTTTTTAACAGCTTCTATACGAACTTGACAATTTTTATTATTCTCGTCAAGATGACAAAAGCGCAAACTGTGCCGGCATTTTGAGCTGCGATTGATATGATTTACGTGATTTTCACGAGTATTTCATATATTCCAAGAAGTCAATCGCATCAATCATAAAAATCACATAAATCACGGTTCAAATTATTAAGGGACAAGTTTTTCGTCGCGGTGATGAGTACATCTAATGGAGGACAACGAATAAAACCTCAAACCTTTAATTTTATAAAAAAAAATGGCAAGAGACAGCTATCAATAAGTTTGTGGGAGCGAAGTGTATGCCAATAAGCGTTTACCAGCTAATTAAAGGCTTTGTTCGTTGTCCTCCATTAGCTGTACTCATCACAAAACGTCGAGCCTATAGCCGCTCATCCTCCGGTAAATTAGCATACCAAAGTAACGCCCATTCATGGGCTTGAATCCCACTACGATTGAGCATTCCGCTGCGTAAATCAGTCAGCACCCCTCCCTTACCATCATCAGCCGGGAGCGCATAGCTACGAATAATATTCAATGTCTGGCTACCCGTTTCAAGCTGATTGAAGCTGACTTGAATAGGCAAGGCATTTTCATTGGGTGGATGAAATAAATGAATACCCTCTTCGCCGCTTAACAAGGTTTGTAAACGTGGTCCCTTCACTTGTAGATGACGAAAATATTGTCCTGTTGGTGCTAAACGCTTGGTTTCTATCCCTAGATAAGTCAAAGTTTTTTCGTAGCAATCCAACAAATAATCTAACTCTTTCTCACCACAACCATGTACACGCGAATGCAGCGTTAATTTCAAATTGTCTTGTTGATTCAATTCCAGTCCACGACAGAAAAAACCTAAAAAACTGGCATTCATTAAGAAATTCAAAAATTTAGATTGATGTTCTTTAATCAATTTGGGGGCTTGCACATACATTTCTTCTAAATAATCACGAATATCTTGAAGGGCATAAAAATCGGCACTGTTTACAAGATTACATTCGCGCGACCAACTAAAATGGACACGCGCTTTTTGTATTCTACTGGAAAAACGTATTTCAGTCGGATCACGCGCCGTTTCCATTGCCCAAAGCATCTCATCCAATTCTTCTTTCACATCAAAAACAGATTCCTGCATAGCCAACAACAACCGCTGCTCATCGCTAGTGGCGTTTAGATCAACACCTCCCCGCAAAGCATAAAGCCGTTCCCGTAAATCCGTCACAAATTCCAGAAGACGGCTGACACTTTCCAATGTCAGAGCTTGCTCACTCAAGGCGTTTTTTTTCTGTGACGCGGGAAGCAAGGCGGTGATCTTTGGCTGTAAACGCTTGTTGATCCAATTAATATCCAAAATAATCGGCTGTGTTGCCTTGAACTTGACTAATTGTGTCGCCGCTAATGTCGTTAAATCGCGCTCGATTGCCCGTTTAAGGGCGCGTCCGCCTAAAAGCGCGTCAAATCCTTGTTGTGCGACTTCCACCAAGGCGCTTTCGGAGATATTCAGTATGGTTGTCCGCCGCACAAAACCATCCCGTTGTAATAAACCGTCCAATTGTAAACGGGTGATGGCAACCGCATCTTGTAATTCTAAGGATTTAAATACTACAATGCGATCAATACGATTTAACAACTCTGGGCGAAAAAAATCTTCAACAGCGGCGCGATAGCTAGCGGCTTGATCGTCCCTTTCGGCAAAACCAAGACGGCGGCTGGCTTGTTCCGCTCCTAAATTTGAGGTCAATATAATAATAGTATTAGTAAAATCGGTGGTACGTCCCAAAGCATCGGTGAGTCGCCCTTCTCCCAAGACTTGCAACAATAAATCATGTATCGCCGGATGAGCTTTTTCGATTTCATCCAATAACAAAATAGAAAAAGGCTGATGACGTATTTGCGTCGTCAACAAACCATCTGGTCGTCCCCAACTTCCAATCAAGCGCCCAACATCCGCTTCAGTGACAAATTCGTTCATATCTAAGCGTATCAGTTGCGATTCATCACTAAATAAATAATGGGTTAAAAGCTTAGCCGCTTGTGTTTTGCCAACCCCGGTGGGACCAATGAAAAGTAAAGTGGCCATAGGTTTTTTAGGGTCTTGTAATCCCGCCTTGACAGTTTGTACTACATCGACTAAACACTCAACAGCCTCGGGTTGACCAATCAGTTGGGCACACAGGGCTTGTTGAACTTCCTCTTTGCGTAAGGTTTTTTGACGATCAAGTAAATCGCTGCTCATGTGGCTGATTTCGCTAATCGCCGCTTCAACTTGTACGATACCAATCTTGCCATGACGATGTTTAGCGGCAAGCCGCTCAAGAAAACCCACAACATTACCGGGCATCGCACTGCCCCGTAGCAGTGAATGTGTCAAAGCAAAGACACGCTCCATTGCATCAATATCAATTTCGCATTCATGCAGCTGCTCCAAACGAGCCCGCTCTTTAAGCGCAATACGAGCGGTATCTTCCACAGTCGGCTCATTAAGGCGAAAAACTTGACATAAATCGGCAAAACGACGATCAGTTTCCATCACGACGTTCCACTCTTCTGGACTGGCTTCAGCAATCAAAGTTAACGCCCGTTTTTCTAAATAAGGTTTGAGCACATCACTGAGCGTGAGCGAATTTTGGGCACTTTTACCAATACGAAATAAGGCTACTAAATTATCAACAAACAGGTGGGCACGAGTCTTTTTCTGACGACATTCGATAACATATTCTAAAATGGATTCAAAGCGTCGCTGCCATTGCCCGACAATGCTCATACCAGCAATTACACGGTTGGGATCGATATGCCAAATAGTTGCAGAACGGTGCTTGGGTTTGTTCTCCACATCCTGGATATAACGATAAAAAGTTTCATGCAGCAAACTGGTGCGCCCACAGCCGGGTGGTCCGATGATAACGACAGCCGTCATCGTTGAGCCGAAAATGACTTTGCCAAGCCTTGTCACAAAAGCGTCACGTAACAAGGCGCGTTGTAATCGGTTGGGATAATCGTCGCGCAAATTGGAGCCCACCCGCGCCAGTTCAACAGCACCAGAAAAATCGTCTTGCTGACCGGCTAAGGAGGCAAACCAGGCATCAAGTTGTTGTTCAAAAGGAAATTTGGCACGTTTAACGTTGACTTGCAGAGAAATGCTTGTCACGAATTCTCCCTTGCTGGCATAATAGTCATTGGGAGAAAAATCGCTCGCTTTTTTGCGCCGCTCCTGCATTTGCTCATGTACAATTGCCGTCAATTGTTCTGTTATACTACCATGTTCTAACAGCTTATCACTGATAATGGCAAACAGGTTGTCAAACTTAGGCAAGCAAACGATTTGATGACCTTTTAGGAAAAAACGTGCAACAGCAAAATCACCAAAGACCATGTAGGGTCCAAGGGTAAAACAGAGTTTTTTGAGTTCAAACTTTAAATTAGGATTAAAGGCAAACCATAATAAATCATCAATCGTCCCGCGTTCCATTTCAAAGCCCCGAAACTGTCTGCGTACATCTCTGGTGAGTAAATCCACCGCATCACGAAAACGCTTAGCTGTTCGGCTTGGGCTCTCTGAAAATAAAGGGCGTAAGTGATAGCCTTCTTTTGAAGGTGTGACTAAGACTGGGAATTCTAGGGGGATTGTGGGCATGAAGGTGTTTGTTTAATATGATGTACTACAACTGTTTTTATATGATAGCATAGCATAGTTATATAGGCTTCGGAGCTATAGATATGCCAGAAATTGTTAGATTTTACGGAATAATTATCAAGCTGTTTTTTGCTGATCATCCACCTCCTCATTTTCATGCAGTTTATGGGGAGTATAATGCGGTATTTAACATAGAAACAGCGGAAATGATTGAAGGTGATTTGCCAAGCAGGGCAGAAAAAATGATTGTTGAATGGGCTTCAATCTATCAAAAAGAACTCATTGAGATGTGGAATACACAAGAATTTCATAAATTACCACCATTGAGATAAAAGTCGTGCAATATCCAAAAATAAAATCTGCTCAAACGATTGATGATCATACTATTATTGTAGAATTCGTTAATTCTCAAAAAAGGAAATATGATTTTGTTCATCTAATGAAAACCGAAACTTTTTCGCCATTGAAAAATCCTGCTTTTTTTCAAAATTTCCAACTAGATTCAACTGGATGTGGAATTGTATGGAATGAATACATTGACATAAGTGAATATGAGTTGTGGAATAACGGGACTGAGATATAATGACTTTTCCCCATGTTCATAGAGATTTAGTCATTGTATGTGATATAGCATGGTTGCTAAATTTTTTCGCAGAGCGTCGCCAACACGCGACGCGGAGCGTCGAGGCAGGCATTCCTTTGCTCCGCGCTCATCGTTATACACAAGTTAAATTGTCATTCCGAACGAATGTGAGGAATCTTTACTGGCTTTAAGAGCTTTAAGATTCCTCACTCCGTTCGGAATGACAGGCTTTAAAAAAAGTATGTTAATAAAATATCTTGATTAAATACTTATGTATAAGAGAGTTTTTTGTAGGGTGGGTAGCGAAACCCACCTCAGCTACAAAAATGGTGCTTTGCTCTACCCACCCTACACAAGAACGTTTATGTTCTCGTTCCCACGCTCTGCGTGGGAATGCAGGCCTCGACGCTCCGCGTCGAATTTTGTGAGGAAAAATAATGAAATACACTTTATTAGGCGATTCAGATATCAAAGTCAGTCGTATTTGCTTGGGAACAATGACTTGGGGGGAACAAAATTCGGAAATAGAAGCACACGAACAACTGGATTATGCCCTCAGTCAAGGCATTAATTTTATTGATACCGCCGAAATGTACTCCGTGCCACCGCGACCAGAAACTTATGGTTTAACAGAAACTTATATTGGCACTTGGCTCAAAAAACGCGCTGATCGAGATAAAATAATTTTGGCAACAAAAGTCGCAGGTCCAGGTGAAATAGCCAGCCATGTCCGAGGCGGACCACGCCTCAATCGTGATAATATTCGTCAAGCCATTGAGGGCAGTCTGCAACGCTTACAAACGGACTACATTGATCTTTACCAAGTTCATTGGCCAGATCGTAGCACCAATTTTTTTGGGCAACTGGGTTATACTCACAATGAGGATGAAGAAAGCACGCCTATTGAAGAAACATTAGCTGCCTTAAGTGAATTAGTCAAGGAGGGTAAAATACGTTATCTGGGAGTTTCCAATGAAACGCCTTGGGGTGTGATGACTTATCTAGAACTTGCAAAATTATATAATCACCCTAAAATCGTCACTATCCAAAATCCTTATAATCTTTTAAATAGGACTTATGAGGTTGGATTGGCAGAAATTTCGCACCGTGAGCAGGTAGGTTTATTGGCTTACTCTCCCCTAGCGTTTGGCGTGTTATCGGGTAAATATTTAGGCGGGGCACGTCCCGCTGGTGCTAGGATTAGCTTATTTGAACGCTTTGATCGTTATACTAAAAATGAATATGCTATCAAAGCGACTGAGGCGTATGTGCGGTTGGCTCAAAAACACGGACTTGATCCGGCACAAATGGCTTTAGCCTACGTTAATAGTCGTTCTTTTCTGACCAGTAATATTATTGGTGCGACGACAATGGCGCAATTGAAAACGGATATTGCCAGTATTGATTTAGAATTGGATGAGGAGGTGCTAGAAGCTATTGAGGCGATCCATCAGCAACATCCTAATCCTTGTCCCTAATTTTGCAAGTACGCCTTGCACTCCTAATAGATCGCTTAAAAGCGATATAATTATACTTAGCACGGGCACAATTTGCATCTCTCCTGATGTCGAGACAAGCTTTTGTCATTCCGAACCGGGTGAGCAATCTTTAGCCCCACCAATAAGATTCCTCACTTTGTTCGGAATGACAGACAAGTTTAGTAGTCTATGGCGCCTAGTTAAGTATATCTTTGGTCACCTGAGTTTTGAGGGTAATATGCAATCAAGAAGAACACTAGAAATTTGGGTAGGTATCTTTATAGCATTAGGCTTTGTAGCCTTGTTAATGTTATCAATGAAAGTCAGTCATCTAGGCAATGTATTCGCTGAAGAAGGCTATACTGTGATAGCTAAATTTGACAATATTGGCGGTTTGAAAGTCAAATCGCCTGTGAAAATGGGTGGCGTGCGTATCGGCAGAGTGGCTGATATTCGTTTTGATGACGAAACCTATCAAGCCGTTGCCACTCTGCACATCGAGCCCCAATATCGTAAAATCCCGACAGACACATCAGCCAGTATTTTGACGGCTGGATTGCTTGGTGAGCAATATATTGGTTTAGAAGCGGGCGCGGAAGAGGAGTATTTGGAGAATAACAATCAATTAGATCCAGGGCTCGCGCAATCTGCCGTGATTTTGGAAAAATTAATTGGACAGTTATTGTATAGTATGGCAAACAATAGCACCAAGTGACACTTAAGCCAAGAGGAAAACCTTAATGAGACAATTCATTCGATTGACATTGTTTAGTTTGTTGATGATAGCGACGCTCAACGTCTGGGCGGCAAATTATAATCAAGCAAAAGCCCTGATCGAGGGCTCCATTAATGAAGCCTTGGAAAGCTTCAAAGCAGATCCCAGTCAAGCCTATAAATTGGTTGATAAGATAGTATTACCCCTGTTTGACTTTGTTAAGATGTCGAAACTGGTACTGGGGAGAAATTGGCGAAAGCTTAATCGTGAACAAAAGAAACGCTTTGTCATAGAATTTCGGGATTTGTTAGTACGCACTTACACAACCGCTTTGGTAAAAAGGGCGAAAACCGATATTAAGGTATCGATATCCTACGAACAACCTGTGAATGCGGGCAGAAAAAGTTGCCCCGATTGCATCATCCTGAAAACCCTTGTGAAACTGAGCGGTAAAAAACCAATTAGGGTTGATTATGCCATGTATCCTAAGAAGGGCAAATGGAAGGTGTACAATGTCAGCGTTGGCGGTGTCAGTTTGGTAACCACTTATCGCAATGAGTTTAAGAACGATATTAGAACCATTGGCATCAACGGCTTGATTAACAAAATCAAAAATCAAAATCGGAAAAAATCGTGAGCCAAATTATTGTGGAAGATGCCAACACCTGGCGGGTGTCGGGAGAGTTAAACTTTGCCACTGTTGGCGCATTATCAACTGAATTTACCCAACATGTCACTCCACCCAAAGTGGTGGACTTATGTGACGTTACCCGTACAGATAGTGCAGGATTAGCCTTATTGATTGAATGGCTTAGGCAAAGCAAAGAGGCACCCATCACCTTTCGCAATATTCCTGCCCAAATGCTCACCCTTGCCACCGTCAGCGGTGTGCAAGAACTACTGCTTTCATGACAGAACTTATTTTTTAAGGTCTTTTGGAGTCCAAAGCTTTAGCTTTGGAGACATACGTCCAAAGCTAAAGCTTTGGACTCCAAAATACCCGAAAATTCAGAAAAACTGTCTGAATCATAATTTTCAGAATTTAAGAATTTTCATAAAAAATAAAACCTTATTATTTGATATATTTATTCTGTTAATTCTTAAATTCTGAAAATTATGATTCAGACATCCTGAAAATCCTTACACGGCGAAAAAATGCCTCCCTAAAACCTTATGGTAGCTGTTGACTTCTCACAAGTGCATAAACACTATGGCAATTTACAAGCCCTCCGTGGTATAGATTTTGAAATACCCAAAGGCTGTTTTTTTGGTTTACTTGGACCGAATGGTGCGGGAAAATCCACTTTAATCAATATCATGGCAGGATTAGTCCGTGCCACCCAAGGCAATGTGCGTATTTTGGGTTATGATGTACGCCATCAATGGCGACAGGCACGACACGCTTTGGGAGTTGTTCCCCAAGAATTAGTCATTGATCCATTTTTCACTGTCAAAGAAATACTCCGACTACAATCAGGCTATTTTGGACATGGGCGGGAAAATCAACCCTGGCTTGATGAATTATTAGAGACACTCAGCCTCAGCGACAAGGCGAATACCAATTCGCAACAACTCTCTGGCGGAATGAAGCGGCGGGTATTGATTGCCCAAGCCCTTGTACATAAACCGCCAGTTGTCGTGCTAGATGAGCCCACGGCGGGGGTAGATGTAGAATTACGCCAAGCATTATGGTCATTTACCAAACACTTGCATCAAAACGGTCACACAATTGTTTTGACGACGCATTATCTCGAAGAAGCCGAAAGTCTTTGTGATCAAATTGCTATTTTAAACCACGGACAATTAATTGCCCTCGACACTAAAAACGCTTTATTAGCGCGTTACCCTTACCGTTTATTACGCTTAAGCCTTAGCAGCAGCAATAATGAAGTGATTTTACCGACTGCCTTGCAAGACAAAGTGCAATCTTTTGCAGAAGGTGAATTAGTTTTACGCTTGCATCGTGATAATGATCAAATCGGTGCCATTTTGGAAAGTTTACGCGCTGCTAATATTCAATTTGTTGATTTGCACACTGAAGAGCCGGGCTTAGAAGAAGTATTTGTGAGTTTGACTAGTGCAGGAGGGCGGAAATCCTTATATCACTTAAAACCTTGAATCGCGGATTTTACGGATTACACGGATTACACGGATTGAAAATCAAAGTCAAAAGAAAAATAAAAGTCAAAAGTTCAGATAATAAGTGTTTTTAGATTTTTAATCCGTGTCATCCGAGTAATCCGTAAAATCCGTGTTTCAAGGTTTTAAGTGGTACGGCTATTTCCGCCCTCCTGCACAGCTACTACAAGGAGGACGAAAATGAATACACAACTTGTCGCAAACCTATCTCTCAAAGAACAGATTGTCCAAACACTTGATAGTCTGAATAAAGAGCAACTTCAGCAACTTTTTGAATATCTCTCCTTTCTGAAATTTCGCGCTAGATTGAACAACATAATGCCGTCTTTTGATGAAACGAAACTTGCCGCACTCTATGCCGAATTTGCAGAGGAAGATCGCAAACTTGCTGAAGAAGGAATGGATGAATACACCGCTGGATTACTCAAGGAGGATACCAAATGACAATCAAACGAGGGGATATTTGGTTAGCGGACTTAAATCCTGTTCGTGGTTCTGAACAAGCTGGCACACGGCCAGTACTTATTTTTCAAAACGATGCTGTTAACCAATTTACCACAACGGTACTTGCTATTCCACTAACGACAAATTTGCGCCGCGCTTTGTTGCCTTCGTGTATCCAAATTTCCAAAGGAGAAGGTGGACTTGTCAGTGACTCTGTTGCTTTGTGTCACCAACTGCGTACATTGGATAAAACACGATTAGAACACAAAATTGGAGCCATTACTCAACAAACCATCGCGGCGGTTGAGAATTGTGTACTATTCACATTGGGAGTAGTTTAAGTGTCGCAAACCTATCTCTCAGAGAACAGATTGTCCAAACACTTGAGCATGAATCGACTATAGCAACATTGGATTGTAAAAAGGAGCAAATTAACTGCTATCCAAAAATTGGACAAAGTTAGACTTTCTTGTACTTTTTGTCAAATAAATTACCGGACTTGAAAATGAAACAAAATTACATTATAATAGCAAAAGGAGTCATGTTGGCTCATAACGAGAAAAGTTTTCTCGTACTTGGTATTGAGAATTGAAGGTTGGTCAATTGATGTTCAAGCCACGGTTTGGAGGTCAATTTGACCCGAAAGGGACTGCCTTTACTTCGTACAGTACGTGGCTGCATGAAACCGCCTCGCGGGATTGAATGCCAACGGTTGGGACTGCTCAACC
>Ga0209780_1000215_pt1 | contig 28607 bp, 16 predicted proteins | sample WorMetexBAHAMAS2_FD_187384 | JGI IMG/M metagenome (GOLD analysis project Ga0209780, IMG submission 187384) | Marine gutless worms symbiont microbial communities from Max Planck institute for Marine Microbiology, Germany - Inanidrilus exumae... | ecosystem: Host-associated > Annelida > Digestive...
AATATATACTAGCAACTTATAACACTGTATGAAACAAAAATAAGAACAACAAACAAACCCTCTAGAACATTGATTTTGGTTGCAAGTGCTGCTTTATCAGTTTCTGCATTGTGAATTTCATCCAAAAGTACAAATTTCTCACTATATTCAGCTAACATAAAGACGCTGATAACAGGATTTTCACACGTCCACCATTATATAGTTCAGAAATGTTATGCTTGTAGTAAAAGGCGACATTTTCCATTCATTACAGCAATAGCATAAGTAGTTGTAGCTTGTTGAGGCAACAAAGAACACTGCCATTTACAAATCACCCTGAATACAAGTGGACATCATCATCAAGAATAAGTCAAAAAAACGTCTCTGAATGTCAAGTATATGCAAGTCAAGGACTCATCCGAAAGTTAAGACTTTTTGTACTGCAATGGTACAATTTCTGCCAGATGCCATCGGTTACTCAGCAAGAATCAAATCTTGGTCATCCGGATAAAAAGTACACCGCCTCAATCATTAAGTCACAGCAGATGCAACAGTAATCTATGATTAAAAGGTACAGAATGTCAACGGAAAATACATGGTACAAGATTAATTGTATGAGTCATAAAATACCGTTAAAAGGTCCAGCTAAAAAAGACATAAATTACCAGGAGTATATAATGGCTTGTTGCAACGAGTATGTCAGTTTTTACAAAAAGATGTGGAAACAACTGATAAATTTGTAAAAAAAAAAAGGTAAAAGCTTCCCATACTCGTTACCGAGTGTTGGGCCCGGAGCTGATCCCGTTGTACATGCAGTTAGCCCGCAGGTGACTTAAGTCATCCACCCTGCGGTAGGCTGCCATTACTTTCCGCCAAGCATGTGGTTACCTTCCCAGCTGCAGAGCATCACCAACCTTTGGCTGGTACTCATTTTCCATCCCATGGAGGGCAGAAGGCTGTGTCGACCTGAGTGGCTAGTTACATACTGAAATAAAATGCTGCCTCCGGAAGTCTAACCCGGACACGGTCACCCATCCCAGTACTAATTGAGCTCAGCGTTGGTTAACCTCGTTGATCGAGACCAACGCGTTACCACTACGCCAAACCGCCATCCCTACACTAGCATGATATAAAGAAGCAAGGCACGAAGGAGCAAAAAAATGCACCTTTCAATGTGTTCACAACCACACATTTCTCTTCAAGTTGCGACATATAAGAACTCAACTGATCTACAACAGCAGCAATAAACTATACTCCAAAAATCATGTCTTTAACCAAAAACTAAACATATGTCATCAAATGACTCAATAAACGTTTCAACAACTCAAATACAGTGTTTACTGGTGTGGCTAAAATCCTTAAAACCTGATAATTTTTGAGATGTATCAACAAGATAATTATGCATTGATTATGCTAACCTTCATATGTTGACATCTTCAATCTCAGCTGAGTGAGTTCATCTAAAAATTTAGCCAATACATTTGATCAACACAGTAACATTATATTGACATAGTACGATTCTTTTCTACATAATGGGACATACTTTCTACAACTATGTGTAAAATTAACATCTCTAGCAACTGTTACCAAATAGTCTACATCTTCGTATACAAAAAATTGACAGCACAAAAAAATAAGCATTGTAAAGCATAACCAACAGAAACACAACTATTGTTTTTTTTGTTCCACATTAGATCGGTAATTTCACTGCGCATAACTAAGAAATTCTTCTGCCACAAAGAAATTCCAAATTAGACTACCACATTTTACAATCAGTGAACAATTAACAATCAACAGTCATCAACACATGTCGACAACAACCTGTCAACTCCGTCTGTGAGAATGCGTGCCGTCGGTTCACTTCTTCAGACGAAACAAGAGCTACAGTGCAACACAAACTACAGTTTACTAATCAATAATGCAGTAATATATTATATATTTTAACACCTGCCACCTTAAATAACAAACACAGACACCTATGAAAATAAAGTTCAAGGTCTCAGATATATATGTAAATATTCTAGATACATGACATATCAATCACATGCAGCAGAAGGCATGGTTACTATTCGTCATTCAGAGTGAAAGGCACTAAATGGCAGAATGTCATTTGACAGTCAAGCTACTAACCGTCACATGCTAGTTAGTTAGTTGGAGTTTAACGTCCACTTTCAGCACAAATATGGCTATATCAGAAAAAAAAGGTCAGGGGTGGAAAGCTATCCCTACCCAGTGTGAAGGAAGGCCAGCGATATATTGACTTCAATCCTGGCCGCCTTTTTGTTCAGCAGCGACCCAAAAGGGAAAAGGGGAAATGGGTCGAGAGGCTCATTTAAATTATTACGCTAGGGCCTACAACTGGGGAAGACAACTATTGCACCACAACGATAAATTGAGTAGTAAGCTGTAATCGGATGTTTGCTTCCTCGTACGGGTAGCATCCAGTGACACCAGATACAACAATTAAGTTATTCTATGTCAAGCTTGTTAGCACCGGGATGGGTGTCTGTTCACGAATATACTGATCAGTCACCCAGGCCAACTCAGCCTTCTACCCTAAGTGGGTGGAAAATTAGCACCGGCCAAATGCGATGATGCTGTGAAGCTGGGAAGTAAAGGCAGGTATAGCTCATTGCACTTGTGGACGTGTGGGTGTGCATGATCCTTCATTAACAAGTGCCATACCTGAGCAACTTACGGATGAATGTCATGCATAAAGTGCTATACCAATCTATAGCTTTACCTTTTTATTTCTTAATGCCACCAATGAGTCAGACAGGTCTCAATAGGCTCAGCCACAGTGAAAGTCCATCATGTTAAATCATTTAAACCATGTCTCAACCATCGCTTTCCAGGTGGACGTCAGCTGGCAGTTCCACATAAGTTTGATTCCTCCAACCTTCAGGGTTAAGTGTCGCGGGTTTTTTATCAGCTAGATGCTCTTCATCAAAGCACTTACGGTTGATTGAGTTAAAGTTTTACATCCCACTGTTAGGCATAGTATGTAATAATAGTATTTCTTTTTAATGAGTAAGTAAGTTTCCTTTAGGTTCCCTTCCCTTCTTAGAATATTAGGTTAAATAAGTAAGCGAGTAAGTATGGGGTAGATTGGGCAATTTAATTAGGCGTTTATGTAGCTAATTATAGTTAGTAATTATAATGTCGTTGCGCCGTAGCGGCTTACTTACTTAAACTATTCGTGACCCCGGTATATAGGACACGTGGAGCGTATAAATGCGAGCGCGCGACTGCACTCGACCCTTACCCTTATTCTATTATTCTTCTGCTTAGTACTATATCGATTTATCGTGTGTTGCCACGTGCTAGTGTCACCGTTCGGACGTTAGATTTGATTGTAGAGTTAGTGTGCTTGTTGTAAGAAAGACTGATCACATCATCCTATGGTTCGTTACTGCATTCTTTGCATACACTAGAGGAGGCGGCTCGCCTATAGCATACATTGTAGGACCCGACCCGAGATAGTTGATGCTCTTTAGCCGAGACTATCATAACATAATCGGGGAGACCCTGCAGTCCCCTGATAGTGAAATTAACCACGCAGCGGTCGCAGAAACGACCGCTGACGTAACACCACCCAACACAAAATAGGTCATTTCGGAGACATTCTTCCGAGCCATTCTCCTGGCTTAGTACTGATAAACTAAATCTAACACAACAAAAGCAAACATGCATCAAACAAAACATACTATAACATAAATAAACAAAAAAATAAAGCCATGTTTGGTCACCGCTTACGACCCCCAGCCTGGAAATGGGATAAACCCATTCTTAACAAAATGAATAAGTAAGATAGTAGCTAAAGAAGTGAAGAAGTAAGTAGGTAAGCAAGGAAGCAAATAAGTAAGCGATTTATACTGAGGCAGAGTCATGGTGCATTATAGCCCCGGAGGCCATATGGTAAATGGTGTTGTTCCCTTTACGCCCACTTGCCGACAACAATACCATCACATCAGTGTACAAATTTGCAACTGACTGATAAGCGGATGTTCCTCCATGGACTTTTCTGTGTTGTTCATTCTCCACTCGTTGCCGTTATCTTCATCTGATTTTTCAGGACTGTCACCGTCACTGAGAAGCTGCAGATCGAGTAAATTTACAAGCTCCACCTGCACACCTGTGACATATATCCAATCCATTAACACAACGCCACTGCTAATAACATGTATCAATACCACTGTGCAACAGCTGCATATAAGCAACATTAATTGACTGCAAACAAAAGAACAAGAAGAAGCCAGCACTCACAAGAGTGCATTGACCACGCCGGCACTGTTTTTGTGACTCGTGGCCTTGACCTATGACCTTTTGACCCCAAAATAAACGGGCTTCCAGGACTGCATGTCAAGATTGGTGCATTGGTTTTTGAGACATCATGTGGATAAGCAGACAGACACACAAACTCCCGTGAAAAGCCTACCCCTGCGACTACCATTGGCGTAGGTAACTGGTCAACAATAAGCATTGTCAGTCCCTCCAAAATGCCGGCAGTAGCTACATTAATTATGATAGAAACCTCAAGAATACATATATATATACAACCACTTTAAGGCCATTATACTGTATACGTCGACCTGCATTAGCCGGCACCCCCAGTTAAGAACTGGAGGATTTTGTTGGAGCAAGATTTTACTGCCCAGATGCCCTTTATGATAAAGGTAAAAGTAAAGTTCTGCCATACTCGTTACCAAGCTGATCCCGGTGTACAGGCAGTCAGCCCACAGGTGACTTGAAGCCATCCACCCGGCGGTAGGCTGCCACTACTTTCCACCAAGCCTGCGGTTATCTTCCAAGCCGACGAGCATCACCGCCCATCGGCCGGTACCAAATTATACTGCTTGGTGACAGATGCACATGCGTGTGAGCAGCTTGCCCAAGGCTGTTACCTGGAAGCGGACCGGCCGAGATTCAAACCGGAGACCTTTTGGATCGCGAGCAAACGCTCTACCATTAAGCCACACAGGCCCTGTATAATAGCAACTAGCATATTCAGATTAGGGACCCTATGTTAGAGTTCTCAACGGTGTTACCTGCACCATGTCTGTAATGTATGTATCAGTCACAGTTCAATATCATATTATTATTATTATTATTAAATTCATACTCATTGTACAACACATACACATACAATGATAAAAGAAATTAATAGAAAAAAAAATTAGCCCATAGGGACTGACGGTCGACTCCTACTTATTGCCAACTTCAAAGTCACGTGAAACAAAAAAAAAGACAACAATAAAAAATCCGGCCCCGGTAAGCTTTAGGTATTGCCCCTAATTTAAGAATCCGTGGTCATTTGCCAGCTCCCATTATAAATGGGGGAGGAGATAGCCGTTGAAAATGGCAAATTTCCAACTTTCAGGGGCTCATGACCTTGACCTTGGATCGGATCATACTGCATACCATCATGCATCACTTGTCAACCTCTATCTACATACCAAATTTCATAATTTCATTGAAATCTGAAAAACTTTTTTGTGGATGGACGGACGGGCGTACAGACATTTGAGACCCACTTCATTAGGTCGACTCGGAGGAGTCGACCTAAAATATAAGGAAGTGACAAATAAGCAAAATAAATTTGGTGTGGAATTTAAAACCAACAGACAAAAGCACATCTGACTGCACAGCAACAAGCAATGGTAAACCTTGACTAATGCATTCAGAAATCTTTGGTGAATCAGTCTTCTTTAAGCACTCCAGCATAACTGCAATCACATGTGTCACTTAAATGTGAGAACAATTCTTCCATTTTGAGTTTATAAATTAATGGAAAAGTTGTATCAGAGGAATACCACAAACGTGGAAATCACCATCATTAATAATTACAAAATATAACACTTGAATGTCTTTATTTAATTGAAATTACATATTATAAACAATAAAATGCCAAAAAGAAAATTAACTACTATAACAAATATAGTTCATAATCATAACACCTCTAATGCGCTAAACACGTTAATACTGGTTGAAAAAGAATGTCTTGAGTGACTGTCAGAAAACCGAGGAAAATGGCAAACCCAGGTTCCCTAGAAATGGGCATTACAACAGATGTAGTGGTAAACTGCTTTTCAAATATCTTGTACTTGTAATCAAAATAAATAATTAAGCAAATTTAATTAACGGAATTTTTATTGTCAAAAATACCTTTACAATTTGCCATCTGCTCATTGACGAAAGTATTGTCAGCCTGCAATATTTCAACCTGAACATATAACAACAACAACAACAACCATCATTTTATCGCTATTACACAGATCAACCTACGTTAACCGCCATCTCCTGTTCAGTACTGCATGATTTTAATTGGTGCAAAGTTTTACAGCCCATACGCATGGGAAAAAACAAATTTTTAGCAAGTTTACAATTGTACTTGATAACCATAAGTCTTGAACATACTACTAACATTTCCTGACTATTATTGAAGCATTTACTTTGCAGTTTTTAATAATAATAACAATAAGATGCAAAGAAATTGGAGAATATTAAGCAAGACACAACTGTTATATACAAAACAAAAAACAATGCTGAAAAATAAATATAAAGCACTCTGTACTGGGTGTGTAAGGTCCTTTCATTTTTCTGATAACTGTGCAAAAGTGCATATAAATCTCTTTAACCTAAACACTATGTGCACTTTTCCAGTTCTTCTGAAATACACACCATTTAAGACAGCAATAAAACAGTCTTTGACTGATTTGACTGATAACCTTCACGTTTCATGGCATAATAAATGTAAACTTGAGTGCCCGGTGGCTGCTAACTCTCAAACCAAGTCAAACGGCTTGGCCTGTGATTCTGCCTGAAGCCTGCAGGTAAAGGTAAAAGGCAAATTATCCAATACTTGTTTTACCATCCAATGCAGGGTGCAAGGCTCAATCAACCTAGGAGTAAGGGTGCGAACCCCCATGCCCAAGGCTGTACATCACTGGCTGGCATGATAAAGACAACTGCTGGCGGTGACCTTTATTGGGTCGACTCGAAGGAGTCGACCTAAAAATCCGGAGTCTGAGTCAAAGTCTCACTAAAATAAGGACTCCACATCCTTGCCATGGACGTACTTTCTCCATTTATCTCTGACCTGTGTCATTCTGACTGACTCTTCCACAGAGTTTTGTGAACCTATTGATGTTGTCCATCCAGGCTGTGCATGGTCTTACTCGCCTGCGTACACCTGGCATTGTTCCTTGCATTATCTTTCTCATGTTTCCTCATGGTGTGACCATAGTATGCTAGCTTCCTTGCGAAGTCGGAGTCTTGGGATCTTTAAAGGCTGGAGTCGGAGTTGGAGTCCCAATTTTTTAAACCCTGGAGTCGGAGTCCCAAATAATGAGGACTGCATCCCTGCCTGCAGTAGTTAGCAGTAGTAATTAGTTATAATTTAAAAGAAAAAACGATGAACATTACCTGAGCTACTGACTCTTCTAATCTGGTTCGCAGCTGTGAATTTTCCTGTTGCAACTCCGATCGCTCTGTGTTATGTTTACATTCTGCATCCTACAATTCCAAACAAAACGACAACTACAGTTTGAATGATCCCGTCAATATCGAATTGGCCTGATCCAGCAAGATCAGTCATTCGCAGATTGGCAGTTCAGAATAAGAACCAGTACTCGTGTTGATAATGACAACAGCGGATATATGTCCATAAGCAAGCGAAAGCGTAAGACACCGCAGAAGTGGTATGGTGTGGCAAAGATGACTGCAATGAAAATGGAAATATGCATTAACTTAACGCTAAAAATAGAATATACAGTATTGAAACTTATGCAAAAATATGAAAACAACCAATCGCATGATTACCATGTGCACAATAAACGTAAAAGGTAAAGGCTTCTCATACTCGTTACCGAGCGTTCGGCCCGGAGCTAATCCAGGTGTACACGCAGTCAGCCAACCAGCAGTAGACTGCCATTAGTTTCCGCCAGCCCTGCGGTTACCTTCCCAGCAGCAGAGCATCACCGCCCTTGGTTGGTACCAAGTTACACTGCTTGTTGACAGAGGCACATAGGTGTGAACAACTTGCCCAAGGTTGTTACGCAGCTTTGCCCCGAGTTGGATTTGAACCCATGACCTGTTGATCGCAAGTCCAATGCTCTACCCTTTGCACCACCGCACCACCTATGCAGACGCACAATAAAGTCCCTATAAAAGCAGTCTTGCACAAAAGTAAGTAAGACAATGCAGTTCACACGAGCTTGGCAACAGTCTAATGTCCATAGAGTAGCCTTGAACGTTCAGTTAGTTTAGTTGTCGCTATCAAATGGCAAAAATCTTCGACAAACTGCAGCATCTCGGTGAAGTAAGTCAGTCTAAATATACATGCTCAGTGCAACTGAACAACCAATCTACTCACTTGGGACTGACATGGCTGAAACGCATCAAAACTCCAATGTCAGCATACGTCATAGTATTTGTGACCCACTACATCAGCTGGTACTTGCTACATTCGTCTGTTCTGGATACAGCCATACCTAGCAGGTGGCCTTGTCATCACTGGTGGCTGCATCACAAGTCAACTCAGCAGCTGTTGCCATGCCCATCATGTTATAGACATCTGTTCTTTACCAGTATGGGCGGCGATGGTCGCATTCATGTGCTAGAAAAAAATGGCATGATGCATTTTCGTTCGTATGTTTTTTGTTTACAAATTACATTACCGGTAACTGTTCACATTCAAACTCTGAACACTCACGTGACACAATAACTAGGAAACACATCAAAAATCCAGCCTGATCCAATTTAGATATTGTGCCCTAGTTTACAAATCTGTGGTCAGTTGCCAGCTCCCATTGTAAATGATGCAAAATATAGCTTTTGAAAATGGAAAGATTTCCAACTTTCAGTGGCTAGTGACCTTGACTTTGGATCGGGTCATACTGAATACCTCATGCATCACTCATCAACCTCGACCTAAATGCCCAATTTCATTGAAATCTAAGAAACTTTCTGTGGATGGATGTACATACGTACAGATGGACGGACATTTGAGACCCACTTTATTATGGCGACTCAAAAGAGTCGACCTAAAAACCGTGAGGAAGGCAGTGGGAAACCACCTACACGTCTTCCTTATACATGATATGGACAACAAAATGGCACACGGCTGACACTGTTTACATCAATGCTGATATATTACCCGAAGCTTTTCGTTGAGTTCATCACACTCGGCATTCTGCTGTTCACATTTCTCAGCAACTGCAGTGAGTTCACTATGCAAACGATCACACATCTCTTGCTGGTGTCTCACTTCTTCCTCTGCATTGCTCAGTGACCTCTGCATAGCAGATAACCAGCCACATTTGCACCCTACTTACAAAGACAATGTAACTGTTATATGCATTAAAATCTCAACATTCAATGTCTGAGAAAGAGACTTTCTTTGTACAGATTTTAATTTAAATATTCAGTTAAGCTCTCTACTTGAACAAACCTCGAGATCGGAAACTTTTCGCACAGCCTCCAATTTCTCCTCTAGAAATCGTCTCATTGAATCCTAAATACAATCAGTTCAGGCAGATGGCTCATGAACAACACCACAATATAACATGACAGCCATCTAATTCTGCACATTATAATGACACAAGAATGCAGCCTCAATCATGCAAAAAACCATGTACCATCTACTATGAGTAGAATGTTGGTAAGCAACGTGTGGGTGTTCTGGAGAACAGCTTAAATACAATCACTCAACAGCAGTTATTATTAAATGGTTGCCGCCCGGCAGTTACAGTCAATGACGTGACCCGGTTTAATTCCGACTACAACAACGGCATTCACCAAAAATCATTCCCATGCTCCCAAGCAAAAGCATATCCAAAACTAGAATGGAAGACTGCATGATCATGAAGCGACAACCACAGACGCTGATAACTGATACTTAAAGAATATTCATTTAGGCAGTTACCAAGAGTGACGGAAATCTATCAGGCACGTGATGCAGTACCTTAGCAGCTGCTTCATAGTTAGCCTTGTCAGACAGCAAGTTCATGAGCTGATGGTGAAGTGTGTCTTCTGTCTGATTCTGCAGTTGGTCAAAAGACATGGACAACATGACAAAATAACATCTGGAACATGCCCAGTAAGCCGATAATTTGTCATATCTAGACAACCAACGATTCAGTTTCAATACCTTAGCCACAATACGTGGCCAAAGACAAGGATAAGCTCTTTAACCATCGCCAAATCTCTAACCTCTCTGTCATATCTAAAATAATAGAACGTGTTGTTAAATACCGCCTCATTGACCACCTCACTTCCCAAAAACTACTTAATCCTCACCAGTCAGCCTACCGCCACCTGATAACAGCTAAACAGCAATCATAAAGCCAGCAGAAATGCATTATGCCTAATTTGCAGCATCCAATAAATGGAAATGAACAACTGTCAATCAATAATCAGTATATCATGCTGCATCTGTCTGCTGATTATTTACTGTTATATACAAATAAAAATACTTTGGAGTATAGCAACCACAGACAAAAACACATTTACTTTTAAAAATCCATTTGTAAGGGGAAGATTGAACAACACTAACCTTGACAAAAATGGACAACTGATCTTCTAAACACTCCAACCTTGACAACAACCTATCTTCATCCACCAATGCCTAAAATAACATAACAAACAAACAAGCCTGCAATCATGGACAGCAACTTGGCCCCCAGTGCAGTATCTGGCAAACTTGACAAAACACAATGTACTGCATTGTTGTCACAGGAAGACCGAGCCAAGGCCACAGTTAGCATGCACAGAAAATATTGTGAAGTTCAGACATGTGGTTATTAAGATATGCAAGTGGACACACAGACAAACAAACATACAGACATACAGACACAGACACACTGATCACAATACTTCACACCCCTACTGCTGGCAAAGTAAAAACATTACCATCTGTTATAATTAGAGTTTGGCCGATGTACACATCGGACATCAAAAATCGGCAACATCGGAGCATGCTAGAACATTGGCGAATCGGCATCAGCAAATTTCCAATATCGATTTTGTAAAAAATAGTAAGCAGCATGCAACGACGATAAAGTGAGATCCGCGCCAGCCGCCGCAGACGACCACCCACGCCGCCGACCGCCGTGGCCCAGCATCGATATGACGTGATGTGACTAATGTCTGCTCAGCGTCGTATGTGCATAACAGCAGGGGGTGCACTAAGTGAGACCGTCGCTATGGTCTCACAGAGTACAGTGCCTAGACTGTTCACGTGTCAGCGTTGCATCCTAATTCTGGTAAACAACTAAACATCGGAATCGGACATCTAAATTTTTTCACCTAAATATCGGAACATCGGACATCGGCCATTTTACCCGAATCGGCCGTTCTCTGGTTATAATTTAACTCTGGCAACTCTAACAGGCTGATGCTGACCTGACCATCAAAAATACTGTAACACGAAAGCCTGGACTGCGTTAACCAACATCAACACATAAACATACATTAGAGACAACAACTTCAGGTATAACGACAAACCTGCCAGTTGCATTCTGTGGCTTCCTGTGTGCTCTGAAGCTGTCGCTGAAGTGCTGTCAGCTTGCTTTCCATCACCTGCTCCCGATGCATTGCCTCCTAAAAAATCAGCATATCCAGTACTGAATTCATTCAATCGCCATACAAGTGCCTCATACGTACCAACGACAGTTGTCAATATAATACATCCACTAAAGAAAAACACATGAACAATACTAAGCATTAAATCAGGACCCAATTTTGGTCTATACTCTATAGGCAGATAACCTGCAGGCATGCCACGCAGAAAGTAACATCAACCTAACACCAGGTTCATGACTGGCATTGCCTGCAAATTATCTGCCTATAGACCGAAATCAGTGTCAGTGATATCTGGGCTATCTAACAGAAGTTACAGAACCTGCAACAATGACCTTGAGCGAGTATGAAGGTTACTTCAGCTATATATGAAATCCTTCTAAATGCTGTTTCACAGTAAGTATATAACTACTGCAGAATACGTTTGCAGATTAACAGAAAATCGTACATGGCCTATATAAACTTTTACTGTAGTGAAAGACTGCTCAATGTACAGGCAGTTAGTTGTGGTGAAGAAGTGGTAATATCATACATGACAATGCAAGCAAAACAGAGAGAAATAAAAAAAAACTGTTGCTACTTATGGCCTATCAAATAATGCCATTTCCAACGACTTCTGAGTTGCCTCGAAAGTCACTCACAACACCGCAAACTTTTACAAATACAATTTCTTGTTAAGTATGAAGCAGATGACGATCACTGTTGCAGATGGTGAGGACAATTTCACACACTATGGTTACAAAGCGTCATTTAGCTAAACATCGACTCAACAAGACTTTCAATTGATAGGAGTGTCTGTCAATGACAGCTAAGCCTCTTGTTGTGCTAACAATGGAGCCACTAGGCTGTAGGTTTACTGCTACGCAGATCACAACCCAGGCATGGTCTACAATTCATAGAGTTGTAAAGGTCAATAGCCATGACGTATGACCTACCATTTATGTTTGGTGCGACCAAGCTTTTGATAGAATAGACATCTGTAAGCTATGGCGATGTCTTATTCACTGGAAAATTACCATATTTAGAGTCACGATTGTTTCTGGTAATTTATCGGCTTACTGATTACATTACCAGAGTCATGTAGAACGGTACATGTATTCAGTCCAGATTGTTTGGTGTGCTGAATGGTGTGAAATGTAAAGCAGACTGGCGTTGTCAGTCTATGTGCATATACCAAAGATTGCTGAAGGCATTAACAGAGTGTAAGGGGGTTATTTTATCATCTCAGCCACAGGTTGGCAGGCCAATGTTTTTGGCTCATGTTTGTCTGTTCCGCTTACTTTACATACATAACCTCATCTCCATTCAACGTCCTCGCAGTACTTGCTCTTCATGCATCGTTACTCTTGCTCGGCCACCTTCATCATCCGCTCTAAAAATACCTCCTGTGGGGTTCGCTGCTTTCAATTCCATTACCTTGGTCTGTTCCGCTTACTGGTTAGCTTACAGGTTGGGCTTCCGAGGAAACTGGAATAGCCATTGGAGTTAACAAGACAATCAGTGTCCAAAGAGAAACTCATCCATGTTATTCGTTATTCTTTGCTCACGCACTGTCTAAACTGCCAAAAACCCTATTATCGTCCTCAAATTTAAAATCCAATTTCTTACGTACGCCATAGTCCAGATCATTTATACGGAAAAAATGCTCATAGTTTATTGAACATCGTATAATCAAGAGCTCTAAAACAGAAAAATAAAATAAGTCCTAACTTACGATCATAAAACACATGTGCTAGGTTATACATTTAAAGCTGGTGATTGACAGATTTAAAAGTGACAGCACAAGCATTTAAAGCTCATAATTTACCACTTATTCTAATTTTTGCCGATTTAGAGTTTCGGCTTTATGCAACATTAAATAAACTGCGAGCAGTTTTTTTCTATATAATCTTTATCTGGAACTAGCATACTAAATGACATCTCACGACATCATGTCATTAATCCTCTGCTTTGAAACCATAGCAATGTCAGCTTAGCAGCTAAAACTGCTCAGCAACCAACTGCATGGAGCTTAAAGCTGCTACAGATTAGGAGCTATTATTACCAAAAGCTTGCTTTAAGAAAGGCTATACTTCAAGAAGTATTTTGCAGTCAAAAGGTTGGTTGGTTGGGAGATTAACGTCCCCTATCAGCACAAAAATGAGCTATATTGGCGACAAGGTCATGGGTGGAGACTGGGGATTTAGTTCCGCCAAGTTAAGGATGGCGTGCCTCACGTTCTAGGTGGCGTCCTACCAATGTGATATTTGCCGTTTTAGAACTATGACTCTGTCACCCTTACACTGGTTGTAAAATGGCCAGTTTTTAGCCCACGTGATGCTGTTAGCACTGTATTTGCTGTCATCGTGTGTCCACCCGTCTATCAAGTCAGAGTCCTATATAGGATCACATAAGCAACGCCGCAAGATAGCCCAGGGACTCTAATTTTATAATGAAAAAGATCTCTATAAAATTCCGATGAGATCATCCACAACGGGGTGCCAAATGCAGGTGAAGCAGGTAAAAATTGCGTTTTTTCCATCCGGTTGACAACTCTCAGGCTCAGATGTCTCATTGCCGAAAATTTGTGTCCATCCACCATGATGGACCATGTCCACGATGGTGCGCTGGTGGAGGAATATGTGGTGTTAACTGTCTACTGTTGGCAGCCATGCCTTTCTGGTTGCTGAAGCTCAAGTGTGGAACAGCCTGCCAGAGGCCGTCATCTCATCGTCATCACTGCAGTCTTTCCGGCATCAACTAAAGACTCATCTTTTTCAACTATCGTATCCACACCTGATTCTCTGACTGCTTGTCTGGCATCATTACAGTGGTCCTTGTAGTAACAATGTTATTTAGGCCACTCTGAAAAAAATTATGTTTACTTACTTAACGCCAATTTTCCCCCTTAAAATTGCCCCTTTCCCTTGGGGATATGCACCGCCATCTAATACATGGTTTCTTGGGCCCACCCAAGTCAGCACCCTAAACAGCATCTCGATTAGTTCAGCCAGTTTTGCAGGACTCACAAACATTATCAACAGATGGACCAACCGACCATGTTACATGTGTAGCAATAGGCTGCTATCACTAACTAAATGCTGCGACGCGACCTAATAATAAATAAAAAATTAGCCCTGCATGGGGTCTGACAGTCAACTCTTCGCAACAGACGTTTGTGCCAACTTCAAAGTCACATGACACAAAAACTGGGCCGAATGTCAAAAATCCGACCCGACCAAATTTAGACATTGTGCCCTAGTTTAAGAATCCATGGTCAGTTGCCAGCTCCCATTGTAAATGGCGTAGGAGATAGCTTTTGAAAACGACCGGATTTCCAACTTTGAAAGGCTTGTGGCCTTGACCTTGGATCGGGTCATACTGCATACCATCGTGCATCACTCGTTGACCTCTACCTACACGCTGAATTTCATTGAAATCAAAGAAACTTTTTGTGGACAGACGGACATTTGAGACCGGCTTTATTAGGTCGACTCTGTCGAAGGGTCGACCTAATAATCAAGACGAAAATATATGTAGTAAAGTTGTGATCATGATGTTTATGACATAATGCAAGTTGTTGAATAAACACTGAAATGCTGCTGACGTAGAATACACGGTGCTATCACCTGAAGATACTGTGCAAGCTGATACAGTTCTTGTGCCTGAATACGGCTTGAAACTTCAGCCGACGTCACACTTACACAGACAAACAACAACTTTCATTTGTCCAGTTTGCGTGCAACTTCCACAGATTAGCACAAGTATCTGCACTAAAATTAAGATACTCAACACAAGTGTCAACAGGCATGAACAAATACGCCAAAACATCATCATCATGCACAGACATGCTTCACAGTAACATTGAATTTAAAAATGCACAATTACAGATAATGACTACAGTACCCTAAAATAACTTCAGACAAACAGGCCAGTTAGACAACAAAAACTTAGCAACTGCTAGGATGACCAACCATGGTTAAAATGCAAACACACATTTTTATATGTACACAAGTAACAGCCACTAGAGGTATGCATGGGTCAAGCGGCCCGCGGGCGGCCTGGCACAGCGGGCTGGACCGGGATGAGCCTACCATTTCACCGATCACAACGGGCCGAGCCCAATGTTGGACAGGCCGGGCTGGACTCGAAGCTTCTGCCTGCCCAAAACAGTCAATGTGCTAATTTATGCTATTAGTTTAAAGGAATGGACCTATAATTGCAAATAATAAACCATCATTCAGACCATTCTTCTAAACTGTGCTTAGCAATCAACAGTCAGCACAACATACCTAACAATAAAAAATAAAAACATATTAATAACAACCTGGACAATGTCAACAATGCCATATGCTACGTTCTGACATTTCCTTTATGCATACTGCAAAGGCCTCTAATAACTGGTAATGGAACTGCCAACCAGGCTGGGCCAGGCCTCTTCTAAGGCCAACATAAACGGGCTGGGCCTGAAGATTTTTAGAACAAACAGGTCAGGCCGGACTGGGCGTGATGGGCAACGAGCCGGGCTGGGCTAAAAAAATTTTGGCCTGTGCAGGGTTCAACACCCTGCCTCCAGGGGAGGCACCCTGTCCATAGGCGGATCTGGACCCCCCATCTAACACAAACACAATGTAGCGGTTTTCTGTAGTAATTCTCAAGCCAAAAACTAACTCGACCAGTTTAGGCATTCAGCCCCAATACATCAATGCCACACACAGACATACAAACACACAACCAAGTTCCAACACACACACAACCCCTAGCACAAGCTAAACCATTACGAAAAACTGAAAATAGTACAAGTGGTAGTAGTAGCACTGTAGCAATAGTAGTAAATGTACATATTCAATCACTCTGGTACATATTTTGTACTCTGGTATTTACTGTATCATGCCAAATGCTATTATGAACTTAATAATACAGTTAACAAAAAAATCAGAGAATACTGAAATTTAATATATGTGTACATAGCATTATGCTGTAAACTCGGTAAGATGACAACAACTCGGTTATCAACAACTGAGGTTAACAACTTTTTTCCAATGGCAACAACAATTTTACGGCCATAATACAGGTCAAGCTGTGTTAGTCGGCATCCATGGTTAAAATAAACCAAAGAATTCTGTTGTAGCAAACGTTTACTGCCCATATGCCCTTGCTGAAGGCACCTAGTGCATCCAATGAGGAAAACAACAGAGTTCTCCTCAATGATGATACCTACAGTATACCAGCTCCATGCCATACTTTTTTTTCGAATACATCGTAATTAATATTTTTCACTGTAAGATACTAAAATGGGTACTGGCAGCAGAAAGTTGGCATAAACGGTACGGAGTAGAAAGGATAACGCCAATGTGTGCTTTTTGTTGGTTGGAGTTAGTGCTGTGGTTCCCTTCAGTGCCCCTTCAATATTGGTTTGGCATCAGAAAAGGCATCGACTCCAATCATGCATAGGAGATAAAACCTATACAGTGCAAGCAGTATTCACTGGCAACCTGTTTCTGGCCTCTTGACCGCTAGGATGAAACAGCTGGACACTTGCAATGATGCAGTTGTGAGTAACTGCAAAAACACACATTAACAGTCTATATCATCAGCAAGAAGTTGATCAAGTGGGAAAAACATTATACATTACCTACCACACTAAGTCCTTATCTATTCTTTTCCCTTATCACCCATTAAGGAACAGAAAGGTAACGGTAAAGGATGCCAAGCTCATAGCGGAGCACAGGTGGCCAAACTAGTGGTGCATAATTCTAACGTGTTGTATATAAGCAAATTACTCATTTCTTCTAAGTGCAGCAACTTCTGTTAGATGTCATGGAGGTAAGAGCATCTCCTGGTTAGAAATTATGAGACTGTACTAGTGTAACACTTACCCTTGCGTGAGTTCTCCATAACATCTACACCAAACTGAATGGTGTCCCCTGAACATATTTCTGTTGCAGGGCTCTCTTCTGATCCTTTGCTTAATCGGTTACTGTTTACAAATGTTCCATTGCTGCTCTTTGTGTCTTGGAGATAAAACTACACACAAATTGTTACTGAGTAGTATAAATACATATTCCACATAACTTGCTGTGTTTACTTTACAATACTAACTAGAGAAATGTGCAGTCATATCGACATGCAGACCAGACCCATGTCGGGCAGTTAGGGTTAGGCTTTGACTTGTGACCTTTTAACCTCAAGGTCAGTGCATGCCGAGGTTCCACCATGTATTACGTCTACTGACTTCAGTGCTGATATCTCAAGCCGTTTTCCTTTTAGAGCATGGATAAAAAGACAAACAGATGCAACTGAATGCCATACAGCCAGCATGGGTAATGATTTAAAATATACCGTATTCAACATTTTCAAGACTTTCAAGTTAACGTATCTATGTACCAAACACATCTGAACTACATAATGGTTCATAATTACTAGACTGTTAAGCTTTCAACAGCATAACTCTGCTAATAAGCACTGCTTCTATGCCAAAATCCATCATTACACTTCAGATATGCACAGTTCACCCAAAACGGACACCAGTGTTTTGTTTTGTATCTATATGTTGACGTTAGGAATGAATCGCATATTTCACACTGCTGCGGGGGCGAAATAAAAACAGTAATTACAAATGTGATCGCTAAGACATACCTTGCCATTTTCATACCACAGCAACGCATGATTACGTGAAAGCACTTTGCAGTCAAAAATAGTATTCGTTGGGTTTGGCTTTGCCTGTGCCACAGAACGACCAATTTTTGCTGGTTCTATCAATATCACTCGACGCTCCAGAAAAGGATGTGAGCCAGTAGCACTGGTGAACACTGCCAAAGCAGCCATATGAACACTGTCAAGAAGACTAAGCTGCTGTCCAAAAATTACTGAAAAAACATGCGAATGAATCCAGTCTTAGTCACGAAAACAGACTGCTTGTAAGATATGCTGTGAACCATTCATCAGTTTCATTACAATGTGCCAACATTAGTGTACCAACAAGATCTTCTTCCATGGCTGTAAACAGTATACAGACAGATATCCTGACCAATGACTAATTCTCAACAACAAACATACAACAACAAACATACAGTGTTGCTATGGTGTCAGAAACCGATACCGAAACCTAGGTTAATGTTCTAATCAGTCCACTGCTGAAACCCAAGTTTCACATGCTGTAATTGACCATTCTACACATACAGTGCAAAGTTGAATCTGACAACTGCATCTGGCAAGTATGAATAAGCAGATTCACTCCACCATGTACTGATTGCACAATAAAAATTGCTTCGCCATTTCACAACAGTTGTTTCTTAGCCTTCAATATTGTATCATTTTTACCCGCACAGCGCAAGAAATGCACGGGTAATAGCCATCATCGTGTGTCTGTGTGTGTCTGTCTGACACACGACGGTATTGTATCAAAACGGCTAAGTGTAGGATCATGCAAATAACACCACGTGATAGCCCAGGGGCTCTAGTTTTCTGACGCCAAAATTCGTTGGTGGATGACCCCATTCCCCCTGGAATTTGCGCTCAAAGACACCCACCCGTTTCAAACAGCGCAATTTCGACCAATATTTGCTCATAGCGTCTCAACCGTGAGAGCCGGCGAAAACAGTTCAATTAGCGCTAATAGGAAGTCGACCACGCGCTTTCCGACGAGCCATAGATGAAGCGTGTACGACTGTACGTTACCCCTAACTCCCCCAAAGGGTGGCACAAAATGCGATTTTGCTATTTTCAAGTAAATTTCAACTTCTGTCAAAAAAAGTCTGCCACAAAGTTTTTTTGTATGAAAACTTCCAGCAGCAAAGTTGTAGCTACACCATTCCCCTATCTAACGGTCCATAGATGGACTGCAGTCGTATCTGACACCTGGCCGTGCGGTGGCCGCCCGTAGCACGACCACCCACTTCGCCGACCGCCACGGCAGTCGGCGGGCGGCGTGGGTGGTCGTCCGCGGTGGCTGGCGCGCATCTGACTTATGTCATTACATGCTGCTTACTATTTTTTACAAAATCGATATCCGCAATTTGCCGACGCCGATGTTCTAGCATGCTCCGATGTTGCCGATTTTCGACGTCCGATGTGTACATCGGCCGAACACTTAGTGAGTAGACTAGTCCGCGATTTGACAATCCAGGAGTTGGCGTATCCATGAGTTGTCCAGTAATTGCTTAATTACTCAGATGGCACAGTCTACTGTCTCAGTAGTTCAACCTCTAACATGGGAATTTATACTTTGCGGAATTGCGTAATGCGTAAAATACTTTGCGGAATGACCATGCGGAAAGAACCTGATTGGCTGTCGGCGAAAACCACATGACTGCCGATTTTCTGCAGAGTAACATGCTTCTGCAGCGGAATACGCCTTAATAAAATGTGGAAAACAACTGTGGAAAGTTGAATGCCAGAATTATTGTTTAAGTATAAACTGACTTCGAGTAAACTGACTGTAATATTGCATGTTATAAGTGGACGTTGTAGCATTGTTTAAATAAACTGACGCATAACAGAACGTGAGGCAAAAAATCTGGAAGCTTAAAAAGTTATAAGACGATATATCATTGCCGTAGCACAGAAAAGTTAACTGAACACACTGGCAATTCTATAAATACACCTAGGTCTATATTGTGCATTGTGTTGTTAAAGCAACTCCAGTCAAAAATGACCTTTATTTTATTTGCCAGTTCGAAGAAGCTGGCACTCGGCTCGTTTCATAACATAAATCATTTTTTAGCTTCGAACTTCACTTTTTACTAATTTTAAATAATAAAGGTCACATTGTACTAAAGTTGCCCTTTAACTAATGGCTGAGAGTTCGTTCAGGCATGGGCATTGGGATTACGTCGGCAGTTTCCATCATTTACGCATTCCTCAAAATATACACCTTTATGCAGCAAATTTACGCAACGGTAATTCCGCAAAGTATTTTACGCATTACGCAATTCCGCAAAGTATAAATACCCCTCTAACATGTGGAATAGTCTACCTGATTCAGTGGTCTTGGCTAATACATTAAATACTTTCAAAAACAAGTTAGATAATTTTTGGGCAGAACCAAAAGGTGAAATAAAATTTAAAAGCCAGTTTAACAGGCCCTGGTAACAGAAGTGTCCTGCAGAAAATATAACTTTTTTGTTGCTTAGTTATATAACTGCACGTTATATGCATTTGTCGCATTGCATCGAAACTGGAATGAAAATGTAAGAGAGTTATCTGTATATAATTAAGTTTAGTATAATTAGAATTACTGAGATACAGGCATAGAGGTTCTCGCCTGCGCCTGTTTGTCAACTCTGATCTGATCTAGCCATACCAGTACAGCTACATTCATTTCTGATGCTGGAAGCTTAACGCCCATACGTACGTGGGCTAGATCTGATCTAACTCTAAGCATAGCGCCTCCTACTGGTACACCATTTAAGAAGTCTTAAAATTACATATAGGCTATGGATGCACCGTCGCGATAACACTTTTAAGTGACATTGGGAACGATATGGTTAGGCATAACTAACACCAAAAGCAGTTAGACAATGATATTGAAACAAATTTACCTATCATACACTCAACGAAGACTATTTACACGTTATTTACATACAAATATATAAATTACATATTCTAAGGCATTTCAGAAAACTAGAGGACCGCGCGTTTTGCAGTTTGCCTGCCGTGCGACGGACGCAGGCTTGACGGTTATTGCATAATGGCATACCAATCTAGATACCAATCACAGACCTATTAATGCTCGTAAACGTCTGCAGAGGTACCGCGCGACGCCCACAAGATGAGAAGAGATAGGTTTTATTAATTGTGTTCTTTTTTGTTTTTTTGTATTATTAGATGTATTGTGTATGTTAGTTTGTAGTATTTTAGTTTTGTGTATGATTTGTGCTGCTGAAATGGCGAATAAAGATACTCATAAAATGAGATGAGCCGGAAATGTATAAAAGGGCGAGAACAATGGCATTTATCATTAGCGAACATGAACTTTTAAGTTCAAGTTCGCTATATGCTATCGCCGGTCTGTCTGTCTGTCGTCTGTCTGTCTGTTTGTCTGTAACGTTGATGCACCCTACTCAGACGGTTGAAATTTTCGGCAATTGTTTTCACCATACGATAGCCCAGAGACTCTAGTTTTTTGATGCCAATAATCGTTGGTAGGGGACGCCCCTTTCCCCCTAAAATTTGCGCTGAAAATGACCCACCCCCTTTCGAGCACAACGATTTCGACCAATATCGGCTCATAGCGCCTCAACCGTGATAGCTAGCAAAAAAGAGTTTAAATGTAATAGGAAGTTGACCGCGCGCTTTCCAACGAGCCATAGATGAACCGTGTACGTTACCCCTAAGTCACCCAAAAAGTGGCACAAAAACGCGATATCGCTGTTTGTGCCAGTAAAATTTAACTTCTCTCGAAAAACAGCTGCTACAAAGTTTCTTTGTGTGAAAACTTCCAGCGACAAAGTTGTAGCTACATCATTGCCTTATCCAACGGTCCATAGATCGATTCGGCGACAGGTGTTGCTCGACGAACTATAGCGTTGATATTTGTGGGCTGATTTCGACAGAGTGTACGACTTCGGAGAAGGAAAGAAGCCCCTTTCAACGCATTGCAGACTACTGCAATTCAACGCCAGATGGCACCACAATTTACGCGCCAATGCTCGGGAACTTGGTCAAAAATGTTGCCTTTCTTGGCAACAACAAAGTCGAATGATGCTTCGACATTGTTGCTGGTGTGGACGGGGCTTAAGTAAACATCCAGATATCTGTCTTAGCTGTCAAGACCAAGACAAGACCAAGACCAAGACCGTAGCTCTCAAGACCAAGTCCACCTTAGCTGTCAAGACCAAGATCAAAATGCTCGCACTTCTGGTGAACATCAACCGTCATCATCATTATCATCAACATCATGTTTAAGTCAGAAACTATTTAACAAAATATCATCATCATTATCACCATGTTTATGTCAAAACTATTTAATAATCTTTCATCATCATCATCCTCGTCATCTGTGTAACGTGTTTATCTATACTTCCAGCAGTTACTCCACACAGCCTTACAAACACTATCAGTCGGACCGAACTAGTTACGTGCGCAAATGCCATCAACGACACTGGCTAAAACAAACTTAATTACCATTTAAATCGCAAACAAATCGTAACTGTACAAAAAAAGCAGTGTTTTCTACCGTTCATTTTAAAAATACGCAACAAAAATATCTCGCTAATAAAAGACAGTATTATTAACTGATTTCATCTTTGACGTGATTTTATGACAGTCAATTGCAATAATTTTTTTGAATTGGTTGATTGCGGTCGTTGTTGCTGCTACGTACTGTTTGCTAAAATTTACAAAGAGTAAAAACTTGGAATTGCTGGAGTCAATGTTGCTGGTAAGATGAATGTTTGAAATAGGCCGGAACTAAAGCAAAAACGTCCAAGTTTCTGGCTATTCGGCTACTTTGGCCGCAAAGTTGATCAATAAACGACTTGAAAGTAACAAGTGATAATACATTATTATTAATAATTATGGCCCATTAGATAGAGGAACGATGTAGCTACAACTTTGCCGAAGGAAGTTTTCACACGAAGAAACTTTGCTGCAGACTTTTTTTCGACAGAAGTTGAAATTTACTGGAAAATATAGCAAAATCGCGTTTTGTGCCACCCTTTGGGGGACTTATGGGTAACGTACACGGTTCATCTATGGCTCGTTGGAAAGCGCGTGGTCGACTTCCTGCTAGTTTTATTTGAACTTTTTTCGCTAGCTCTCACAGTTGAGGCGCTAAGAGCGGATATTGGTCGAAATTGCGCTGTTTGAAAGGGGGTGGGTCACTTTAAACGCAAATTTCAGCGGGAAGGGGGGGTTGTCCACCAACGAAGTTTTGCGTCAGAAAACTAGAGTCCCTGGGCTATCATGTGGCGTTGTTTGTGTGATCCTACGTTTAGCCGTTTTGACACAATACCGGCGTGTGACAGACAGACAGACACACGATGATGGCTATTACCCGCACATCGCTAAAGCCGCGCGGGTAAAACATTTATTACAATTATATGTCATTTCTGATAACGATTATAATCACTGGATTCTGAGGTGCAGAACTGCACTACTGCAGATATGCACGGTTCTTCATTGATGTTTAGAACTTATGTATATCTGAAGCTCAGAATCAAGTTTCCAGTGCTCTGTTCTCACAACAGGAGACCACTGAAGGAGGAAAAACAAAGCTACCACCATCAAGAATGTTTACTCTCGCCATGTGAGCAATTGCGAGTATACAACAGCTTGATGTTTATTGCGACATTAGCAGTAGTTTGCCAGACGCGACGTACATTCGGTGGCCGCTATATCCGACAAGTGAGAAGTCATTTCGGTTGTGAACGGCGCGAATGAATAAAGCATTACGACAGTGGCTGGTGCGTTTTAATGAAGTACTTCACGCGGCTGCAGTGACACTCTGGAGGAACGCCAACAACGTCGAGGTCGACTGGCAATTTCGTGCCTGTCACATTCTGTCACCGACGTCACCGGCACTTCAAGGCTTCAAACTAGACCATTTTATCAGAAGCCTTTTCAGTTCCACTTCTCACCTATGTCATGTCGCGCTGTCTAATTACTGGCTGCACTTCACCATCGTCATCCGTCACTCCGAGGCTTCATTTTCACCTTTTCCCTCGGGGCACAAAACTCATCTTTTCCCGCAATGTTTTCATCAGCATAAACCACAAGGGGTTCTCGGATGCCACAGTTATTGTCTTCTTCCTATTCGTCCAACCAAGTTTGCAGCCAAGAATAAATTCATTTAGTTAATTAATTTACTGTTTTGTTTTAACGATTTTGCATAGTCGTCCTTCAAATTCAAACAGTACAAAAATTTGCTTCTAGCCTATACCGAGGTAGAGGCCAAACATTTGGTGTCGAGGCCAGCTGAAGCAAAGCTTTGGCACTGAGGTCAGATAAGGCCAAAATGTTGGCCTCAAGGCCGAGGCCAGAAGGTCGAGGCCGAGGCCAATATTACGAGACCAAGGCCAAAATTACGAGACAGGGAAACCAAAATTTCGGCCCCTAGGCTGAGGCCGGGGCCAAACGTTTGGTCTCGAGGCCAAACGAAAGTGTAGATCATGTTAGCCTAGTGTTTTGTATTGCACCGGAAGTTATCGTTTTATCGAATAAAAGCAGATCTGGGATAAATAATCTTTGTTTACTTACTCGCCCTAGTCAAAGCCACATGCAATCATGTACTGTAAAGAAATGATAATATCTCAGAAAAGACGCACGGTAGAGATGTGTTTATCATATATCACTAATGGTGATATATCGTCGACGAATTTCCGATGACCTTAAATGACATGCAAGGTCATTTCAGCTATTACAAACATTGTTTAATAACGCAATATCTGGAACAACCTTGCATATCAGCTAGGCTTTTTCATTGCAACGTAGTTGTTGTCAGCGAAGTGCGACCGTCGCAAGTCGTTTATAACACTGAAACGCTGAAAGATCAGCTCTGTTTATAGCACTTGACCGTCACTGTCGCAGACGTGGACCGGAATTTCACAGATTATTAGGCAAGTCGCGTGCATAGTGGAAAGCTTAGTGTAACGGTCTGGCGCCCGTCTGTCTGTCTGTCCCCTAGGCATACTCACTGCGCATGACTCACCATGGGGAAGCATGCCACGCGGCCAACGTACATTTCGGCTCGACAATAAGGAGGACCGACATACTTGTCATTATCAACTGCCATATATAGCCACGAAAAAACTTGTAATAGTTTTCAAATAATTCGAGGCGCCACGCGGTGTCTCTGCAACAACTGAAGTTCTTGTTTTCAATAGGCCTAAGAACTCGGATAATCTTGAACAAGGTCACTGAGAGTTGTACTACCAGCAGCTAATACTGGACTTTTCTTTTGGTGCTGTGTAATGCAAAACGGTAACAACAACAATGATGACGGTGATGATGATGATGACACCCATCGTAATGTTTATGGCGCTTTCGTCATGGCACAGCCATTACAATAATTCACCCGGTTCATTTGCTGAGTGCAGACTCAGCGCGGTCCCAATCCTCAGAATAAGCCAATCGACTTGGACTGTAAGTTTAACTGTAGGCTGCTACCGTCCAGATGCATCATCGCCATTTATTATTATTACTCAGCTTGAAAGCTGATGCTCATTTTACAATACCAGGGAAGTTAGAAGGCTAAGTCGGCCTAGCACTGCAGTAAAAAGAGAGATGATTGAACATGGGTCAACTTTTCACAATTCACAATCCAACCGACCCAAAAATCACACTCAACCCAATCCAATTCAACTCAACCCATGGGTCGCCCAAACCTATGTCCATCAACCACGTGCCCAAGGCATACCGCAGTGGCTGTCGTGATAAGCACGACTGCTGCTGGTCTTGTACACGTAGCAGTTCAGAATGTGCAGCGACAATGGTCCACGCAATCACCATGTCGACGGCCAACGGAATTCCTCGTCAATAACCTGCAAAACTCATCAACTCCGTCCCTATCCATGCGCTAGTTGGCTAGACCTATTAAATTTGTGCTTGGCCGACTCGTCGGGATCGAGTCAAGTCTACGACTTTGACTAGTCGAGAATGTCGTTGACCGTACGACGACGAGCCCATGCCCATCTGCCGGTCTGAAAGACCTCTTTAGTGGACAGAAAAGTGCAACAAAGCATATTATCGCCGAACGTGGCCGCGGAGACCAAATTCCTCTTCGATTCAATCGCGACGGCGTCTCTTCGTTGACGGGCGCAGTCCATTCAGTCCGGGTTTTCTTTCAGTAAACCGTCGTCCGTCGGGATTCGACAGAGGCTGACGGTCGGTCGCCGTCCGTACTGCCGATCGCTTTGTCTGTCGATTGTCGCGTTGCTACAACTCCATTAGGTGCGACGGCGGCGCGAATGCAAAGTAATTATTCATACAGAGGCACGTTCGTTCAGTCGGCGACCGTATCGTACATTTCGCAGTATAGCGTTTGTTAGTTCTCAGTTTTTTGCGAACTTAACTTGCCTAGACTGTTGGCCCAAACTGTTTACAAATACTGGATCGCATTATCACAATGGGCCGTTTTGCGATGAAGCATCAGTTCATTGAGTCTTTATTCCTTGAGTCATACGCATATCACAGGTTGTTCGCGCGATCATGCAATGTCTAACTTTATAACGAACTGTACTAGCACTTTGACTCACTGTTTTTTTTTGTTCCGCGACCTAGAAGTTTTAGGACTTATGCCACGCTAATGTAAATTCTTTAAGTAACTAACTAACTAAGTAAAATCGGTTAACGGCAGAGGGATAACGGAACACGACAGGTTAACTGATAATCCGGTGTAGGCCTAAATAGCTTTCGTTTCTCACACAATACACACATTAATGCATTTTCGACAGAATCAAACAGCCGCGCAATAGAGGCTTAAACTGCTCAGAATTGAATCAATCAATCAATATTTAAAAACTAGAAAGCGTTCAGAGAGCTCATACCTCCACGGAGCGTGAAGCATGAAGCCATGAAAGAAATTTCTATTATTCGACATAAATTATTATTCTTTATTTTCAATGATCGCTGAGGCATGTAGTAGTGCCACCTAATAAACTAGATGACTGTATTGTGTGGAATGACAACACAGTATTCGACTTGAAGCAGTCGGCTATCCGTGCACAAGCTGTTTATTTCCTGCATTCGACGATGCCGAGTGTCACGTGCCTGCGAATGAGTGATGTCAGCGTTATCTGCCGCGTTACTTATTTTCAGTTTTCAATTCAGTCTGCTTTTCTTCCATATCGGTCGCCAGGCAGCACTACGCCGTATTGGTTTTAATTCGCAATATCAGACATTGGACGTTGCCGAAAATTTGGGTAGGTACCTTTCTTGTACGGAACGTACAGCCACGGGGGGAATGATTTTGAATTGATTCTAACGGTAAAAATGGAAACTAGACATCCTATAGAGGGATCATTTGGTAGTGAATTTCCGGCGATCTGTAATCATTGTGTCGGCCTACTTGTGGCGAGGCGGTCTGAAGTCGCAAGACGTTGAAATTTTGTGAGCAATTTTTGCGTACGCTAAAATTTTCAAAATTCGGTCCGAAAGTTTTCATCGCGACACCGATCGACGTTGTTATGTTGAAATGTCGTAAAATATGTCCGACGGGAAATCGGTGAAATCGTGCGTTATTTAGTGGACCGGAAAAAAACAAAATGTCGCCTGCCTCTCAAACTGTCGCCGTAATGTTAAAGCAATGGGAAATAGAGGACTCCATAGTTATTAGTAGGTAAGTTAGTAGCAAGGCAGGTTTTGGTGTGCTGCATCCAACTCAGTTAATCGGACATGCAGCACGTCTACTTTATTATTATTATTATTATTATTATATGTCGATGTCGGTGCAGTTTGTTTTGTTTATCTCTGCATGCGGCAAATGCTTTGTCAATCGTATGGAGTGTTGCTAAAGAATAAGAAAAATAAGAGGTATGTTTGTGAACTGAAATTGCTATGCAGTTAAGAACTGAAATTGTATTGTACGTTATTGTACGTTTACCGATATTTGACAGGTCCTCTTGTTGACCCGATATAACAGGCCGACAAGACGAACTTTGCCTTCTTTCTATCTTTCTTTTTCTGGTTACATTAGACAGTTCATGAGTCGACATCACCCAACATCACCCAATATGACGACCCATCAAAAGTCGGCCAGTGTTGACAGCCGACATGAGCCGAGATGACGGGCCGTCATGTCAGGTAATGTCGGCTCATGTCGGAGAGAGATTTCACGTTTGCGTTCGGGTGCAAAGATGATTATTTATTGAGATTTGCAATCTGTCGCTGTGCATTACTGCAGATTACACCCCACATAGTCGACGACTGTCGATGAGGTGTCCTCGGCATTCTAAAAGCGAGTCAACTCAGAGCCATCGGTATCTTATGTATATAAAACCTAATGTGTGTGTGTGTGTGTGTGTCAGTTGTTCCATGTGTACGGCCACACTTTTTAGCGGATCTGCACGAAATTTGGCATGTGGCATCCGTACTTATACCCTACAGATGGTCATGGGGGTTAGCGAGCG
>Ga0209780_1000216_pt1 | contig 28572 bp, 11 predicted proteins | sample WorMetexBAHAMAS2_FD_187384 | JGI IMG/M metagenome (GOLD analysis project Ga0209780, IMG submission 187384) | Marine gutless worms symbiont microbial communities from Max Planck institute for Marine Microbiology, Germany - Inanidrilus exumae... | ecosystem: Host-associated > Annelida > Digestive...
ACATTCAGGCTATGTTAGTGTGGTTAACATTGCCTTTTTATGATTTTTTGCGGTTTTCGATCCGTCGCCGTTAACAGTGTGTATAAACTGCAGTTTTTTTACATTTATTAACAAATAACTGTCGTTATTGCGCTTTCGTTGAACTAGTCCGAGTGGCAGAAATATGGCGAATTGGCGGGTGCAACGTCTATTGAAGAAAGGTCGGCGGTAACGTCGTAGAAATGAAAATTGATGCCGTCACTTTGCTGATATCAAAGCCACTGCCACACTCGGTCAAGGCGTTCAACTCATTGCGCCGGCTTTAAACCAACACGCCGCAATCGTCAACGAGACGTCGACGACCTTTCAAAGTCCGTGCGCCGCCGACTCTCTACACTAGAGAAGCAGAGTATAATCACATCGTTCACCGTTCAATCCAGGCCCCCTACAGACAGCGGTACCCTTGCTCTGCACGCAGGACGCAGTATCGGATGGCAAATTACCTCGCGCATCAGTCGTACGGCGAAAGACTTTCGTGCAGCCGCGTTTAGGCTACATAGCCTATTACAATAACAACTTTGCCGAAAACCGTTCAACAAGGACGCAATGTAGACCGAGCTGGACGTGTCTCGTGATTGTTTTTTGTTGGTTTTGATCGTTGAATACTAAATTAAATTTAGTAGCCGTGTTAATAATTGCGGGAAAGATAATGCAAATCTGTCGCGTCTGTCCGTCCGTCCGTTTGTTTCCACTTTATCTTTAGAACCGACTCCTACAGTCCTTAGGACTACGGGTGAACCTTTGAATCACGTTACAGTCGTCGCGAAATTATACCGTGAGACTTGCGTGGTAGTCTCGTCGCAATCCTAATTCGAGTCAACTAGAAAGTGCGGCCTCGACGGCCGGCACGTTATGCGCCTATCGAGTTCTCCCGGCAGCCTAGAGATAGCATGCCCATACTTTAGCCAGTTGACCGGTTCGATCCATTCAGAGGTGAGGTGAGGTGGGTAGAGAAAGAGGAAAAGAGAGAAAAGTGTTGATTGAAAAGTAGTAGGGAACAGAACGAGCGGAAATGGGAAGTGGAAAGAGTGTGGCAGTGTGATACTTTCTTAGACTTAGTTCCTCAGACGACGAGATTCCTCCATCGCTGACGATTGCTGGCTGGCTACTCTTTTTAGTTATGGCCTACTCCTCTCCACGTTACACCCATGCCTTGTAGATATTCTGATTGTGTCGTACGCCAGGTCTTTTTTGTGGTCTTCCTCTTGTTCTTTTACGGTCTTCCGGTACCCAGTCCATGGCTACATTCGCAGATCGGTCTTCTGATTGCCTCAGCATGTGACTAGATAGCCTCAATCTCCGTATCTTTAGCCTTTCAGACAGATTGCATTGCAGATCTTTGCATCCACTCTTCAGTGTTCACATGGTCACATGGCTATAGTATTTTCTGGACACGTCGCCGGTTGAACACATCCGAAGAGTTGCGGATTTGGGCTGTTGATTTTCGGTGCGACAGACTGCGGGTAATATATAGGCGCTGATCGATTGCACGTCGCAGTCTCGAAGCACGAACCCAGTGAAATAAAGACAGTGAACTCAAAATGATCTGCGAATTACAAGTATTATGAATATCTTTCGCGAGAATTTCGGGCTTTATCTTCTCATTCTTGAGTTAACGGTAAGCATGCATGGGAGAGACAGACGGACTACCGACCGAACGGATGATAGAAGACGATGTGCAATACATAATGACGACTCCTAGAGGGACGACCCATAATAAGTCGACGAAATTGCCGCAATGAAGCCGTTCATTACACAGCGATGCTAGTAGGGTAAGCATCGGATAAAAAGCTTTCAAGCACGATTGTTTTAACAATTGTAGTAAACTTCGAATGAGGTTGGACACTTTCACTTCTGTTTGTAAAACGTATTTTACTAAACGTTGGTGTAAACGTTAGCGTAGCAGCCGCGTGTGTATGCAATGGAGTTAAAGTGAAAGAGCGGTTGATGACGACGTAAGACGGTGAGGATGTCGCCGCTGTCGTGATTAAGTTGGTTTGCTATCGTGCACTTGCACGCCCGGCAAATGATCAGCCGCCGTTATCAGCGCCAGCAGCAGCAGCAGCGGCAGAGAGGGTTGTCAGAACGCCACGCCGTCGTTAATGACGCTATTGGTTTCATATGACGCGACGTCACGCCCCTTGGTTCACGCTAGATTACGTGACGACTTGGGCGATAGTAATTACTCCCGACAAACGATATTAAAGGTCTATATGGATTTATACGTTTATTGCTCTTCTCGAAGACTCGTGCATTTTTGGGACAGTCAGTCTGCTGCAGTAGGATGACCATAACTTTCTATTGAAATAATATTTGACCTAGACATTTAACATGGTGATTTATCTTCACCCTATCTACACCAAGTTCCTAGGTCAAGGTCATAGTTACGGGAGGAAAAATTGTGACATTGTCGGCTGAAGGTGAAAGAGTGAGTTTGTATGCGTGTATGTATGTATCTTTATTTATCAACAGAACAGCCAAATACAATAAAGAAATCAAGTTTAATGGGAAAACCAGTTCCGGCAACTAGGCGGAAAAGCAGACCTGAATTGGAAACCGTAAATAAGTAACATTAGCCGCAAATTAATAGATGCGACTGCAAGTGAAAGAATTTTCTAGTTTATATCGGCAGCGATACGGTAGCACTATAGTGCCTGCAACACTTGTTTAGGTCAAACAGAGAGAACGAAGAAATTCCCCGAAGCGTAACGATACTGTCCGTTGGTCTTGCCGGATTGCAAATCTCGTCCATCTAGCTATCATCACGACTCCCACTGGCAGCTCGTCTTCGGTGCGATTAATAATAACAATTGCAATGCTAATGAGCTTTCACCAAACAATGCGCGTTAGCCTCCGCCTGCGTCAATAAAGCCATACCCACCGAGTGTTTTCTCTTCAAACTAGGTTGAGTTTAATTGCAGGCCCATTAACAAACACTGATCTAGTGGTTGTTGTATTTTTGCTTGAATATCTGGAAGCAAAAGAATAAAAATTTAATATTCGGTTAACCAAAGACTGAGATCATATGTGACCTCTTAAAATATTATACTAATGACTTACTAAAGATGTCGATAGCAGTCGAGTCAACGTTATACCAAGTAGGCATATTGTGACTATTGTCGGCATTTTGTTATTAAATGCGGAATGTTCATTCATTCATTCATTTATCGTTTGAATCAGGCCGTAGCCCTTGGAACGTACAGGAACACAACAAAAGATAGTTAGATAAACTGGTAAAGAAGAAAAGTCCTCAACTATCACCAAGCAATAATTAATTTACATTACTTACGCTAAAAATCTGACCGCTGGAATCCCTTGTCTACAGTATACGGAGAAGCTTAAAAGCTTTAAGGTGCTTTTACATCAACAGACTCACTCGACTTAACTCGACGTCTTTGCTCGCTCTGGAAATGGAAAGGTCTTAAGCGACGAGAATAAAGTGAACAGCTGTGTTGACATTGAATATAAGTGCGGCGAGTTGAGTAAATTAGATCAAGTTGCGTCAGTCGCGACACGCTTTGATGGCATTTCATTCAAACTAGGCATGCAGTATTGACACGTCGACGACGAGCCGGCGCCGCCGGTGACTGTAATTTGCCATCGGCGATTGCCACTCATCTGCATAAACTCGTTTCTGTCGGAGTTGAGTTGCCGCCGTAAGCTGCCGGACGCATTCGTTCAAACGGACACCCGGTCATGCTGATCATCGTGTTGACGATGGTGGTGACGCCAAGTGAATAAATGCAACCTAACGAAAATCTTCATTACCCATAACAACATGTTGTCAAAATATTCTGACGAAAGGCCGCATCGCAATATTGTCACCCCTTGCGGCGGCGAATGGATTCGTCCGACCTTGAGCACAACTAATACGTGGTTCCTTTGACCAATGCACATGATCAAGCTCCGGGCCCAACGCTCGGTAACGAGTATGGAAAGCCTTTACCTTTAGAGGTTTTATTACCGATTATTTTAGTGGTCCAGGTAGAGTGATCGGTCCGACGTGTCTGTGTGTATGCGGACGATAAGTTTCGAATGACCTTTGACCCATATATACGGGATAATGTGGCATGTTGATTTATCTTAACCATATCTGGATCAAATTCGAAGGTCAAGGTCACAGATCAACGTTCACGGTCACGGGATGTTAACGTTTTTCAACCGTGGTCAAAAAGCAGACCCAAGTCGGAAATTTTGATTTTTTTCGTGTGTGAAATTAGCAACTGCTCTTAATCAGCAATATTAGTTAACTGCGCGACGTTTAGTCGAACCGAATACGAGCAGCGTGAGCTACTAAACCGGTCGGTTAATGACGACGACGCTGGCGACTTCTCCGATGAAGTCAATAATGGAACGACTACTTGGTCGACCGGATCACGATGAGCTGTTCACAAGGTACAGACATCACGCACTGCAGGGACGACGGTCATTAGTCTAGCCGTCCGATCATCACGCGCCGTATCGTATCGCGTCCTGCCGGTTCCAATTAAACGTGAAAGTCGGTGCATGCGTCGCAAGTAGCCCGACCGATGACGACATCGTCGTGCCATAATGGCGACGCGGTCGACGTCGGGCCGTGCGGTTGGGCGATAAATAGCCCATTTGCGGCGCGGCCATAGCAACGGCTGGCGCAAGATCAAACACGCCCGGTCCCGACGTATCGGTCCGCCGTCGGAAATCATCGACGTACGGGCGAACTTGTGGAACGGCTCGATGGTCAGCCGTTGAGCACTGACCACTTTGTAGTGGACAAACGGTCAGCAACGGCGTCTATACCGACGATGTCTCTATGGGAAAGACACGGTCGTTAATACACTTCAATAACACTTCATCGCCGTCGTGTGCCGCCGCATGCGGCGGCGCTGTCGACAGCAGATAAATTTGACCTTCATCAGTCATATGTAACGCCAGGTCAAAGGTCGTCAATTCATCTATTCTCTGGCGTAAATACGTTTGAAATAGTGCTCCAGCAGTGCGTTCATGTGCAACTGCTGCCGAAACCGAATAGATTATTTTCTGACATCCTTGTTCGATTTTTTGCAAACAATAACTTTTAATACATCTGAGCTACATTTACAACGTGAGCGGTAAAATCGCGCCACTTTATTTTGGACGGTAACTTCCCTGTTTCTCTAAATGTTTGCTCAATGGAAACAACTTCACCCTGTCTCCATACTACCTGGTAAACTAAAACAACATAAAACAACTCAATGTCACAACATGAAAACAATATCACATTATTTTATTGCTTAATCACCAGTTAAAATGAATCTGCGAGTTATTTGAAATGTTTGTTCACAAGACTTTTGCACTGACACACGCCGTCAGCCGACGCCCACACTAAAATCAATGCATAGGGTGAAGTGACGTCACAGTAATCTATGGTCACGATACGATCTCCATGTTGTAGAGCATGATGTCGTACTTTGCGAAGTGAACTGGTGAAGATTTGTCACGTTATTTAAATGAAATTGAATCGGTAGGTTTTAAAAAAGCTTAATGTTAGCTACAGTACAGTAAAATGCACTGAAATAACAAATGATTTATAGAAGAATGCAAAACTGAAGTATGAAAGCCGTATACTATGTTTATACGACGCTTGCTCTTTCGATTAGTCATCAATTAATCTCGGGTGTATGCAAGTCGCGAGCTCATCACTGAACAATCGGTTGTTTGTTCGCTGCGTCGCCGAATGTGCTGGACACAAGCTGAATGTAGTGTCCAGACAGAGCGCGATGCACACAGTCGTGATCGAAAACAAACGCTGAAGCCGCCAGCGATGACAGCCGGCCGGCGCTGTTCACGAGTCCATCAAACGATCCACCAATCTCAATAATTAGTCGGAATTAACACGATGATTCGCTGTCCGAGCCTGTTCAGCGCTTACGTTGCCGTGGCTCAGAGGCAGTGTCTTGTCGCCGGCTGATGATGGAGAGAGCTAAGAGCAGCAGCAGCAGCAGCAGCAGCAGCAACCGGAGCCGACTTCAATCTGGCGCTCGTTGGATGGGCGGTAATTGCCAGCACACTCACCAGAGGGCGCGTGTGTGCTGGCCGTGTCTGGCCGACGGGTCCTGCAATAGCAATTAATTCCGGCCGCTCGTCTCGTGGCGACTTGAAACGCATCGGACCGGAAGTGAGGAGTTCCGACCGACGTCGTCGACTTAACGGTCGTTTGATCAGGCAAAAATTGATTGAATTTCGTCTTCTTGACCGTCGCTCGCCGAATCCGAGCCATCCGCATCTCAGTTTTAGCACCGGCAGCGTTTCCGGGGAGCCGCAAAGCACGCTCGACGTTTGACAACAGCCGGCTTTACTGTAGGCCTACTTCCACGTTAACGTGCACGATAATATTCGAACACAGACTGCAGAACTAATTATTACATACAAGTCCATATGTACATCATCATATTTATTATAGTCGCTCATCCGGGCGTCACGTCGTTGCACCACCATGTCCACGGAAAACAGCACGTTTCCAGAGGCCCCCACTGGTCCGTTGAAATCGTTTCTGAGTTGATCGAGCCACTTACTCCGATGTCGATCTGGATGACGTTGCTGTGAGCCGTCAGGAGGTTTACAATAGAGACCTGCAAAAGGCTGCAAGGGAAAAGAAACCTGTTGCCTTTCCCGTCCAGCAGCTGCGAATGAATTCCCTCACCCGCACTCAGCCTAACAAATGTATTCCCAAACATTCCCACGCTCGTCCCTCGAGATCATTTCCCATTACTGCACTACACTCATTTATCAACATGTCCTGCATGTAGGCCTAGTTCAACATTCAATTATTATTCAGAACACTGCTACTGTCTTGAAGTATCACTGACGGCCTTGATCACTATAGGTATCATCACAGGGCCTTTATCAGCTATACGGAAAGAGCAAACCATCAATAAAACCTGTAGTTTCTTCAGACAGCTAAGTTTGGATGTCCTCCATACGGTTTCTCTGTAAGATAGGACTAAATAGGGCCTAATAAACGCGAACTGTGATTTTTACCGCGGCATTCTCGCCAGAACTGCAACCGCTCCCGCGGGTTTTCTGCCGTTCGTGTTCCCTTCCCGCGGTTAACCCGCAAAAATTATATATACATACCCCTGGTTTTTCCGCGAATACCTGCGGAATGCCGCGGCATTTTTCCAAGCAGGTATAGTCCACAAGGCACCGGTTTCGGATAGCTTTAACGAAGTGATGAAATCCACTGCTCGGCAAGTAAGAAAATACCAGTCTTGTTGTCAAGACCTTACTAAAGGACTCGAAACCAAGACCAAGATTTTGACACCTAGGGTCTATACAGATCAAGATCAAAAATGTACATCTAACCCCATTGTGAAGAATGGTAAATGACAAATCAAAATAAATTAACTAAGAAACTGTTAAATCCACTGAAGGAAACTTTGACAAAAACCGACATTACTGATACCAAAATGTATCATGTCTGCTGCAAGATAAAGCGACATTTTCATGACAAACAAACTTCAAGATACAAGCTATACTTATCTTGTATCTTCGAGATACTTTAAAAATATCTCTGCAAAAGTGAAGATAGTTTGAACATATTTTTCCCAGATACTTTTCATCCAAATAATTTATTCGTGCCACAACTAAACCTCAGCAATTTTGTAGTTTTTACCTCGCGACGCTATGCTAGCGCGATACACGAATGCTGTCGTTATGTGTGCGCTGTCCGTCCGTTGTGCGTCCGTCTGTCATACGCCAGTATTGTACCAATACGGCGAAACGCAGGATCACGTAAACAACTCCCAACAACTCCATGGAATCTAGTTGTATGGTGCCAAAGATCTCGGCGAAATTCCAACGGGGTCACCCCCAATGGGTCGCCAAATAGAGTTGGTATAAGTTACAATCGGCGATTTTCGACCAATATCACGCTATAGCTCAGAAACCGTGAAGATAGGGACATAGTTACCATAAAAGGCTAATAGGAACTGCGCTCTATCGAATGGTGCTATTTCCAGTGACCTTGAGTGACCCCTACATACCACAAACCATCCCTAAAAGGGCCTGGTCAGGTCCCGTGAGCCATTTCAATATTGTTGGGCACCAACCATAAAATTATCTCTGAAACGACTGAAGCTAGAGTGGTCAAATTTTATTCACACGTAGGCTATGTTATGTCCCGGCATAGATAACCAAATAATCACCTTTAAAATGCGCGTGGTCAGGGTTACGTGACCCATTTTACCGCGAGACGCTATGCTAGCGCGGTGTATGCTCTTGTCGTGTATCCGTCCGTCCGTCAGTCCGTCTGTCCGTCTGACACACGCCAGTATTGTATCAAAACGGCTAAATGTAGAATCACGCAAACAACGCCATACAATAGCCCAGGACTCTAGTTTTCTGACACCAAAAATCTAGGCGAAATCCGACGGAGTCATCCCAACGGGGCACCAAATAAATATGGGGTAGGTTCAAACCGCAATTTTAGACCAATATATCGCTATATCTCAGAAACGGTGCAAGATAGGGACATATATTTTACTATGGAACGCTAACAGGAACTCGTATGTGCTCTATCGATTGGTGCATTTCTAGTGACCTTGAGTGACCCTAACTACCCCTAACCACCCCATTTCGACATTTTATACGCTTTCATATCTTCATATCTTCGTAGTTAGTAGGAATAGAGACTTCAAATTTGGTAGTTATGTACCAAGTGCTAGCCCATGGATGGCAAACCATCCCTAAAAGAGGCGTGGTTAGGTCACGTGAACGTGAACCGTTTAGATTTTGGTGAACGGCTGATCGTCTCAGGTCTGTCAACTTAGTTGGACGGTCAGTGTGGTAAACTGGTGACGGCCTCGGTCACCAGTTTATCACAATGACTGTCGACATCTGTGTACAATACGCTGGGCTTGAGGCACTGCGTCGCGCGGGTCTGTCAGCGGCGGCGGAGACTAGTTATAGGCCTATTAGATAAGCGACCCGTGACACCTGTGACCTAGCCGCCGACGAGTAAACTTGTATTTTGTGTAGTTCATGATATCCGCCGGCTAGCGAGCCGGTTTTATCGAATAGCTAGCCAGCAGATTACGCTACGGCTGAGCTAGCCAGTCTAAAACTTGGTCAGCCAGGCTACATTTTGTAAACCGCAGCGGCTGAGGGGTCTATACGACGCTTCGGCTGCTTTGACCCCATTTAGCTCTCCAAGCGGAAAAACCAAACTTCGCCCGTGCTGAAATGACGGTCGTTCAAAATCATCAAGAATAAGAAAGTAGGTAAATAGAGTAAGTAAAAAACGTTTACCACGCGCCGTAATAATGTGAGTGTGAATGAATCAGAGGCACTGCATGGGTCAACCGATAGAGGTTGTACTCAGCCTTGCATCACTAAATCGAGTACCTGCTTCGTCTGGGGGTTAAGGCAGGATTCTCACCTGTGCTGGGACTGCTGGGTGGCAGGTAACACTGTGTGATCCCATGTGGCATCATGGCATACGAGTTTCACGTATAGCGGTGAGACAGAGTTCTTTGCTAACAGTACGGCTATACACCGATTTACTTTACTTTTTTATTGTTAGCGTGGTGCGGTAAAATGTACGGACAGAGTTGCGCAGTTGAATTATGCGACGTCTGCGTTTGAAGAAAATTTAATGTGAATGTGATATCGTTACGATGACGATGCAGTGTAGCCTACGTGGCGATAGCCAGTAGTAAAACGTAGCATGCTTGTGGGGTAGGCATGAGTGCTTGGCCATTCAGGAGTAGTGGTTTGTCCTCTCGTGGAAATTCCCGTATACTGCTGACGCTATTAGGCCTGTATCCTGGTCATTGCGGTTTCGAATTTTCGACGTATATTGCGGTTTAGTCTGGATTTACGAAATTTGTCTGTACACACGAATTCTCAGCCGATTCGCGGTCACATGGGTATGTATAGATATTCGAAGTTGGATTTTAGGATTTCCGCACCGTTTATAAGCGGAAAAAATTGCACGCAGCCGGCGTAGCAAGACTGTCGCTTCCGGGTTATTTTGCGTTTTCGCTTTCGAAACTGGCGACGATGAACGAAAAGGGGCATTATTGTCGGGCATTGTTGTCGGAGTTGCGAAATATTTTCCAGAGTTATCACTAGTGTTTACTAACGAGCGTTGCCCAAAAACCACATAATAAATTTCGGTTGTCTATAGTCGTTGTTTTGCACCGCGGTTTTCACAAGCAACTCGATGCTACTATGACTATAGGCCTATGATCCAGTACGACTTGTTGATTGCCAGTAACCAAACTTCGCACTACATATTTCTATAGACGGAGTAGCGTGGTCTGTCGGTGTGTCTGTTGGCGACGTTTGTGAGCCCCGCAAAAAGGCTGAACTGATCGAGATGCCGTTTGAGGCTGACTAATGTGGATCCAAGGAACCATATGTATTATATATAGATGGGATTAAGATCGGACGGACCCATTCGCAGCCGGGAGGGGTGATAAGTCGGCGATGCGGCCTTTCGTCAAAATTCTTTGACCACTTGTTTCGTATAGGCCTACTGAAAACTTCTGTCCTACGCTGATTAGTTTATTGTCTTGAATCAGTCTGTGCATGTTCCAGTAAATTCTTCTTTATTTTTGTGACATTTTCAGTGACGCCAGACTTATCAAATCGTAGTTAGGTCTGTGGAATACTTTCAAACGGTGTAATCCTAACAGCTTAGCAATTATACTGCAATCATATACAGCAACTTCGCCCTTGGTGCTGCCACCTGGTGAACTCGGCGAAACATACGCGTCGTCTTTGATTCTAACCTATTGGCTCCATTATGTGAAAACATGACGTCACCCACAAAACCGGAAATACATAACATATCGCACTCTCGTCCCCGGAGGACCCAGCTACGGCGATAGATAACACGTAAAGAAAATTTCGTGAAATTAATTTTGGACATGTGGTTTTTGAGATTGGCCTATGCTAGCAGACAGACAGACAAACAAACAAACAAGCAGACAGACAAACATACAGACAAGCTAATCGCAATACTTCGTATCCCTACCAGCTGCGAAGTATAATAGCTGTTTATTTTCTCTGGTGGAAACCTTGTAGGAAAGAATGGTTAACTGCTGCACTTTCGAACAACTTCGATCGTGAATGCGTCATTCATATTAACGTATCATGTGATAACATGCAATGTATCAGCCGACAGATGTATTTAAACGTAAAAGGTTCAGTTGCAATCGTTCTAAGTTAGTAACTCACGGCGATGGCTGTCACTTGGGTAGGGTTTTCAGCGGTCTTTATGTGTCTGTTTGTCTGATTTTCCACAGGATATCTAAAAAAAACTGAAGCAGCTAGGCACAGACACCGTGACACACATTCCACGATGAGTCGTGAAAATTCATTCATTTTGGGGTCAGAAGGTCGAAGGTCAAAGTCACAAGACACAAAAAACATTGCTGGCGTGGGTTTTAGCACTCTTGTGAATGATGGCTACTTCTGGTTGATACTGTTGTGTTGATGCGTTAGATTCTTCGTTGTGTACGTTGTTATCGATGTTGTTAACGACTGCGCATTTCTAATTGCCGGTATTTCGTTCATCGGTTTCGATGCTCTGGGAACCGCTTGGGCCAAGATAGGAGCCACATTACACTGCGCTTTCGGAACCCGAAGCCACACGAGGCGGCGACTCTATTGATTAACCTACCGTAACTCGCCAGGTGGCCCGTTGCCTGGTTCGACATTAACGCGTTTTCTGCATTCCAGGAAATAGAAACAGTGTTGCGCGATGTTCAGAGAAAGACGGAGACAAAATATACGAGGTTTTATGACACACGGAATGCTTCGAAACGTATCTGTAGGCCTATATAACGCTGTTGACTGCTGCAGGATCTATTATAGAACTGCGGCTTTCTGTACATGTATTTAGTCAGTATATTGTATTTGTTCCTTGGCGTCTGTATGTACTATTTACTTATTATTGAGCGCGTAGCTGGTTTTTTATTATTTTTCTGTTATAATTTGTATACAATATATCTGCTTAATCAGATAAAAACTTTGAAATAATACAGTGACATGTTTTGGGGCGCAAGCTATAGGCTATATGCATACAACAGGGAAAAGATTTAGGCTAAATTTCTAAATTTTGTAAAGGTCTTGTAACTTGTGACTCTTCTCTGTTATCGATTACCTTTTTTATTTTCGTTAATCCTGACGTTGCATTGTCATTCAAAATCTGTTTTGTTACGTGCCACATACTTCATAAATTTCATATTAGGCTTAAGTAAGTAAGTTAGAAAGGAAATAGTATTTTAGTATTTATTCGAACGCTAAAGTTGCATCCACTGATGTTTAAGCGATAATGTACGCTGTCTAAAGTTTTAAACTAGATTCAGATGCGATAAACGGATGTTCTGTGCTAATTTGTTCTTGTGTTTTTTTAGTTCTTTGCAGTAATTTTTCCGTTTGCGTTTATCTTGCAGTAGATTAAGCTAGCTTTTCGTCATCTTTTCAGCACACGTTAGACATTTCATATCACATTGTACAGTTTAGAAAAATAAAGCTATACTATGAAATATGACTGCGAGAAGTTCAGCAGTCTGAACTCCTTCGATGCCCTCAACCAACACACATTGGCAGGTTGCAGACTTGTACAGCAAATAAATTAAAGTAACCCGTTATTATGCCTGGGATGCCAAATATTTCGATCAGCGTATCTGTATGTACATGTATGTATGTATGTATGTATGTCTGTCTATCTGTCTGTCTGTCTGCTCGAATGTCTAAAAACACCATGTTCAGATTTCACGACATTTTCCATTACGTATCACTTGTGACTCTGGCTAGGTACTCCTCTGACGACATTTATCCTACTGCCGATTTTGTGGATGATATCATCTTTTTGTATAATGGGGGCCAGTAGAGCAGAATCAAGCACGACGTTATGTTTCGTCGAGTTCGCCAGGTGGCAGAACGGGGGCGAAGCTGCTGTCTACGATTGCAGACTTGTTACCTGATTAAATCTGCTGTTTTTTCAAGTGTAATGTAGTACACCACGTAGGAACAAGATGCAGCTGGAGACGGCAGACTTACACCCCGGTACCGCCATTTGGCGATCTCAACGAAACAACAACATTGACGTCCGACTGGTGCCGCCATCTGGCGAACTGGACGAAACATATGCGTCGTCTTTGATTCCGACCTATTCCTGTCATTATTACTTCGCCCTAGGTAGGGGAGCCAAGTATTGCGATCAACGTGTCTGTCTGTCTGTCTGTCCGCTCGCATATCTCAAAATCCACACGTCCAAATTTCACCAAAAACGTTCCTGTACATGTTACCCGTGGCCGTGGCTCGATCCTCTGATGGCAATGCAATACGTTATATACTTCACGTTTTGTGGATGACAATCATATTTCTATATAATGGACGGAATAGACCGGAATCAAAGACAACATTTCGTGTTTCGTCCAATTGACCAGGTGGCGGCACCAGTCGGACGTCAGACGTTTTGTCGTATTTTTGTTAAGATCGCCAGGTGGCTGCACCGGGGACTAAGTTTGCCGTCTCCACGCGTCTTGTCTGGAAACATGACGTCATCCACAAAACCGGAAATTACATAACATATAGCACTGTCGTCAGAGAAGACCGAGCCACGGCCCCAGGTAACATGTACAGAAAATTTGGTGAAGTTTTGACTGTGGTTTTTTAGATAAGCGAGCGGACAGACGTACAGACAGACAAACAGACAGACACGCTGACCACAATACTTCGCACCCCTACCGGGGAGAAGTAATCACTTTTTGCTTGTAACGACGTGACTTTTTATGTATTTGCTTTTCTGTATGTTTATTTCACCAGAATTTTTAATAAATATACCCGGTAGCAAAAACGAAACATAATAAATAAATAAATTAATTAATTAATTAACTTAACTGTGAATACATATAGACAACATATATTATGCATGACATAGAAACACATAACAGTATTAGCTATGAACACAATAAAAGAATCTTTAAGTGTAGAATGTCATATTTTCGCAACTACCTCAATTTGGAGATTGCATGACATACAGCACTTTCTGCAGTGCAAGCTTTCCTTATAAATAAGTAAAATGAGGGTGAATGTGAGTGAGTAATAAGTAATTTCTTTATGGATATCAGCACATCGTAGTAGGCTGTTCAGTGCGATGTACAGTTGGATAACAATAAAACAGGAAATCACTAACAAATGGCAAGAAGGAAATGTAAAACCAAGGCTGTAGAGCTACTATGAAATTGAAATAACAGACAGTACTGTTGCTTATAAAATGGTTTTCTTTGATAAAAATCATAAGGGTATAAGGTTATCGACGCTTTTACTGTTAATGGAAGTTCACGAGGCTTACGCGTAAAATATTATAATTCAATTAAAGAACACATATATACACGCTGAGTTTATTGTCATGGTACGTGTAAACTCATATTATCTGTTCAGTTTCTCTATTCTTAAACGGACCAGATTTTAATTTTACACACGTGAACATTATGTACATGTTACCCGTAGCCATGGCTCAGTCTTCGTCTTACGACAATGCAATACGTTATGTACTTAATATGTTATGTAAATATGCAAAACCAAGTACATATTATGTACTTGGTTTTGCATATTTAAACGACATAGTTTGTAAGCTATATCTTTCTAAATGTTTATACTGAAATTTTCGCTACTTCTTTACTTTAAAAGTATTTTTTCTGTAGTACATTTATAATTTTTACTTGAGTAACTATCGGATGATGAGTCTGGTTTAGAGTCAGTGTGGGAATTAAATGTATATGAACTACAAGAAGCCAGCACTCATGAGATTCAAATGTATGCCGTGTTTTCGGTATGCATTAGAGGCCTGTCCAGTAAATAAAACACAGCTGAGGTCATTAGAGTTTACCTTAAATAGGGTCGTCATGAAGGTCTTTCGAACTACGTCGATGGACGTATAGCCTAATTGCAGAGTGTCGATATTGGTTTGGCCTACTGGAAATGGAGAGGCTGATTGCCAAGCGTAAGCAGAGGTTTATGGCCAAATATGTTCAATCTGACAACGTATTATGTCAACTGTTCGCTTATGTTGAGAGTGTGTAACCTGTGTCAATTTTGACATTATTTGTTTGTTTGCTTTTTCTGTTTTTTTTCTTTATATTTATTGTGTTTATTCTTTTCTTGTTTGCTGCCAATTAACTTGGTGAATAAAGTTGACTAAAAACCAACGCCGGCACTTTTATGTGCCTCATGACCTTGACCTTTCACCTTTTGATCCGAAAATAAATGCTTTTCCAGGGTCCATCGTGGAATAGGTCTATATCAAGTTTGGTGATGCTAGCTGCAGCGTTTTTAAAGATATCGCGTGTAAAACAGACAAACGTGCAAACGTACTAACGCCGCTGAAACCATGCCCACGCTACTGCGTCGGCGTGCGTAACTAGTTTAGTCAATATTGATTTTAATTTCTAAACAGTAACGCGCGTTGATCGTGAACTGTTCGATGTATGATATTCCGTTCAGAAATGGCAAGTCTCGTGGATTCGTCGATCGAAACTGATGGGGCGGATCCAGACCAGAGTCCGGCCGAGGTTGAGGAGTTTACAGGAAGCGCGTTACCGGCGGTCGTCGATGTTGAGTCGCAGCAGGTGAAGCGCATCGTCGCTGACGACGGTAGCGAGCTGGTGGTGCTGACCGCCGCCCAGTACGACGAGATGGCAAAGCGGCCGCACGTCGCCGACTGGTTGTACGACCAACTGCACGACGAAAGACGACAGCGACTCGACGTCGCGGAGAAATATCGCAGCTGCAGCGATGCGCTGGCTCGCGAAACTCACCTCGTCACGCGCTACCGTCAGCTGCTGATCAAGCACCAACTACAGCTCGAACCGACGGTCGATGGCGCCAAGGATGTCGTCGGAGCTGAGCTGCCGAAAGCATTTTTCGACGAGGATCGCAGCGGAGGTGAGGAACTCGAAGATCGTGGTCTTGCTGAATCAACCAGGTCGGTTCAGACGACTGAGACAGTGGCGCCGCATGAGACGGAGTTGACGCAGAAGGTTCCCAGTAGACTCCGTCAGTCTGCTTTGGAATCCGACGAGGCTGTTGTGATCCCTCAGCCGGTATCGGGCGATGCTGGGCGGACGTTTCCTCACGAGCAGTGGAAGAGCTCGTCCGGAGCCGGGAAGGTCGCCGCCTCAACGGAGGACTTTCGCGGCGGGAGTCGTCGTCATCGGCAACTGTTGGACGAAGCGAGCGACGCGTTGAGACGTGTTACCACGGCAACGTCATCCGCGACGTCACGTGACCTGCTTCAGAAGGTCTTGGAGCAGAACGCGAGGCTCAAACAGCTCTTGAGAAAGGTCGTCGATACGCAAGGCATGACCGTCCGCGAGTTTCTGGTAAGTTTCCCCATTTGGCGATGGCTGTGTTGGAACATTTACCGCATGTGCTGTAGACTATAGTCCGGTGTTTGTCCGTTATAAAGTAAAGTATAGTAGCCTAAGCTTCATTTGTATAGCGTTTTATTATGAGCGGCTCATCTCTAAAGCCCCGTCCTAACCAGCAACAATGTTGAAGCAACAGGCAACAATGTCGAAGCAACGTTCGACTTTGTCGAAGCAACATTTGAATTTGTTGCCAAAAATTACAACTATGTCGAACGAGTTTATCGTAAAATTTCGTCCTTTCAACAAAGTCGAATGTTGCTTCGATCTTGTAACAGCCATTTTTGGCAACAATGTCGAACTAGTTTTTCGCGAAATTTCGTCATGTTCAATTCGTTTCGACATTGTCGAAAGGACGAAACTTCGACATTGTTGCCAAGAAACGGCAACAATGTCGAAGCAACCTTCGACTTTGTCGAAGCAACATTCGACTTTGTCGAAAGAATCGTTCGACTTGTAGCATTGGACAATGTTGCTTCGACATTGTTGCTGGTGCGAACGGGGCTTAAGGCGCTGAAGTATGGTATAACAAGAAATCACACAGTTTCACCTGCCACCCACACGTTTACAAGTGGAATGATCGAGCCATACCTGCCTTTACTTCCCAGCCGCAGTGCTTCGCAGCGCTTTGGCTGCTACTCATTTCCCACCCCGCTGAGGGTAGGAAGCTAAGCTGGCCTGAGTGGGATGAGTACATACGGAAACGGTATACCCGCGTAACAAAACGGTCACCCATCTCAGTACTAACCGGGCTCGACGTAGAGTATTCGTTGATACACCCGTCGACGTACCACTGCTCCACGCCACCACCCAGTCCGTTGTCCACGCTGTCGAAGCGGCTGAACGCTTTGTCACGCAATTAACTTAGCTTGTTAGGCTATACGGACTACATACATAGCTGGGCGAAAATACAATCGGGTCACGCCGAGTACATGCGATGTACGAAAATTTAGCGATTTTCTACCAACATCTAAAAGTTGTAGAAGGCGTAGATGTACCACTAAACGCTAATAGGAAGCTACGGACAATTATCGAACGGCGACATTGCCGATAACCTCGAGTGGCCTACTTAGCGATCGCTATTTATATATTTTGGGTCGCTTTATTGGCGTCGCCAGCTATGGGGCACTGGGGCACGTGCCCCCCTCGATCTACAACAATTTTTTTCAGTGTACTTTGACCTATACAAAGTCTTACAGCGACTATATGTGAACAGTAGCTTTTTATAAACATCCAGCAACTATTATATTGTGCTATTTGGTCTTACGACCACAAAACTAATAAAAACTTCTATTTTGTGCCCCTCCTGGCACAAAATCATGGCGACGCAACTGGGTCGCTTTTCTTGTCTTTGGAACGAGTGAAGCGGGGCATTTGAAATTTGGTTTGCATATTGATCATAGCGAGCACTACGCTCTCCGTGATAAATTATGCCCCAACGGGGGCGTAGTCTGTGTATTTATTAGATCACCCGTTGTGAACGGCGCGATATTGTGTTTTGCGCATGTTTCTTTTTTTCCCAACTCACTTTTTCCAAGTTCCGTCAACCGACATACTGGAAACTTTTCCACAATTTTCTGAGCCGCATGCAAAATTTGGTGAAAATCGGCAAAGAATTGCATGCGTAATCGTTCGACAACCGATCTATTAACAGACACACCACACACAGACACCAAAGTGATTAGATAGTCTCAATGCATTGGATAGACAACAAAAAGATGAAGTCGGAGACGGCAGACTTCATTACCGCTGCTGCCACTTGGCGAACTGGAAGAAACATACGCGTCGTCTGATTCTGGCCCATTCGCTCCATTCTGCGAAAAGATGACGTTATCCACAAAACCGGAAGTACATTACGTATTGCATTGTGGTCATAGGAGGACTGAGCCATGGCCACAGGTAACGTGTACAGAAAATATGGTTAAAATTGGACGAGTGGCTTTTGAGATATCTGAGCAGACCGATAAACAAACAGACAGACAGACACGCTGATTGCAATACTTGGCACCCATACTGGCGGCGATGTAATAACGGTAGTTATGTTGGTGTGAACTGCAGGAGCGTAGTGACTATGCTGAGTTGGTGGAGAAGCTACAGAAGGAGATCGATGAGTTGCGGTCGCAAGTGAAAGAGCAGCGTCAGCAGCTGGTTGCTGACGACACGAAACTGACGGCGACATGTGCTGCGTTGACTGATAAGGTCTGCATATAGCACGTGACCGTTGACCACCCACGTCGACCTACCACTGTGTGGTCCAGGCACAGCAATTGGCGGGCGACGTGTGTGTGTGCGTGTGTGTGTGTGTGTGTGTGTGTGTCCGGTCGATAACTTTCGAACGAAATAAGTTAATAACCTTCGAGCTATATATTGAGCATGCTGATTCAACTTGACCTAGATTCAGTTCGATGGTCAAGGTGATAGGTCAAACTTCAAGGTGCGGGAGAAATTCACAGGATAAACAAAAGGTGTAAGGCGTATAGATTTGTATAGCGCGGAATAGTTCAGCGCTATGCAAATGTACACGGTGTCCGGAAAAAAGGTGCCACTATATTTTTGTCTCTAACTTTGCTAAATACTCACCGATTTTCACAATTGTTTCGCCAGCAGATTTAGCAGTGTTTGTAGTAAAGCCGCAATAAAATACTCCACCACACCTCAACTCATCTCTAAAGCGCCCAGGATGGCACGTGTTAAAGGGATCACACAGTTTTACCTGCCACCCACATGCTTATCCACGAATGGAATGAGCCATCCTGCCATACTTCCAGCCGCATAGCCTCACCGCACTTTGCACGGTACTTATTTCCTGTCCCGCTGAGGGCAGGAGGCTGAGTTAGCGTGGGTTGATGGTTACATATCGAGGTGGTATGCCCGTCCAAAGACGGTCTCACATCCCAGTACCAACCGACCGATAATGCACGGTCAGCTGAAAAGCACACCAGAATTAGAAACTATAAATAAGTAACAAATTAGTGAGGGCGATCGGGAGTGAGGGTTTTTACTGGCCCGCCTAATGGGCCAGTATTGTTTTGCTGGCTGGCTGGCGTCTGTCGTCTGTCATTGTCTGTAACGCTGCCAGAGGCCGGCCGCCGGGCGCGTAGACGGTCGGCGCACCGGCGGCCGGGCACGTGGGCGATCGGGTGGCCGGCACTGCACGGCGGGCCAGTCGTGTTACGTCTCGTTAGGGCGACATCTTGTTCTATTCGTGTATGTGTGTCGATGAAGACTTAGCCTACAACTCGATTCGACCTGACGATACGATACGATACGATACGGTAGATTAACGTGCGCTCAAAAGCTCACGAGATGGTCAGCTTAATATAGCGCACGGCCCAGAAACGAAAAAAATAAGGAAAAACCGAGTAGCTCAGAAGAAACGGTCCATGCACAATTTTATCAGTCAATTTCTTACGTGCAGATGCACACGTTGTTAATAATAGTCAGTATCATTATCATTTATGTCACGTCGATATCGTGGCGCGGTAAATGACTTTAAGTTTCAAGTACAACCGATTAATTTTGATTGTATGAGTAAACGTTCAGCCGTTATTTCAGATTGTTTAATTTTGCAACGTAGTGTAGCAATATAGTAAAAGTGAGTTGGGAAAACTTGTAATAGTTACACAGAGAGTTTCATTGGGAATCTGCTAGTGAAAGAATTTTGAAAATCGGTCTACATTTGCCAAAGTTATGATCAAAAGTCAATTATATTGTTTTTTGACTCACCGTGTATATAAATACAAAATAAACATACATCACAATAAACTAAAAATATCATTACAATACATTATATCAGTATGTAAACTAGGAGACAGAACTGGTATGGTAACGTGCTATTTTTGGTGGCGAGCCAGGATGGAAGACTGATATCTTTTAGTTCTAGAGTATGCATGGTACTGGATATTTTTGGGGGTTACGTAATTTGGAAAGATGCCTTAAAAATATAAAAGCGCAGTGTTGTTTGCGGACATGTGTGGTAGGTACATAGGCTGGAGCATTCGTCTGCCGTGAAACAAGCTCTGATCGAAGTCTACAGTGCTGAGTGTGCCAGACTGCAGAGCGAAGTCAAGAGATTGTCTGCTAGTAATGATGCCAATGGCGGCAAAGATTCACAGCATCAGCATCAGCTGCAGCAACAACAGAAAGAGCCACTCGTCTCGAGTGATAACGCGTCTACCGTCGGCATTCAGAAAATCTCGCAGGTTCGTCTGCACTGAGATATAGACTGCTTCAAAAACAGCGAAGCCAGCACTCATAAGAGTGCAAGGATTCATGCCGGCAATGTTTTTGTAACTCATGACCTTGGCCTTTGACCTTTTGACCCTAAAATAAATGGATTTCCGGAACTTATCTGTGTCAATCTGGTAATCGTCGGTTTTTCAGCTATCATGCAGAGGGACCGCGCGACGCGCTATGTTAGTAAATTCGTGCTGTGTTTCACGAGGTATGTGAGTTAAAAAGGTTTCAAGCAGCAAAAGTAACCTTGAAGGTCATTCAAGGGCATTGGCAATGGTGCCATTCGATAGGCCACATACGATTTCCTGTTAGACGTCCGTTGCAACCTTGCACCGTTTCCGAGATATTATCACTTATTTTCCATAACTTAAAGCGGTCACATGACCCTGATAGTTATGCATTTCCGGTTTTGTGGATGACGTCATGTTTGCATATAAGAGAGCGAATAGGCCCGAAACATAAACGACGTTTGTGTTTCGTTCAGTTCGCCAGATGGCGGCACCAGTTGGACGTCCGACAACGTTGTCTGGTTGAGTGCGCCACCGGGGGCGAAGTCTACTGTCTCTGACTGTATCTTGCTGTACTCTGTTAACAGGATTTCGTTGAGTTGAGACAGAAGTACTTGGAGTCTGAGCGACTGTCTCGGAGTCGAATGAATGAACTGGAGTCGCTGCTGAGTCACAGAACGAAGCGCCTTAAACAGCTGGAAACAGATAATAAGGTCTCACATTTGCTGCCGTCTTTCCTGCTGCCAATCTGTACAAATTTATTTATGAAATATGTAAAGTTTAACTTGATATTCGTTGAAAATTGACCTTGATTGTGTTTGTTTTGTCGTAAATTTTATTCCAACAGGCGCTAGAAAACAAACTAAGAACAATTATGCACCAAATTCACCATGCGGCTGCAACGAAAGAAACAAACGCCGAACCGAAAAGTGCGGTAAGTGATATTTGGCGTTTACTATTTACAGTAGCTTTTTGCAGCATAATGTAAAATTTAAACTACTTTCGTACATGATTATAGTATAATATATTTAATATGTAATTTCGGACTTTTTTTCGCCCGAAGCGAAGCATAGCTTCGGGCGAATTATGGAATCACTCTATGGAGCAAAACGGTGTTGACGCGTTCGGCTATTACTCCGCCGAAAGTGAACGGATTTCGATGAAATCTGGAGCACTGTGAGCACAATGTTGGGGGCTGGCCCAGACAGGTTTTGGGCGTGATATGCGCAGTAATGACAGTTTGAGAGGCAGCCGAAATTTTTTATCAGGTAAATAACGCACGATTTCGCCGATTTCCCGTCGGATAAATTTTACGACATTTGAATACAACAACGTCGATCGATAAGGCGGTGAAAACTTTCGGCACAAAATTTTAAATTTTACCGTAAGGGGTCATTTTTTCCAAAAATGCAAAAATTGCTAACAAAATTTCCATGTCTTGCGACTTCAGGCCGTCATAACTCCGCAATGATTACAGATCGCCAGAAATTCATTACCAAACTGACCCTTTACGGTATGTCTAGTTTCCATTTTTACGTTAGAATCAATTCAAAGTTTTCCCCCTTAGCTGTACGCTCCGTACTGTAAACGTACCTACACAAATTTTCCGCAACGTACGATGTCCAATATTGCGTATTAAAACCAATAGTACGTCGCAGTGCTGGTGCTGCCTGGCGACCGATATATGGAAGAAAAGCAGACTGGATTGGAAACTAAAAATAAGTAACGCGCCAGATAACGCTGACATCTCTCAGACGCAGGCACATGAACTAGGCATCGTCGAATGCAGGAAGTAAACAGCTTGTGCACGGACGCTTCGGGCGAATACTGTATTGTGTCATTCCACACAATACGGCCTTGTAGTTTATTATACAGGTGTATATTTCATTATGGAAGAATATCAGTGCCGAGATAGTCATTTTTACTCTATCTCTGATGCCTTGTTGTATTACTTGCTGTTTTGGTTATTGCGTGTGACTTGTATCTAGAGTACATGAATACAGGTAGAATGTCTTATTTAGTTACAATATCCTAGTAATGTACTCGATGGTGCATGTTTTCTTGGAGCCTGAAACAAATTCCTGCATTCGAAAGACATTCTATAATTCTGTTGGGGTAGAGGGATAATGAGAGTGTTTTAAAATGCTGGCAAATAAGTTATAAGGAAATCGGGAGTTAACGACCAATAAATAATAAGCATAACTAGAAGAAGTCAGCACTCACAAGAGTGCAAAAACCCATGCCCGCATTGTGCTGTGCATGGTGACCTTTGACCCCAAAATAAATGGGTCTTCAGGACTCATGGTGGGCTATTTCTATGTCGAGTTTGGTGATCGTAGCTGCGTCGGTTCTTGAGATGTCGTGCAGATAGACAGACAGACAGACAGACAAACGCCGGTAAAAACCGTACCGCCGCGACTACCGTCGGCGTGGGTAACCGTAATGATTTTATACTGATAATCTATCTGTTAGTGTTGTGCGTTGCAGGCGAAACTGTCAGGTTGCGGTCAGTCCCGACATTTAGACAGGCCGTGGATGACGTCGCTACCGCAGACCGAGCTGACGGTCGACTGTGAAACTGCCGACGAGCCACCACCGCCACGAGCATCATCATCATCATCATCATCATCATCGTGCAAAGGCGAACGACAGCAGCAGCAGCAGCTTGGTGCTGAAGACGTCAAACCGTCAGAGCCTGTAATAGACGTCGACGACTCTACTCCCGCTACTCCTCCTTCTGCTGCTGATGGTGGTGCTGGTGACGCTGGTGGTACTAAAGATGGCGAAGATGACGTTGATGGCAAAACTGACCCGGACTACGTCTGCCTTCGTTGTGACCAAGAATTTAGCGACGAAACTCGCTATGAGACACATTGCAAGAAATGTCGCGACGACTAAACCGTTCTTTGCATACACCAATCTACGTGTCTCCCTCATGCTGTAAGCACGTGCAGTCAGTCCAACTGGAAATAAACATGTCCAAAATGTGGACCGCTTCCTTCACAATCGGGTTTTTATCCTCGCCGATGTTATTGCCTTTATTTCGGAAAGAAAATGATTTCCACTAACAGACTATTGTTTCCTTTATTCGTCGCTCTGGCATTCGGAAACGGATCGCAATATCGCCATACTGATTTTCAAAAGTTCGTCTGTGATGATCTGGCTACAATGTTTGTAAATTTGGTGAACTTTGGTCAAGTGACTCCGGAGTTTACGAAGTTGAAATGCGTATACCCCATCGTTTCTTTCTTTAAAATAAACCTTTCAGACAAATTATCTCAGGATTTACCGCAACGATTTTCTCCAAATTTTCACCATATGGTACATACTGGAACTTAGATTACTGATTTGACCTTTTTTCCGATCGCTCAAGGGATTTAGCCATGGCAATCAATTTTAGGGTTAAAATTGGCGAAATCGGCCCACTCATTTTCATTCGTCGCCTTCGCATTCCTAAATGGAGTAGAATGTCGCAATTCCGATTTCAAATGGTTCATCTGCGATCATCTGGCTACACTGTGTAAAAATTTGGTGAACTTCGGTCTAGTAACGCCGGAAGGGTGAAATGCATACATCTCCTGGTCGATCTCCAGTTTGGCTACGCGGCGCCACTGCTATATAGAGCTTGCGGGGATCAGTACTGAGTTTCCTGGGGCGATTACTCAGTTTTGTTTCAGTTATTCGCTGGGGGCGTCACTGATATGCCGCGCGGGCTACACGCTAGGCTCTACCACACATTTCTAGTTTCAGTCTTATTACTGGCCCGCCTAATGGGCCAGTATTGTTTAGCATGCTGTCGTCTGTCGGCGTCGTCTGTGGTCTGTAACGCGCGTGGGCGGTCGGCCGCCGCCGGGCCGGGCGCGTGGCCGGTCCGGCGGCCGACACTGCAAGGCGGGACAGTACGGTTACGTCTCGTTAGGACGACACCTTGTTTCAGATGTAAGCGCCAAGTCGTTTATTGCTTTCAGTCGTTGACAACATCGACGCGCGTGTTAGTAGACAATACGAGACTAATAACCTACTTTTGCTAGCACATATACGCTGCACTGCGATCGCAACAGACGTAGACGTTTTATCGTTAGCCGTGTCGTTGATTTACCGTCATTTACGTCGTGATAATGAACAGTTTTCGTTACACGAAATATATGAAACTTTTGCGAGTTGCTAGTTCCATTCTAGAACAGTGAGCAATCGCCAAAACCGAGGTGTACGGGCGTGGGTCGCAGTTTAGAGGATCCATGGTCAAAAACTGCGTGACATTATTTTTTTTGTTAGAAAATTCGCTGAAACGTACTAGGGTCCCGTTAACGCTTCCAATTAACTGCCGGTAACATTCTGTGAGTAAGTAAACATAAGCGTTGAAGTTCAGTTCAGCTGACACGAAAGTAGCGACTAATTCTAGGCCTACTGCAGTACTGCAGATCAACGGTCGTCTCTTTCTTTAGTCCGCCGGTCGACCTGCACAAAACATCAGAATCAGCAAGATTGATTCCTGTTTAGGTTCAAAATGATGTATACAATCGATTTTGCTAACGAAAGATAGCTATGACCAAGTAATAATTTGAATGTGTTATCGGTGAGTTTGTTGGCAAAGCAGCACACAACGTTTAATGCCGGTATTACAACTGAGATTAAATGTTTTAGCTAAAACATTTTAGCTAAAATGTTTTAGAAAAAAACATTTTATCTCAGTTGTGATACGGGTAAAACAAAAATTTTAGCTAAAACATTTTAGCTAAAACATATTATCTCAGTTGTAATACGGGCATAAGTGAAAAGACGCAATCTCCGAGTTTACTGTTTCTCTAGGTAGTGCAGAAACACGAGTCAAGCGAGGCGGGAATAAGGTGAACCCGGGACAGTTCCAATTTTTAACGTCGTGTCCGGGGAACAAAATCACAGTTTCCCGGAACGCCCATTTGTCCCGTTTTTGGCTTAGTGTTCCGGATTTGTTCCGATTTGCCCATCGCTGCAGGCGTATGCTTACGCATCGGTGGCCAAAAATTAGCTCAGATTTTATCTGTATATACGAAAAAATCGCTGGCGACCCCGCTGTGGAGCTCACGACGCTCCCCCAGATGCTAAAGTCGGATTCCCTACGGCTCGCGCCCGTGGCACTCGCACCCTATGATTCGCACATTCTACTGTCGTCCCGGATTGCGGTGCCAAAATTATGGTCACCTTAGGCAAGAAAATAAGTCACTGTTGATTATTGCTTACTTCCTTCGTGTAATTTCTGCCCAAAAATTATCAAATTCGGCAGAGATCGCAGCATAATGTGCCCAGTTATGCGTGTATCTAAAGCTCCGTCCACACCAGCAACAATGTCGAAGCAACATTCGACTTGTTGACAAAAAACGGCAACAATGTCGAATGAGTTTTTCGTGAAATTTCGTCCTTTCGACAAAGTCGAAACAAACTGAACATGTTCAATGTGTTTCGACTTTGTCGAAAGGACGAAATTTCGTTCGACATTATTGCCAAAAAACGGCAACATTGTTACCAAAAACGGCAACAATGTCGAAGCAGCGTTCGACTTTGTCGAAGTAACATTCGACTCTGTCGAAAGACTCGTTCGACTTGTAACATTCGACAGCGTTGCTTCGATGTTGTTGCTGGTGTGGACGGGGCTTAAGCCATAAACTCCACGTGGCAGAAGGGAAGGAGAGAAAAGGAAAGTGGAAATGGGTGGAAAGAAAGCGCGACGACTTGCAACGGGAAATCTGATCTTATCTTTGGCTGCCAAATGACGTTGTTTGCGGGATCCCAGGTATAGACTGGCAAGGTGTTGTGACGCTAGTAGGCCTATGTTTGCTTTGGCTGGCAAATACCACATTGAACCTCATGACGTTGTTCGTTCTAGTGTTGCACGTATTAAGGACAGTTTTTGGTTTTATTTTTTTCTGAATTAGTCTACTTCGTGTTATCCGTCTTTTTGTAGTATTGTGTGTTCTGTCATGTATTTTGTTGTTCACGCTGCATTCGTGTGTATTAAACTGATGATGATAGTATGCCTACAGTGTAATATGTGTAACGTGGTGCGTGGTGCTATCATAATGTCGTGGGTTCGACTGGCGGCCAGGGCTTTACGACTACGGGCAAGTTGTTCATACTTTTTATGTTCCTGTCACCAAGCAGTATTATTTAATACAGATGGGTGTGCGGCTCCAAAGGCAACAGTAGGTGTGGCATCATTATGGTCATGCAGTGGTTCTTACCATATGGACTCAAGGCCTACGAAACGGCGATCATCACCCTGCATACGATCCAATATTATGACACCTTTTATTAGGCCGCATCGCCTGAACGTAGTGGATGGATGCGGTCTATTGCTACAGATGTCGTAAGTAGCGTGGTCTGCGCGCGCGCGCGTGTGTGTGTGTTGGGCACACGGGTGAGTTGTACAAAAACGGCTAAACCGATCGAGATGCCGTTTGGGGGCTGTCTTATGTGGGTCAAGGGCATCATGTATTAGATGGGGATCAACATCGGACGAATCCGTTCGCCTCCGCGAGGGATGACAATACGACGATGCGGCCTCTTGCCCAATTACCTTGGATACTTGTTAATGTGTGCAACTCAGTATGTATTTTAAACTGATATCGTGTATGATGATCAACGTCGTTTAAGTGCCAACGCTTTTCTATCATCACCACATCTGTTCATTAAACAATGCCATCCGTGAACTGATGCAGCGGTTGGATGATGTTCTTTTCGCTGCGCTAATGAGAATTATGCCCTCGTGAATGGTCATAGAGGAAGCATCGAAAGCCGGAGACAAAAAAACTGCAGTGCTGAGAACGCGGAAAATCGAAATTTTAACTCACTCCGGGTACTGGTTTGGACGAAAATACGAAAATTAAAAACAGAAACCAGACGATCGTGGCTGTTTGTCAGAGGTCCTGCAAAATAATAACGGTATTACAATTGCATATGAAAGTGTTCATGAAGCTGGATACATCTTTAGGCCGCATCGCCTGCACGCAGTGTAAAGATGCTGCCTATTGCTACAAATGTCGCGCGTAGCGTGTTCTGTGTGTCTGTATGTTTGGCACACGGATGAACTGTTCAAAACGGCTAACAAATCGAGATGCCGCTTGGCGGCAGACTCCAGTGGATCCGGGGAACCATTATTAGATGGGGATCAAGATCGGACGAATCCATTTGACGCCGCGAGGCGTGACAACACGGCGATGCGGCCTTTTGCCAAATTACTTTGGATATACTGCTGCTGCTGTTGTAGTTTCGTTTACAACTGATAACTTACAGAAGTCGATGGCAAGAGCGTTATTCGGACGATGACTTCATTGTTCTTTCGGTCAGAGTGACCTTCATTCCTCCCTGAACAGCACCAAACAAAACAATATTGGCTTTTACTCGTTTTGTTTACATAAACAGTCCATTGTTGTCATTTGTTCTTATTTTAACGGACAGTTGTCTCTTTCTTGAAAAGTAAAATGCACTGTAGTTTACAAATATTTAAGGCATAAAATGCCAAAGGCGATCAATAAGTAACACTTGTTACATTTTGTACCGTGCAACTAATTTAGCACTGGGCAGTCGAAAATATAGGACATAAAGAAACGAATACCACACTTTAGAGGCAAAAATTTACAAAATTCCGCTAGGCACAGAGAATGTTAAATTGTTATCAACCATTAGTATTACTGGTGCCACAAAATCCCCTTTACCGTATACCGTCGCGGTAAAGGCTATGTGACAACCGCTGGATGGGGATGCGGAATTTTACGCTGCAAATGTCGAAGAACATGCGGACAGTATTTAGCAAACGTCAACGTATTACGTTACGTTTGCTATATGCTATGAGCCGTCCGTCTGTCGTCTGTCTGTCGTCTGTTTGTCGTCTGTGACGTTGGTGCACCCTACTC